>OGOL01000379.1_pt1 | contig 52110 bp, 53 predicted proteins | sample 1552641 | NCBI WGS metagenome assembly OGOL01 (sample SAMEA2580140, study PRJEB22360) | human gut metagenome | biome: human gut; feature: human-associated habitat; material: faeces | place: Denmark | collected 2008/2010 | reverse complement strand
AGCGGGCTGAGCCTGCGGGTGATGCGGATCATATCCGCAATCGGCATGACGGCGCCCGACTCGTTGTTGACCATCATGATGGAAACGAGAATCGTATCCGGGCGAAGGGCAGCTTTGAGCGTGTCGGCAGAGACGAAGCCTGTTTCGTCCGGCTGGAGATAGGTGACCGCAAAGCCGCGCGCTTCCAGCGCCTTGAAAGGATGGAGCACGGCGTGATGCTCGACGGCAGTGGTGACGATGTGATTGCCGCGCTTTTTCAGGCGCTCGCAGGTCGAGAAAATTGCCCAGTTATCCGCCTCCGTGCCGCCGGAGGTGAAGAAAATCTCTGCCGGTATTGCCTGAATGCCGTCGGCAAATGTGCGGCGTGCGGACGCGACGGCGTTGTGTGCGCTGCGTCCGAGCTTATAGAGCGTGGATGCATTGCCGTATTCCTCTCGCAGATACGGCAGCATCGCCTTGAGCGCCGTGTCTGACAGCCGCGTTGTTGCGGCGTTGTCTGCATAAATGAAGCGCATATCACATTACCGTTCCGTCTTCGATCAGCACCTTCATGGTCCCGCCGCAGACCATGCCGTCCGATTCCGCCACCTCACCGGTCAGGTCGATGTCGACGAGCTGATAGTGGCCGGTGCCGATGATGTCAACGGCGTCGCGGATGACGGCACCCTCGCTGCATCCGCCGCCGATGCTGCCGGTGACCTCACCGCGGGGGCTGACGGCCATTTTGGCGCCTGCTTCGCGTGGGGTGGAGCCTTTGGTCTCGATAACGGTGACGACCGCTTTGGGATCCTGATTCTCCGCGAGGTATCTGATCACGGAAAGCTCGGCGTCGGAATCGTTGCAGCAGCGGATGCCGTCGTTGCTGTGCTCCGGCAGGCGTTTATATGCAACAAGCTCCGCAAGGATGGATATCGCGATCTCTCCGGGGGTGACTGCGCCGATATCCAGCCCGATGGGTGTGCAGATCCTGTCCATATACGCTTTCGGGCAGCCTTCGCCGAGCAGCATGTCGAAGAGGCCGCGCACACGCCGCCGCGAACCGATCAACCCGAGATATGCCGGCTGTGTCCCCTGAAAAATTGCCCGCAGGCAGTCAGCGTCGTGCGTGTGTCCGCGTGTGATGACGACAACGTAGTCATAAGAGGTGATTTTGAGTCTGCCGATGCAGTGCTCAAAGCGGTCACAAAGCACTTGCTGCGCCAGCGGAAAGCGCGCGGTGTTTGCAAATGCGGGGCGGTCATCGCACACGTACACCTCAAAGCCGCTCTTTGCTGCAAATTCACACACAGGCAGCGCGATATGCCCTGCGCCGAGGATGATGAGGCGCTCCGGGGGCGAAAACGGTTCGCCGACGGTAAAACGGCCATCGGTTTCTGTCAGTGTGACGTCCGCAAAACGGCGCCCGCGGGCGCCGAGCTGCGGCGCATATGGGGCGAGCGATTTGCTCAGACATTCGCGGATGCTGCCCTCTGCTCCGGAAAACTCCGTTTGCAGCGTTGCGGCCTCTCCGCGCTCCACCTTTTCCAGTATTTTGGCGTAGATGTTGGACATGAGGAACCCTCCTTAGTACAGTAAGAGTATATTTGCAGGGGCGATGCCGAGCTCGTCCGGGAAAACCTGCGGACGTTTGTCTTTCGTCACACGCCACCATACGCTTGGAGCATTTTCCGCGGCGGATCTGAATCGGAATTCGATGATCCACTCGAACGGCTCTCCCATCTCTTCCGTGTACTCGACCGGGAAACGGTTTTTGGGCGTGTCGGCATTGAAATAGTGCGCGCGGATGCCGACGGCCTTCAGGTTGTCATTCACGCTTTGCGCCGTCGTGAGCGTGACACCCCATTCGGGGACATACACCTCGTGCTCGCCGCGCTTTTGCGCTGCGGCGATGTTTTTGCAGCCGGTGAGCATGGCGGCGGGAATGCTGCCCGGATCGGCGAAGAGCGCCTTCGTTTTGTTCATGGTCAGAAGCCTGCCGCTGTCCATGACGGCGATCTCCCGGCTCATGTTGTAGGCCTCGTCACGGTTGTGTGTGACCATGATCACCTCACGCCCGAAGCGCGCGAGCATATCCCGCATTTCAATCATGAGCTTATCTCGGAGGTGCGCGTCGAGCGCGGAGAACGGCTCGTCGAGCAGCAGGAGCTGCGGGTCGCTTACCATGATGCGCGCGAGTGCCGTGCGCTGCGCCTGACCGCCGGAGAGCTGGGCGGGGCGGTGATTTTCAAGCCCGCTGAGCTGGAACAGGTCTACCATCTGCCTGAGCTTTTCTTCCTTCACGGCCTTGTCTTTCTCGCGGCGCATACCGCAGAGGATGTTCTGGCGCACCGTCATGTTCGGAAAGAGCGCATAATTCTGAAAAAGATAGCCGACGCGGCGTTTTTGCGGCGGGGGATTGATGCCCTTCCTGCTGTCGTAGAGCACAACGCCGTCCAACTCGATGTGCCCCTCGTCGGGCTTTTCGATGCCGGCCACGCACTTGAGCGTCATGCTCTTCCCGCAGCCGGAGGGTCCGAGCAGACAGGTCACGCCGTTTTGAGCCTCAAATTCAGATTCCAGCTCGAAGGCTCCGAGCTTTTTCCGGATGTCTACGATCAGACTCATTTTTTCACGCTCGCTTTCTGTTTGCTCTCGAGCAGGTTGACCGCAAGCAGCACGACGGTGCTGATGGCGAGGTTGACCAGGACCCAGAAAAATGCGCCGGCGTCGTCGTTCGTGCGCCAGAGCTGATACACGGTTGTGGAGATCGTGGCCGTTTTGCCGGGCGTGTAGCCGATGAGCATGCTGGTCGCGCCATATTCGCCGAGCGCGCGCGCAAAGGCGAGCACGGTGCCGGCAAGGATTCCCTGACGGCAGGCCGGCATGCGGATGCGCCAGAAAATATATGTGTTGGAGAGGCCGAGCGTCTGCCCGGATTGGGAAAGCGTACTGTCGAAGCTCTCGAATGCGCCGCGCGCCGTTCGGTACATCAGCGGAAAGGCAACGACGGCGGCGGCGAGAATACCGCCGTACCACGTCATGACAAATTTAATGCCGAACTGCATCAGAAAGATGCCAAACGGGCGCTTTGTACCGAAGACGAGCAGCAGAAAGTAGCCGCATACCGTGGGCGGAAGCACCATGGGAAGGGTGAGGATCACGTCCAGTATGCCCTTGATGGTGCGCGGCAGCTTTGCGGCGTAGTATGCAAAGAAAACGCCTGTGAAGAAAACGATCACGCAGCTGATCGCGGCGATACGCAGCGAGTTTATGAGCGGATACCAGTCGATGTTCATATCTATTATCCTCAAGAATGATCCAAATTGGCAGCGCAGAGAGCTGCGCTGCCAATTGCTTTGCGCGAAACGGAATTATGCAGCAGGGGAGAAGCCGACTGCCTGAAAGACCGCCATGGCCTCGTCGCCGGTGAGATAGTCGAGGAAAGCCTGAGCAGCCTCGCTGTGCTGAGAGTTCTTCAGCAGCGCGGCGGGATAGATGACCTGACCGCACATATCCTTGGTGGCGCTGTCGATGACCGTGAGGCCGGCGGAAAAAGCATCCGTGCAGTAGACGATGCCGCAGTCCACGCTGCCTTCGGAGACCTGCGTGGTGACCTCTTTGACGTTCGTGCCGTAGGTGATCTTGCCGGCGTTGGCGAGCGCGGTCTCGTCAAGCTTGTAGTAGTTGAGGATCTTCTGCGTGTACTGGCCGACCGGAACGTCGCTGTTGCCCATTGCCATGAGAACGGAGCCGCTGGCAAGCTTTGCGGCGAGGTCGTCAAAGCTCTGGATGCCGGCGGGGTTGTTTGCGGAGGTCACGAGGACGACTTTGTTCTCCAGCAGGTTGATGCGCGTGTCGCTGGCGATGAAATCTAGGCCGTCGGTGTTGACTGCATTGTCTGCGGTGATATCAAGCTGGTTCATCTGCTTTTGTCCGGCGGAGATGAAAATGTCGCAGGCGGCGCCCTCCTGGATCTGCGTTTTCAGCGTGCCGGAGGAGTCGAAGCTGTAGGTGATCTTCACGTTGTGCGCTTTCTCGTAGGATTCTTTGAGCTGATTCAGAGTCTCCGTCATGGAAGCGGCGGCGAAGACAATGATCTCCTCGGGGTCGCCCGAGGCGGTCGATTTTCCGGTGCCGGAGCCGCAGGCGGCAACGGCAAACACCATTGTCAGCGCGAGCAGCAGCGCAATGAGCTTTTTCATGTCATGTCTCCTTTTTTGTTTCAGAAAGAATATTTATATAAGCGTGAATTAACACGGCTATATATGACAGCATGAAATCAGAGGTTATTTCCTTGCGCAGTCGTGCACTTCGTTTCGCAGCAGCCCCATTGCGTGCGGGATGGTGTCCATGAATACGTCCATGTTTTCCATGCAGGCTTTTGGGCTGCCCGGGAGGTTGATGATGAGCGTTTTTCCGCGGATGACGGATGCGGCGCGGGAGATCATTGCGTGCGGTGTGATCTTCATGGATGCAGCGCGCATGGCCTCTGCAATGCCGGGGACGTTCCTGTCGGCCACGGCCAGCGTCGCCTCCGGCGTGGTGTCACGCGTAGAGCAGCCGGTTCCGCCGGTCGTGAGGATGAGATCCAGCCGGCGCTGGTCGCACAGGCGTGCGAGTTCCAGCTTGAGCGCAGCCGCATCATCGGGGATCAGAAGCTCCTCAACGACGGCATAGCCCGCCTCGCGCAGCCGCTTTGCAACGGCGGGGCCGCTTTCGTCTTTTCGTTCCCCCGCTGCGCCCTTGTCGCTGAGCGTGATGACGGCCGCCTGCCAGGGAAAGTGCCCTTCGCGCTTTTCGATAGACATTTCGTCGCCGACGGAGATCGTGCCGGGGGTGATGACGCGCGCAAACACGCCCTCGCGCGGCATGATGCACTCTCCCATCTTTTTGTAGATCTCGCAATGGCTGTGGCATTCTTTCCCGATCTGCGTCATTTCCAGCAGCACATCGCCGCAGCGCAGAAGCGTCCCGACGGGAAGTGCACGAAAGTCAAAGCCGTCGACGACGAGGTTCTCGCCGAATGCGCCGGGCACGACGTTCGCGCCGCGCTGATTGAATGCCTCGATCTTGTCTGCGCTCAGCAGGCTGACCTGACGGTGCCACCTGCCTGCGTGCGCATCGCCGTCGATGCCCCAATTGACAGAGAAATGAGCGGTATGCACATCGTGCTTTTGAATACCCTTGCGCTCGCTTGTGCACACAGCGATGATTTTACCCATGATTTTACCCTCCGATTTGACTCATGATATGATGTTCTGTTATGCACGCAGCCGAGTCAAAGCAGTGCGCGCGCGGCTTGTTGTATACGGCGTCTGCAAGCGCCTGCTCCAGCTCGCCGTCCGTGCAGCCGCCGCGGATGAGCCGGCGCAGGTCCGTGGAGTCTGCATAGCACAGGCAGGGCTTGAGCTGCCCCGTGCTGGTCAGGCGTACGCGGTTGCATTCCGAGCAGAACTTATGGCTCACCGCGTCAATGAATCCGATCCTTCCGAGCAGCGCGCTGCTTTCAAAGTAGTGCGCCGGCCCGTTGCCGCGCTTTTCGGCCGTGGGGTGCAGATCCGGCCATGTGCGGCGCAGTGCATCGACGACCGCCTCCGGTGCGACGCGCTTCATGGTCGTGCCGAAGCCGATGGGCATCAGCTCGATGAACCGCACGTCTACAGGGAGCTTTTCGGCAATGGCGGCAAGCCTGGGCGCATCCGCCGCGGTTTGCTCCAGAAGCACGGCGTTGAGCTTCGTGGGAATCTTCATGCGGCAGCATGCCTCCACGGCGCGGAGTACCGCGTCTGCGCCCTCGGAAGCATATCCGGTGATCTGCCGGTAGCATACGTTATCCGTCGTGTCAAGGCTGATGTTGATGCCGTCCACGCCAGCTCCGGCAAGCGCATCGAGCGCCTGCGGCAGCAGCAGCCCGTTTGTTGTCAGTGTGACCTGCTCGGTCCCGGGCTGCGCTTTCAGCGCCAAGATCAGCTGCGTGCAGTCTTTGCGCACGAGCGGCTCGCCGCCGGTGATCTTGTATTTCGTGATGCCCAGCTTCGCGGCGACGCGGCAGATACGCAGGATCTCCTCGTATCGAAGAATGTCTGCGTGCTGCACCATGTCGACCGGTTCCGGTGTGCAGTAGCGGCAGCGCAGATTGCAGCGGTCGGTCACGGAGATGCGCAGATAGTCGATCCTGCGCTGATACTGGTCGAGCATTGCTTATACGCCCTTTCCGAAGCCGCAGTTGGGGAAGTGGCACTGCGGGCAGTTGAGGCACAGACCGCCGTTGCCAAGCCTGGAGAGCCATGCCGCCGTGATGGGCGTGTCCGTGACGAGGTAGGGGAGCACCAGATCAAAAATGGTGCGTTTGGCGTACATTACGCACCCCGGCAGACCGCAGATCGGCCGGCCGTCGGGATAGTACGACACGAGGAACATTGCCCCCGGCAGCACGGGCGCGCCGTAGGACACGACCTTTGCGCCGGTGTTGCGGATGGCGAGCGGCGTCTTGTCGTCGGGGTCGACGCTCATGCCGCCGGAGCAAAACACCATCTCGCACCCGTGGTCGAGCATGGCCTTGATCGCGGCCGTGATTTTTTCGTGATCATCGTTGACGATGACGTGCTCCGCCATCTCGCAGCCGAACTCGGCGAGCTTGGCCTCCACGACCGGCGTGAACGTGTCCTGAATCCGGCCGTAAAAAACCTCGTTTCCGGTCGTGACCAGACCGTATTTTCTGGGCCTTGCGGGCAGGAGGCGCAGGATGGGGTCGCTGCCGGCAAGCTTTTTGGCCTGCGCCATGCGCTCCTTTGCGATCACAAGCGGGATCACACGCGTGCCGCAGAGCTTGTCGCCCTTGTGCACCATAAAGCCGGAGGGACGCGTGGCGATCATCATATCGCCGAGGGCGTTGATCGCCTGCAGCCGTTCCAGATCGATGAGCAGCAGGCCGTCCATATCTGCGATTAGCTCGATTTTTCCTTCCTTCGGCGCCGTTGCGTGCATGTTTTCGCTCTGGCAGATGGCGCGGAGGATCTCTGCGGCTTCGTCTTCGTGCAGCATATTCTCGTCCTTTTCCCAGACGTAAATGTTGTCTTTGCCGACGCTGAGCAAAACCGGAACGTCCTCCTCGGTGATGATGTGACCCTTGCGGAACACGGCGTCTTTTGTCACGCCGCGGATGATTTGCGTGATGTCGTGGCAGAGCACATGACCGACGGCGTCTTCGGTTTTTATGAGCTTCATATTTGTCCCTCCAGACGGTATTTTTTGACGATCTTTTTCGCATCGCAAAGTCGGCGCTCCCAGCAGTGCACGGCATCGTCGTCTGTGCATTTTTTGCGGGATTCCGAAAAGCGTTTTTCCAGCGTGACGGCTTGTGTGCCCGCAATGAGCTTGTCGCTCAGATACAGCAGCTCCATTTCTGCCGGCGCGGGGCAGACCAGGTCGTGGTGTCCGAGGACGATGTGCGCAAGCGCGGGATAGCCGTCCATCGTGAGTATGTGCGCAGCATTTGCGGGATGCACTCTTCCGTCCGCGCGGCACATATCGTGCAGCAGGCAGGCTGCGCGCAGCAGCGCGCGGTCGCAGCAGATCTGATTTGCGGCAGCGAGCGCCTGCGCTTTGTCCGCCACGGCGCGGCAGTGTGCAATGACGGTGTCCGGCGTGCTGCAGCGGCGGTAATAATCCGGGATGCTCTCTGCAGGGGGGGCCTGTGCCGCGCGCACTCCGGCCGTGGCGTGCAGGAGCGTGTTTCCCTCCATGTGCAGGGTCGCGATTCCGGCGCAGGGCATGGGAATGGAAAACATGTCCCCGCCGCCGAGCCCGGCATAGCGCAGCAGCCAGCTGCGCAGAATGCCGCTGTGGGAGACGATGGCGATGTCCCCCGTGCTTGCGGACAGAATATCGCGCAGTGCGGCATCAAAACGTTCCGCGGCGGCGTGGAAGGACTCGCCGCCGGGCGGAGCTGTCTGATACATCAGGCGGCCGCGCGCGGCGTATATGTCCGGCCAGCGCTTCCGGATCTCTTCAAAGGTATATCCTTCCCAGTCTCCAACGCAGGTTTCCTGCAGGGCGTCGACGGAAACGACCGGCAGTGTGCCGCCGGACATGAGCCCGGCAGTCTCGCGGCAGCGGGTGCTGGGACTGGTATAGATTGCACATATGCTCTGCGCCGCCGCCCACTCACGAAGCGCCTTTCCCTGAGCTATCCCCGTTTGGGACAGGGGGAAGTCCGTACGGCTGTAGCAGCGCTTTTTTTCGTCCGGAAGCTCCGGGGCGCCATGTCGTATCAGATAGATTGTCCTCATTGCAGTGACTCCTCGCCGGAAAGGCGCTGGATCCGCTCAAAGTCTGCAGGCGTGTCCGCGTCAAACAAGATCCCCTGCTCCGCGACTTCGATGCAGACCTTGTGTATGTGCTGGCGCTCGACGGCGCGCCGCAGGCCGCCGTCGCCGCAGTCTGCCAAAAGCCTGTTTACGGCGCTTTGCCGCAGGAGTACCGGATGCCCTTCCTGCCCGTGAAAGGTGGGGCAGACGAAGTCCCCTTCCGTTTTGCTCAGCCGTTCGAGCACGGCGGGGGAAAAGAGCGGGATATCGGCTGGTGTGAAGAAAACGTCGTGGCAGGAGGCGCGGACGCATTGCAGACCGAGCCTTGCGGAATCAAACATCTGTGTCTGGGCGTAGCGCTCGTTGCGTACAAATTGCGCTCCGCATCCGCACAGGGCGGCCTCCAGCAAATCGGCGTTGCTGCCGGTCACGATGACAAGCTGCGCAACGCCGTGTGCGCGCAGCGTATCGATTACGTGCCGGATCATGGGTTTCCCGTTCAGCACGAGCAGGGGCTTGAATCGCCCCATCCGCGATGACAGTCCGGCGGCAACGATGAACGCAGCGCTTTGTTGTGACATATGCTTCACCCGCAATGCCGTTCAGCGCCTTTTGCGGCCGTTTCTTTTCGCAGGACCACGCTCCCGTGCAGATCGCAGAGCGGCAGCGGCAGGAGCGCGCGCTCGGCGCAGAAATCATCCACCGCTTTTTTTACGCCGCAAAACTGCGTGCTGTTGTAATCGTGGATCATGATGACGCCGCCGGGGGAGAGCCTGTCCCAGAAACGGGGCAGCGCAGCCGCCGTGGGGGCGTAGAGATCGGCATCGATCGATACAAAGGCGAAGCGCTGTGCTTGACAGTCACGGAATGTGTCGGGGAAAAAGCCCTTGTGAAACACGGCCATTTCGCGGTAAAAAAGACGCTTGTCCACACAATCCTTCGCAGTTTCGCCGAAGTCGCCCGTCTGCGCTTCGGAATAACCGTGTTCACGTTCTACGGCGACGTCCTGCTCTGCAAATCCCGTAAACGTGTCAAAAAGATGTATGCGTCTTGCGGGGAAGGCCGCATTGATCCACTGCGCGAAGCCGCCCTTGTAGACGCCGAGCTCCGCAACGTCGCCGGGAACGCCGGCGGCATGGATCTGCTCGGCAAGGAGGCGCATGGTCGCGATACGCGCGTCAAACGTTTTCAGGCTCGCCGGTGTGATGATCTCACCGTGAAAATCCAGCGCATTGAGCTGCGCGCGCATCTGCGCCTCGCGCTCAGGATCGAGCACGCACAGGCAATAGCTGTCGGGTGCGCAGATGAGACTCTCCTCCGGGGAGACGATGGGAATGCCGGCAAGCGTCCCGCCCCGTTTTTCCGGGGAGTTATCTGCTATGCACAGCACGAGATACTCGGGGCCGAGCAGCCGTGCGGCCATGGCGCCGACTTGCCCGGCACCGAAAAGAACGACTTTTTTCATGGCGTATCCTTTGTCTTATTGATTAGAATCGGGTTTGCTGTTTGCAGATAGTGTATATTCCGCCGCCATTTCCTCGGCGGTTTTCAAAAACAGAGGGAGCGCGGGGTTCTGGTTTTTGGAGGAGTAGAGCCATGCGGATTCAAATACCAGCGGCTCCTGCAGCTCAACAAACCGGAAATTGTCACGATTCATCTGCTCTTTTTCGGAAATCGGGACAATATTGCCGCCCATATTTGCCGCGACCATGAAGGTCGCAACATCCTGCTCCGGCACATAGATCACGTTCTCGGGCTCAATACCGGATTCGCGGAAGTAATTAAGATAGAGCTTCGTGACATAATCCTCCACCTTCGGGATGCCGCCCCAGAAGGTGATGTGCTCGGCCAGTTCCTTCTTGCTGACCGTTTTTTTGTCTGCAAGCGGGTGCTCCCGGTGTACCATGAGGCAGTGCTCGTTGACGATCGCGCCGGCCTTGCAGATCTTTGCATTGAGCACGAAATACTGCGGAAGGTCAAAGACGAGGTCAATCTCACCGTTGCTGAGCTCTTCATACTTTTTGTCGCGCTCAACCTGATGGGGGATTATCTGGATGTCGGGGTGCTCGGCGATAAAGCGGCGGATGGTTGCAGCCTTGTAGGAGGTCTGCATAAGCCCCTCAATGCCGATGGTGAGAAACATTTTCTTGCCCTTGTGCGTGGAGACTGCGCGGTCAAGCGCCTCATCAAAGCCGCTCAGCAACTTGACACAGTCAACGTAGAAACTCTGTCCGGCGTCCGTAAAAGACACCTTTCTTGTACTGCGCTCAAAAAGCGGAAAACCAAGCTCCTCTTCAAGTGCGCGGATCTGCATGCTGATAGCGGATTGCGCCATGTTGCATTCCTCGGCTGCTTTTGTAAAGCTCATGTTACGTGCAACTGCGCAGAAGATTTCGATTCGGTCAAGTTTCATGATATCAGTTCTCCCACTATTAATCTTATGGCAAGAACAATTATACTATATTTATCTCAAAATGCAATGAAAAAATTGACAAAGAAATAACTTTTTTGTGTAGAAGCAAGGGCCTTGGCATGGTTTGCAAAGGCCCTTGCGCTCTTGGTCAGTCAAGAAAAACGCTTGCGTCCACAGGGCGGACGGGGGTGCGCTTCGTATCGGGCAGAAGCTCGCTCATGGGAATGCCGGTCTTTTCGGAGATGATCTGCGCGACGAGGTGCTCGCAGTATTTTCCCTGGCAGATCCCCATGCCGCTTCCGACGCGCTTTTTCACGCCGGTGACGGTGGTCGCGCCTTCCGCAATGGCCTGCACGATTTCCCCGTAGGTTATCTCTTGGCAGCGACAAATGATTACATGATCGTCCATTCTTTTACCTCCAATGAAAGGTGTTTATCGACTTGACCTGATATGCGTACTTCGCGGGGAACGAAATCTTGATGACACAGGTGCTCCGGCGCTCATCCCGCGGAAGGACACAGAGAACCTGTGCGTCGCATACGTACTGCCCTGCACGGTCGACGGCGTGCACGGTGCTGCCGGTCTCCGGCAGGGGGAAGTACTCGTAAGGAATGGAGAGCACGGTGGTGCCGCTATCTTTACGGAACGCAATGACGCTGATTGCAAGCCCCGGACATTTTGTGACGCAGGTGCCGCAGCCAATGCATTTTTCAGGATCGAGCCGCGGAAGGCTCGCAATTTTTGGCCCAATGCTGATCGCGCCAACGGGACAGTTGGCCTCGCAGGGGTTGCAGGCGATCGTTTGCAGGCATTCGATCCATGCCGTTCCACCCGGCCTGATCTCGGCGGGCGCCGGGATGCCCGGCGCATGCTTGAGCTCTGCTCCGGTCGGCACGCCTGTGTGTAGGATTCCACCGCACATCTTTATGCACTCCTTTATTGCTTGAGGGCGTTGAAAAGCTCCAGCTTCTTTGCTCTGGCGGTGCCGCGCCCCTCGTCGTATTCTCCGCTTTCCAGTTCCTGCAGGGATGCAATGTGCTTTGCGCACAGCGCATCGCGCTCCTGCTGCGTCATGCGGCCGCAGGCGGAGGCTGCGGCGATGCCGGCGAGGCGACCTTCCTCCATGGCGATAGAGGCTTCCTCTACACCGGTGACGTCTCCGGCCGCGTAAAGACCGGCCACGGTCGTTTCCATGTATTCGCTGTGCAGCGGAACATGGCCACCGAGCTCGTGGATGTATTCAAACCGGCAGCCCGCGTTCCAGAGCAGCTCAGTCATCGGGGACATGCCGACAGCCATGATGACCGTATCGGCATCGTACACAGTCTCGTGCCCGTTGGCGCTGACGGTCGTAACGGTTTCGACGGAGGTGCTTCCGGAAACGGAACGGACGACTGTGTTCGTGCAGATGGGCACGCCTGCGCTGCGCAGCTTTTCGGCGTGCACGCCGTAGCCGCCGATGCGATCGCTCTTTTCGATAACGGCGAGCACCTGCGCGCCGGCCTGCAGCATCTGATATGCGACAATGAGACCCACATTACCGCTGCCGATCACGAGGATGCGCTTGCCCGGAAGCACGCGGTGGACATTGGCGAGCATCTGCGCAGCGCCGGCGAGCATCACGCCGGGGAGCGTGGAGCCGGGGAACGCGGTGGTGTTTTCGATGCCGCCTGCGGCAACGATGATCTTCTTTGCCTTGACGATGAAATTCGTCTGATCCTTTGTGATGCCAACGCCTTCCTTGAAGAGACCGTAAGCGACCGTGTTGAGCCAGATCTCAACGCCGAGCGCTCTGGCCTCACGCTCGAGCTTTCGGGCGATCTCAAATCCGCGTGCGCCGGCATCGTTTTCGGCGGAGCCGAAAAATTTGTGGATCTGTTTGTACAGCTGCCCGCCAATGGTAGCGTTTTCATCCGCAACTGTGACGTTTGCACCGGCCCTCGCTGCTTCGATCGCCGCGGAGAGTCCGGCAGGGCCTGCGCCGATGATGAGGATTTCTCGCTCTATTACTTTCACGTTGGTAACCTCCTTATGCCAGGCCGTGCTGGACCTGAACGTGCATGCCGTCCCTGACGGGCGTGGAGCAGGTCTTCACATCGGGAACGCCGTCTACGATCATGCGGCAAGAGCCGCAGCGCCCCTGCCCGCAGAACAAACCGTGGGAAGTGCCGAGCCTTTCGGAGACGTACAGCGCGCGAATGCCGGCGTTGGCCAGAGCGACTGCGATGGGTTCCCCTTCGTTCGCTTCAATGGGCGTTCCTTCATAGTAAATCGTGACTCTCTTTTTTGGTTCATCCGCTCCGAGAATGGGATGATCCACGATCCGCATAGATTCTTTCATTTCGATCATTCCTTTCGGCTTTCAGGCTTTTTTCACTCTGTTGGGGGTGAAGCTGGAAATATCGCAGTGCTTCGTCTGACCATCTGTCAGCATCTGTGCAATGGCCTCGCCGGTTGCCGGAGAGAGCGCGATGCCTTCACCGCCGTGGCCGCAGCATTCGCAGAAGCCGGGGATGCCGTCGACAAGCCCCATGTAGGGATCTCCGTCCGGGGTGCCCGGCCGAACGCCGGCATACGTGCGCATGATCCGCAGCGTGCCGAGCTTGGGGATAAACCTGCATGCCGTCTGGATGAGCAGCTCAATGACCTCGGGGATGACGCTGTTGTCAAGGCCGGAGTCCATTTCGCGCGTACCGTGGATGATGCAGGCACCGGTGGAGGTCTGCTCGACGGAGAAGCCGAGGTTGTATTTGATGGCCGCGGCGGGGAACAGTTCCGGGTGCTGCACGATGGTCTGATACTGGGCGCTGCTGATGGTGGTGTTGCAAAACCGCTTCACGGGCTCGGTGATGGCAAATTCTCCGCGGATAGGGTGAATCGGCGCGGCGGAGCCGGCCATTGCCGAAATGTTTTCAGACCACACGCCCGTGCAGTTCACGGTCATTCCGGCGTACCATTTTTCGCCCTTGGCGACGGCGCCGATAACGGCGGCACCGCTGCGGAGTAGCTCGGTGACTTCCGCACCGTTGACGAACCGTGCGCCGTTTTTGACTGCGGCGTTGCGGTATGCAAGCGCAAACTTGATGGGGTTGAGATAGTGCACGCGGGGAACATAGATGGAGCCGAGCATGTCCTCGGTGACACAGGGCTCCAGCTGATGGGATTCATAGCTGTCGATGAGCTTTGCCTCAAAGCCGGGGAGCTTGAAATCCTTCACGAGCTGCGCGGATGCATCCCACTCGATCTGGTTGGAGATGATCTGCATATTATAGCTGTTGTAATTGAGCTCAAAATCTGCACTGAGCTCTTCCTGCAGGTGCTCGAGCATATCCTGACTTCTCAGAAACAGCTCCATCTGCGACTGCGCGCAGGTGATCCAGTTGACGAGACCGCCGGAGGCTCCGGCCGTCCCGAACGCGGTATCGCCGCGTTCAAGAACGGTGACGGAAGCGCCGGTTTTGCTGAGAAAATACGCAACGGAGGATCCGATGATACCGCCGCCGAGCACCAGAAAATCCGATTTGTGTTCCATCATGTTTTCTCCTTTATGCTTATTCAAGAGATCCTGTCTGCTTTGCCGCTGCTTCCTTATCGCGCAGCGACTGGAGGATCCGTTCGCGCGTCATGGGGATGTTGTGGATTTCGGCGCCGGTCGCCGCATAGATGGCGTTTGCGAACGCGGCCATGACTGGGATGAGCGCGACCTCGCCGACGCCCTTTGCGCCGTTCGGGCCGGAGGGGAACGGCTCGCCAACAAAATCGACATGGAGCTTGTCGTTCGTGGGGCTGTCCATGAAGGTGGGGATCTTATAGTCACGGTAATTGCCGTTGATGACGCGCCCCTTGTCGTTGATCATGATCTCCTCGAAAATGGCCTGACCAAGACCCATGGACAGCGCGCCCTCGATCTGACCTTCGCAGGTCTTGCGATTGAGCACGCGGCCTGCGTCATAGAAGCCGCCGCAGTTGACGAGCTTGACCTCGCCAGTCTCGATGTTCACGCCGACCTCCATGCCCCAGGAGCCGATGGAATAAAACAGGACTGGATTGCCCTGCGCGTTCTTCGGGTTGTTGAGCGCCTGCTCTGGGGAGAACGTGCCGCGGCCGACCAGCTTGCTTTCCGGAGCCCAGCCGCCGTGCTCATAAAGATCATGGAAGTACAGGAAGTTGTCGGGGTTTTCCTTGTCATACACCTTGCTGTTGGCAGTTGCCAGACGCTCGGCCGGCACGCCGAGGCGCTTGGAGGTGCGCTCGAAAAGCTGGCGCTGCGCATCCTGACAGGCGAGGATGATGGCGTTGCCGTTGATGTAGGTGCCGCGGGAGCAGTAAGTGCCTTCGTCGTAGGGCATGAAGTCGCTGTTCTCGTTGCGGATGCGGATCTGGCTCATCGGCACATGGAAAAACTCTGCGACATGCTGGCAGTCGACCGTCAGCGCGCCCTGACCCATTTCCACGTGGGACACGGCGACTTCGATCTTGTCATCGTCGAGGATGGTGACGTTTGCCTCCGTTCCGGTTTTGCCGTATGCGGTGAACTTGTTGCCGAGAGAAAGCCCCTTGCCGTATCTCCACGGGCCTTCGGGCGCGTGCGCCGGCTTGTCCCATTCGATGAAGTTTGCGGCTGCCGTAATGGCTTTGTTGCTGTGCACCACACCGTAATGGCTTCGTCGCTGCCGTTGTTGTAAACAAGCTGGCCGTGGCCGTCAATATCGCCCTTGCGCAGGACGTTGAGCTTGCGGATGGCGTACTTGTCGATGCCGAGCGCCTCTGCGGCAAGGTCGAGATTGCGCTCGATCGCATAGACGAACAGCTCGCAGCCGAGCGCGCGATAGGGGCCGTTGTTTTCGGTGTTGGTATACACGCCGTAAGCGTCGACCCACAGGCAGGGGTTGCGGTAGTTGCCGGACACGCCATAGACGCTGTGGTCGAGCATAACGAGCGCGGACGTCGTGTACGCGCCGCAGTTGATGTACGCGGTGACTTTGCGTGCGGCAAGGGTGCCGTCCTTGTTGAACGCGTCCTTGACGTAAATCGCTCCGCCGGGACGGGGCGTGCCGTTGGAGAAGACCTCCTCGCGCGTCTGCACGATCTTCACGGGGCGATGGCTCTTGCGCGCGAGCATGATGCACGGGCCGGTAACGGGGCAGTCGTCCTTGCCGCCGAAGCCGCCGCCCATGAACGGGACGTGCATATGAAAATCGGAGGGCTTCATATCGAAGGCGGCGGACATGCTGTACTTGACGAGACGGCCGCCCTGTTCGCTTGCCCATACTTCCAGCCCGCCGTCCGTCAGCGGTTCCACGACCGTGACGTGCGGCTCCATGAAGCAGTGGCTGACGCGCGGGAACTCATAGCGCTGCTCGGGAAGCTTGAGATAGGCATTTTCATACACTTCGTCAAACTTCGCTCCGAAAGCGGCGTCGTATTCTTCCGGCGTGGCATAGTTGTCGGGATTGAGACCAAAGGCGTCGCAGTGGCGCACTCTGCGCTTGATCGCCTGATTGGGGTGCTTGCGATCGAAGCTGTGGGCAACACCGTGCAGGTCGAGACGCTTATAGCTCTGGACATCGTCGTGGACAATGGCGGGGCAGTCCTCTTTGTATGCCTCCTCCGGATCCAGCACATAGGGCAGCGGCTCGTACTCGACATGGATCAGTTTGCACGCGGCCTCGGCGATCTGCTCAGACGTTGCGGCGACGGCTGCGACCGGGTCGCCGACGCAGCGCACCTTGTCACCGACGCGGCACATGATGAACTTGTCCGTCAGATAGCCGCCGACAGTGGGATGATCCGGCCCGTCCATACCGGTGACGACAGCGACAACGCCGGGGAGCTTTTCGGCCTCGCTCGTGTCAATGCTCTTGATGATGCCGTGCGGGATGGGGCTGCCGAGGATCTTGCCGTAGACCATTCCCTTGGGATGAATATCGGTGGAATAGAGGGCGGCGCCGGTCACCTTCAGTGCGGCGTCCTGACGGATCTCTCCTTTGCCGATGGAATAATAATTATCTGCCATGATGTGTCCTCCTTTCAGCCGCCGCACTGGGCGATGGGGCCTGCTTTGTATACGCTTTCCGGCTTGGGAAGCGTTTCTTCGTTCACTTCACCGGCGGCCTGCTTTTTCATGACTTCCTTGGCCTGCATGATGGCGTCGATGATCTTGGTGTAGCCGGTGCAGCGGCAGATGTTGCCGCGCATGATATCGCGCACCTGCTCCTCCGTCGGATCGGGGTAATGGTTGAGCATTGCGACTGCGGCAAGGATCATGCCGGGGGTGCAGAAGCCGCACTGCACGGCAAAGCAGTCGATGAAGGCCTTCTGCATCGGGTGCAGGACGCCGTCCTTTGCAAGGCCCTCGATGGTAACGATATCATGGCCTTCGGCTTCGACGGCAAGGTAGGTGCATGAAGCAATCGCGTCGCCGTCGAGCAGGACGGTGCACGCGCCGCACTCGCCTTCGTCGCAGCTCTTTTTCACGCCGGTCAGGCCGAGATGGTCGCGCAGGGCATCGACAAGCGTCGTTCTGGTGTCGAGCGCCAGCTCGTAATCGACGCCGTTTACATGGAGCTTTACAATCTGAGTCATATGGATCAATCCTCCTTTGATTTGAGGGCGAGCGTCAGGCCGTCGCGAACCGAGAGATACACCAGCTCGCGGCGATAATCGGCAGAGGCGCGAATATCGCTGATGGGGGAGCACTCATGCAGAGATGCGTGGGTCGCCGCCTCGTGGATGCGCTCGGCTGTGAGCAGTTTGCCCTTGAGCATCTCCTCGGCCTCATATGCGCGCTTGGGCACAACCGCGACGGCGCTCATTGCGATGCGTACGTCCTCCACGACGCCATCCGCGTTGAGCACGGTGTAGGTCGCGACGCCGGCGATCGCGAGGTCAAGCGCCTTGCGGCAGGGATTCTTATAATAGACCATGACGGCGCGGGGATCTGGCTGCGGGACGAAAATGTCCGTGACAATCTCGTTCTTTTTGAGCGTTGTGCGGCGCACGCCGGCAAAGAGCTCCGTAATGGGGACCTTGCGCGCACCGTCCACGGACTTGACGTCCAGCACCGCCTCCAGCGTCAGCAGCGGCGCGGCGGTGTCTGCGGAAGGAACGGCGTAGCAGATGTTTCCGGTCACGGTGCTGATGTTATGGATGTTCGTGTTGGACATACCGTGAACGCCCTCATAGAGCGAGGGGTAAACGCGCTGCACGTCCGGGTCATATTCGACCTTGGTCAGGATGCAGCTCGGGCCGATGTGCAGACCCTCTCCCTCGGCGAATGTCAGGTAGTCGAATTCAGGGATGTGCTTGAGCGAGATGATGTGGTCGGGCGTCACAACGAGGGATTTCATGTTCGGGATGACTTCGGAGCCGCCCTCCATCAAGAGACCGGTTTCCTGATACTTGTCGATGAGGACAAGCGCTTCCTCAAGTGTTTTCGGCTTGTGGAAGCAGAAATCATTGAGAATTTTCTTTTCCATAATTTGCTCCTTTCTGTTGCTGGATCAGCAGATTTGTGTTGTAGCGGTCATATTTGGATAAATAGCACTTTGCGCCAGGGAAAGGACAGTTTCGGCAGTCCTTATAGCATTCGTAATCGTCGGTGATGAGCCGGCCCGTATCGTGGCTGACATTGTGCTGCGCAGATGCCTGTGACATTGACATGGTGTTCGCCTGCCTTTCTGACTGTCAAAAGTGATTTCTTTCCTTTTATTATTTGAAAGAATTAATTGACTAAAAAATATCTTTATTTCTGATAAATAGAGTCATTTTTTACACAGCTTCCTGCGGGGGAGAGCAGGAAGCTGTGTAAAATTTTGCGGGGATCATTCTGCTTTGGATGCCTTTTTCTTGCGCAGAATGTTGCTGACAAGAATTCCGACGAGCACGACGGCGCCGACATAGCCGGAGATGCTGTAGATGAAGTTGATGAGGTCGCCCAGACGGAACAGACGCGTGCCGATCATGCCGAGCACGGTCAGCGTGATGATACAGATGCGGTATTTCCAGGACTTTTCATTCGTGGTGATCTTGCGGCAGAAGCCCCACATCATCGGGCAGGCCGTCGTATAGATTGCGAGGATGATCATCACAACGAAGATGCCCTGCGCGACGGGACCGAGCAGACCGGAAAGTGCGAGATTCGGAACCTGCGCGGTGCCGACGAGATCGAGGTTGCCGAAGATGGCGAAAACGATGACTGCGATCGCAATATGGAAGAAGCACACGCCGAACACGGCGGCAGCGGTGGTGGTCTTCTTGTTGATGGCGCTGGCGCCCATGGCGGGCAGCGCCGGCGTGAGCGTCATCATGGCAAAGCAGGGGTACGCGATGCCGCACAGCCACCAGGTGGGGGAGGCTTTGCTCAGGTTCATGGCCGGGAGCACTGTGTCAACGTTGCTGAAGTCGGCCTTGGTCAGTGCGACAATGCCGATGATCAGGGAAAACAGCGCAATGAAGGGGCCGATGGAGCCGATGATGTCGGTCAGCTTGCGCAGACCAAACCATACGGTGATGACGGAGGCGGCGGCCATCAGGCACGCGCCGATCAGCGGATCCCAGTCGAGGTACTGGTTGAGGGTCGTGCCGGCGCCGTTGAGCATGATGAGATAGCAGCCGCCGACAAGAATGGCGCTGAACCAGTCGAAAACCTCGCCGGCGGTCTTGCCGAAGTAGTAGGCGAGAATGTTGTGCTGGTCAGCCTCGGTGATTTCCTGGCCCTTGTTGAACAGTTCCTTTGTGAAAAGGAAGTAAATGATCAGCGAAATGGCGATCGCACCGATCGCGCCGGGGATGCCATGCGCAACGAAGAAGGACAGGAACTCCGAGCCGGTTGCAAATCCGGAGCCGATGCAGGTCGCCATGAATGCGCCGCCGAGGATAATGGCGCGTTTCCAATCGATTTTGTTGTTTTGCATGTCTTACTGGATCTCCTTTCCGTTTGCCTTACGATTCTGCGTTGACAGGGGCTGCCTTGCGAGCTTTGATCTTCTTTACAATGTACATGCAGGCCAATGCGCCGGCGGCAAGGATGATAACGGTCATGCCGAAGATCCATCTGTAGCCGTCGAGGGCATACGTGTCGATGAAATGCCCGCAAATGGCGGAGTAGAAGATATCACTGACGAAGCTGAACATGGAGATGACGCCAATGGCACTGCCGGTGACAGCCATGGGAATATCCACTTCAGAAACGGGGACAAACTGCAAAGCCCAAGTCGACATGATGCACAGCGCGGAAACCATGTAGAAAATGACGCACAGAATCAGGATCAGCGTGTTGGCCGGCATGAGCAGGTAAGCGACGAAGCAGATGGCTGCAAGGATGAGCGAATATCCCAAGACCTTTGTGACTGGCAGTTTTGCCTTCATTGCGATCCACGTGATGATCGGAGCGGCAATGAGCGCACAGTTTTTTGCGATGATCGCAAAGACTGAAGAAGTAGCGGCACTGAGATTGAACACGGAAGCCAGATACGGTTGCAGATAGGTGACGCCGGTGCTGGCAGTATAAGCAGAGAAGCCGATCAGGCCGATCGCCCAGACTTCCGGCATCTTCAGCACTTTGGCGTACTCCTTGAGGTTCACGCTCTTCTCCTGCGCGGCGCTGAGCTGCGAGGGGACGGGAGAGTAAGTAATTGCGGCGATGATCGCGCAGATGATGGCGAGGCTGCTGTACATATAAAGCGTAACCTTGAGCGCGGTGGCTTCCTGAAGCAGGGCGAGAAGGCTGCTGCCCGCGAGAGAGATGATGAGAATCGGGAGCGTGCGGCCATAGGCGCGCATGGTTTGAATCTTTGCCTGCTGATCGTCCTCGCTGATGAGTCTGAGAACTTTGATCTGCGGATTCCACGCAATGAGGATCGCAAATACCGGCCAGATACAGTACAGTGCCAGCATGACGGGATAGCTTGGGAACTGCGCGATGATGAAGCCAATGGCACCTGCGCCGATCAGACCGATGGTCATCAGCTTCAGCGGGCTGAATTTATCGGCAAGATAACCGCCCGGCAGGTAAAGGATCGTCGATGCAATGCCGAGAACGGACAGCAGAAGACCAAGCTGTGTGTTGGTGAATCCGGTTGCTGTTTGGAATGCGACATAGTAGCTTGTGTACGCGTAGATAACAGAGAAGCCGAAGTTTGAGGCGGCGGCTATGCAGAATGCGCACACGTAAGCCTTTGAGCCTACTTTCTTTTCCATGGGTTTTCCCTCCTGTTGATTTACTGAAATTAGCTGCTCCTTTCAATCTCTCTATACTCGGAAGCCGTACAAAACGGGGTCATCCTCGTCAAACACAAAGTGGTTGAAGCCGGTAATGAAAGCGGAAGCGGACACTTCCGGAATGATGGCGTCGTAATCGCCGACCTTGGTCTTCTCCAGCGGCTTTCCGCTGAACTTCGTCTGAATGATGGATTCATACACAAAGTTGTCGCCGATGTTCAGCTCCCCCTTGGCAACTAGCGTGGCCATTTTTGCGCACGTGCCGACGCCGCACGGGGAACGGTCAATCGAGTGGCCGAAAATAACGCAGTCCTGATAATCCGTGCCGGCAGATTTCGGCGGCCCGTAGACCTCGATCATTGCGACGCCGTGCACGTCCGGATCGGTGGGGTGCTGAACCGTCATGTTGGTATTGACCCAGTCGTTGAGAATGTTTGCCTTTTCAATGAGCACGGGCAGATTCTCGGGGGCAATATCCACGCCAAAGTACTTTGCGTCGATCAGCAGGGCAAAGTTTCCGCCATAAGCGATATCAAATTTTACGACGCCGAGTCCGGGGATGTCCTTTTCAACGTCGCCGTAGAGAAGGAACGAGGGCACATTTGTGATCGTAACGGATTTTGCCTTGCAGTGATCTACTGCGACCCTCGCTTTGATCAGGCCGACAGGGCACTCAAGCGTGATGTCGGTGAACGGTTCCTTTGCCTCAACAAGACCGGTTTCCACGGCGACGCTGCACGCGCCGATCGAGCCGTGGCCGCACATATTGACGAAGCCGTCTCCTTCCATGAACACGATGCCGAGATCGGCCTCCGGATCGCACGGGGGGAGGATGATCGAACCGAACATATCGCGGTGTCCGCGCGGCTCAAGCATGAGCGCGGTGCGAATCGAATCATAGTGCTCTTCAAGATAGTGCTTTTTCTCCATCATGGTATTGCCGGGGACGTTGGGAATACCGCCGACAACAACGCGCGTCGGTTCACCCATAGTGTGGGAATCCACAGCGTAAATGCTTTTTACAAACCGCATGATTTACCTCCCTTGTGCGTAATTGGTCTGCATTACTGCTTTGCCTGTGTTTTTTTGCGTTTTTTCACAATATTGCTGATGATCATGCCGACCGAAACGACCGCGCCGACATAACCGGAAATGCTGTACATGAAATTGATCAGCGTGCCCAGCGGGAAGAGATAGGAGCAGATCATGCCGACGACCGTAAGCAGCAGGATGCAGGCACGGTATTTGGCGGACTTCTCGTTTTTCGCGATCTTGCCGCAAAAGCCCCATGCCATCGGACAGGCGGTGGTGTAGATCGCAAGCACGATCACGACCATGAACAGCAGCCGTGTGGCCGGGCCGAGGAGACCGGCCAGCTCCAGATTCGGGACCTGAGAAGTGCCCACGACCCGCAGGTTGCCGAAAATCGCCATCACGACGACGGCCAGCGCCGCATGGAAAAACGTCACGCCGAAGGCGGCGGCGAAGGAGGTCGTCTTTTTGTTCGGAGCCGTTGCGCCCATGGCGGGCAGCGCCGGGGTGAGCGTCAGCATGCAGAAGCAGGGGTAGAGGATGCCGGAGATCCACCACGACGGAGCGGCTTTGGAAAGATGCAGCGCCTCGAGTGTTGCGGCCGCTGCAGAGAAATCTGCGCGGGTGAGCGACAGGCAGCCGACGATGATGGTCAGCGCGGCCATGAACGGGGAGATAAGCCCGATGATGGAAGTCAGACGCCGGAGACCAAACCACACGGTCAGAACCGCTGCGGCGGCCATGATCGCGGAACCGGCGACGACCGGGATGCCGAAATACTGGTGCAGTGTCGTGCCCGCTCCGGAAATCATGATGAGATAGCAGCCGCCGACAAGAATGGCGCAGAACCAGTCGAGAATCGTACCGATCGTTTTGCCGAAATAGTACGTGAAGAGGGAAGTACACTGCTCCGGCGGAAGCTCCTGCCCTTTGTTGAACAGCTCCCTCGTGAAGAGAAAGTAGATGACAAAGGAGATCAGCAGTGCGCCGACCGCGCCCTTGATACCGTAGGCAATAAAAAACGACAGACATTCGGATCCGGTCGCAAAGCCGGAACCGATACAAGTACCGATAAAAGCTCCGCCGAGTTTGATTGCTGTGGAAAGCTGAAGTTTTTTGCTCTCGTTTCCCATCGCTGCACCCTTACTTTCTCGTTTTCATTTACGAATTACGAACTGCTTTCGCTGTCCAATCGAGCCCGACAGCATCGTCTGCGATCTGTGCGGTTGGTGACATAAAAGTAAGGCTGACCGGCTTGAAAGTCAATGACGAAAAAATGACAAAGGCGTTGAAAAACGGCCGTTTTTAGCGGAAAATGACGGGGCATTATTTTGCGGGCATATATCGTCTAAAAATAAACAAGCAAAGGAGCTGCGATTAATCACATACTGCGATTTGCGCAGAAGCGCTCGATTGACGTAAAAATAACGAGAAAAACGCAGATATCGGGATCTGCGATCCCGATATCTGCGTTTTCTATAAAAATGGAACGGCGATTTATCAGTAATAAAAATAAATAGAAGGCGAGGTGCGATTTTGGCGCCTTTTTTCTGAAAACAAAACGCTTTTTAGTGAAAGAAAGTGTGTAGAATTTTTGCTATAATTTTTGTATTTTTTGCACAATTTCGTCGGAAAAGTACTGACTATATAGCCATTTTTCGACTTTTTGAGCATCACTGAACATGCTGTCGTACTGCTTCAGGAGAAATTTTCCCGCATCCGTGAGGTGCGAATTGCCGCCGCTTGGCCCACCGGCGGTGCTTTCTATGACGGATACGCCAAGCGCGTTCTCCAGATTCTTGATGCTCTTCCAGCACTTTGAGTAGGATATACCGACGCATTCGCTCGCCAGCTGGAGTGACTGTGTGCTTTCTACAAGGTTCAGCACGCGGCTGAGCTCCCCGTTCATGATCGTGTTTTGCATGCACAGATGAAGGTCAATGTACGCGTGGAGCTTGCCGCCAGTGCGCTGCATCCGCTCGTATGCGCTGAGCTTTTCCAGATAATCCGGTCCGCTTGCGCGCATACAGACGGCGGGGTCATCCACGTCGATCTGTGCGATCTCATCATGATGCATGGAGGTAAAGCCGCGTATGCCGTTTGTGCCGTCGTAATCGGCCAACATAGAGAGCGCTTTTTCCGTGAGCATGATGGGGTGTCCGGTGGTGCCGTTATATCTTGGGATCGCCGCGATCTCACTGTCTGCGTTCAGCAGAAGGCTGCAGGTCCTTTCGCTGACGAGCGGTGTGTCGGCCGGCAGCACCAGGACTCTTTCCGCGCGCTCGTTCAGCTTCTTTGCGCCCAGCAGCACGGAATCCAGCATTTCTGTCTCGCTGTAATGGCGGTTGAGCGCGATGGTAACGCTGCAGTTGCGGTGTTCGATGTGCCGTTTCACAATGCTGTCCCGGTATCCGATGACAACAACGATCTCATTGACCGGAATGGACTGAAATGTATCGATTTCGTGCAGAAGCATCGTTTTGTCGCCGATGTAAATGAGCGGTCTGGGGATTCTTCCGCTATCTGGCTTTCCGGCGGCAAGAATGATTGCGGCAGTTTTCATGTTTGCACCCCCCGGTGGAATGTCGGTTAACACCTATTTTAGTAGGTTCCGGAGAATTCTTCAAGAGAAAAGTAAAGCGAAAGGAATACGGACTCGCTGTATATTCGGCTGCGCACAGGAAGATCGCGGCACCATACTTCCGTGAAAGGAAGTGACGCTCAGCCCCCCCCTATGGGAAGTCCTCGCAGCCGCAGAAATTATCCGCAGACAGAGAACGCTGAAAAATCCCAGCGGCAATGCGGGACATCTGCATTGCCGCTGGGATGCGCAAGCTGGAAAATGTGCCGGGTGTGTGATATAATTATGCTGACAAATCGGGATTTTGGAGGGGAACAGAATGGACACAATGATACAGGATACCTTGTTTTTCTTTGACCGGCATCAGGCTGCCTATCCGCTGTATGAGCGCTTTCAGGAAAAGCTCCTTGCCAAGTTCCCCGAAAGTCGGATCAAGGTGCCAAAATCCCAGATCTCATACTACAACTTGCGCAGGCAAAATGGGGAACATACAGCAGAAAAAATCCGGCAAAAGTTCCTTGCAAAACGGAATACAATCTGATTCGACCGGTCATTGAAAAAATGGACGGTCTTTCTTTTTGTCAACGTTCACTTCCGTTGAGAACTTGGCTAAAAATATGTTCAGCTTCTCAATTGAAATGCTACATAGCCGCCGGTGCTTCCCTCATCGACGGTTATGCCCATCTCGACTACGATCCCAAATATCCTCGGCGCAGGCGATGGAGCAGGGAATGCTCTGCCGGAGGGCGGGAGTTTTGAAAGCAAATGGAAAGTCGCCGAAAGCGAAGATCGATGAAATTTGGACATAAAAAAGCCGGAGCAAAGCGAACTTTGCTCCGGCAATGTGGCGGATAGGGTGGGATTCGAACCCACGAGCCGCTTGCGCGACTACCTGATTTCGAGTCTTGTTCGCACTTGGTACTTTCGTGTCTGCTGTGGTCGGTGGCGGCAGTTTTGGAAACGGCGAAAACCCTTGTGCTGCAACGGATTTCGGACGCGCCGACCGGTATTGACCAGCTCCATATCAGAAAAAACCTGAGTTCAAATTGAAATGAGAAATGCCCCAAAACGACCAGCTTTTTGCACGCTGGCAAGAAAATACGCAAGAAGAAAGCCCTTGTCCGGTATGGCTTTGCGAGCGGCCTCCCGGATAAATGCAAGAAAAACCGGCTCAAAACAAATCACACGAAGCACCCTTTCGGACCGAAACACAGAAAGGAGTCTTCGTTATGAAATACGACGCCAAGGAATTCAAAAGATACCCAGAGATTATGAGCAAGGAGCAGATGCGGATCGCCTGCCACATCAGCAAGCAGACGGCGCTCTATCTCCTCCAATTCAACCTGATTCCCCACACCTTCACCGGCAAGAAAACCCGCTGCTACGCCATCAAAAAGAGCGATGTGATCGCTTTTATGAACGACCGTGAGGTCAACCCGGAAAAATACATAGCGCCGAAGAACTGGTACAAATACGGAGGCGAAATAGTTCGGCCCTATAAAATTCGCATCCAACCGCCGTGCGCCAAGGACGAGAAGAAGCTCCGGCGCTACTATGAGAGCAAGCTGGCTGCGCTGCCGGATGTGATGGATGTGGCCGCCGCCGTGGACTTCACAGGCTATAACCGACGCACCGTCTGCCAATGGATTCGCGTGGGGAAGCTGAAGGCGCTGTCGCTGCTGCAGAAGTACATGATCCCCAAATGCTATCTCATCGACTGGCTCTGCTCAGACGATTACAACAACACAAACCGAAAATCCCGCCGGCATATCGATATGCTTTGGGAGGCGCAGAAATGGAGAGATTGATGCGGACATTTTCCCTTGTTTTCTCAAAAAGAGGCACAGGGGCATCATTCCCTTGGCGTCTGTTGAAAAAACGCCGATTCTGTGATACTATAATAACAATAAGCCGAGCGTTTGCTGAAGCCACCGAAAAGCCGGGAGGGAACAAAAATGAGCAGTAATTTCCTCAACGATGAAAACAAGGGCGATATCATCATTTACCAGTCTGAAAGCGGCGAGACAAAAATTGATGTCCGGTTTCAGGATGAAACTGTCTGGCTGACACAGGCACAGATGGAGGAGCTTTTCCAATCTTCCCATGCAAATGTGGTTGAGCACATCAAAAACATCTATTCCGAAGGTGAGCTGGACGAAAGTTCAACCTGTCGGAAATTCCGACAAGTTCGCCGCGAGGGAAATCGCAATGTGGAGCGCGAAAGACTATATTATAACCTGGACATGATCATCTCTCTGGGCTATCGCATCAGGTCCTCCATTGCAACGCAGTTCCGCCGCTGGGCTACCGAGCGCTTGAAGGAGTACATGATCAAGGGCTTCGCCATGGATGATGAGCGCCTGAAGAATCTCGGCGGCGGCAGCTATTGGAAGGAGCTTCTTGACCGCATCCGGGACATCCGTTCCTCCGAAAAGGTGATGTACCGTCAGGTCCTCGACCTCTACGCTACTAGCGTGGACTATGACCCCAAAAGCGCCGAGTCGGTGGCTTTTTTCAAAATGGTGCAGAACAAGCTGCACTATGCCGCCCATGGCCATACCGCCGCAGAGGTGATTTTTGAGCGAGCCGATGCCGAAAAGCCATTTATGGGGCTTACCGCATTTTCCGGGGATTTTCCCACGGCGAAGGATATTGCTGTTGCAAAGAACTATCTCTCTGCGGACGAACTGAAGATACTGAACAATCTCGTTTCCGGATATTTTGACTTTGCGGAAATTCAGGCGATGCGCCGCCGGCCCATGTGCATGAGCGATTATGTAGAGAACCTGGACCGCATCCTTGCCTCCACCGGAGAAGCCCTGCTTACCGACGGGGGAACCGTAAGTCACACGCAGGCGATGGAGAAGGCAAAGGCGGAATACAGGAAATATCAGGTGCAGAATCTTTCTCCCGTGGAGGAGGAATATTTGCAGACCATTCGCAGCATCGAGAAGGCGGCAAAAGAGGGCGAAAAACGCTGACTCTGAAATGCCTTCACAGGGAAGTGATCCTCTTTGGGCCGGTATACTGCGGGTATGGATAGGGGCTGTCGTAAATATTCACAGGAGATTGTATATGGGTAACGAACAAGCGGAGATCGATGGCCTCCGCTTGCTTTATATGTTGGCTTCTGTAATTAGTCTGGAATCGATTCCTTGATTAAAGTCGACAATGCGCTTCCTTTTTGATGGTTTATGAGCCCCACGCCAAAGATGCAGACCTACTCTGGGCATGTGGCTTATGTGCGGGATTCACCGGGATCGACAACTACATACAGAAAGAAAATAAGGGCTTATCGGCTGACAGCGCTCTACCATGCGCTGTTGACGATAGGCCCTTATTATCCTGCTGCCGGACTGGCACCGTGAGATATGGCGTTTTACGGTCAAAAGAATGCGTTTCACCGTGAAACGCATTCATGAGGAAAAAACAGATTTCTTTTTGTCTCTCTCAATATATCTCGATATCTCATGTACCGAGGTATCATAAGTTTTGCGGAAAAGATTTATTCCGGCTCTTTTACTAGATATTCAGCCAAATAGGCTGGGACACAGTTGATCCAGAAGGTATACAGCCAGTCGACCTGAATGGTTTTGGAATCCAGATAATACTTTTCAAAATAGCGCGTAATACCACACATGAAGAAACGGAGCACTTCTCTCAATTCCGGCGTTATCGCACCCGGAAAATGGTTCCATTTCAGCAGCCTTACAAGATCCTCAACGCCCTTGTTTTCTATTTCGGAGCGCAGGTCATTCTGCCCGTAATAGGATAGAGCGTTTCCGAAGCCCTTGAGGGTGCCGTTATAAAGAAAGTTGTCCTTGCAGCAAGTAAAAAACGTTTCGAGAGAGTTTCGCTTCCCATCCGTATACCACAGAGGCTCGACAGTTATCCGATAGAGATAGGCAAGCAACTCGTTTTTATCCCGAAAGTGATTGTAAAACGTCCTGCTGCTAAGACCGGAGAGCCCCACGATATCCCCGACAGAAATACTCTCAAAGGAGTTGCTCTCAAGCAATTCCCTCAAAGCCAATGCAAATCTCTCTTTTGTTGATGGCAGAGCTTTCACGGTACCCCCCCAGTTTCTGTTAGCATAATAAAATTTTAACACAGTTTTTGCAGAAATACAAGAAATGAACGATTTGATAACGGCTCAAAACGGGAGAATTAAATTCAGAAAAAAGGATAATTATGAACTAATACAGAAAAGTGGAAGATTGTGAATGTATTTTGCCCCATGTTTGTTTTAAAATTAACACATCAAACGTGTGAGTCATGACGCACAACAAATCAATCAGACAGGAGGTAATTGAATTGGAGACATACAAGAGCAATTACATTCAGAAAAACTACGTGGAAGGCAAGGTCATTATTATCACCGGCGCCTCCAGCGGCTTCGGCAAGCTGACTGCAAAGCGAGCCGCAGAGATGGGCGGCAAGATCGTTCTGGCGGCACGCAGCGAAGAGAAGCTGAAAGAGACCGTGGCGGAGATCAAGGCGGCGGGCGGTGAGGCCAGCTACATCGTAACAGACGTGGCGAAAAAGGACGATGTTTTCGCAATGGCTAAATTCGCGGTAGATACCTACGGCAGGATCGATGTGCTTGTTAACAACGCCGGGACGATGCCGCTGGCCTTTTTCAGTGAGCATGAGCAGGCGCTGGACAAATGGGAACAGTGCATCGACATCAGCATCAAGGGCACTATTTTCGGCATCTCCGCCGTCTATGACCAGATGATCAAGCAGGGACAGGGACAGGTGATTAATGTCTCCTCCATCTACGCCAACTTCCCCGTTGCGGGCGCAGGCGTGTATCAGGTCGCAAAGATGGGCGTGCAGTATCTGGCGGAATCTCTGCGCAGCGAGTGTCAGGGCAAAATCAAGGTCACGACCATTAAGCCCACCGGCTTTATGAAGACCAACCTTTCCAGCAGCGTGGTCGATCAGATGGCAATGATGCCCGCAGTGGCAGGCCCCCTTGAAATCCTCAGCAACTGGGTAGAAGAGGCTCCGCTGCGTCCCGATTTCCATGACATCAACAGCATGACCTACAACGATCCTGATCCACAGGTCTTGGCGGACAATATTATTTATGCCATCAATCAGCCTTGGGGTGTCAGCATCGGTGATCTGACCGTGCGCGCTTCAGGCGAATCCTTTGTCATTTGATTAGGAGGTGTTTCGATGAACAGCTATAGAACCGAAAACTACATAAAAGACAAGGTCATTGTCATCACCGGCGCTTCCAGCGGTTTCGGCAAAGAGACCGCAAAGAAGGCCGCCGAGTTGGGCGGAAAGGTCGTTCTGGCCGCGCGGCGTGAGGAATTGCTCCGGGAAATTACGCAGGAGATCCGTGAAAGCGGCGGCGAGGCTTCCTACATCAAGACCGATGTTCGTGTGAAAGATCAGGTCAATGCCATGGCGAAGTTCGCCGTGGACACCTACGGACGCATTGATGTGCTGGTCAATGATGCCGGCACAATGCCGCTTGCCTATTACAGCGAACACGCAATTGCCATGGAAGCATGGGAGCAAAGCATTGCTACCGCGATCAATGGTACACTGTACGGCATCGCGGCGGTCTATGACCAGATGATTGAGCAGGGGCAGGGACATATCGTGAACATTTCCTCCATCCTCGGCAACTATCCCGTGAGCGGTTGCGGGGTCTATAATGTGACAAAGGCCGCCGTCAGAATGCTGGGCGACAGCCTGCGCGTAGAATCCCGCGGGAAAATCAAAGTTACCAACATCAAGCCCACATCCGTGGCAAATACGGGTCTGGTCTCTACAGAAGTAGATTATAATGCAGGTCTGTCCGGCATTTACGGGAAAATCATTGACGCATTTATGGGGTTGGCGATCCCCGATCGTCTTGACACGGAGAGCATCCATTGCTTTGACTTTTCTCCGTCTATTCTGGCGGACAACATCATTTACGCCATTGACCAGCCTTGGGGCGTGAATATCAGTGAGCTGACTGTCCGCGCTTCCGGTGAAGCCATGTTTGTATAAGGAGGTCACATCATGAGCCATAAATTTTTGGAGCCTATTAAAATCGGTAATCAGACCGTGAAAAACAGAGTGATGTTCCTTGCGATGGCAAAGAATATTTCTAATTTCGACGACAGCGTATCCGCAAAAGACATCGCCTATGTGGAATCGGTCGCCGCGGGCGGCGTGGGGCTTCTTGTTCCCGGCGCAATGATCGTAGACCCGGAGTGGCCTTCTGTGCTGCCCTTGCAGCCGGGCATTTATGATGACCGCTTTATCCCCGGGCTTCGCAGGCTGGTGCTTGCTGCCCATAAGTACGACGCAAAGATCCTGTTCCAGCTTTGGCATCCCGGCGCAACCAACTATTCCGGCATTGATCCGAAGACTGTGGACGAGCTGACGAAGGACGAGATCCACGCCATTCAGGACAAGTTTGTGGCCGCTGCCAAGCGTGCTATGGCCGCCGGTGCGGACGGCATCGAGTTCCAAACCTGTCATGGCTATCTGGCCTGCCAGTTCATTTCTCCTCTGTTCAATCACCGCACTGATGAGTACGGCTGGAATAAGGTAGAGGATCGCACCCGTTTTGCCACGGAGATTTTGACCCGCATCCGCAAGGTCATCGGACCGGATAAAATCATCTCCGTGAAAATGCAGGGCTTTGACTACCCCAAGAGTGAAGGTCCCAACGGCAACGACGGAATCACGCCGGAACAGGCCGCCGAGGTCGCTCCCTATCTGGAAAAGGCCGGTGCGGATATGATTGCAGTGTCCGCCGGCGGCACAATATATCATCAGGACGATATTATGTCCGGCGATGTGCATCGTGCCGAAGGCTGGAAGGTTCCTGCTGCTACCATGGTCAAGAATGCTGTTTCCGTTCCCGTAGTAGCTACTGGCAGCATCCGTCACCCGGATTTCGTGGATCAGATCATCAATGACGGCAAGTGCGACATGGTCGGCATGGGCCGCGGCATTCTGGCTGAGCGCGAATGGGTAAAGAAGTGTGCCGAAGGTCGCGAGGATGAGCTTCGCTACTGCATCTCCTGCATGAATTGCTTCAATGTCAATCCGTTCAGCTATGAGCAGACGAACTGCTCCGTGAACCCCTTTGCCCTGCGCGAAGGCTCCAAGCGCCCCATCGTTCAGGACGGGGACGGCCGTCTGGTGGCGGTCATCGGCGCAGGCCCCGCGGGCATGGAAGCTGCGGTCACGCTCAAACAGCGCGGCTTTGACGTGGTGGTGTTCGACAAACGCGATGAGATCGGCGGTAACCTCCATGTTGCAAAGAAGCCCCCCTTCAAGGGCAAATTTGAGTGGGCTATCGACTATTATAAGTCCATGGCAAAGAAGCTGAATATCACGATGAAGCTGGGGAAGGAGGTCACGGCGCAGGAGGTTCTGGCTCTCAAACCCTATTCCATTCTGGTTGCAACCGGCAGCAACGTCATTTCCATCCCACTCGAGGGGCTGGATCAGGTACAGACGGTTCAGGCGCACGACGTGCTTGCCAACGACATGCAGTTTGCAAACAAGAAGGTCGTTGTCATCGGCGGTGGCATTACCGGGCTGGAGACTGCGCTGTATATCAACCGTCAGGGCACTAATCAGGTTTCCGTGGTGGATATGCTGCCCGAATGGCCGGTGGATATGCTGGATATGCGCTATCAGAACGAAGCGCTGCTGGAGGTCCGCCACTGCAACGATCAGGGTGTTGCCCTATTTTATAATAACAAGGTCGTGAAGTTTGCCGACGGTAAGCTGTTTATTGAAAGCACCAAGGACGGCGAGGCAAAGGCGCTGCCCGCGGACGTGATCGTCCTGTCCGTGGGCGTGAAGCCCAACGACGCACTGTGGCAGGAGCTGCTTGCTTCCGGCCATCCCAGCGTCTGGAAGGCGGGCGATGCCATCGCCACCGGCAAGATAAACAAAGCCGTCCTCCACGGCAGCAAGTTCGGCTACAGCCTGAACTGAAGCATAGTAAGGCGCTGTTCTTGCACACCCTTTAAAAAGATGCGATAATCAACATGGCAATGCCCGGCTCCAAAACAGAGCCGGGCATTGTGCTGCATATTGCTTTACCGGCTTTTACGGTAAGCCGGAGCGACGTCGTAGTACTCTTCCATGCCCGTCCTTACAGCCTCGTGGAAGTCGAAGGCGGCATTTGAACAGCACCAGTCCAGGAGAGTCGCCTTAGCGATTTGTATAGAATATTTCACCAAAATCTCCGGCTTGCCAAGGTTCCTTATGATGCCGTTCTTCTGGCAGTTGGATAAGAGCTTGTAGTACAGTTCATTGTAAGCGTCGACAAAATCGAAGATACCCAGCCTTTCATCCACCTCAAGCTTCAGGAGGGTCTTACAGTAGTTGACGTTGTCCTTTGTCCACATGGGCGTGTGCAGCGCAAAAATGTATATCATGCGCTCGAAATCATTGTCCAAAAAAAGTATTTCCGACGGCTCAATATTGCTTTCCAGAGAAGCGTCGCGCATGGTCCACATAATCAAGTCCTTTTTGTCGGAAAACAGAGAATAAAAACGTGTCCTCGAAACGTTGGCCGCGGCGCAGATACTGTTTACGGATGTCTTTTCATATCCGTTGGCGTTGAACAGCTCAAGCGCTTTGTCCGCCAATTTATTCCTCACATCCACGGGTTTACTCATAGCGGTTTTTGTCCCTCCTCGCGGTACAAATTCTAAAAAATGTTCGCGCGTTCAGCAAACAAGCAGGGCGTGTGTTCAAACGCTTAACACCTTTTTTGTAGCTATTATAGAACATTCCCAGGCGGTATTGCAACTTTTTTAACACAGGCGTATTTTGATTTCAGATTCCGGCGATAGGCGGATAATGAATAATACGGAGGGAATGACTATGAGCAACAAATACCCGAATCTCATTAGATGGGCTGATTGGCTGGATAATATCTATCCTGGTCAGGAGGGAAATAACGACGAGAGCGAAAGCGTACAGTTCCTGCTGCATTTCTGCTCCGACGAGGACGCCCGCATAGCGATGATGTGCGAGCCCTTCTTCAAATCGCTCGACGAAATAGCCGAGGCGAACAACGTGACCGTCGAGGAAATTGCTTCCACTCTTGAAGAGATGAGCATGAAAGGCCTGATCATGTGCTCGTCGCTGTCCGGCGTGCTCAAATACCGCCGCTGGCCCTGGCTGCCTGGCATCCTTGAGTTCGTCGTCCTGGACAAGGAGATAGACCCCGAGCTGCTGAAATACGCCTCGGATTTCTACGAGGAGCGCATCCGTCTCACGGACATGACCGCCATGCCCTTTGAGAAAAGAGCGCACGGCGGGCTCAGGACAATACCGATAATGGAGTCCGTGGCCGCCAAATCCACGATCATGCCCTTCGAGGAGCTGAAGCCCTTCATAGACAAGGCCACCAAGTTCTCCGTCGCGAACTGCGCCTGCCGCACGGCTACGCGCGCTCTGGGCATGGGCTGCGAGCACACGCATATAGACACCTGCATCCAGCTTGACGACTACGCAGACTACGGCATCCGTACCCAGAGAGCCAGGGAGATCTCCAAGGAGGAGGTCTACGAAATACTCAGAAAGATGGAGAAGGCTGGGCACGTCCACCAGGTGTTCAACACCCAGGGGCACGACACCACCTGCTTTATCTGCAACTGCTGCGGCTGCGGCTGCGCCTCTCTGCGCACGGCCAATATGCTCAACCTGCAGATGAACATGGCCTCCAACTTTGTCGCCAAGGTGGATCCCGAAAAGTGCGTGGCCTGCGGCGCGTGCGTCGAATCCTGCAACGCCAACGCGCTCACCCTCGGCACGAATTTCTGCGAGGCGGAGTGCGAAACCAAGAACCTTCCGGACTACATGGACACCAACTGGACGGAGGAGTTCTGGGATATGGATTACCTCAAGCGGAAGATGGTAAACAAGAGCGGCAGTGCTCCCTGCAAGGCCGCCTGCCCCGCGCACATATCTATCCAGGGCTATATCCGCAAGGCCGCAGAGGGCAAATACGACGAGGCGCTCAAGGTCATCAAGAGGGACAATCCCTTCCCCGCAGTCTGCGGGCGAATCTGTCCGCATGACTGTGAAAACGAATGCACCCGCGCCCGCGTCGACGAGGCCATGGCCATCGACGACATCAAGAAGTTCATCGCCGACAAGGAGCTCGAGGAGGGGAACCTCTACGTACCGGAGAAAAAAGACAGCTACGAGGAAAAGGTAGCCGTAATAGGCGCCGGCCCCGCCGGAATGACCGCCGCGTACTATCTCGCGGTGGAGGGCTATCCCGTCACGGTGTTCGAGAAGAACGCGGCTCCCGGCGGTATGCTGAAGTTCGGCATACCCTCCTTCCGACTCAAAAAAGACGTCATAGACGCGGAGATCGAGGTTCTGCGCAGGCTGGGCGTGGAGTTCAAATGCGGCGTCGACGTCGGCAGGGACGTGACTATAGAGCAGCTTCGTGAGCAGGGCTACAAGGCCTTCTACGTCGCCATCGGCGCGCAGGCCAGCCGTAAGCTCGGCATTGAGGGCGAGGAGCTCATCGGCGTCCAGGGCGGCATCAACTTCCTTCGCGGCGTGAACGAGGGCGTCATCTCCTCCGTTGAGGGCGACACCGTGGTGATAGGCGGCGGAAACGTGGCCGTAGACGTGGCTCGCGCCGTAATGCGTCTCGGCAACCGCAATGTCAAAATGGTCTGCCTCGAAAAGGACGAGGAAATGCCCACCGTTCCCGACGAAAAGGACGAGGCTCTGGCAGAGGGAGTGGAGATTTGCAACAGCTGGGGTCCGAAGCGCATCATTGGCGAAAACGGTCGCGTCACGGGCGTGGAATTCATGCGCTGCGTGTCCGTATTTGACGAAACCGGCAGGTTCAGCCCCGTTTACGACGAGAATGACACCGTTATCATGCCCTGCTCCAACGTGTTCACCGCGATCGGGCAGTCGATTGTGTGGGGAGATCTCCTGAGCGGCACCAAGGCCAAGGTTGAGGACTTCAGAGTCGTCAATGTTGCCGAGATCTCCTATCAGACCGCCGAGGAAGACATCTTCGCCGGCGGCGACTGCGCGATGGGCCCCGGCTTTACCATCGACGCCATTGCAACCGGCAGGTCCGGCGCTATTTCCGTGCACAGGTACGTCCAGGGCAAGAACCTTCTCATTCGCCGCGAGCGCGAGTACAAGCCCTTTGATAAGGAGCTCGGGGATTACAGCGGCTTTGACAAGCAGCCCCGTCAGCGTCCGCACCACGCCGCCGCGAGCAAGGCGCTCGAGACCATGGACGATACCCGCGCCACATTTACAGAGGAACAGCTTAAGAAGGAGGCCGCCCGCTGCATGGGCTGCGGCGTTACCGTAGTAGACGAGAGAAAGTGCCTCGGCTGCGGCGTCTGCACCACCAAGTGCGAGTTCGACGCCGTAAAGCTCTACAAGGTTCACGACGCTGTGCCGCCCACCTCGCCCGACGCCTGGGCCGCCGCGCTGGGCGCAAATATCGCGGAGCGGACGAAGCGCATCGCGGCCAATTCACCCAAGACGGACGAGCAGGACTGCAGCGACTCCGGTACTGCCAGTATGATGTTCAAGAAACACGAAAGTGAAAAGCAGGACAACGCCAATGCATGAATTAGGAGTAGTTCTTAATATGCTCGATACCCTTGACGCCGCAGCCAAACGGTACGGGGTATCCCGCATCGCATCCGTAAGTGTGGATGTCGGAGAGATGACCGGCATAGTCCCCGTGTACATGCACGGGGTCTGGCCGGAGGCCGTAAACGGTACCATCTGCGCGGGCTCAGAGCTCTACATCAATATGGTGAAAGCCATCGCCCACTGCGCCGACTGCGGCAAGGACTACGAGGTCATGGAAAACGCCAGGGACGACGTCCCCATGTGCCCGTTTTGCGGCAGCACCCGCTGGACGCTCAAGCAGGGCGACCAGCTGGTAATCAAAGAAATCGAGGTAGCGGAAGAATGACAAATGGCAAAGTGCGAGTCATCGAAATAAAGCAGAGCGTATTTGAAAACAACGACCGGGAGGCGGACCGGGTCAGGGCGCAGCTCAAGAAGGAGCACACCTTCCTCCTGAACCTCATGTCCAGCCCCGGCAGCGGCAAGACTACCACGCTCAAGGCGACCATCGCACGCCTCAAGAATAAGCTGCGCATCGGCGTCATGGAGGCCGACATCGACTCGGACGTGGACGCGCTCGCCATCGCCGAGACGGGCGTCAGGAGCATCCAGCTACACACCGGCGGCATGTGCCACCTCGACGCGGGCATGACCGAGCAGGGGCTCCGTGAGCTCGGCGCCGCCGACCTCGACCTCGCGATACTCGAGAACGTTGGCAACCTCGTCTGCCCGGCGGAGTTCGACACCGGCGCGGTCAAGAATGTCGCAATACTCTCCGTGCCCGAGGGCCACGACAAGCCGCTCAAGTACCCGCTGATGTTTGAGGTGTGCCAGGCGCTGATCATAAACAAGATCGACGTCCTTCCCTACTTCGACTTCAACATGGACAAGGTGCGCGAGTTCGCGCACAAGCGCAACCCGGATATCGAGATATTCCCGATAAGCGCCAAGACCGGCGAGGGCGTGGACGCCTGGTGCAACTGGCTCGAGGCACAGGTAAGAGCTTGGAACGAATAAACTGAACAGCTGAACGCATAGCAGCGCATGAGCACCACCTCATGCGCTGCTATACCTATAAGCGCGGGCTGCGTGTCTTTAACCGCGTGAAACTCCCTTTTCCCACTTTGACACTGTTTGGCGGACTACGTTCAGCCGCGCGGCAAGCTCTTCCTGCGTAAAGCCTTTCTGCCTGCGCAGAGTTTTCAAATTTTCAGACAACATGTTTTTTACCTCCTTGCGGCATAAATACACGCCCCGTTGCCGCAAGCAACGCATAATAACAAAGCTCCACGGCAAACACCGTGGAGCTTTGAAACGATCGTTCTTCTCGGAAATATGCAAGTCCTAGCGCGGCAGGCGGCTCGTTCTCGCGCTTTTTGCGCATGGAAACGGCAACGAGCACGATGATGGTGACAAGGTACGGGAGCATCTTGTAAAGCTCCATTGATAACACTTGCTCAGTAGCTGTGGATAATAGCTATATGCTATGGCTTAAATTATAAGCGAGTTTTTTTGTTTTTTTAATTCTATACCCACCAGTACAACAGATAGCACAAACGCTGAAAAATCAGCAATAGGCCCCGCTAGCAATACTCCCATAATTCCGAAACGAAGCGGGAGCAGCAGGGTAAGCGGAATCAAGAAAAAGGTCTGCCTTGTTAATGCCAACAGAGCACCTCTTAACGATTTTCCTATTGCGGTAAAAAAGCTGGAAGAAAGCAACTGCACACCATTTACCAACACCATGAAAAGATAGGTACGCATATGGAAATACATCTGTCGTTGCCCCAAATGCCTTTAGGAGCAAAGACAGAAAAGTTTCTCCAACCAGCAAATAAATAATTCCGAAAATTCCCATCAGAACAATACCATTTCCCGCTGCTTTGGCGGCAGCTTTCGGCTCTTTGCATCCAAGACAGAGGGAAACACGGGAAGCACTGCCAATTCCGACCAGTAGTGCAATGGCAAGGCAGATGGTAGAAAACGGGTAGGCAACATTGGTTGCTGCATTTCCCAAATAACCGACCCCTTGACCAATAAAAATCTGATCCACAATATTGTAGATTGAGCCGACAAGAGACGCCACAATACTGGGAACAGCAAAATTTTTCAACAGCTTTGGAATTTTTTCATAGCCCAGAGGATTTTCAGTCATTGAACTCCTCCCCCTTTTTCTCTATATGGAGTTCCGATGTGATATTTCTGCCCGCCTGTATTAAGAAATCCATAAAAAGGTTCTGCTCGGATTCGCTCATACCCTGCAATAAAAGAGCTTCTGTCTTTTCACATACCGTCTGCACCTCATCAATTACAGACAGCGCACGTTCCGTAGGATACAGCTTACACGTCCGCTTATCCTTATCATTTGGGGAACGCATAATCATTCCCTGCTTTTCTAATGCCGCAACTGTCCGTACAATATTGCTCGGATGAACATAAAACATATCCATTAAAGAATCCTGTAAAATGCCAGGCGAACGACAGATTTTAATCAAAAACATATATTGGCTGTTGTTGATTCCAAAGGGGGCAAGCTGTTTATCCAAATAGATTTTGTAAAATCGGTCTGTTACGGAAAGCCATTTTAATAGTTGCATAGATATATTCCTCCTAACCACCAGTATTATAACGCAATATGCGTGCGCACGCAACTACATTTAACATTATATCTCCCGCTTTGTCCTCCTAAACACAAATCAATTCTACATCAGTGATTATCGGAAACGTGTACGGCGTATGCTGCCCAGTGAACATCTCCACGGAACACATCGAATTTTCACGGCTTCGTAAAACGGAAAGTGTCACCTTATGAACAGTCCCTTGCCGAGAGAAAAATAAATCGCTGGAAACGGGAACGCCCCCGGCACTGTGCGTCTGGCACAGTGTCGGGGGCGTTTTTCACAAATGCAAACTATCCTCGTTTTAGCTCAATACCGACATTGCCGTCTTCATCGATCTGTAAGGTCATGTGCTTGATGTGCTTTTCATAGAATTGCCGCCGTTCAGCCGGAGACATATCAATGCGTGTATTTCTCAATGCAGCGTCAAACATATCGTTGACATTCAGGTGAACGGAGTTGTCAATCCAGCGGTACATTTCCTTGAACAAAGCGTTCTTTTTGATGTCCTCGCTATTGCCGGAATAAAAGTCATCCAGATAGCAGTAGAAGATACCGGAATCAGCAAGGGCTTCCTTCATGTCCGGTCCGCATTTCTCGCGCTCAATCATAACAAGGAAATGTGCATCTGGCAGTGACGAGATCAATCCCCAGTAATCGGAATCGCTGGACACGATAACGAAGGAATCCACATCGTTTTTATACGAAATCAATGCCGTCCGTAATGATAAGCTTGTGCCCTAACGTCAGATATCGGTTAATCTGATCCCTATACGGGGTAGTATCGAACGGCTCGTTGGATGGACCTTTCGCCTCAATATAGCCGTAAACACCAAGCGAGATGCGATCCTGTATTCTCCAGTCAGGCCGCCCCATTCTTCCTTGATTTCTCGGCTCAAGAATGATGTCGAAAGTACCTGCCGGGTTCAAGTCATGCGCTATCCTCCTAAACATTTCATGCATAGGGACGCGAAAAGAAAGCTCGGCTGTGTGCTGCCCTCCATGAAGAGCAGCTCTGTATTCGTTTTGGTAAGCCCGCAAATAAGCTCTGACGCTCGCATCAAACGGCATTTATTTCTCACCAACTTTCCGATAGCATTCGATGATACCTATACTGAAAAACCCAAAGCGACAGCTACTCGTCAATCATTTCCATAATGTCGTCAACGGTGCAATTAAGAGCCTTGCACACTTTGCATAGGACATCAGTGGTGACGTTATCCCCATGTGTCAACTTGTTCATTACATAATGACTAACGCCAGCCATTTCCTCAAGATCCTTCTTCTTTAGATCTCGGTCTATTAAGAGCTTCCATAATTTTTTATAACTCACAGTCATATAGCAAACCTCATTTACTTTATTGCTTGTGCCAATAGTATTGGGAGTGCCGCTTTTCAACATATAAATCTGTATTTTGATAATTATATCACAGCCCGCACAAAAAGTCCACATATTTCAACAAATGTTTTCGTTCGAAAACTCAATCAAGGTATAACGTCATAAGGACATACAAACCCTTCAATTTGGCAAATATTAACCTGCGTTTCTGAGGGAGTTTCTATGATGTCAAATCTGCAAATCTGTTTTTCGCACATTGGGCTTTTCCTTCGGGTTGCGCCATCATGTGGATGATGATAGAAACCCGCACGGCGGGCGCAAAAGGAGGAAGAATATGTACAACAGATTCGCAGAAAAGCGCAGGCGGTATCTGCGCGAGTACAGAGACGGCATCTACACGGGGATGCTGCTGACCGGCAAACTGGACGAGCATCTCAAGGAAATCGGCGACACTGCACAAGAAATGTTTGATCAGCTGGTCGAACAGATGAAGAAAGCCGAAGGTGTCACTGAGCGGCTGAAGACCGAGAATCAAATGGAATGGGTGGGACGGATGAACAGCATCTGCAGCCGTGCGGAGGAAGTTGTCCTTTCTGAGCTGGTTTATTGCTGAGGTGTGGTGATGTTCAAGTATAGAAGAAATCGAGTGTTAGCACTCTGCGCCGGCGAGCGACGGCTGCTGACAATGGCCCTGTTGTCCTTTCGGAACAAGCTGGTAGCAAGCGGCAAGCCCACCGAGGATATCAATGAGCTGCTGATCCGGCTGCTACGGTAAAAACTGAATACGAGAAATGAGCGTCTGCTTCTGAAAAGAGGCAGGCGCTTATTTTTATGGCATCAATTTTGCAGCCACACCGATGAAATCCGGAATGGACATGGTATCAATTTTGATGCCATAGACGAAAAATGGCTCCATTTCGGAGCCACGAGCAGTCCTGCATAGGAAAATGGCTCCAATTTGGAGCCAAAACAAAAGAATTTTTCAAGGGGGTTAATTTTTTGGCCTTCTCGCTGCCTACCAAGTGAGGGGAACTTTGAAAAAGCTCTGCACAAGCTCGGCTTTTTATAATTTACCAGCTCAAAAGAAAAAATTTTGAAAAGCAGCGGGAAAATCCGAAAAAAATTCGGCAAAGGGAAAGTGAGAGGAGCTTCTAAGCTTCCCCCGTGTACCTCGACAACTGAATAGCCGTTACCGAGACAGATATGACTGTGCGACGACCGCAAAAGAGCGAGCACGGCGACGCCGCGGAGGCCCCGGGGCAGGCATATAAAAACGATATCGGAAGTACGGCACCAACCAAAAAACACAATTACCAGCGAAAGAAAGAAGGTGAAACACATGAACAAGCTACAACTGATCGATGCCGATACCCTGTATTACAAACCCCTTGCCCACCCCAAAATGCTCATCGACGGTGTTCTCTCCGACGGGCTCGCCATTTTAGCGGGTGACTCCAAGATCGGCAAGAGCTGGATGGTGCTGTGGCTGTGCCTGCAAATCAGCCGCGGCGAGGCGGTGTGGGGGCTGCCCACCAGAAAAACCGATGTGGTATATCTGGCTTTGGAGGATCGGGAATGGCGCGTTCAGCAGCGTATGCAGGAGCTGACGGACTCTCCACCGGAGAATCTCCGCTTCGGCTTTTCCTGTGGACAGCTGGGCGCGGAGCTGGAGGGGCAGATCGAGGAGACTCTGCGGGAATTTCCCTCCACGGGCCTGATATTCATCGATACCCTCCAAATGGTGCGGGACAATACTTCCGCAAAGGTCAATGCCTATGCCCAGGACTACAAGGATCTGTCCGGCCTGAAAAAGCTTGCCGATGACCACGGCATTTGCATCTTCGTTGTCCATCACACCCGAAAGGAGCGGGACAGCAGCAATATTTTCAATGATATGACCGGTTCCACAGGCATTTTGGGCGTGGCGGATACGGGGATGATTCTCCGCAAGGATGACCGCTTCGGCGATTGTGCCACCCTCTGCATTACGGGCCGGGATGTGGAGGAGAAGAAGCTGAAAATGCAGATGCGGGGCGTCCGATGGGAGATTACCGAGGCGCTCAGCGCCAAGGATTTGCGAAAGGAACGCATCCCGGACTTTGTTTTTCAGGTGGCGGATTTTCTCTTGGCGCACGGGCGGTTTCGGGGTACGGTGTCCCAGCTGCTTGCCGCCGTAGGTAATACGGAGCTGAAGCCCAACCTCGCCAGCAAGCATCTGACCCGCCATTACAGCGATGTGCTGCTGCCTCTGGGAATCACCTACGAGTATCGTAAAACGGCGGCTGCCCGGTTGGTGCTTTTGGAGCTGCATGACGGTGCTGACGGTTATGACGGTTCCTCCGGGAGCGAGAGACTTGTGTCACTGTGTAAACAGAATGACGGAACCTTCCGGCTTCCCCAAGCATCGTCACAAGCGTCATCTGCGTCATGGGAGGAGGCGGAGGACGATGAGGAATTGCCGCTTTAAGGGGTGCGGGGCTATACACCGCTTTTTATCCGTAAGGATAACGAGCATGGAATTTGTGTAGCCCTGCGGCACCCAATTCCCCCGTATCTGCCGATACGAAAGGGGCGCGCCCCTGTAACCCCGCTGAAAGGATGTGATATCTATGCGGAATCGAACAGAGGAAATCAATGTGCGGGTCTATAAAACCGAGAAGAATACCATTCGCAGAAAGGCAAAGAAATGCGGCATGAATATGTCGGAATATCTCCGAACCTTGGGAACCGGCGCAGCGGTGAGAGAGGCTCCGCGCCGGGAGCTGATGCTGGCGTATCAGAAGCTGACGACGCTCCACGATACTGTCCGCTACGAGCTTGCCATGAGGGACTTTGACGAGGCCCTGACCGAAATCGAGAGCCTGCTTCTGCGCGCCTATCACGGGAAGGAGGATGCCGATGGCGGTGACGAAGATCTGGGCGATCCATGACAGCGTCAGCCGTGTGGTGGACTACTGCACCAACCCCAGCAAGACCAAGCTGAGCGACCTGGAGCAGGTACTGCTGTATGCTGCCGACAAAGAAAAAACCCTGGATGAGGGAGAGCAGCAATACGCCGTCACCGGAATTGGCTGCAGGGCGGAGTCTGCCGCAAGGGAGATGGCTGCCGTGCAGAGGCGCTTCGGCAAAGCCGGCGGCAATGTGGCCTACCACGCTTACCAGTCCTTCAAGACCGGTGAGGTTACGGCGGAGGAATGCCATCGCATCGGCGTGGAGACGGCGCGGCGGCTTTGGGGGAACGACCGGCAGGTGCTTGTTGCCACCCACTTCAACACCGGCACTTATCACAACCACTTCGTTGTGAATCCGGTGAATATGTGGACAGGCAAAAAGCTGGAGGCAAAATACGAGGTCTACTACAAGCTGCGGGATATGTCTGACCGTGTCTGCAAGGAGCATGGCCTGTCGGTGGTGAAAAATCCCCAGCGGCACAAAACGGCGCGGTCGGTCTACTTTGCCGAAAAGAACGGCGAGCCCACCCGCTACAACCTTATGCGGCGGGCGCTGGACGAGGCACTGACGATGTCAAGCAGCTGGACGGAGCTGAGCGCCGTGCTGCGGAAGAAGGGCTATGTGTTCGTGTGCGATCCCTACCGCAGGTACGCCACCCTCCGTTCTCTAAGCTCCAAAAAGTGTATGCGTACCTTCAGGCTGGGAGCCGAATATGACAAGGAGGCGCTGCAGGACAGGCTGCTGGAGAACCAGCGGGACATCCGTGTGACCCGGCGCTATTTTGAATTCATGAGGCCCTACACACGGGAATATGCCAGGAAAAATCCGCCGACGGAAAAATATTACCGGCAGCGGGATTTCTATCTGCATTTGCCCCGCGTCACCGGGTATTTGAGCTTCTTCCGCTGCGTGGCAATCGTGCTGGGCGTTGCGCCGCTGTACGAAAAGGAGTATCGGCAGCCCCTGTCGGCGGAGTGCCGGGAGGCTTGCCGCAGGCTGGATCGCTTCACCGCTGAAATAACGCTGGTGTGTCGGGAGCATTTGGACACGCCGGAGGATGTGCAGAGGTTTCTTGCACGAATGGACAAGGAGATGGATGCAATATCCGCTGCACGCAGCAAAATCCGCAATAAGCAGCGAGGCTGCGCCGATCCTGCGGAGAGGGTCGAGCTGAAAAAATCCTGCGCCGCCTGCACCGCAGAGCTTTCCCGGCTTCGGAAGCAAAAGCAAACCGCCTATAACATGATTGAGGATAACCCAAAGCTGAAAGACCTCTTGGCGTGTGAATGGGATGCGTGGGTGGAAAACGACCCCTACCTCTCCCCGCGGGAGAAGCAGGCGCTGCGAAATCAGCGGCCGCCCCAAGAGGAAAAGACGATTATACGATGAAAGGAAGGATTCGATGAAGAACGACCGATTGATTGATTTGGGGCTGACCGGGTATGAGGAGCTTTTTATGAGCACGGAGGAACGGCTCAATGCGAAAAAGCCAAGGGTAGAGGCAATCCCGCTGGCTGCCCTCACACCCTTTCGAAATCACCCCTTTAAGGTGAAGGAGGACGAGGAAATGGCGCAGCTCATGCGGAGCATTGCCGATGCCGGCGTGCTTTCTCCGGCGCTGGCAAGGCCGCTGCCTGACGGCGGCTATGAGTTGATCTCAGGCCACCGGCGGCTGGCAGCGTGCAAGGCACTGGGGATGGACACCATGCCGGTGATTATCCGTGACCTGACAGACGAGGAGGCTGTTATCACCATGGTGGACAGCAACCTGCAAAGGGAGCATATTTTGCCGTCGGAGAAGGCCTTTGCGTACAAGATGAAAATGGATGCGATGAAACGGAAGGCGGGTCGCCTTGAAAAGAATTCGTCGCAAGTTGCGACGAATTTCGACACAGCGACGGAAATCGGCAAATGTGCCGGTGAAAGCCGAGATCAAGTGTTCCGATACATCCGACTCACCCACCTAATCCCCGACATCCTGAAGCTGGTGGACGAGGGCAAGATCGCCCTGACTCCGGCGGTGGAGCTGTCCTATTTGCAGCCGTCTGAGCAGGAAATGCTCTTCTCCGTGATGGACAGCGATGAGGTAACGCCGTCCTTGTCTCAGGCCCGGCGGCTGCGGCGCATGAGCGAGGCGCAGACTCTCACGGATGACGCAGTGCTGCAGCTTCTGTCCGAGGTTAAGGGCAATCAGGTGGAATATGTGAAGGTGCCGGTAGACAAGCTCCGCAGCTTTTTCCGTCCGGACACCTCCGTGAAGCAGATGACCGAGACGCTTGTCAAGGCCATGGATTTTTACAACAAACATTTGGCGCGTCAGCGCAAAGACCGGGATGCCCGGTGAAAGGAGATTAAATTATGAAAGCTAATTTTGATTTTAACCGTTTGAGCGAAAGCAGAAAACAGGAGCTTGACCGTATGATCGCAGATTTTTCCGAGGCGGGTTGCCTCTTTGTTGAGGATCTTTTCCTTGAATTTCTCATCGATGCTGATAACGGTATTGACCGCAGCGACGATAAGCTTGTGGCAACCTTTGATGATGAGTGCGGACACGAGCTTGTGTTTATTCTCTCTCAGGAAGAGGTTCACTATGTAATCCATGCTATTTCGGAAAAACTGGATAATATCGTATGCGAAGGCGGCACTCCCTTCGATGAGGATGAAAACGAAGAGGGTATCGTCAGCCTCTCTCCGGTGAACACAGAAGAAGAGCTTGATATGCTTCTCGCACATGTGCTTGGTGACGATGGAGGTGGTGCCGATGACTAAAATCGAAATTCAGACCCTATACGAGGTGATGTTCACGGACTACCCCGACATTGTAAATGTGGCGCAGGTGCAGGCGATGCTGGGCATCAGCCGTCATTTGGCCTATGCGCTGATCGGCGACGGCGACATTCCCGGCATGAAAATCGGCAATGCATACCGCGTACCGAAAATCAATGTGATCCGCTACGCACTCTCGGCGGGAAATCCGCAGCCGGCGGCGTAGCCGGGATTTGAACTTGTATGGCACATTGGACGGGCATTCCCGCCGGGCGTATAATAAAAGCGGTCCGAAAGGGTGCCCGTTCATGTGCTATCCGCAAAGGAGGTAGAGTTTATGATAGCAGGACACCTGCAAATAAAAAACGACAATTACTACATGGTGCTGAATTACACGGACGCCAACGGCAAACGCAGGCAGCCGTGGATTCCCACAGGACTTCCCGCAAAGGGAAACAAGCGCCGCGCCGAGAAGCTGCTGCTGGACACCCGCAAGAGCTTTGTCCCGCCGGTTGTGAGCAAGGAGAACGAGGACATCTCCTCTGATATGCTGTTTGCCGACTACATGGAGCTGTGGCTGGAGATTATCCGCAGCTCGGTGGAAAAGACCACCTTTTCCTCTTACACGCAGATGGTAAAGGGAAAGATCGCACCGTATTTCCGAAACACCGGACTGACGCTGGACGGAATCCAAGCCAAGCACATTCAGAGCTTTTATCTGCATGAGCTGAAAACCGTGTCGCCCGGTACGGTGATCCACTATCACGCCAATATCCACAAGGCGCTGAAATACGCCGTCAAAATGGACCTGATTCCCTTCAACCCCGCCGACAAGGTGGAGCGCCCCAAGAAGCAGCGGTACATTGCGGACTATTACCGGCAGGAGGAGCTGGAGAGGCTGCTGGAAGCGTCCAAGGATCATCCGTACTCCCTGCTGATTCAGATGACCGCCTTTTACGGCCTGCGCCGCAGCGAGGCACTGGGGCTGAAATGGGACGCCATCGACTTTGAGCGGGACACCATCACCATTAAGCACATCGTAACCAACGCAAAGATAGACGGCAAAAGTGAAATCGTCTGCGCAGACCGCGCCAAGACGAAATCCAGCCTGCGCTCCCTGCCGCTGGTCAGCAATATCCGGGAAAAGCTGCTGGCGCTGAGGGAGCAGCAAAAGGAAAATCGGCGGGTATGCGGAAATTGCTACAGCAAAAAGTATGACGGTTATGTTTTTGTGGATGCCATGGGCAATATCTTCAACCCCAGAAGCGTTACCGCCAATTTCAGCAAGCTGCTGGAGCAGAACGGTCTGCGGCACATTCGCTTTCACGACCTTAGACACAGCTGTGCCTCACTGCTTTTGGCGAACGATGTGCCTCTGAAGCAAATCCAGGAGTGGCTGGGTCACAGCGATATTGGCACGACGGCGAATATTTACAGCCATTTGGATTACAAGTCCAAGATCACCTCGGCAAATGTGATGGACAATATCCTGACCCTGCCGGACACAAGGCAAACCGGCTGGCACACCTGAGCTCTTGCCGAAAATCATGTACGCCGATGTGACCTTGAGAGAAAAGAAAAGCCCAGTCATATGGGCAAAAGCCTTGATATGACTGGGTTTTTGGCGGAGAGTTAGGGATTCGAACCCTAGGTTCCTTTTGGGAACACGACATTTCGAGTGTCGCACCTTCGACCTCTCGGACAACTCTCCGTATACCTCAAGTGTAATCCCTGCTCCGGAAGAATGCAAGAAAAACACGCAAGAACGATATGAAATTGTGAAATCCGAACCCGCGCAAAGCCCTGTGCGGCGGACATTTTCAGCGGACGAAACGGCCGGAGCTTCCAAAAATTTCGAGTCAGGGCCGTTATGACCACTTCGATACCTATCCATATATGTGCATTTTACGAACGCACGCATGATTATAACCAATCCCGCGGAAAAAATCAAGTCCGGCGGTACAATTTCCGTAAATTCTGTGCCTCCGGCGGTGGAATTTCCGCGGATTCTGTTGTATAGTATCTTTGTTCGCGCCGATTTGCGGCGCAAATACGCATAAAAAGGATACTTTTGCTGTGGACGATATGAAAAAAGAGGCCGAACGCGAGGCGCGCACCATGTGGGAATTCATCTGCACGTTCCTCAAATGGCTCATCATCGCGGGCGTGACCGGCGGCATCGGCGGGCTGGTCGGCTCGGCCTTTCACCTGAGCGTGAACTGGGCGGCGACGTTTCGCGCTGCGCACCCGTGGCTGCTGTGGCTGCTGCCTGTGGGCGGCCTGCTGATCGCGGCCATTTACCGCCTGACCAAAATGGAAAACAAGAACACCAACGCCATCATCGACGCCATCCACTTCGGCGACAAGGTGCCGCTGCTGCTCGTGCCGGCGATCTATCTGTCGACCGTCATCACGCACCTGTTCGGCGGCAGTGCCGGACGTGAGGGCGCGGCGCTGCAGATCGGCGGCAGCCTCGGCTGCTACGTCGGGCAGCTGTTCCACCTCGATGAAAAGGATATGCGCATCGCCACGCTCTGCGGCATGAGCGCCGTGTTCTCGGCACTGTTCGGCACGCCGCTGACCGCGACCATTTTCGCGCTCGAGGTCATCAGCGTGGGCGTGTTTTACTACTCCGCGCTTGTGCCGTGCATCGTCGCCTCGCTCGCCGCGCTCGCCATCGCCAACGCCTTCGGCATCGCGCCGACGCAGTTCACGTTTGCATTCGCGGCCGCGCCGAAGCTTCTGCTGCTGCGTGTGGCGGCGCTCGCTGCCGTGTGCTCGCTCATGAGCATCCTCTTTTGCGTGACCATGCACGGCACGGAGCGGCTGTTTTCCAGCCACATCCCGAACACGTGGCTGCGCATCGCCGCGGGCGGCGGGATCGTGATCGTGCTGTCGCTGCTCGTCGGCACGGGGGACTACAACGGCGCCGGCATGGACGTCATCACCCGCGCCATCGAGGGTGGACAGGCGGCGCCTGACGCGTTTTTCTGGAAGCTGCTGTTCACCGCCGTCACCATCGGCAGCGGCTTCAAGGGCGGCGAGGTCGTGCCGACGTTTTTCATCGGCGCAACGCTCGGCTGCGTGCTCGGCAGTCTGCTCGGCATCCCGACGGGGTTTGCCGCGGCGCTCGGGCTCGTGTGCGTGTTCTGCGGCGCGGTCAACTGTCCGATCGCCTCGGTCATCCTCAGCATCGAGCTGTTCGGTGCGGGGCAGCTCGTGTATTTCGCGCTCGCGTGCGGCGTCGCCTATATGCTCTCGGGCTATTTCGGCCTCTACAGCAGCCAGAAGATCCTCTATTCCAAGCTGAGGACGGAATTTATCAACATCCACGCGAAATAAAATGCAAGCGCCATGCCCGGACACGTAGTGTCCGGGCACTTTTTGTCCCCGAAAGAAATTATATAATTTGCATTTAAATTTATATAAAAACGCTTGACAAAGTTGCCGGGCGGGTGTAGAATGCACAATGTAAGAAAAAAGAAAGCGGTGATGCACCGATGAAGAAAACACTATACAGCCTCATGCTCAACGAAGAGGTCGTGCGCGAGATCGACCGCATGGCCCACCGCATGGGCACGAACCGCTCGGCGCTGATCAACCAGATCCTCGCCGATTATACCTCGGTCATGACGCCGGAGCGCCGCATCGAGAGCATCTTCCACGAGATCGAGCAGCTCGTCGCCCCGGCGCGTGACCTTGTGCCGTTTTTCGCCCCGCACACGACGAGCATGTCCCTCAAGAGCAGCCTCGAATATAAGTACCGCCCGACGGTCAAGTACGAGGTCGCGCTCTACGGCGACAAGCAGGAGGGGCTCGGCGAGCTGGCCGTCATCTTCCGCACCCAGTCGGCGGCGCTGCTGCAGAGCATGACGCAGTTTTTCCGCCTCTGGAAGCAGATCGAGGACGCGCACCTCTCCGGCGTTGCGCCGGAGTATGCCTTGTACGACGGGAAGTTCGTGCGCACGCTCTCGCTGCCGCCGGATCACGACTACACGAGCGAGGAGATCGCCCGCGCGATCTCGGACTATGTGCAGCTGTTCGACCGGCTCATGAAGGCGTACCTCGCGGGCAAATATACCCCGCCCGAGATCGAGGCGCTCTACTGTGCCGAGCAGCAGCGCGCGCAGATCCTTATCTGATCCATTTGCAACCACTCATGAAAGGAGGCGCTGCGTGCCGGAACACGCAGCAACCCGACTATGAACGCTGATAAATTCACACAAAAGACAATTGAAACCATCCAGACCGCGCAGAGCATGGCGCAGGAAAACGGCAACCAGTATCTCACGCCGGAGCACCTGCTCTATGCGCTCATCGACGCCGACGGCGGTCTGATCGGCACGCTGCTCGGCCGCATGGGCGTGGACTGCAACGCCGTGCTCAGTGAGCTCGACACCTCTATCGACCGGCTGCCGAAGGTCTCCGGCGGCAGCGGCGAGGTGTACGCCTCGCCCGAGACGGGCAAGGTCTTCAATTTCGCCGAGCGCGAGGCCAAAAACGGCGGCGACGCCTATGTCTCCGTTGAGCACCTGATGCTCGGCATCTTCGCCAACGAGACTGCCGACATCAAGCGCATCTTCAGCGCCCACGGCATCACGAAGGCGGGCTTTGCGGCGGAGCTCAAAAAGGTCAAGACAGGCCCCGTCACGAGCGACAACCCCGAGGACACCTACGACGCGCTGAAAAAATACGGCACCGACCTCGTCGAGCGTGCCCGTGAGGGCAAGATGGACCCGGTCATCGGCCGCGATCAGGAGATCCGCAACGTCATCCGCATCCTCTCGCGCAAGACGAAAAACAACCCCGTGCTCATCGGTGAGCCGGGCGTCGGCAAGACGGCCATCGCCGAGGGCCTGGCGCAGCGCATCGTGCGCGGCGACGTGCCCGAGGGCCTGAAGGACAAGACCATTTTCTCGCTCGATATGGGCGCACTGGTCGCGGGCGCAAAGTACCGCGGCGAATTCGAGGAACGGCTCAAGGCTGTGCTCGAAGAGGTGCGCAAGAGCGAGGGGCGCATCCTGCTGTTCATCGACGAGCTGCACACCATCGTCGGCGCCGGCAAGACCGAGGGCAGCATGGACGCCGGAAACCTCCTCAAGCCGATGCTCGCCCGCGGCGAGCTGCACTGCATCGGTGCGACCACGCTCGACGAGTACCGCAAGTATATCGAAAAGGACGCCGCGCTCGAGCGCCGCTTCCAGCCCGTTCAGGTCGATGAGCCGACGGTGGAGGACACCATCTCCATCCTCCGCGGCCTGAAAGAGCGCTATGAGATCTTCCATGGTGTGCGCATCCACGACAACGCGCTTGTCGCGGCGGCCACGCTCTCCAACCGCTATATCACCGACCGTTTCCTGCCGGATAAGGCCATTGACCTCGTCGACGAGGCCTGCGCCATGATCCGCACGGAGATCGACTCCATGCCGTCGGCGCTCGACGATCTGCGCCGCCGCATCATGCAGATGGAGATCGAGGAGATGGCGCTCAAGAAGGAGGACGACCAGCTCTCGCGCGACCGGCTTGCCAAGCTCACGCAGGAGCTCGCCGAGCTCAAGGACCGCTTCAACGAGCAGAAGGCGCGCTGGGAGTCCGAGAAAAGCAGCGTCGAAGAGGTCAAGTCCCTCAAGGCGGACATCGACCGCCTGCACGCCGAGATCGAAGAGGCGCAGCGCAATTATGAGTACGAAAAGGCCGCGCGCCTGCAGTACTCCGACCTGCCGAGCCTCGAAAAGAAGCTAAGCGAGGCCGAGGCCGCAGCCGAGCGCCGCAAGAGCGACAACTCCCTCGTGCACGACACCGTGACCGAGGAGGAGATCGCCGGCATCGTCGCCAAATGGACGGGTATCCCGGTGGCAAAGCTCATGGAGGGCGAGCGCGAGAAGCTGCTGCACCTCGACGAAGTGCTGCACCGCCGCCTGATCGGTCAGGACGAGGCCGTGGAGAAGGTCTGCGAGGCCATCCAGCGCTCGCGCGCCGGCATCAGCGATCCGAACCGTCCGATCGGCTCATTCCTGTTCCTCGGCCCCACGGGCGTCGGCAAGACGGAGCTGGCCAAGGCGCTGGCCGAGAGCCTGTTTGACGATGAGCGCAGTATGGTGCGCATCGACATGACCGAGTACATGGAGAAGTTCTCCGTCTCGCGTCTGATCGGCGCGCCTCCCGGATACGTCGGCTACGACGAGGGCGGCCAGCTCACCGAGGCCGTGCGCCGCAAGCCTTATTCGGTCGTGCTGCTCGACGAGATCGAGAAGGCCCATCCCGACGTTTTCAACATCCTGTTGCA
>OGOL01000339.1_pt1 | contig 55624 bp, 59 predicted proteins | sample 1552641 | NCBI WGS metagenome assembly OGOL01 (sample SAMEA2580140, study PRJEB22360) | human gut metagenome | biome: human gut; feature: human-associated habitat; material: faeces | place: Denmark | collected 2008/2010 | reverse complement strand
AAAGGGGGGTGCCCCAGCCGCCCCTTCCGATACGGCTACCTTGTTACGACTTCACTCCAATCATCAGCTCCACCTTCGACGGCTGGCTCCTTGCGGTTACCTCACCGGCTTCGGGTGTTTCCGACTCTCATAGTGTGACGGGCGGTGTGTACAAGGCCCGGGAACGTATTCACCGCGGTATGCTGACCCGCGATTACTAGCGATTCCTACTTCATGCAGGCGGGTTGCAGCCTGCAATCTGAACTGGGGGTGTGTTTTTGAGGTTCGCTCCACCTCGCGGTTTCGCCTCTCTTTGTTGACACCCATTGTAGTACGTGTGTAGCCCAGGTCATAAGGGGCATGATGACTTGACGTCATCCCCACCTTCCTCCGCGTTGTCCGCGGCGGTCTCTCATGAGTCCCCACCATAACGTGCTGGTAACATAAGATAGGGGTTGCGCTCGTTGCGGGACTTAACCCAACATCTCACGACACGAGCTGACGACAGCCGTGCACCACCTGTTTTCTCGTCTCCCGAAGGAGAACTTCACATTTCTGTGAATGGCGATCAATGTCAAGACCTGGTAAGGTTCTTCGCGTTGCGTCGAATTAAACCACATACTCCACCGCTTGTGCGGGCCCCCGTCAATTCCTTTGAGTTTTAATCTTGCGATCGTACTTCCCAGGCGGAATACTTATTGTGTTAGCTCCGGCACAGAAGGGGTCGATACCTCCTACACCTAGTATTCATCGTTTACGGCGTGGACTACCAGGGTATCTAATCCTGTTTGCTCCCCACGCTTTCGCGCCTCAGCGTCAGTTGTCGTCCAGAAAGTCGCCTTCGCCACCGGTGTTCTTCCTAATCTCTACGCATTTCACCGCTACACTAGGAATTCCACTTTCCTCTCCGATACTCCAGCTTTCCAGTTTCCATCCCATCACAGGGTTAAGCCCCGCACTTTTAAGATGGACTTAGAAAGCCGCCTGCGCGCGCTTTACGCCCAATAATTCCGGACAACGCTTGCCACCTACGTATTACCGCGGCTGCTGGCACGTAGTTAGCCGTGGCTTGCTATTCGGGTACCGTCACTTCCATAAGGTATTAGCTTACGGACCGTTCGTCCCCGATCACAGAGCTTTACAACCCGAAGGCCGTCATCACTCACGCGGCGTTGCTCCGTCAGGCTTTCGCCCATTGCGGAAGATTCCCCACTGCTGCCTCCCGTAGGAGTCTGGACCGTGTCTCAGTTCCAGTGTGGCCGTTCATCCTCTCAGACCGGCTACTGATCGTAGGTTTGGTGGGCCGTTACCTCACCAACTGCCTAATCAGACGCAAACCCCTCTTCAGGCGATAGCTTACAGGTAGAGGCCACCCTTTCCTTGGAAGATCATGCGGTCTTCCAAGCGTATTCGGTATTAGCAGTCGTTTCCGTCTGTTGTCCCCATCCTGAAGGCAGGTTGTTTACGTGTTACTCACCCGTTTGCCACTCGATTCCAAAAGAAGCAAGCTTCTCTTGTCCTCTCGTTCGACTTGCATGTGTTAAGCACGCCGCCAGCGTTCGTCCTGAGCCAGGATCAAACTCTCCATGATAGATTGTTCGTTTGGCTCTTTATTTCTTGCCTTACTCATTAAAATTGCTCGGTATTGCTACCTCGCACATCGGCTTGATTCGTTCGCTGTACTGTTCAGTTTTCAAAGAATCATCGCTCTTCAAGCGACTTGATTATCATATCACGAAGTTTTCATTTTGTCAAACTCTTTTTAGAAGTTTTTTCAAACTATTTTTTCGTGATGCTGTGTAACAGCTTCATGATAATACCACATTTGCTTTTCTCTGTCAACAGCTTTTTATTTTTCTTTCAGCTGTCTCAAGACTCAGCGTAATAAATTATAGCAATTACGCCTTCCTCTGTCAAGAATATTTTTGATTTTTGTTAAAAAAGGCTTGTTTCCCTGTCTATCCAGCTTTCCTGCCGGGCGTTTTTAATTTCATCTCCCCTTTCCGCTTCGCCTAAAAGAAAGGGGGAAAAGGGGTTATGCTGCTTCCTGTTTTCCATTACGGCTGCCCTGTTTTCATTGGCATAGCAGTAGCGGCAGAAATGGGCGCAGCTGCTGTAGGCGCCTATGTCATGGCCCAGAAGGCAGGCGCATCCTTTTCTGACATGCCTGTTTTCATAGGAGGGAATTTTCAGGGACACACCAAGGAGGTCTTCCACTTTTTCCTTTGTGAGGCACCCTGTGGTGTCCACACCCAGGGAAGCGAAGGATGGATTTTCCAGGCAGGAAACCAGTTTCATGCCGTGTTTTCCTGCTATGTCCACAAATTTTTCTACCAGGGAGAGCTGGTTTTCATGGCTTACACGGCGGGCCACGGGAAAATTCCTGAGAGTTTTCCCGTAGAGGTCAATGAAGCTGAAAATGCAGGTATAGGTATATCCTTCCAGTGCTTCTGCCAAGGTGGAAAAAGCGCGGATATGATAATTGATGTCGTAATTTCCCCAAAGAAGCACCGGGTCATAGCGCCAGCACAGATGGGACGGTCCAAGGCGGTCTGACAGGGTGCGAAAAAACTCGATAATTTTCTTTTTATCCGGCACCTGGGGCTCTATATCTTTCCCGTAAGGGGTAATGGTTACATGCCAGAGCTGCTGGAAAGGCGAAAGTATATCTCCATAGGGCAGAAGGGGACCGGGATTTTTGGTACAGAAACAAATGAGGTCCACCACTTCCGGATGCAGTGCATAGCAGGTGACCTGGGAATGGTGGAAAGGATTTCTTACCATGACGAATCCATCTTTCAGTCGGTTCAGAAACCAGGGAGTGTAAAAGGCAGGAATGTCGGTGCGCTGCCCCGTATTGATAATCATAGCTTCCTATTCCTTTTCTTCGTTTTCCAGGCAGATGGCTTCTGCTTCTTTCAGCCACTTTTCCCGAAGGGAGGTGGGCGAAAGCATTTTCACCCGCTTTCCCTGGCTCAGGAGCCACATGAGGATACCGTCGCCGCGGATGACGTCGGTGATAAGGAAGCTTCCGTCTTTCTGAGCTTTTGCTTTGGCTGTAGGCAGCCTGTCCAGCACGGCTTCCAGGCTGGGGCCTCTATAGAGGAAACGGATATGCTCGGGTCTTCCGCCATACATATACTGGATGCTGTTTTTGAAAATGCCTTCTCTGAAGCGCCTGCCATAATTGACACTAAAAGATTCGCCAGTATCCATAAGGCTGCTCATACGGTCCAGCCGATAGACCCTCGTATCGGCGCCGGTAAGCTTTTCTTCTGCCTTCGGTATGCCTACCACGTAGAAATAGTACTCTGAGAAAAGGACTCCTTCCGGACAGATTTCATGGGGACTTGCTTCTTTTTCCCCCTGCCGCCGGTAATCGAAGGAAAGAATGTGGTGTTTTTTCACCGCTCCTGCTGCAGTCCACAGGTTCTCCACATCCGGCTTTTCATGGGCCGGGTCCAGATAGTCGAAGAGTTCGCCTCGTATATAACGCTCCACTTCTTTTTTGTCGGTGCCCAGTACTGCTGACTGCAGGAGGCGGCGGAGCAGGGATTCCAGTTCTTTTTTATGGAAGGCCCGGCTGGCAAGAAGGATTTTCCCGATGGCATACAGTTCACTGGGACGGATCATTTCTTCTTCCAGTTCCCGGATGCGGTAGACTTTCCGGGCCCGGTCATAGTAGAGTTCCCGGTGCACATGGTCCTGCTCTTCCCTTTCCGCCAGATATTTCCGGATTTCTGCCAGATATCGGCTGGCGGTCCGCAGATTGACACCAAAGGTTTCCACCATTTCCTGCCTGCTCACCGAACCACCCCGGCTCAGCCGATCCCACAGGAAAAGGACTCGTTCCGTTTTCTTATCATCCCGATCTGTTTCTTTCTCGGTCATAACTATTCCCTGCCTCTCTTGTCCTCTATGGAAGGGCTGATGGACTCATGGTCTGCTTTGATTCTTATCAAAAGAGATTCTATGGATGAATCAGTGCTTCCGTCTGTCTGTCTATATCTATCTATAAAAGTTTGGTTTCTTATAATACCTGTACTAAATAATTATAACAGATTCAATATATTTTCAAAAGGAGGAAAGGCAGGAAAGGAACCATGATAAAAAGCTGCGGAATCTTCCTGTGATTCCGCAACTTTTTATCATGGCTCTTTTATCGGAAGGTCAGTACTTCTTTCAGAGGCTTTCTTTCATTGGCCGCCGGAATGACTGCCGGATGACCGACGCCAATGATGGCAGATATGTCATACTCTTCGGGGAGGGAAAGAATTTCCCTGATTTTTTCTTCATCATAGCGGCCCATAATCAGAGTGCCCAGTTCCAGCGCATTGGCGGCCAGGCAGAAATGAGCAGCTGCTACACCGGCATCAAAGGACTGCCAGTGAGTTCCTTTCGTGGTCGATGGCGTGCCGTCGGGCTCGAAGCCGGAAAGGCCTTTGATGGCGCAGAGCACCACCAGTGCCGGTGCGGCATGAATGTTTTCTGTATTCCATGGAAATTTCTTCGTGCAATCATCGGCAATCTTATTTTTCAGTTCTTTATCCAGTACTGCCACATACCGGATAGGCTGGGTATTCTCCCAGCACGATGCCATCTGGGCGATTTCCACCACATTTTCAATTTCCTGGGCTGAAATCGGTTCGTCGGTGTATTCCCTGATGCTTCTGCGTGAAATCAGACATTGAATTGCGTCCATTTTTTCCTCCTGCTGCTGCCCCTTTACATAACAGATTATCAATCATTAACCTCTGTTTATTTTATCATAAAAGGGACCGGTCTTCAGCTGTTTCCCTCTCTCAGAAAATGGGTTTATCCAAAATAAAAAGGCCTTTTACCATGAAATGGCAAGGGCCTTTTTTTATTTCATTAAAAAAATGTATGAATCAGTGAAGATGCTGGAGGATGGCTTCTGTCATGCCTTCGCCGTTCACCTTTTTCATGCCTTCTCTGTAAATATCACCGGTACGGTATCCGTCTTCCAGGGTCTGATTCACCGCTTTTTCAATGGCATCAGCTGCCCGGTCTTCGTTGAAGGAGTAGCGGAGCATCATAGCGGCAGAAAGGATGGTGGCAATGGGATTGGCAATCCCTTTTCCTGCAATATCGGGAGCGGAACCGTGAATCGGTTCGTAGAGGCTTGTTTCCTTCCCGATGGAAGCGGAGGGCAGCATGCCGATGGAGCCGGAAAGGACAGCTGCTTCGTCGGAAAGGATGTCGCCAAACATGTTGCTTGTCACCACCACGTCAAAGAAAGAGGGATGGATGGCAAACTGCTGGGCGCAGTTATCCACATACATGTGGTCCAGCTGGATGTCCGGATATTCTTCGTCATGCACCCGGACAGCCGTCCTTCTCCACAGGCGGGAGGATGCCAGCACGTTGGATTTGTCCACGCTTGTCACATGGCCGCGGCGCTTTCTGGCTGCTTCCATGGCAAAGCGGGTAATTCTTTCCACTTCAGGAACGGAGTAGCTTTCTATGTCCCAGGCCCGTTCCACGCCGTCATTGATTTCCGATTCGCACCGTTTTCCGAAATAAATGCCGCCCACCAGTTCCCGGACAATCATAATGTCGGTGCCTCTGGCAATTTCGGGCTTCAGCGGAGAGTATTCAATCATGGAATCCTGGATTTTCACAGGACGAAGGTTCACATAGAGGCCCAGGGATTTCCGAAGGCCCAGGATGGCCTTTTCCGGCCGCAGTGATGGTTCCAGGTGGTCCCACTGGTCTCCGCCTACGGCACCGAAAAGGATGCCGTCTCCCTTCCGGCAGGCATTCACTGTTTCCTCCGGCAGCGGCACGCCGTACTTGTCATAGGCCGTACCGCCGGCATCTTTCCATTCATAGGTGAAACCCAGATGGTAGATTTCATCTGTCTTTTTTAAGATTTCCACAGCGGCATCGGTGACTTCCCTGCCAATGCCGTCTCCCGGGATAACTACGATATGCTTTCCCATATTACCGATACTCCTTTACGTACTGAATCAATCCGCCTGCTTTGGCAATGTCCTGGATAAAACCGGGAAGCGGCGTTGCCTGGAAGGTCTCTCCTGTGGTGAGGTTCCTGATCTGTCCGGAGGAAAGATCCACAGACAGTTTGTCTCCTGCATGAATCCGTTCCACATTATCACCGATTTCCATGAGAGGCAGTCCTACATTAATCCCATTTCTGTAAAAAATCCGGGCAAAGGAGGCGGCAATAATCACCGGTACGCCGCAGGCTTTAATAGCCACCGGCGCATGCTCTCTGGAAGAGCCGCAGCCGAAATTCTTTCCGCCTACCATAATGTCCCCGGCTTTGACTTTTTGGGCAAAGTCTTTATCAATGTCCACCATGCAGTGTTTGGCCAGTTCCTTTGGATCAAAGGTATTGAGGTACCGGGCCGGAATAATCACGTCGGTATCGATATTATCTCCGTAGCGCCAAACTTTTCCTTCTAAAACAGCCATTATTCCACCTCCCTGGGAGCGGCAATCCGTCCCATCACAGCACTGGCAGCAGCCACCTGCGGGCCGGCCAGGTAAATTTCAGAATCTGTAGGTCCCATACGGCCTATGAAGTTGCGGTTCGTTGTGGAAACGCATCTCTCCCCGCTGGCCAGGATGCCCATGTATCCGCCAAGGCAGGGGCCGCAGGTCGGCGTGGACACCGCGCAGCCTGCGTTGATAAAGGTGTCAATGTAGCCTGCATGCATGGCGGCAAGGTAAATGGCCGGGGTGGCGGGAATCACGATGCACCGCACCCGTGGATGCACTTTGTGTCCCTCGAAGATACGGGCTGCAATGGCCAGATCTTCCAGCCGTCCATTGGTGCAGGAACCGATAACCACCTGGTCAATGGGGATGTCTCCAAAGGTGCCTACCACCTTTGTGTTTTCCGGCAGATGGGGGAAGGAAACCACAGGCTTCATGGAGGACAGATTGATGACCACTTCCCTCTCATAATGGGCATCATCGTCTGCTTCGACCACATCGAAGGGCTTTGTAAACCGGCCTTCAATGTAGGTCTTTGTCTTTTCATCCACCGGGAAAATACCATTCTTGCCGCCGGCTTCAATGGCCATATTGGCAATGGTGAAGCGGTCAGCCATGGAAAGGGAAGAAACTCCGGGACCCGTGAATTCCAGGGACTTGTAAAGAGCCCCGTCCACGCCGATCATGCCGATCAATGTAAGAATCACATCTTTTCCGGTAATGTCAGAAGGCTTTGTGCCGGTGAGCACCACCCTGATGGCATCGGGCACTTTGAACCAGGCCTCACCGGTGGCCATAGCCACTCCCAGGTCCGTGGAACCTACACCGGTGGAGAAACCGCCCAGAGCCCCATAGGTGCAGGTGTGGGAATCGGCACCTATGGTAACCATGCCCGGGCCTACCAGACCCTTTTCCGGAAGGAGGGCATGTTCAATGCCCACCCGGCCCTGTTCAAAATAATGGACAATCCCGTTTTCCCTGGCAAAATCCCGGACAATCTTGGCAAGGCCTGCGGACTTGATATCCTTGGCCGGCTGGAAATGGTCCGGCACCAGTACGATTTTTTCCCTGTCAAATACAGGGCGGCCTACCTTTTTGAAAGCTGCAATGGATGGCGGCGCCGTAATATCATTGGCCATCACCAAATCCAGACTGCAGTAAATCAAATCTCCCGCTTTCACAGAATCAAGTCCTGCATGCTTTGCCAGGATTTTCTGTGTCATTGTCATACCCATATAAAAGCCTCCTATACTACCAAATAAAAAAAGTCTCCGTCTCAAAGAGACGAAGACTCGCGGTACCACTCTTATTCACGCCAAAGGCATGCACTCATGCTGATAACGGTCAGATTCCGTCAGTGCCTACCTGTTCAGCACTGCAGCTCAGGGACGAGTTCAAAATCCGCTTCTGTCATTTTTCACCATCCAATGACTCTCTGCAAGCAAGTAGGGATTTTTAATGCTTCCTATCAACGCTTTTGTGAAGATACGAATACTCTACCACATTCCTTTTCCTATTGCAAATAAAAATTTAAAAAAATTGGTTTTCAGGGACAGAGTATGTCATGCTTATGTTAATATAATATATAAAATCAATTCTCTTTTATTTTCCCCAAAGGAGGCTCTGTATGAAAAAAATATGCTGTATCCTAACCTTTCTCCTGCTCCTTCTGGCAGGAAGTGCTGTGGACGCTGCCGGTCCCATCAACAGGGACGGATATTTCAAAAACATACGCCTTGCCGGACGGGTACGGGTGGTGGACTCCTTCCCGGACCTGAAAGTCCAGGTGGTTTCTTCCTTCCCGGATTTGAAGGTAAAGGCGGTAGATTCCTTCCCGGATGACATCGGAGAATGGCAGTTTGTGGACTACGGGGAAGACTTTACCATCCAGTTCGTAGACAGCTTCCCGGATATCCGTATCGAATTTGTGGACTCCTTCCCCGGCGTGTGCTGAAAGGATGAAAAATATATTCTCACCACCTTCTTTCCGTGATATGATAGAAAAAGAAACCGCCCTGCGCAAAGCACCGATTAAAGTGCTCGCTGATTTTATTTCGGAAATGGTATGCAGTAAAGGGGACTTTTCTGCCGTCAGAGGCCATAAAAAATATTATGAAATCAGCCTTCTGCATGGATTCGCACTTCTCGAAAGGAGGGGCTTCCTACGAAAAAAACTCTGTGCATCGTTTCTTCCCGGCCCGATGCCGGCCTGTCCAATGAAATTCTCCACCTGATCCGGGAAGATGAGATGAAGAACCAGGGAAGCCCCCTGGAGCCCCACCTCCGTGTCATCACTATGAACGAAGACCAGTGGCGTCTCCATAAAAACGCCATTATGACCAGGTACCCCGTGCTCTTTATCGGTCTGCCGGAACAAGGCCGATGGCTTCCCGAAACCATGGCAGTCCGATTTACGAAATACGGCATTACCTATGGCTGGACCGGCCGGCATGCCTTCCTCACCGTCAATGAAAAGGCACTGAAAGACCATGAAGTGTACAGCCAATTTCTGATAGAGCTGAAGGCCCTCTGCAGTCTGGGGGATGTCATCAAAAGCCCCCGGCGGCTGGACGCCCTGCAGCTTATAGGCATGCTCTGCGTCGCCCTGCTGGTGCCCTTCGGCAGCGTGCTGGTAGGCGGAAAGCTGATCAAGGACTGGTATGCCAATGATAACCTGGTCAAGAAGCAGCAGTATGTATACGGCATCTTCCACCTGTACCGGAATCACATGAAAGAGTTTCTGGACCAGGACATGCCGGGAAAAGAAATGCAGAAAGGATGAATGAAATGAAAAGCTATGAATTTACTCCTCAGAGGGTATGTGCAAGGAAAATCACCTTTGACCTGGATGAGGAAAAAAGAATCCATCATCTGAAATTCCAGGGCGGCTGCCCGGGAAACCTCTCGGCCATCGGAAAACTGCTGGAAGGAAGAAGCGCCCAAGAGGCAGCTGACATTCTCCGAGGCAATGAATGTGCCGGAAAAGGCACCTCCTGTGCCGACCAGCTTTCAAAGGCCCTGGAAAAGGCGCTGTCCGAATAAAGAAAATTCCCTCTTCTGGAAGTACTGATTCATCAGTTCTTCTGAAAGAGGGAATTTTTTTGATTTCTTTCTCAGCAAAGCGGGAGAATGAATCAGCGCTTCCTTAAGGCCTCCAGCTTTCTCCTCCTTCTTCTCACCCGATTGATATGCCGTTCGAACCGGCCGCTCATGATGAATTCAGCCAGCACCAGCTGATCGAACACCGGCACCGTGCAGGAATAGAACCCCACCTTTTCCTCATAGAGAGGAAGAAGGGCTTCCGGAATCACCAGATACCCCACCCGGATGGAAGGAGCAATGGTTTTGGAAAAGCTGTTCATGTAAATTACCTCTCCCCCCGGCGAAAGGGAGAACAGGGTATCCTCGGGCTTGGACAGCAGGGTAAACTCCGAATCAAAATCATCTTCAATGATATAGCCCTTCCTTGCCCGGGCCCAGCGGATATACTCGGCCCGCTTGGATGCACTGGCGGTAATGCCGGAGGGATAGCTGTTGAAGGGAGTCACATGAAGCACCGACGCCCGGCTGCGCTGGAGTTCTTCAGTCTCTATGCCTTCTTTCCCCATGGTGAGCATCTCCAGCGGCACCTGGCTGGCCTCATAGACCTTCCTGATTTTTTCGTAGGACGGATTTTCCAGGGCATAGACACGGTTTCTTCCAAGCACCTGCACATTGAGGCCATAGAGGTATTCCGCCCCGGAACCAATGAGGATGGCCTCTGGCGATACCTCCATGTGGCGGCTCCGGGCCAGGTAGGATGCCAGCGCTTCCCTGAGCTCCACGCAGCCCTTATTGGGCGACGGATCCAGAATCTTTTCTCCGTAATTGGAAAGTACATTTCTCATGGTCCTGGCAAAGGCAGAAAAGGGAAACAGATCCCGTTCCCCTTCATCCCGTCTTTCCACCACCACCCGTTCCGACAGGCGCCGCCGGACCTTTTTCCCTTCTCCTACGGGATAGGAATCGCCTTCCTTGTAAATCACATAGTATCCGCTCCGCTCCCGGGGCTCCACATACCCCTCCTCGGCCAGAAGCTCATAGGCATGCTCCACTGTCATGACGCTGTACCCCGATTCATCGGCCAGCTGCCGCTTGGAAGGAAGCCGATCCCCTTCATGGTAAATCCGGCGGGTAATTTTTTCGCGAAGCTGGGTATAAAGTTTCATGTAGCCGGTCATGGATATCTCCTTTGGATTCACTGCGCCCTCCGGCGCAAAGAGTATAGAGAGCTCTTCTGATTATACTTTTTTGTCACATTCTGGTAATTTTAATAAGTTCAGTTTCACATTATAATTCATACCATAACAAAACGCAAAGGAGATATCACTATGACTCATGAAACTGTTTCACCGTCCCTGCCGGCAGCCGGAATCCGCCATAACACAAGGTGGCTCACCATCTGCGGCCTTATGATGGCCATGAACATCGGTCTTTCTTCCTTTGGCCTGCCTGTCCCCGGCGGCCACCTCTACCTGAACGATATCATCATCGTGACGGCGGCCCTGATCCTGGACCCCGCCGGTGCCTTCCTGGTTGGCGGTGTCGGTGCCTTTCTGGGGGATTTCTTCTTTTACCCCCTGCCCATGTTCGTATCCCTTGCAGCCCATGGTCTACAGGCCATGGCCATTTCCTATATATACCGCCACTGCTTCAGGAGCAGGCCTTTCCTGTCCCTGTGGACTGCCCTGCTCACCGGTGCCCTGATCATGGTGGTAGGCTACTCCCTGGGCCGGGCCTATGTGTACAGCACGCCTGCCTATGCCTGGATCAAGCTGCCCTACGAAATCCTGCAGGCCCTTTTCGGGGTCATCGGCGGCCCCTTTCTGGTGTGGCGCCTGCATCTGGCTGAAAGGATTCAAAAGCTCCTGGAAGGAAAGTACTGACGCCGGATTGCCATGATGAAAAGGAAAAGGGGCGGTGAAGAAATGGGAATCATTTCTTCACCGCCCCTTTTTATGGTCTCCTCAAATCATGGGCCTCAGGTCATGAGAGATCCTGCAGATCCCGCTGATTTTCCATCCCCTATGAGAAATATAAGAAACCTGAATCAAGGGAGACAACCCTGCCATGGCTCCTTCCTTAAAACACCGGAAAGAGAATACGGGCCAGGTAAATGGTACCGGTCATGGTAATGCAGGAAAGGAAGGTACTCATCATCACCAGCTCTGTGGCAAAGTCTTCGCAGTTGTGGAATTCCACGGCGTAAAGTACGGAATTCACTGCCGCCGGAACAGAAGCCATAATGAGTATGGTCTGGCTCACGGCCGGTGCAAAGGATACACCCATGATGCCCCAGGCCTTAATCAGCAGGAACGCCAGCACCGGCGCCACCACCAGACGGACAAAGCAGCCCAGCCAGGCATCTATATCGCCAAAGGAAATCTTACTTCTATGAATCTGCATGCCCAGGGCAATCATGACGATAGCCACCAGGGCAGAGGCACAATTCTGGAAAATAGGCCAGAGGAAGGTGGTGGTCATATCAAAGCCGGAATACTTGATAGTAAACACCGCCGCCAGGGTATAGAGCACAGGCATATGGAAGACCACAGACAGGGCATCCCGGGGTGTCAGTTTCCCTTTTCCTGCCTGGTAGAGGCCCAGGGTATTGAGACACATATTCATCTGTACCAGCATCATGGTAGCCGCCGCACTGGCCAGGGTCAGGTAGGGCGTTTTCCCGTCCACCACATAGGGCGCATTGGAAAATACCAGGGCAATCAGGGCAATCCCTATATTTCCGTTATTGGAAAACATGGTGCCGTTTTTGAAGGCCTCGGTTTTGGAAATGGAATATCCCCGGATTTTCCCGATGGCCATGCCTATGAATCCCAGGATAAACATGAGTGCAAAGGACAGCAGAAATACGTGGAACATGGACATATCGATCTTTGCCACGTAAATGCTGTAGAAAATAAAGCAGGGAAGGACCACATAGAAGGTCAGTTTCGTCAGGGAAGATACGTCCAGCCTAAAGCGCCGGTCCATACAATATCCGATAGCCACGAAAATCAGAAGAGGCAGGATATTATCAGAAATAATCTGTAAAAAAGCCATCAATATCCCTCCTCAAAGCCCCAGGGGAAAAAGAACCCTGGACAGATAAATGGCAGCGGTCACCGTAAAAGCTCCCACCACCGTATTGAACAGAACGGACTGGGTCACAAAATCAGGATGGTTGTCATATTCCACACTGTAAATAATCAGGGCCATGGATGAAGGAATGGCGGCATAGAGGAAAAACACCTGCTTCATCACTGGACTCATGTCCATGAAAGAGGAAAAGAGGAGAAGAATGCACCAGGCCAGGAAAGGGGCCGCTATAAGCTTCATCAGCCCCGAAGCCAGCTGTGCAGCCCCCGGCTTCTGCAGACGGCTTCTATGAAGCTCTATGCCGATGGTCACGGTGATAAGGACAATGAAGGCCCCGTTGAAATGCTGCAGCACCGGCCAGAGGAAGGTATGCTCCAGAGGAATATCCGCCGCCCGCACAAGTACCGCCAGAAGAGCGGCATAGAGGGCAGGCATTTTCAGAAGGTAGCGGAAGAATTCGGAAGCCGCAGCGCCCCGGCTTCGAATCAGGGCAGCACCAAACACATTCACCGCCATATTCATGACAATCATAAGCACCGCCATAGTTCCCAAAGCTTCTGCCAGATAGGGATGGCTGTTTCCTTCTGCAAAGGGAGGATGACTGTAAATCAGCATAATCAGCGCAGCGCCGATATGGCCGGAATTGGAAAAGGTGGATACCGCCCGGAATTCATCGAACTTTCCCTTCTGGAGGTGAAGAAGGCGACCCAGACCGCCGGAAAGGAGGAACTGTACAAGAAGGAGCAGCACCGCCGCTGCCACCACCGCCATTTCCATGCCGCTTCCCCGATAGCCGTAAAGACTGTAGAAAATGAAGCAGGGAAGCACCACCAGTATAGTGAGCTTGCTGTAGGTGGAAATATCGATTTTGAATTTGCTGTCCAGAAACCATCCGGCTCCGATGAAAACAAAAAGTGGAAGAATATCATTCCACAGAATGGAAAAAAGAATCATGGTACCCCCTTATGGATGCCAAAGCATCCCTGGTTTTATTTTTATGTAAAAATCGGTTCAGGAAAAGAGCCGGTTATGACCGAATGGAATGGATTGCATACTCCATGAAGGCCTCCCGGATGGACCAGGCGGGACTCTTTCGTTTCCAGCCGAAGGAAATGGTATACTTCGTTTCCCAAAGATCGATGCACACCATGTCCCGGGAGGCTTCTTCTGTAGTCCAGTGAATCATATTGGCCGGGCAGAAAAGAGCGCCCACGGACCTCATGCTTAAATCAATGAGGGTCCCCATGTTATCAGAAGAAGCAGCAATCTCCGGCTTGAAGGAAGCCCTGTCCAGATAACCGGCAGCTGCCTCTCCTGCCACATTGTCCCGGCTGGTCACGACGAAGGGAACAGACCTCAGTGATTCCATGGATTCCAGATGGGAATGGGCCAGACTTTCTATATCATCCTCCGAAAAACCACGGCTGAAAAGCAGCTCCTTCGATACCAGAAAAGCAATGTGTTCCTCATAGAAAGGTCTTGTCACAATGCCTTCCATCGTTTTGCCGAAACGGGCCACCGCCAGGTCCAGGTCTCCTTCCCGCACCATCTTTTCCAGATCGGTGTTGCTGCTTTCCACCAGCGTAAAGGACACCTTCGGATAGAGCTTTCGAAATTCTGCGCAAAGGGCAGGCATGATTTCCCGCTCCCTCATAAATCCTGTACCAATACGAAGAGTGCCTCTCCTATCATCAGCCACATCGGAAAGGGCACGGCGAAGCTCTTCTTCCTCATCCGCCAGGCGAAGGGCATATTCATAGAAAACCCGCCCGCCATTGGTCAGCTCCAAAGGTACATGGCGAAGGAAGAAGGGCATGCCCCATTCCTTTTCCAATGAAGCCATACTGGCTGATAGAGCCTGCTGGGTCATATGAAGTTTCTCTGCCGCCCTGGTGAAATTTTTCTCCCTGGCCAGCACAATGAAATAAGAAATGCTCTGAAAATTCATGGGCCCTCCATCTGCAGTCCATTTTGACTTCATACAGTATACCGCAGGAAACAGGATTTGTTCAATGAAAACAGCAGAAAAACAGGGAAGAAGAACTTCCCTGTCTTTCCCTGCCGCTCAGATGATTACCACAGGTGGAAAGCCAAATCAATACCGCAGATGTGGCAGATTTCATCAGCCCGATACATCCTCCGGCGGGCAAACCAGAGAACAATAGCTCTTTCCTTCCCCATTTCATTCACAGCACCCATGATTTCTCTGCTCAGATTCTTTTTCATATGAAAGACCTTCTTTCTATACAATACCTGGGAGGAACTCTTTATCTTTCCTCTATGGGTAGTATAGAATTTTCTGGTCACAATATCCAACTGTTGATTTATGTAATTATTACAAGCATCCCTTGTTTTTCAGTCTTCAAAAGGCCATGGCTCCTCAGGGTTTAAACTTATACCCCACGCCCCAGATGGTCAGAATATGCTTCGGGTTGGACGGATCCTCCTCCACCGCCTCCCTGAGACGATTGATATGTACCGGCACAGTGGACGTATTCCCCAAAGAATCCATGCCCCAGATCCTGGTGTACAGGGACTCCCTGCTGAATACCACATCTGCATGGACCATGAGGAACTCCAGAAGCTGGAACTCCTTATTGGGCAGCACCTTTTCCATTCCTTTCACAAAAATGCGATGGGTATCGGGCTCCAGCGTAATACCGCCAATGCTGATTTTCTTTCTCCTTTCTCCGGTGCCTTTCAGCCTTTCATACTGGGCCAGCTGAGACTTCACCCTGGCCACCAGTACGCCGGGAGAAAAGGGCTTTTCAATATAATCATCGGCGCCAAAGCCCAGTCCCCTGATTTTATCAATGTCGCTTCTTCTGGCAGTGACCATCATAATGGGAATATCGATCTTATCCCTCAGCTTCCTTACAATCTGAAAACCATCCATGCCGGGCAGCATGATATCCAGGAGAATCAGATCATACTCTCCGGTGAGGGCTTCCGTCAAACCGGCAGTGCCGTTTTCCTCCACCTTCACCTCATAGCCTCCCACCTCCAGATAATCTCTTTCGATGGAGGCAATATCGTCATCATCTTCCACAATCAGTATCCGTTTTTTCATGTATATCCTCCAGTGGTAATACAATATCTACCTTCAATCCGTGAGGCTCTCTGCTGCTGAATGAAACCCTGCCCTTCATCAGATGCACCGCCCTTGCCACAATGGAAAGGCCCAGACCGCTTCCTTTGTCAGTGCGGCTTCTGGCCTTATCGGTACGGAAGAAAGCCTCCTTGAGCCGTCCCAGCGCTTCTTCCGGCACGCCGGGGCCGTCATCGGACAGGGTGAGGAGGGCCAGGCCGCCCTTTTTCTTTACCTCTATATCTATATGCACCCTCTCCTCTGTCTTGTAGCGGATGCTGTTGGAAACCAGATTTTCCACCACCCGTTCCAGAAGGAGAAGATTCCCTTCCACCTTCACCACCTCTTTGGCTTCTATATGGAAATCGGCGCCATTCCTGCCCCAGTTCAGCCGGTTTTCCTCCACGAACTGGCTGACCACCCGGGATAAATCCAGCGATTCTGTAGGAAGGGCCTTCTCCCCGATATCCATTTTCGTCAGAAGCAGCAGCTGCTCCACCAGCCTTTCCAGTACATCCGCCTTTCTGCGGATAACCTGGAGATACCGCTCCTGCATGGCCGGCGTGGAAGCCACATGATCCAGAAGCCCTTCCACATAGGCCTTGATGGACGTAAGGGGCGTACGGATATCATGGGAAATGGAAGCAATGAGCTCTTTCCGTCTTTCCTCGTTCCCCTCTTTTTCCTCCAGCGACTGCTTCAGCCTCCAGGTCATGACATTAAAGGTTTCAATGGCAGGGGTGAATTCATCATTTCTGTCGTAATCCAGCTGCACCGCCAGATTTCCCTTCCGCACTTCCTCTGCCCCCCGTTCCAGTTCCTTTAAAGGCATAAGAATGCGGCCGATAATGAAACGGGAAAGAAAATAGCTGGTGCCCAGAATGAAGGCAAAGAGAACAGCCAGGATGAAACGGATCACTGCCCGTACTGCCTTTTCAATGGCGCCGTCAGTCCGGGCCTCGGGATGATGGGCCATGATGTAGAGATAACATGGCCTGTCCCCTATGATTTCCTTTTCTGCAAACCGGTAATCCGGCTCTTCCGTCACACTGTAAATAGTCTTTCCATCCCTGCCATCCAGCCTGTCCAGGACTCCTTCCTTCCGCAGAATATCCAAATCCTCCCGGCCTTTTTTCTCATTGCCATAGCTGTAGAGAAAGGTCCCTTCCCTCTCTACTGCCACATAGGTGGCTACGGGATCGGTGATTTCCATGACCCAGGCATACCGGGACAGGGACTCATGGTGGCGAAGGCTGTGAAACACAGCAGTCCTCAGAATCTGGGTCATCACATTAAACTGGAATCCGCTCTCCGCAATCACATGGTTCCCACTGGCGGCATAGAGATAAAGCCCTCCAAAGGCCGAGGCCAGCACGAAAAAGGTCATAAGGAAGGGAAGGATACATACTACGATATGGCTTACAATCAGACTTTTGCGAATGGTCATCATATCACCTGCTGCATTTAAGGATAAAGGGTCAGGGGCTGCGCCAGGGGCTCCCTGCCCGGAAGAGAGAAGGGCTCTCCTTTTCCCGGCCCTCTCCGTTTCCCTTATCATACAAACCGCCCCTGCACCATGCAACCGGTATGGCTCCAATTTATTTTTTATTTAATGTTACATAGATAGGCAGTAGTTATCTGTCTTTTCTAGCGTTTATGTGCCAATAATGTGACTATCAGCTAGAATTTCCACTTATGGGAAACCTGAATGTTCTCAATGTGGTCTTTGGCGATACCCACCTGAACCTCTAAGGCCCTATCGTAATTATAGTTTCTCTGAATACTCAAAGGCAAGTAAAGGTCTCTATCGTGGTTCACTCCAACACCCACTCCAACTTCCCAGTTCCTCTTGTATTCACTATCTGCCAACTGCTTCACAACTGGGGTCATGTCGATGTTGGTCTTTACGATACTTTGAGAGCCTTTAGGAAACTTAGTGGACTGGTAAGGAATCTTTAAGGTCTCGCCCTGTACGTTAGCGGTGAACTCGTGTTCAACTATGAGGTCTGGGTCTTCCTCTGTGGTCTTTGGTGCCAAAGTTACCTCAGTGGTCTCAGAGACCGCCGAAGGGGGGGAAGAAGACACTTTATTTTCAACCGACTTCTTTGGTGTTTTATTAAAAATTGGATAGCAGTTATAACCGAGAAGGAAAGAAGCTATAACTACTATCGTAATTACAATGATAGCAAGTATATATTTTATTTTAGTAGCCATTAGCAAGTAGCTCCTTATTGTTAACTTATAGAATCTTAGTGGACTGGTAAGAGGGGAATAAGAGTATCTAAGATTTATAAGTCTTATAAGGTAGCAATAAGCTAGCTAGCTAATAGCTAACCTATAGCTAACATTATCTAACATATACCACATAGCTAAATAACCCTATGGACTATATGTAGAAATATTAGTCTTATATATACACTTTTCTCCCCTTCCTTCGTAATGTGTGCCAATTACCGAGTTTGTATTATTGTGTGCCAATTAATTTTCTTGTTCTAAATTCTGTTTCTAAATCTATTTAGGCTCTTTAAATGCATCTTACCAGACTCAAATTTATCATTCATGCTTTCAGGCTTTCCCCACCCAAAGACACCACCATCTGGGGCAAGCCACTTCTCAAGCTCCTCTTCAATGTGTTCACTCATGCCTGTGTCTGCATCTCTGTCTAACACATCGTGCCAATGAGCGACTGCCATAGCGAGCGAATCAAGCCTATCATCGTGAGCTAAAGCACCCTTTTCAGCACATAAGCGTGTCATTTGGTAAATGAAAGAATACGCAGGGTCTCTTTCATATACTTTAAAATCATCAAGCACCACTGAAGTATTCAAGACAATCTTATGAGCCATTAAGAGGGGCTCTAAGGTATCTATGATTCTCTTTTCCTTCTGCTGTCTGCTATTAACCTCTGTCACTGAGCAGGGGTGAATCTTCGTTAAGACAGGCTTAAGAAGCTGTGAGAACATACCATCACCAAAGTTACTTTCTATGACAACCTCATTGACACCATAGAATTTCGCTTTATTTGCAAGAGTATTTAAAGTGCCCTCAGAGTAACCTTCTCTGTAGCCACCAATATCAATGATGAACAAATAGCCATTAAGGAACTTAACGATACTATAAGCAGTCTCATCTTTACCACGTCCAGAGGGGTCAATAGCCATAACTGTCCCTGTGTATTCGGCTGTCTCCTCAGAGCGGCTTAGAGGTGCATAGAAGTAATCACCTTTAAGAGCCACGGAAGGAACCTCATGAAGCCTTTTAGTGCCTTCAGTACACCAAGACCATTTAAGGCTAGTTTGTTTTAAGTCAAGGTCAGCCACCATGAAATCTTTGACTTTCAGCGGATACTTCTCCGCATCAGACAAATTGGTATTGAGCATAAACTGAAGAGCGAACCCTGCCTTACCATAAGACAACTTTCGCTTCTCAATTTCTTCCAGTGAGAAGCGGTCAGGGTCAGTCGGAATCATTTCCCCTTCATATGCTCTAGGATTTCCGTCATACTTCTCAGCAATAAAAGGTGCAAGGTCTTCACCATATGTCTCCCTTTCGTGCATTGAAGAGGGATAAAGGACAGGCCAGATACGTCTTGAATAACCACGCTTCGTCAGTTCATTATAAAGAGACATCTCATTCTGGGGTGTCCCCAGATAAATAATCTTACCACCAGGCTTTAAGACTGCATCAAATTCTTTTACGGCTTCTCCGAGTTTATCTCTCTGTACCTGTGTTCCCGAGTTGTTTGGTACTTCTACCATTTTGTATTAACATAAGTTCGTTAGGCTTATGCCACCTTCGATTTAAGCTATCTACGACATTATCATGAGCAGTGACAAATATGCATGTATCAGCAGAATATACTTTGTTTCCTTTACATTTAATATCTTTATCTAAATGCATATTTTTCTCCACGCTCCCATTCCTCATATCCTTCTAGCTCCTGTACAGAGTTCAAGAAGTTTTTGAATGAGTGCCAGCGTTTATCTACAGTACATCCTGTGTAGCATGTGTCATAACCCCCATAGCATCGTTTGAGCATATTAGCCCACAAATCATACACTCTGCGTATGATTGAGTTTCCTCTAGTAGGAATTTTCATATTAGTATCTAAGTAGCCAACACCATACACCGTTTTAGCACGACAATCTTCAATATGTCCTGAAGCTATATTAGTTACCTGTACATTACATACCCATCCACTCTCAATGAATCTAATAGTAGCTCTAGCATGTTTACGTCTATTATTTGGCAATCTTTTACCAGAGGTGTAATCAAGAATTTTTATTTTTCCTTTAGGTGTATTTACAATACTTCCTACTTTATATTTTGTTGTCATGTTAGACATTCACTCCTTAAATCAAAAATGCTTTATATTACTATAAAGATTAGACTATATCTTAACTACAATGTAGTTCCATGTGCTTCCCATCACTTGATGGTACTTCCTTTCGGAATAGTCGTTACACGTTCCCTTTTCAGGGCTTCGCACGGTATTGTCCTTTTTAGGAGTTCCACCGTTTTCGCATGGTTTATAGACGACATAAAAGTTTATCGTCTGCAATCAATAGGTCAGCACGAGAACCAGTAATCTGACCAGTAATACCTACAGACTTTACAGAAGGGGAAATATCAGGAACAGCAAGCCCCACATCAAACAAGTTCTGTGTGTCTCTCTGCCCCCTTCTGGTCTGAAGTGCTTCTAAGAAAGGCAGAAGGTAGATAATGCGTTTAATGAAGACAGCATTGGCATCTGCCCTATCTTTAGAAGCGGAGACAACAAGCACCTTTAACTGTGGGTCTCTCCAAAGACACCAGACTGTATAAGCACACGTCAAGAAAGACTTAGCGACACCACGGAACCCCTCAATGATACTTCTGTCTGTAGGAGTATTCATAAGGTATTTTGCAATGTCATACTGAATAGGAGTGGGACTAGGAAGACCAATGCTTTTCCATACCATAAATACAAAGACACGGAAATCAGCCTTTGCACTGTTAATTTGCTTTTCGTCCCATTGCAATTACATTACTACCCCCTTCCTCAAGGTCGTCAAATATTGGAATCTCAGTAGTAGCCTGCTTCTTAAGCTCCTTCATACCTTCTGTCTCTGGGGTGGTCTGTAATCGGTTTTCTTTCATAAACTGTCTAACTCTAGCTAAGAAAGCAGGATTAGCTCTCAGTTCTTCATCTTTAAGGCCATCTAAGAGGGCACTCACCTCTTCCTGAGCCATTTCATCAAGTAACTTCTCATCAATTCGCAAAATATCACCTCAAATCACTCAAATTCGCACGAGAACATGTTCTGTTGCGTCCTAAGAGAATCCATGACAAATTAATCATGGAATCTCTAAGACGCCCCTTATAGACCATTCTCGCTTCTAATAATTATTTAATCATTCCACCCATCATACGCTTTAAGGTCATTAGCTCTGATAGTAGCAATAATCTTGTTAGCATAGTCGGGGTCAGTAGCATATACAGGAGACATAGCTTTCACAAACTCTTCTACGTCCCATGTGTCTTCCCAGATAGAAAGAGCTTCTGCATAACAGGGCTCTTCCCTCATTAAGACACACCAGTCCTGTATGGCTTCTTCAAGGGAACTATAAGACTGGAATTTATCGTAGATGGTCACATATTCGCCATCAATGTATTCAGTTGTCTGCTGGCGAACATAGTTCCCCCAACCATTCCATTTTCTTCCAAAGTAGTTAAAATTACCAATGCAGTATTTTCCCCAACCAGATTCAAGAATAGCCTGTGCAATACAGACAGAAGCAGGAAGGTTATATTCAGCACATACCTTACCTGCGGTGTCTCCAATCATAGATATAAAATCATCTGGTGTCATTATTGTTGTTTCTCCTTTCTATAATAGGTGGTCTAGGTGGAGGTGTGTCTTTTTCCAATATGTCTGGTATTTTATTTTTGTTCTTGTCTACGAACATCTGCCCTATAAATCCCAACATAGCTATCCATGGAGAAGACACAATTTCATGGAGGAAAGCTCTAAGTTCCTGTAAGTCTGGCTTTCCTGTCAACCACCACTCCATGCACCAACCAACCAAATAAAAAAACGTGGATACTATGATAATCATGATGTACCATAGTATCCATCGCATAATACGTTTAGAGGGCTTCCCTAAGAATTGTTTAGGCAGATTTACGAGGTGTGTCTTCAATTTTGTCCACACGTCGCTTTACCTCTTCAAGCTCCATAGAAACTCTGGTTATGGAGACTTTCATGTCTGTTATACATTCTGTCAGTTCTTTGATGTTAGAGGATAGCTCTTTAATACCTTTTTCTGACCTATATAATTGTTCCTGCAATGGACGGAAAATAAACTCTTTGATTATCCATGCAGTAGCAGTAGCAATAAGCCCTGCAAGAAATAGTGTTAGCTCGATGATGTGTCCCCTTTCTATTACATAAAAATGGCACGGAAGAGATAGTAGATAAATACAAGTGCACCTAGTACTACAGTTACACAAGCAAGAAGAATAATAGGTGTGATAACCTTTACTCCTAATTTTTCGTGATGATGGTCTATCAGATAACCACCAATGAATAGTAAAGTAAACAAAGCTAAACTAATGTAAAACTCTGTGCTATTGTTATAATACATATCAACCATCTCCTTCTTGCCTATGATTATATCTTAATGATATACTTTATGACAATACTTACTTCTGTCCTTTAAGCAGTCCTTATCCATGCTCTTACCATGTATGTAGGGGGCTGAACAGTATTAGATGCACCATAAATGGGATTGGAGAGGGCTGCATTAAAGCTACAGCCCTGTCCAAGCACATATGTATAATTCTCTTCCGTATCCACAACTGGGCGACGTTGTTTTGGATTTATTAGTTGAAATGCTCCATCAGCTTCATCGAAAAGTTCATGACCATTATTGGTACTCTTTGGTGCTTTAATAAATTGTCCTGTAATATTAGGTAATCCTGCATTTCTCTGTGTCCCTGCTTCACTTGCATTACCTGTTTGTAAGCAAAGGTTAGCAGGTACTTCTTCCCATGTGCCATACGCCATAAAAGGAAAATCTGCTTTTGTCTTGCTTTTATCAGCAGATATATACATTGAACCGACAGGGTAGAACATATCAATCATTGCCTGTATTCGCTTGTCTCTAACTGTAAAGACTGCTGAACCATCTGTTATTGTTTTCATGTTATCTCCTTTCTAATTAAGTACATATCCATACAAATGAAGCAGTTCCAGCTATATTAAAATTGTTCCATGCCTCTACGAGAAAATGTGTTGAATCTATCCAGTGATGAAATATTGCAGTTAAGTTTGCCCATCCGCTTTCACCTGCACCATGCCCAATTATTACGGGTTTAGATGTATCATGTGGATATTTTGTTTCAACAGTAATATAAGTACCTTTGTAGCCCGGTAGAGCAAACTTTTCAATAGTTCCGCATTCTATATGGTCAAACTTTAAGTCTACATATTCCTTCGCACACACTGTTTTCACGCTAAACTGTGCCGTACCATCATTAACTATTGCCCCCCCAGATAAGGTTGACATATCTGGTTCCGTTGCACCTGTAGTGCCTGCGGTCGTACATTCAAGATATAAGTAAGATGGAAGGTTAGGTGAATATGCAATGTCCCCCACTTTATATGCGGTATTTCTGCTTAAATAATGATGAGCTTTAGAAACTTTATTGTCTACTTCTGTTTTCGTATAGTAACTAGTAGGGTCCCATGTCTTTGCATTTTCAGCACTTTTAGCCGCCGCACTAGCACTATTACTAGCTTCTGTAGCTTTAGTAGTAGCAGTAGAAGCAGAGGAAGAAGCACTGTTAGCACTGTTCTTAGCTTCATTCGCCCACGTCTTAGAAGACTTATTGCCAGACACACCATCTGGACTAGAATCAGACATAGCCCACTTCTTAGCTAATTCTGCACTGTTACTAGCTTCTGTAGCTTTAGTAGTAGCAGTAGAAGCAGAAGAGGAAGCACTAGTAGCACTATTACTAGCTTCTGTAGCCTTAGTAGTAGCAGTAGAAGCAGAAGAAGAAGCACTAGTGGCACTGTTACTAGCTTCATTAGCCTTTGCAGTAGCGTCTTCCTTTAAGGTAGTCATGGTCGCAACATAGCTATCTCCCGTATTCGTAAGTCTAGTATTCTGTGCATCTCCAGTAGCTACAATGCTAGTGTTTTGATTAGCTCCTTCATTCTTTAAGGCATTAAGAAGACCATGTTGCTTATCATTTACATATCTTAAAGTAACTGCATCACCATCTTCCTGTGGGTCAAGAAGGTTAGTGATTCGCTTATACTGTCCGTCCCACACATTAGTGTTTGTAGGAGAAGTGGACATACCAGTGTCAAACACTTTGTCTGCCGTCTCTTCTGCGAGGTGCAAAAGCTGAACTTCCTGTAATGACATATCCTTTGCTCTAAGTACAGAAGCATCATTCCAAGACACAATGGTATCTGTAGTAGTCTCTCTATAAATCTTTAAGAGACTATTAGCAGGGATAGCTTTACTCAGTGTCAACTGCCTGTCGGACACTGAATAATCTGTTCCCTGCTCAAGTTCTGTAATCTCTGTATTAGAAATAACTTGTGCTTTTACGAATGATTTCTGTAAGTAGTCAAAAGGAAATGAAAAAGTAGTCTGTGTACCATTACTGGTATAAATTACTGACGCTTTTCTTTCCTTAGCTATTTTAAATCACACTCCTTTACTTGTTATTATTAATCAACTTATTGATACTCTGAGATTTCTTAGCACCTTTCTTAGTATTAGCTCCTAACAGTGTCTTACCTGTCTTTGTCTTAGCTACACCAAGGGGGGCACCTTTCTTAACTGCCTGTGTCTTCTGAGTAGGCTCTTTTTCAGGAAGACCAGATTTATGCTGAATGAGAGTATTCAATGCACTCATCCCTACCCAAGAACTAGCAGGGAATGCCTTAATTACATTGTCAACATCTCTCTGAGAAGTAGTACTATTTTCAGTGAAGCCATTAGCTACCATTCTTCCAAGGCTGTGGACACCAAGAAACACTCTTCCAACTGTATTGACAGCAGGGAACTGACTAGCAATTCTTCCTGCATTAGCCTGAAAATCTCTCTGTGTCATTCCTTTAGGTGGACTCCAAGGGTCTTCACGATTAGACTCAAAGTCCTTTTTCGTATTATCCACTGAAGTTCTGAAGCCTGAATAACCAGACATCATTTCAATACCGTCCATAGCAAAAGACACTGGGGCTGTGAGTGACATTCTGGTAAATCCTGCTAGTAAGACACGCCCAAGAGACCCCTGTTTTTCCATGTATGCCTGTCTCTTCTCCTCATCATCTCCATAGTATGCATAGCTTCTAGCCAGAGTTAATGCATAATAAGTAGCGGCGTTAGTAGCCATAGAGAATAGAGCCGCTAAAGCATCATCAGCTTCATGTTGCTGTAAAGCTCTCATAAACTGGTTATTGACTGCCTTTAATGCAAAATCTTTAAACTGGAATAAGAGCCTATGCTTTTCCTTAAATGGATTTGTGTTGCCAATAGTATTCTGAGTGATACCTCTTCTGGCATAATTGTCCATCATACGTTTCCACTGGAAGAATGTGTCTGGATTTTCGTCCCACCATTTCTGCCAGTCACCTTTACCATCTACAAGATACTTCTTAATATCCTGTCTGATAGCATTGATACCTTTCTCAGAATTGACACCTACAGCAGAGAATTTCTTAGCGGAGAATGGGTTTCTCCAAGAAAACTCTTTGCCCATAGCCCATCTCATGCTGTCTTCAATACCTGCCGCCCTTACAGTCCTAATCATATGGTCAGTAAGTTTAGGCATCATATTGATTGTAGAAGTCCATAAGGAAGCCTGTTTAGCTCTCCTGTTGGCCGCATCAAGTGCCTTTGAGAGCATTGTAGGCTCTGGACTATTTTCAGACACCTTATCCATGGTCTCCCTGAATAGGTGACTTTCTGTAGAATTTGTCATTTCCCATGCATGAGCATTAATATCATCAGCCCAGAGTTTCCTTGTAACTGTGTCTACAATATGCTTACCATCTCTTCCTAATCGCTGTTCTTTGATGATACTACCAAACTTAGGGATAGCATCTAAGAGAACCTTAGCACCCCCATAAGCAATAGCACCACCATATTCACCCAACTGAGCAAAAGTGAAGTTACCGCCATTAACAGCATAGGAATAAGACCTAATCATACTAGAGATACCATCAGCCCATCTCTGATTGTAAAGATTATATGTGCCTTTACCTCTAATCATATTCAAAGTCAACTCAAGAGCTTCAAGCTCCCTGAAGTTACTATGAACAGGGGATAAATGAGCCAATTCTACCTTTGCTTTATTGATTAAGGTGGTAAGCTGTGTCTCATCACCAAAGACAGCATGAAGACCTGCTTCACCAGAAATTCTATTGAAAATCTGTGGTACATAAGTATCAATGTCATAGTTCCTCAAGTCCTTATCAAAAGAAAACTTAAGACCATTAGGCATCATCATAGAACCAGAAGTATCAATAGCTACTCTGTGTTTGAAGTTCTGTACTGCATTACCTTTATTGAAGTTCAAAGAGGAAGCATCTCTATCGGTAAGACCATATGCCCAGTTCTCTGCTTCTTTGTTAAAGAATGCTTCAAGCTCTTCATCTGTGGGGTCTTTCCACTCTGGTTTGCTAGCTTCTGGGGAACCTTTTCTCTTCCACTCTTTTACTGCTTCATCAAACTCTTTACGCTTCTGCTTTAAGAAAAACTCTTTTTCAGCATTAGTGTCCATAAAGGTCTTTGCATAGTTCTTCAAAAACTCATAGCAGTTATCAATATTATTGAAGTTCTTAGAAGCCCATGGATAATACAGGCTGTTATCAATAACACGATAAAATTCACTAGAGATAGGAGACCAGTCTTTTTCAATCAGACTCCCCATGTCTTTACGACCACCAAGAGCGTCTGAATTTTTTCGACACTGTGTCAATATGTCTTCTCTAAGATTCATGAACATATGAGCCATCTTCTGAATCTCAGCAGGATATTTAGACACTTCCAATGTGTCTCCTCTTGCCATTGCATTGTGGCAATCAATAATGTATCTGTTTACCTGATTGATATAATTGTTTCGATGAATGAAATTAAAGAGACCAAATTCCTGTCTAATATACTTAGACCGCTCTTTAATAATGTCCTGATATGCCCCCATCCACCTATCCATCAAGAACTGCTTAATATCAGAAGCACTTGAAAACTTCTGTCCAGTGCTACGCATACGGGCATCATCTGTCAGGGCCTTACCAATCTTCTGAAGTGTAGGAGAATGAGAGTTAGCCATAATACCAAAGACAGTCCCCATAGGAATACTGTTTTCCATCTTAAGGCCCATTGGTGAAAAGATACCAAGGCCCTTCTGCATATCTTCAGCTCCCTTACCGCTGTCAGACCATTCATCAAAGATAGTACCAAAGGCATTCTGTTTAGAGTAATGAATATCACCAACCATCATACTACCATCACTTAAGTGAGTGATAGGAGTACCCTGTTTGATTGTGTCATTCGCTCTGCGTTTCAGAAGTTCATCTGTTACCTTATTGACGTTCTCTTTTACGTTCCCATAAATCTGAGAGATAGCCGCCTTTGGAACTACAGCATCATCAAGGAGAGACAACTTCATTAATGGGCTATCTGTAGGTGCCCCAGAAGGTGCATAGACACGCTGATGAATGTAAGTCAGTTCAGGCACATAGGCATCTTTAGCCCACCTAATGACTTCTTCAGCAGGAATATTAGCTACACCTTTTTCAGCTAATGCCTGTTTCTTTAAGTCCTTAAAGAGCTTACTGTTCTGATTCTTAATAGCATAATTGTCAAGCCAGTATTTGAATGTGTCTTGAATAGGCTTTCCGCTAGTAGCTGTTTTAGCGGATTTCCAATAAGGATTCTTTGTGCCAGTCATACTCTTAACAATATAAGCTAGTGTCTGTTTATCTGCCCTCTGGCTAGCCATTCTCTTAACAGCTTTCAGGATTGTATTTTCAATATCAGCATCAGTAGCTTTAGAGCCTAACAGAACCTTACTGAATTTACTCTTCAAAGTTCTTGTAAGTCTATCTCCTTTAGTGCCATACTGTTCAATCCAGTAGGCCAGTGCTTCTTCCTCATTGGTAGCCGCTCTGGTGGCTTTAATCCATCTGGGGTCTTTAGAGTTTCTCATACGGTCTCTAACTATACCCATAATCTCATCATATTCTTTCTGTGGAAGAATACGATTCAAAGCCCTATGGACACCAACTTCATGCATTACTACCCCCATAAGATTACTCTTATCCACTTTATCTTTGAAGATAACAGAGATACCCATATTAGGAATACTGAATGCCTTAGCATCTTTATCTAAAGACACACCAAACCTTTCCGCTACTTTTCTTGCACTAGCTTCAGGAATTATGAAGAGATTTCCCGACTGGACAAGTCTATCTGCAATAGAGTCTTCAGGAACAAGGTCAAAGTAATTAGCATTAGCTTTCTGAGCCTTTACTAATTCTGTCTTCAGCCCTGCGTTTTTTGCTACAGGGGCAAAATTAACAATAGGACTAGCATTACCAGTCTTATTGGCCCCTTTAGGAATATAAGTGGGCTTCTTAGATTCATAAGAATCACCTGCATGTTTCAGAGCTTCTACGACACCACTATTAGTATCTGCAAAAGCATCTTCCATCTGAATAGACAAAGAAGCCTGTAAATTGTGTCTTCCTTCAGCAGGGGGCACGGCTCCAACTGCAATAGCCGCAACATTGTCTTCCATGTTGTTTCTAGCAGTAGCTAGCTCCTTAGTCAGTGCATTAGGGTGTTTAGCAAAGAAGGCACCAAGACCACCTAAGAAACCACCAAGAGCCATAGACGCTTCATAGTCAGGCTTAAAGCCACCATACCTTTCCGCTAAGAATCTATCTGCCCCCACTGCTACAGAAGTAGTGAGAGCATTAGCTGCAAATCTAGCCACTTTACTAGCATTTAAAGCTCTGTCACCTAAAGACACTAAGGCCCTGAGCTTCCCCATTCGAGAAGCAATCTGTGCCCCTTTGGCAAGCATTGAAGCTCCCCCGAGTCCGGGGATAAAAGCAAGCAGTAATGAGGGGTCTAAGACAGAGCCTAATACCGTACCAATAGTAGACAAACCATATGACATCTGGTCTACTTCTTTCTGTCTCTCAATGTCAGCTCTTTTCATCTCTAAGAGAGCCATAAGAGCCTTTCTGCTAGTAGCCTGTGTCAAGACAAACTGCTGTGCGGTATTATCATCTTTAAGAACATTCTGTACTAAATCAATATCTTCCTGAGAGGGCTTATAGTTGTTAAAGGCTATTTCCTTCATGTTGTCTGCGGTAATGAAATTGAAGTAAGCACTTCTAGCTACAGACACAAGACCACCATCTAATGCCGCCGCTTCCATCTTTGTAGAAAACTCTTCCCAGAAAGACCGCATTTTTTCTGGTGTTGGGCTCTGTGGAAGGTTATAGGGGGCTTTCATCCCCCAAGGGCCAGTACGCTGAACAGCAAAGCTAGAAATATCAGGGGCGTCTACCCCAGACCAATGAGCAATGTTATTAATATAAGATTCAACTGCCCCTTCTATATCTGTACGAAAATACTGGTAATTAGGGTCAGCTATAAGCAGGTCTACAAAAGTTTTAGGGTCTTCTACTCTATCAGTTCCACCATGTTCTTTCCAATACTGAGCATAGAGAGCCAAGTTGTTAGACCAATCTTTAGCAAATTCTTCATCAGAACCATATTCCTTATAATAGCCCCCTTCATTTGCTGGTCTAGGAAGACTGGTTTCTTCAGACGTAGAAATACCTGCATAGTTATGAGCCGCAAACAGTTCTGGACTAATACCATTAGGCCCACCAACATTAAAGTTACCTGTTTCATGCTGTAACTGAGCTTTAAGAAGTTCAGGGGCAATATAGACCCCCTGTGTCTCATAAATATAATCTGAAGCGGCCTTTCCCATTCCTAATGCATCTACACTCATGATTCAAGCCACTTCCTTTCTTCTGCCGTTAATAATGTAGCTCTTCTGTTACCTGTTTCAACAACTGTAGCATCTGGACTAATGGGGTCTGTAAGCGGTGCATTATTCTCTTCTTCCTGCTCTTCCTGTCTCCTCATTCCATAGTCATTTACTGCTTGTCTAAACTCTTGCATAGACATAGGGGATTCATAAACCTGTCCGTTAGTACTAATTAACTGCATTGTATTGTTATATGGGTCATATTGCCATTTAACATCATAACCAGTCCAACTGGATTCAGCTTCTCTTACTTTACTATCCATATAACCAAAGGCAGTATCAAGCGGAGAATCACTAGCAATACCATCTATACAGTTACCATCAGCGTCATATGACTGGGAAGTGAACACTGCTCTAGGATAAACATATACAGGGCCATTCTCTTTAAAAGAATGAGACACATAAACTTCATTCATATGACTAGAAATACTGCTAATAGCTGATTCTGCATCAACACCTGTAGCACGTAAATATCTATAAGTATCTTTAGTTGGGCCTAAAAGCAATGGGTCACTAATAACAACTTCATTCGTTTTTCCTGTTTCATCTGATATACTTAAAGTATTATCACCAAAAGAGTAATCATTAGTTTCTTTATCAATCGTTGCCTTTGTATCTGGATTAGACAGAGCAATAGCACCTTTCTTATACGCATTAATTCCCTCTTCGGTAGACGCATAGAAATCTGAAAGGTTCTGAATTGTATTAAAAGAATTAGATAAAGAATCTCCAAAAGAGAACCTGAATGCAATAGGATTAGCATGATACAGACTCATTGCTGTAGCTATCCCATCTTCTGCATTAATGTTCAGTGTGCCAGTGAAAGGTGCACTAGCTAATGCATTTTCCCATTTACTCTTATATTCGTTTCTCATACGGCTATTTGAAGACCACATAAGAATACGCCCAAATACCTGTGTCTTAGACTCAGGAGACAAATTCTGATATTCAGGAGACATCATATATTCCATAGCGGCCTGATATGCATCATCTGGTTTCGCAGTAGTATTATCTGCATACCCTTTAATGACTCTTTGAAGCTGAATACTAGCTCCCTGCACACCCTGCTGTGTCTGAATACGACTAGCATTTTCTGCTAACTTTCTTCTCTTCTCCTGCTCTTCTACTTCTGCAATTCCTGCATAAGCACGCCCAATAGCAGGTTTCAACTGCCTATGCTGTGTCGGAGTTAAAGTCTTAACATATTCATCAATCTCAGACTTACTCTTCATTTTCTCAAGAGCATAAATCTGTTCGTTATACCATTTATTTGGTGCCGCTCTTAACTGTTGGTCTGCCATAGCATAGTAAGTAGACATGGCAATTCTGTCTTTAATCTTTACAGGATTTCCATAATCATCTGTCCATGCTGTAACCTCTCCCAAGGCATCAAGCATTTCAGAAGACCCAGTTTGTTTAGCAATAGACTCAAGCATACCTTCAGCAAGAGCCATTCTTTTATCGTCCTGATAGCCAGTCAGTTTCGCATCGTTAAATACGTCCTGAACAGCAGTAGCCATGTCTTCTTTTGTAGCATCTAAGTTGGCCTGAATGACAGAATCCAGTTTAGCGGTAATGCCACCATCTCTGATAGCCATAAGAGACTTAGACTGTTCAGCTACTTTAGCATTAGCCTGATTATTAATATCAGAATAGTTAGTGGCAAAGAAGCCCCTAGAGAAACTATCAGTATTGAAAGACACCTTAAAATTATCTACATAATACTGCTGTTTCAGTTTGTTATATCTAGCTACTTCTTCATCAACTGTCTTAACTGGCTCTCTAGCTTTCAGAAGAGCATACTCCTGATTAAACTTATCAGAGAAGTACTGCCCTCTGTATTCTTCAATAGCCGACACTGCATAGGGGTTATCGGCTAACTGAGCTTTACCATACTTATTTAAGAGGTCAATGTTACTGAGCTTCATAAGTTCTTCTGGGGAAGCCTTCTTAATCTGCTCTTTCATATATTCATAGCGAGACATCTTTCTATTTTCTGTGTCTATCGCATAGTTCATTAAGCCATCTCCAAGACCCACAAGGGCATCATAGAGACGCTTTCCATCACTACCTTCAACAATACCTGCTGTGGCATTGATACCTTTTAACTGCTTCACGTAGGTAGCTACAGGCTGTTTAGTAAACTGCCTTTGTGTACCTACTGCACTCTGTACAATATTAGCTATAGTTAGTCACCCCCTTACTTTAGTCCAAAATATTTCATTCGTTCTTCTTCAGATGTAGCACTAAGACCCCAAGTGTCTGTATAAGTGTTGTATGCATCTGGATTAATTTTCAGCTTCTTAGCGGCCAGAGAAGCCCTAAAGGAAGCATTGTTATCTGGTTTAGTAACAGACCCTTTCCAGAAATTCCAACCACCGCCTTTGTCTTCAGAAGCCTGTCTAAGAGACCTGTATTTGCTGTAGCCCCCAAGAGCGGTATTAGCAAGACCAAGAATATCAGCAAACTTCTGCTTCTTACTAATCTTTCCCTGTTCAATAAGATTATTGATGTAGTCTTTAGTAGAGAGAAGAGTGGCTTCTTTATTAAGGTCAACTTCATTAGATTTTCTAGTGAAGTTATCCTGAATAGAAGCGACTGTCCTAGAAGTGTCTGCTTCTGCCGCTCTCATGAGTCTATTAGCAGTTCTTCCGCCCCCTGTATAGCCTTCAGCAATAGCCGCATTTACCTGAGAATTTAACTGCATCTGATTAATTCGTGTCTTAGTAATGTCATTTACTGCCGCATCAAAACTATCCTGTCTTTCCTGTTCATAGTTCTGGAAAGCATAGTTCATTTCTTTAGTGGCACCCATGGCCTGAGCTTCTAGCATCTTTGCCTGACTGCTATACTGCTGTCTCATTGCAAGTGCCTGTGCCCCTACCTGTGCAACAATTCCAACCCAACACATATAGACTCACCTTCTTTCCAGTGAAAATAATACAAAATTCGGAATATTTGAATTTATGAATCTGGCACCTAACCATTTAAGGTATTCGACATGCCAGAAGTTAAAAATATAGACATAGTTATATATCTGCTTATAGTGATTCAGAAGAGTATTGACATAGCTCTTAGACCATCTAAGAAATTCAATCTTATGATTATCAACCTTTTCTGTTAATAACATCCACCCTAAAGCACCACCATTGCCATCTTCCCTGAGACCACCAATGCCAAGAAGTTCCTTTCCAGACCAAATTCCCAGTGGTTCTTTCTCAAGAATCTTTGTAGCCTGTAGTTCAATAGGTAAGCCAGAAGACAGCAATACTTCTTTTTTGTCTACCTTCCTAGCTGTGTCTATAAACAAAATAATATCTTTAATCGTAGCTTTCTTAAGTGTTATCATATATTGCGTGTCCTCTTAATGTAGTTTCCTTCCCATGTGTAGCCCATAAAAGATACTGCTGTAGGCTTAGAGCTTTCAATGGTAATGGAACAGTTGTCATTGCGACACATAATAGGAACAGTAAAAGTACCAGTCTCCATAGGAATAACACCCATACGATTAGTAGTGTCTCCTAAGATTCTTGAAGTATGATAATAAACATTATCTGGTCTCTTATCAGTATGCTTAATGTGAACTTCAAAATACCCAGAGATTGAGAAATTCAGTTTGAGTCTGATTAACTGCAATCTGCCATTATCATCTGCTACAATTCCTGCATCTGTTCTCTGTTTAATCATCAGCCTAGAGAGCTTCACGAAAAACTCAAAGACTTCACCAAAGACAACCTTCTGCCCCCTTAAGTCTCTAGGAATCCACACATTGTCATTCTTAACTGTGTCATAGTCAAATTCATAATAATGACCATCAGCAGTCACTACGCCATAACTAGCTCCTTCAGTCAAATTACCATCATAGGCATTCTTAATATGAAGCTGTGTCTTATTATTAATCTCATCATAGTTAGCATCTGCCATAGGAGAAGACACTGCTTTTCTATCCAAGAAGACACGGTAAGGTTCATCTTCATCATAGTCTTTAGTGTTGTATGTGAAGACCATCTTTTCCATGAAGAGGGCATTTCCACGGGCAATAAGCATATAGAACGTAGAATCTAAGAATCCACCACCAAAAATCTTTGCTCCCTTAAATTCCCAATAAGACCATGAAGACTGCATTCGAGCTTCTTCAGTAAGCAAATACTTATAGACATAAAGCCTAGAAGTGTTACCTGTAGAAGCTGTAAGAAGAATATGCTCTGTATTGGAAGAGTAGATAGCAAAGACACCATTAGGAATAAAGGACGGAATGTGAGATGTAATATGCTGAGAGTCCTTTGTTGCTACGGTGTCATTCATGGTGTAATATTCGTTCATTGAAGAAAACTCAGACCGCTTATTGATGTAGTACAGTCTTCTGCCTACCCCAACTGGCTTTACCTCTTTAGCAGAAGTAAACTGAGTAGCTAAGGGGGCAGTAGCATTCTGTGGCGTTAAGACACCATCAGCACTCATAATAAACTGAGAGTTCTCTGAGAAAAGAACTAAGTCCTGAGCAAAAGGTACAGCGTGATACAGCGTGTCCACTTCATTACTAGACACCGCATTGTCGATGGGGTCTGTGTCCTGTACTTCAACTGCACTGGCAATCCAGAAATTGAAGAAGGAAGCAGAGCGAGACAGAATGATATTTTCACCACTTAAGAATCCCAGTCGGTTTCTGAATAAGAAGACATCATTAATCTTTCCATCTACAAAAGATGGTGGTGGATTAGAGTCTTCATCTCCTGTGTCTCTATCGTCCCACTTTGCTTCTTTAACTGTGAAAGTCCCATCAGCATTTCTTGTAATGACATGTGGCATTGTGCTAGCATCATATCCTGCTAAAATATCAGGTCTCGCACATTCCTTCCAGACATTTTCAGTCGCATTATAGGAAACATAGTAATCATCGCTATTAGAACCATTGTCTCCTAAGACCTTCACTGTGTAACCATCGTTAGCTTCAGTAGGAAGATTAGTAAACTTCTGAGCTACATGAAGGAAACCAAACATACCCTGTCCATTGAAACCATCAACACATTTTACACTGCTAATGGTCACTGAGTCTTTTCTAAGATACAGACAAGAGTTATAAGTTTCTACAGTCCACCCATTATTTCTAGCGGATTCTGCTAATCTATCTCTAATATAGTTGGTATCAATCTTAGCTGTGTCTGATGAATCTGCCCCATTCGGAGTAGTAAAAGAAGCAATAACACCATTGTTAATTAAAATCTGATATGTACGTCCATACTGACCACTTTTTACATTGACTAAACAACTGTGGTCATTCCAAGTATAAGGCACCTTCTTAGTGCCCATTTTGACAACCTTATCCCTGTTTACAATGAAAGTGTAGTCGGCAATAGTTACAAGTCTAAGCATCTTTCGTGGATTAGACACTGTAATATATGCCTGTCCAGTCCCTTCATATTTTACGGTACATGGTTTGCCATTATCGTCCCAGATTTTTACCCCTTTGCCATCAAAGAGCATAAGGTATCTCTCATTCTCATCTCTATTGACTACATGAACAAGAGAATTAGGATTCTCTGGGATAGCTCCAAGATTAGCCACATACAGTGTAGGTGGTCTCTTCTGAAGACCTGAAGACTCCGTAGAGAAACCATTTACCTGTGTGTCTAGCTGTTCAGGCAGTCGCAGTAATTCTGGCTGTTGTGAAATGCCAGAAATCATGTTCTTAATAGTCTGTGAAAGTCTACTCATGGTCTTACCTCATTTTCAACTGCTGAACATTCTGAATGTCATACATTGTGAAATCATTCAGTTCCATTTCATATTCCTGAAATGCCGCCCACGCTTCACGTTCCATGATAGACACATTTTCTGCAATGTCTGGGTCATTGAGTGTCTGGGCATTGAAGATTCTAGAAGCCTTAGCAACAATGTAATCTCTAGCAGGAACAGGCATATAATCAAAGTTAACAAGTCGAATAAGTTCAACATCAATCGAATTGGTGAATGTAGCAGTTTGATTATCAAAGTCATATACATAGTCACCCTTCTGAACATATTTAGTGCCATCAGTCCCTACAATATACAGAATATCGTCCTGCCACTTAATCTTATGTGTCTGCACGTCGGGAGACAATGTAGCAGAGGTATTAGTGTTAAAAGACCACCCCTGAGACTGCACCTGTTTGTTAACTTTATCTAAGACCCTGAGTGCTAATGCTACATCAACATTCTCAGAGTTGTCTAAAGTGTTAACTGGTGCTTCACCAATGGTAGCCAACATATCATTAATTGCGTCTAAAGTTTTATTAGATGTAACAATCATATTAGCTTCTCCTTTATCATTAATAAATGTAATAGAGGGGAACAGGGGAGTTGAACCCCTGTAAGTACCCTTTTCCCCATAACAAAGGGTCTTTAAGAGACCCTAAGTTTAAATATTGTGAGTATATCTCTATACTCAGTAGAAACTAGCTATTAGACGCTAGCTTCAATGCAACCCATGTAAGCGGCTTCTGGACGGAGACCACCATGGCCCATAGCGTAGGAAGCGGCAAGCATATCAGCCTGATACTCAGCACGGCGTGCCTGTTCGAGTTTCAGGTCTTTCAGCTTGACAGTACCTACTGCGGTACGGTGCATAGCGATAAAAGCACACTTATCTTTGTAGGCGGCAGGGAATACATGACCATCACCCTGAAGAACACCATCATTCTTATCAGCACCACCAATAGTCAGATGTGGACATTCAATAATGTCGAAACCTGCAATGCGGAGAATGTTGGCATCAGTGATAGTAGCAATACCACCGTAGTCACGATTAATTGCCACCAGAGACGCAATAAGGGAAGTGCGAGCAACTGGGGTCATGTAGACATACCGTTCAGTTTCAGGCACGTAGTTATTGGACATCTTAGCCTTAATGTCCAGAAGCATCTTAACGATTGCTTTACCTTCTGCTTCGGTAACACCAATGTCAGTGGAAGCAATCTTAGAGGTGATAATTTCACCTTTGCCAAGACCTTCAAGGTTTTCTTTGTTAGCCACAACCATCTTTGCGGCTTCTGCAAGAACAGCACCGTCCGCTTTAAGAGCCAGTGCTTCACCCATCTGGCGAGAATATTCAGAACGAATATCGTAATGAGCCATAGCTTCATCAATATCGGTAATCATCTGAGAGGTAGTCAGGAGACCATCAATCTGAATGACTTTTTCGTTCATCGGAATATTCTTACGAATATCATCAAGGGACTTACCCGGCTTCAGGTAAGCGGCATCACCACGACCAAACACGGGGAACTGTGCAGAACGACCACTAGAAATAGTTCGTACAATGTGGCGTCCTTCAGTAACGGACGCACGAGAAAACGCCGCAAGAGTTTCACCTGCGAATACTTTAAGATACAGACCAAGCATGTCCTCCTGTCCTGCAATCTGGCCTGCATGAGCAACAGTAACTTCTGCCACTAATAAATCACTCCTTTTCTTTAATTAAAAATTAACCAATAAAATTAGACTGCATAGTCATTTTCTGAACCTTTTCGGTGTATGCCATATCTCTTCCATACCTAGGGTCATTCATTGCCTTTACCATGGCTTCTTTACTTGTAAATCCACCCTGTGTCTGAGTCTGGGCACCACCAAGAATGCTCCGATTAGATGTACCATATTTAGCAGTCATGCGAGATTTATAGCCTTCCATCATTACACCAAGCTGTGTAAGATTTCCTGCTTCAATCGCTGAATTAAATGCGTCAATTTCTGGCTGTCCAAGACTAGCGATAAACTGACACACTCTTTCATATTCTTTTTCGCCACCTGCCATCTTATACACCGCATTAGTGTAATTCTGAACGGTAGCTTCAAAGCCCTTAATGAAAGACTGAACAAGACTCTTTGGATAACCTGCCCCTTCAAGTCTCTTCATGGACTCTTCGGACAAAGAACCATTCTCTTCATATTCCTTAGCCAGTGCGTCATAATCGACACCTTTTGTAGCTAAATCAGACTTAGCGTCTTCCTGTGCTTTAAGCTGTTCTTTTACGTCCTGTTCCACGGCTTCAGGGGTATCTTTAGAAGCCTTATCCTCTTTTTTGTCTGTGTCTTCCTTTTCCTGTGTCTTATCACCTTCCTTATCATTGTTGGTGACTTTCTCACCATTACGAATAATTTCAGTGCCTTTGCCAAGTTCAAGGGCTTTTTCTTCTTCAGTAGCCTTATTGTCAACTTCAGTATTGACTTCAGGCTGATTGTCAACTGTAGTATTTGTAGTATCTTCTGGCATTTAAATTCTCCTTCTCATAAGTAACTTACATACCCTGCTGTGGGTTATCCATCATACTTTTGGCTACCTGTGGTGCCATCTTTTCTGCCATTGCTCCCATCTGCTGTGTCTGCTGTTCCTGCTGAATCTGTTCAGGTGTCTTAACAAGATTTGTAGTGTCAATGCTAAGACCATTGGCAATCCGCATAGCCATAACAGGCCAATTAATAACCTGAGCCATTTCTGGATTCTGAGACACAATCTGAGAGAAAGTCATCATCTTATTAAAATCGTGTCCTCTGCCAATAGCGGCAAGACCAGTAGTAATAGTCGGTTCAACAAGACCATCTGGCAGGTCTGGAATCTGACCAGTGCTTTCAAGCTGTACCAGTAATCTTCTAACCAATGGCAACTGCAATTCCTGAGACAAAATAGAGTAAACTCCACCCAATGTGTCTTCCAATTCAGAAGCAACGTATCTAATTTCTTCGGCTGTTACTCTTTCTCCATTTCTCTGGACAGCAGAATTTAACATGAATGCATAAGACAAGCGGTCAGAAATCATAGACAATGTATTAGACGCTACCTGTAAATCCCCAGACTTATTGAGCTGAAGAGCCTGTACGTCTTCTACACGCCCAGGAACAAACGCTCCCGACTTTGCCTTAGACAACTTAAATGGTCTTGTAATCCCATTAGGGTTCACAAGAAACAGAACGTTCGCACAAATAGCGGACATTTCAACAATGGCCTGAGAGAGAGATTCAAGAGACTTTAAGTCACCCAGATACTCTTCTACAAAACTACGGCCATAAGACTCACCGTCCATCTTTACCATTCTTAAAGGAATCCACGGAGTTTTCTCTTTGGGGTATTGCTGTTCACTCCCTTTTACAATCTCTCCATTTACTTCCTGATAAGAATAGAAGACATCATTTTCCAAATAGACATGTGTATAAATGGTGGTCATGTCTTCGGGTTTCTTCTGGACACCCCCAGAAGACACTATTGCTTTTACATCATCTGGAAGAGCCGCATATGCAATCTTATCCATAGCGACTAACTGCACAACATTACCTAATGCGTCTCTCTGAAGCACATAAGAGTTCAGTTTATAGAGCTTCATTCCCCCTTCTTTAGGTGGCAAGAATAGCAAGCAGTTACCAGTGACAATCAGCACCTTAATAGCTTCAGCCAAAGTGACTCTATACTGGTGTGTCTCCGCATAAGTAATTGCCCTCTGCTCCAAGACTGCAAGAGCCTGTTCAACCTGCTCTTTAGCTTCTGGATTAGTAGACAAATCTTTTTCTGCCTGTTCCCCTGCTGTGAGTCTGAAGAAGGTGTCATTAGGTGGAAATAGGGCAAGCATCAGCTTAGACCCAAGATTATTTACACCTCTAGCACCTATACTCTGATATGGTGTATCAAACGATGTAGAGCCATTAGCCCCCTCTTTAGGAAACAAAGAAGGAATCGTGTATGTCGCACAATTTTCCGCTCTTGTAATATATGGTGCCCTGTCAGAAGATAAGCGTTCATAAAGGGACTTTGCCGTCTCTTCATGATTGAAAGTTTTACTCTTCGACTTTCTAGCACTCATAAGTTAAGACCAGTCCCAGTAGTGCCCCCACCAGAAGCGTCCCCACCACCACCAATCATGAGACTCTTCTTACCTGCGGCCTTTTTCTTTCTTTTAGTAGCGTCAGTTTCAACATTGGTATCATTGTTAGTAGCATCAGTAGCAGGGGCCGCCGCCGCACCAGTAGAGTAATCTACTGTCTGAGAAGACTGCTGTTTTCCAATGCCAAAAATGCCACCTACAGCTTTACCAATTTTTCTAAATGGCTTAGTGATAGCCTTACCTACTTTACCCATCTTTAAATAGACCAACTCCCTTTCGTGTCATAATCATTGTTGTAACCTAAATTGTCTCTTTTAATCTGCAAAGACTGTGCCCCTCTAGTTTTTCTCTTCCAATCATCAGACCCACCAAAGATAGGAGAATTAGGTGTGTCTGAAGAAGTAGAGGGCAGAATGTCCCTAGCTGTAGCAGTAGGGGTCTTAATCTTAGGGGTCTTCCATAAACACATTCACTCACCCTTCCTCTCTTTCTTCCTGCTCTTCTTTGAGCATTCTTAAATGTCCAATAATATCTCTAACACCCCAGATGTATCCAATTATCCTGTCAGAATTATCTGCTAAATGCTTCTGCATAATGGCATCTACGCTGAAGACTCTATCAAGATAATCAACCAAGGTGTCAGTTACATAAGGTTCCTTTAAGTTATCCATTATTCTCTCTTCTCCTTCGTTATGTGTGCCAATTAGCCACTTTGTATTTATGTGTTCCAATAAGGGAGAAACCAAACAAAAGAAGGATAAGTGAAATCACACTTACCCTTCTTCTCATAGAGATTCTTAAGTTCTTCTGGTTCATCTGTCATTGTGGCCCCTGTCTCCATAAGACCACAACCATACTTCTTAGCCTGTTCTTTAAGAAACTTTACTGCCACTCTGCCAAAACCATGTCCGTGTGTCTGAAGCACAAACAATTCAGAAAGACAAGGTTTATCGCTGTACCAAGGAATATCAATAGTGAAACCAAGGTAGCCATGAGTAAGACCAGTAGAAGCATCTACAAATTTATAGAGCCAACCAAGTTCACAAAGCTCCATCAAAGATTTCTTTATGTGCATTACATCAACAACTTTAGAAGACAAAGGCTTAGTTACTAGAGTAGTCATTTTTACATATAATTCAGAAGTCAATGTATCAATATTTTCAGTAGGCTTTATCTGAATAGGCTCTAAGTTGGGCACCACATAATGGGCTTTCCGTCTTTGAAATCTGTGTCTCTCAAAATCCTTGCCACCCTTGCTTGCTGAAGAGCATCTTCCTTTGTGAGACCATGTTTTATGAATGTCTTTTCTACGGTGTTCCATGAGCAACCTTCCTTCTCAAAAATCTTTTCTACTGTCTTAGCCCCTACCTTTGGACACCCTTTGTAATTGTCTGCTACATCACCAATAAGACACTGGGTAAAGAAGTATCTGTCTGCATCTTCCTTGCTAATGTGGTATAAGTCTCCTTTAAGGAAATCAAAATAAATTCCCGGAATTGACTTAAAATCTTTGTCTCCACTAGCATGAACCTCTTCCCCTTTGTAGCGAGTAGCAAGAATACCCACTACATCATCTGCTTCCAAAGTAGGAATAATTTTAGTTTCGTAGTTTTCAATAATCCATCTACGTACTTCGCCATAGCAAACAGGCTTTCTTTTACCAATTCTATTAGCTTTATAAGTTGACAGTATGCGTTTCCTGAAGTTTTCTTTTTCATCAGAAAGACACATCACTACAGAATATGTACCTTCATAATTCAACTTATCAAGAATCTGAGTTACAATAGTTTCAACTCTATCATCTATCTGGGCTTCTGCGTCTCCTGCATTAGCATGAAGTGTCCAAAGACCATCTCCCCAGTCGATTTCTTTCTCTACAGAAGAGCAGGAAATAAAGCAGAGCATATCCGCATCAAGTAAAATGTGAAGCATTAAATGTACCCCTCTTTCTTAAGCAGTTCATAGCCCTCTTTAGTTACCCACCAAAAATTAGTAGCGGCCCCAGATAGGATAGAAGTGATGTGTCCTCTGGAAGCCGCTTCAGCAATGTAATAGGCGTTCTGGCGTGAAAAGTCACTTTTAAGGGTCTTTTGTTCCTTCATGATTTCAAAAATAATCTCTAAGTATACGTTCAATAAGCTCTCCTTTCTCAATGGCAGTCACACCAGTTCTTTCCTTTTATTCCTTCAGTGTCTAACTGCACTCTGAAATGAAAATGTGCCTGTGTGTCTCGCATCGCTTCCTGTGCTTCTCTTATCACTATGTCTGCAATCTCTTCTGTTCTGCAAGCTATCTGCTGTTCATCATGCACCCACGCCATTAAAGCAAAGTCACCGTCCCAACCATGTTTAAGACCAAGAGCAAGTAACCTTTCTTCTGTGCGAACAATCCAATACTTACAGACCAAAGCCCCTGCCGACTGAAGAAGTAAGTTAAGAGCAGAATGAAGACTCCTTACGTGCAGGTGTCTTCCATCAAGTCCTTTAAGATACTTTCGTCTCCACTTAGAAATTCTTCCATGATACATAGATTCAACTAAGCAATCCTGAATAGCCATACGTAGCTGTGAGATAGCAGGAGTAGCTTCAAGGAATTTCTTTTTCAGTCTCTTACCATCTTTTTCATCACCACCAACAATCTTACCAATCTTTGCATTTCCTGCACCATAAAGGAACCCGTATATAAATGTCTTCGCCATGTCTCTAGTTGGAAGTCCTGCCGCTTTCTGATTCGCTGTATGAATATCACCATGGACAACTTCATGTGCATAAGCACCATTGTCAAAAGGAAACAGAAAATGGGAAAGACACCGCAGTTCAAGACCACAAGCATCAATCCCTGCCTGTGTCCACCCTTTAGGAACCCCAAAGAGACTCCTACACTCTTTACCATACGGCGAAGAATTGTGGGGGACCTGAGTAACATTCGGCTGTGAATGAGTAGCTCTACCACTTACGGTACCATTCGGATTGACACGCCCATGAATCTTACCGTCTTCCTTAACGCACTTCAACCACGCCTGAGTACCATCTGCCAACTGTCCAAGTCTCTTATTGAGCATTAACTGCTCCTCAAAGAGTGGTGCCAGTTTCCTGATTTCTTCTGGTGCTGATTCGTCAGTAGCCAGATAATGGAAAGTTGTCTCATCAATCTTTAATCTTCCATCTTCAGTGTACAGGTCTGGATTCTCAGGTTCATAACCATAATGCTTCCTGATGATATATTCAATCTGCTGTCTGGAAGAGGGATTAAACTCTTTGTACCTCTGAATTGGGACACCTGCCTTATAACCAAGTTTCTTATTGTCTCTTTTAGGAATAAACACCTTATCTGGAATAGGGGGTGCAAACTCAATAATCTTAGAGCATACTTCATCACATCTTTTTCTCAAGACACTTTCCAATTTCTTTGCACCTTCAACATCAAACGGAAATCCATTCTGTTCCTGCTTAAACATAAGCCACTGAGCCTGATGTTCCAATTTGATTGCTTCTTTTGGGTAATGCATAGACATCTCTTTGTTATACAGGGCTTCAGTTACTACTACATCCTGCTTGTTATAAGCAAGCATCTCTTCGTTGAAAATAGCCCATGCATCTTCTGTGTCTTCAGCATAAGTACCCTTCAAGATACCTAAACGATACCCATAAGCCTTTAAGGTATGAGACCCAATCAAAGCACCTGAAAGCCTGTGTCTTCTATACAGTGCATAGTCTGTTTCTGCAATATTAGAAAACAGCAAGCGAGCCAAAACCAATGTGTCTACAACATTCTTTCGTTTGTCTCTAGGAATATCAAACCAAGGATAAATCTTCTTGATAGCAGGAATATCAAAGTTAATGATATTGTGTCCACAAATACCCTCTCCGTTATTCACTGCTTCCCAGAGTCTCTTTACACCCTGTTCAATCTCAGAGGGCCTATAAGACACAATATGAGAATTTCCGTCAGATATACTCATGCAATGAATCGTTTTCATAGTGTCCAATAAGCCGTCAGTTTCAAGGTCAAAAATAAGCATATCTAACAGTCCCTTCTCATTAATTAGCTATTACAGCATACAAGCACTAAAACCACAACCAACACAATAACCACAATGTCCTTCTACCTTAAAGAGCTTTTCATGACATTCAGGACATTCTTTGTAGTCTGCATCTCCACCAAACTTCGGCTGTTTAGGTGCTACTTCTTCTACCTTTTCTTCTGGCTTCTTTTCTGCTTCTGTATCTACACCCAGAATGTTTCCCCTAGCACAACCATCTCTGAAGACAGTAATTCCCTTACAACCACTTCTCCAAGCGGCCATATAGATGTTAAAGACATCTTCAGGAGTAGCACTGTTAGGAAGATTAACAGTAGAGGAGATAGCATTGTCAACATACTTCTGCATAGTAGACTGCAATGTGACACGGCTAGCCCAATCAACATCATGAGCTTCCACTACAAAGGGGAACAGTCTCTTAATCTCTTCTACAGACATATCAAGAGGAAGACCATGGAATTTCAGCAGGTCTTCAATAGAACGTGCATAAACTCTGAAGTGGTCTCCTGTCTTTTCCATCTTATGGGTAGACCGTTCATAGAAGAGCTTAAAGATAGGTTCAACACCACCAGTGAAATTACCCATAAAGAGACTCATAGACCCTGTAGGTGCAATAGACAGCAAAGAAGCATTTCGCATTCCCTTTTCTTTGACTGCTTTCTTTGTGTCTTCATCAAGCAAGTCATTGTCTACATTGTCTACCCACTCAGGGCTAAACTTATCATATGCCCCTTCGTCTTCAGCAAGACTAACAGACATAGAAACTGCTGAAAGATTCATAAAGTGCATAATTGTGTCTACAAGGTCAATAGATTCTTTAGAGCCATATTTGATACCAAGAGCCACTAAAGCATCTGCAAGACCAAAGACACCAAGTCCAATCTGTCTCCAATCCTTGATACATTTCTTATTCTCTTTCAATGGCTGTTTTTCATAGCCATAATCAAGAACATCATTAAGTGCAATGACACCAAACATAGTGACATATGCCAGTTTATTCCAATTAATGTGAGCCTTCTCAGTAAACTTATCATCTACCATGTTATACAGGTTGATACTACCAAGATTGCAAGAGCTGTAGTCTGGCCCCAGAAATTCACTACAAGGATTAGAAGTAGAGATATGATAAGAGGGTCTAAGAGGATTGAAGTTATGTTGCTGAATTGTATCATTAAACATAACTCCAGGGTCTCCCATGTCCCACGCTACTTTACAAAATTCCTTGAAGAAACCTCTGGCACCAATGGTATTCTCAATCACTTCCCCTGTGTCTTTACAGGTGTACTGAAGTTTGAATAAATCATCATTCATTACCGCTTCCATAAATTCATCAGTGAACATAATAGAGATGTTCATAGAAGCGAGCGACTGTCTCTTCTTTTTAATGTTCAGAAGTTCAATCACATCTGGGTGGTTACAATTCAAGACAACCATTTCTGCGGCTCTGCGTCCTCTAGCCCCAATGATATTGCCAGTGGTATTAAACAGTTCCAAGAAAGACACTGCTCCTGTAGAGGTCTCAGCCGCATTGTTAACTTTTGCTCCTCTGGGTCTCAGCTTAGAAATGTTAACTCCTGCACCACCACCCCTAGAGAAAATGCGAGCCATCTCAGCATTAGATTTATAAATAGACTCAATATCATCTTCAGGCATTGGCATGATATAGCAGTTAGAAGAAGACGCCTTTACTTCTGGTCTCCCTGCCATATACAGTGTTCTTCCACCAAAGCAGAAAGTACCATCAGCTAGCCACTCTTCAATAAGGGGCCTAAGAGGTTTTCTGACAATAGACGCAACACGTTTACAAAACTGTTCTGGGGTCTCATTCTTATCTTTGGCATACTTAGCCTTAAAGATACCCATAGAAACTTTTCTATCTTTCCATGCTACTTTTCGCATTCATAAATTCCTTTCATTCTATATATTAAAATGGACAATCATCGTCCTCATTATCTTCACATTCATCTTCGTAATCACTAAGCCTATCTACTGCTTCTAGCTTATCTGTGTCACGATTATAGAAAAGATACCCTGCTATTCCTGTCTCACCAGTCCACCTATTTTTCAAGACACGCACTCTTACAAGATTCTTTTGCTTTCCTTCTGCCTGCTGATTTCTTTCAAGACCAAGCACTGTATCAGACAACTGAGCAATAGCCCCTGAACCCCTTAATTGAGACAAAGAGGTAGCACCCCCTTCTTCATGGGACTGCTGTTCTGGGACTCGCCTAAGATGTGAAATGACAATCATTCCTACGCCTGTCTCCTCTACAAGAGACCTTAAAGAAGTCATAAGCACATCAATGAGCTTTCTTTCATTGTCTCCTTCAATACCAGACACGGCTATAGACACATGGTCAAGAATAATGAAATCACACTTCTCACCAACTGCCATATATCTAATTTTGTCTATCAGTTTGTCACCTTCAAGAGAACCAAAGTGTTCATAAAGAACATAGTTTCCTGTACCCATTGTCTTATCAAAGGCTTCTCTGTACTCTTCTTCAGAAAGACCCTGCCTGTTGATGTAGAGTCTCTTTCCTGCGGCGATTGACATAAGGCCCTTTACAGTTCGCTTTACGTTTTCTTCAAGCATCAACATGCCTACCTTAAGTCCCTTATTGACACCCATATTATAGGCTACTTCACGGACAAAGGTAGTTTTCCCAACCCCTGTTCCTGCTGTAAGTACCGTAAGTTCTCCTTTGCGAATACCCATAGTCATTCTATTTAAATCAATGTCCCAAGGGTATGGGAAGCCTGTGTCATTTTCGTCTTCCTTAGACACAATATCCCATGTGTCTTTGCCGTTGATAATTCCATCAGGCATATAAGGCTTTGCATTCCAGATAGCCTTTATTACTTCGTCCCCTTTACCTGCCAGAAGACACTCATTAGGGTCTTTCATTGGCAAGTTAGCAACGAATAGCTTATTAGGCTTAAGCATTCCTTCAACACTAGACACTGCTTTTCTCCCTGCTTCGTCCATATCGAACATTACTATTACCTGTTCAAAGGAATTAAGCCAGTCCATGTTGGCCTTAAAGACCTTTCGTGCTGAAGACACCCCTAGTGGAATAGACACAACAGGATATTTGTTACCCTGTAGCTGTGATACGGTAAGACAATCAATCTCTCCTTCAGTGATGATAAGTTTCTTACCGCCACCACCTGCCCACTTCTGCTGTCCATAAAATCTTGTAGAAATTTCACCACGAACAACAAATTCTTTATTGGGGTATCTAATCTTCTGGCCTACTAACTGTCCGCTATCATCGTAGTAGCAAGCCACCTGAGCAACACGCCCATTAATCCTCTTCTTAAAGTAACCATATTTCTCACAAGTGTCCTGAGACAACCCTCTGGCCCTTATTGCGTCCAGTGTCATTGTGTCTTCAGGAATTACAGCAGAAGAAGTCACTTTATGACCTTCATTCTCTGTACCACTGTGATAGGTATTACAGGAGAAGCAATAAGTATGCCCATCACTGTATCTTGTTAAAGCATCATGAGACCCACAATCAGGGCACGCAAGATGTGTCTGTACTGCTTCCCCTTCCATAGTTACCATTCCTCACTTTCATCAATCTCAAGCATCACAAAGACTGCTTTAGGATATTTAGCTTTAATAGCTTCCAATGCGTTTCTCTGAGAAGCGTTTACAATAGTTTTCGTATCGACTAACACTGCCAAGCTATGGTCATAATTGTCGAACCATTCACCTGCATAAGCATGTTCAGGTCTTGCCTTGTCTACAGAACCATTTTTACGAACGACAAAATGATACCCTAAGTCGAAATCACCACGCTTAATGGCATTTCGTCTTAGGGTATCAGTGTCCATTCCCTGTAAGTCACGTTTCACAATGTAAATATAGTCTGTGCTATCACGCTTCTTCCATTTTAAATTTTTGAACAAGATAAAATGTCTACTCTCCTTTCTGCTTAGATTTTCTATATACTAGACCTTCAATACCCCTCTTTGGCTCTCTTAGCCACTTATCAGGAATGAATTTATCTGCATATTTAAAGCCATACTTCTCACACCAGTGAGCATAAGTTGTCTTGCTACCTTTGTAGATAGGTGTCTTAGATGAAGAGAAGACAAAGCGAATATCTAAATTTGGATATTGCTTCTTGACAAGCAAGTGCTTCTTTCTGTCTTCTACTTCAAAGACACCTTTTGTCTCTATAATGATACCATTAGGCAACACAAAGTCTGGTGTGTAGGTATGCTTAGATTCTGGAATCAAATAAGGGATTGAATACTCTTCATAGCTAGCAGAAATGTTTGCACACCTTAACTGCTCCGCTACTTTGTCTTCCAATCCTGAGCGGTAAGTAGCATCTACATGCTTAGACCATCCCCCTCTTCTGCTGAAAAATCTCTTCATATATTAGAAGTCTCCTTCGTCCTCTTCTGCTTCGTCAAAGGGAGTAGCTTCTTTGTCTTTAGTGTCTTCAAAAGAGAATCCACCTTCTTCATCACCAAAGCCATAGCCCTTAGCTTCTTTTTCACCATATTCCTTAAGGTCAATAATCTGGACGGCTTCAAGACGCAGTTTAATGCCATTGACAACCTTAGAGACCCAATAAGGAATCAGAGTATAAGCGACACGAGCAATAGTGCCATTACCAATGTTAATCTTCTCTTTGATGGGCTTACCATGAGCGTCAAACACTGGAATAGTCCTAGTGATTTCTTCACCTGCTTTAGTGGTGAAAGAGCTAGCTGTTTTGAATTTGAAAACAATGTCTCCATCTTTGTCTTCACGATAACCAAGGAATGGTTCAGAAGACCATTTCTGCCCCGGCTTCAGCTTAATGGAATGTTTAGCCTTTTCCAGTTCTTCATCAATAACAGCCATAAACGCCTTTGTGTCAATCTCATTGAGCTTAAGCTGAATGGTATAACCTACTTCCTTGCCTTCATAAGTTTCTGGGGTAAAGACATGAGCGAAAAGTACGCTACCTTTCGGAGTAGTTCCCTGTGTGTAATCTCTTTTTCCTGCCATAATTATTCATTTTCTCCTTTGTTATTTGTTGAACCAAAACCACCATTTCCTCTAGCGGTCTTATCTAATTCGTCTACTTCTTCAATAATAAAATCTGGGTCTTTGTACAAAAGTAACTGTGCAATGCGAGTACCTGCGGCAATGTGCAAAGTATCGTCAGTATCGTTGACTAAGACACAAATCAATTCACCTCTGTAGTCAGAATCAATGATACCTGTACAGTTAGCCAGTCTAATTCCATGAATGCCAATAGAGCTTCGTACATGAAGTTCTCCATGGTGGCCTTTAGGGATAGCTACAGCCAGTCCCGTGTGACACGGTACATTTTCACGTGGAAAGAGATTCACATCGTGAGTGATAGTAAGGTCAAGACCACAAGCCCCTGCTGTCATTCTCTGTGGCAATACAGCTTTCTTATAGAGCTTTTTGATTTTCAAAGTTGGTTTACGCAAAGCTAGTCTCCTTATTGTTCTTTTTTACCTGTACACCTCTGTGTTTAAGTACATCATCAATGTCTACAGAAAGCATAGGAGTGCCCCAAATCTTATCATACTGTGCCACATTTTCATCTGCCTTCATCAAAGAAAAGAAAATAGGCCACCCATTAATAGAAGAAAAACCAACACAACTTGCAACTACATGACCCTCAGCATCGGTGATTTTCAGATAAGGTTTAATTTTAGGAATGCTTCCAGTGCCTTCAACCTTAATTACTTCATCCTTATTTGCCTTTTCAAGTGTGCCCCACTCCCCAATAAGTCTGCAAAAACGACAGTGCATGTCTCTCCACTCTTTAGGAATGTGCTTCACTGAAAATTCACCAGTGTCTCCATCATGTGCATATTCATTTTCTTTGTCAAAGCGAACACAAAAGTAGTCACTATTATCAAGGTTACTCAGGGCAATAACTGTTCCAGTGCCAAACAACCTAGAATAGACACGATTTCTTACTTTAATTTTACGCATGTTCCTTCTCTTCCTTTCATCTTTAACCTGCTGTAAATTCAAATCCTTCCCCTAAAATCAATTCATGATAATTAGGGAGTTTATAAGGCAATTCTTTGCAAAATTCTCTCCACTCAGGAAGTCTATGATTATGTCTCTGTTTAACCATTGTCTTAATCTGCCGATAGTTAGTAGTGACACGAGCTGTCAACTTCAGACCAGATGGACAAGAGTAAATAAGCGTCAAGAAATTTTCATCAGTCGGATTTTCGTTGTATCGCTTCTGAAGTTCAATAAGACGATTTACAATAACTGAATCAGTGTGCTTAATACAAGCTGTGTCTAACTGCATTTTAGCCAGTCGGTGCATAGTGGACTGGGAAGACACAATCTGTTGAAAGTGATACCGCTGAAATTCTGTCCACCACTGCTTAGTAGCAGTAATATCCATGGAAATGAGCAGGCCAGACAGAAAGTTGTCATGCCCTTCAGAGCTATCTCTTTTAGCAAGTGCCCCTGCCCTGTTCCAGTCCTGCACTGTCAATTCCTTTTCTGCTACTTCATCGTCATAATGGGCCTTCATGGGATACCCAGAGGCCCTTATAGAATTGAAAACATCGTAGACACGGCAGTTATTAATCATGTCCATTAGCATCACTCTCCTTCTCTAAATGTGTCTTGAGCCTGTTGGCATACCAAATAATCTTGCCAAGGGTAAGAATCTTATCCCCCTTGCGTCCAAACCTTTTGGAATACTTAATGATATTTCCCCAAAGAAAACCTTCAAACTGTTCAGGGGTCATTAAGGCTTCCATGTCTTCGATAGGTTGACTAGCCCCTTCTACGTTGTAATAAGAGGGGTTAGTCAGGTCTTCTGTTTTGCCTTCAATGTGTCTCATGTCTCCAACGCTCCTTGATGTTCAATAGCATTATCAATTTTCATCTTGAGTGTCTCATAGTCCACATAGCCACAACTCAAGAAGAAGTCCCTATCCAATGCGTCTCTTAAGTGTACTTCAGGAATCATTCCAATTTTCTCTACATTGAAAATCACTGGGTCTTCATCGTGGTCATACACGGTCAAGTGGTTAATGTGTCTATACTGACTGCCTACAAGCCGCTTAAGACTGGGCAAGACACGCTTACACTGTCCACACCACTTAGCTGAATACAAGACAAGATACATGGTAACTCACCACCTTTCTTTCCTTCGTTATGTGTGCCAATTAGAAATTGGGTGCCAATTAGAAATTAAAACCAAACATGGTGGTCATGATATAGCCCAGTAAGATAACAACATGGGCATATAAGACCCCTGAAAGAAAATGCTGAACGATTGCATGAGCGTCTCTTCTGAATGCTAGATTGTCTTCACTCAAAAGAGCATAGAGGGTGGCTGTAGCTACAATGACTGCTGAAATGACTCCACCTGCTAACATTGCCATGATGATTCTTTCCATAGTTATTTCTCTCCTTTGCTGATGATAAAAACTTTCTTTCCTTCGTTATGTGTGCCAATTAGCTTACTGAGAAACATTCTCAACTGCCAACCAACTGCGTTGCTTTAGGGAGACACATTGCATGGTGGTCTAAAAGAGTTCTTTAAGATACTAAAAGAAACTAGCTACTAACTATCTCTTAAAGAATACTTAAATTAAGTTTCTTTTAGTATAGTTAGTAGCTAGTAGTTAGTAGTTATCTTAAAGACTCTTAAAGATACTTATAGTCCCCTTCCTTCGTCATGTGTGCCAATTACCTAGTTTGTATTATTGTGTGCCATTAGTGGAACGCATAGAGACTTTTCAATACATTGTTAATATCAAAGTCACCTTTAGTTGGCAACTCAGGCAATTCTTCATTGGTTAACAATTTCATCTCTTCTGCAAACTCAGCTAACACATCATGCTTCGTATACATCTTGACAAAGCATTCACGCACGGTATGAAACAGTCGTTCTGCATCTGCTACAGTCGTTCCATAGCTATCATGAATCATAGCGAAATGGTTTATGCCAGTCCGCTTCGCTTCGCAAACAGTCATCTGCAAGTGGCTAGCGTCCATGCTATGAATGAAGTTGGGGGCTATTGCATTGGCTTGCTTGACACGATTGATTTCACCAGTGCTTTTGGGGGTGTATACCCTCTTGCGTGTCTGAGCATAGCGAATCATAACGGTGTCTACTTTATAGGTAAGGTATGTCTGTTGCACCAGAAGCCCCATGGGAGTTGTCCAAGTGACTACTTGTTCATTATTGCAAACTATTTTAGCTACTGACTGCAACCACTTCATGCCCTCTACTGCCTTGACTACTACCTTGCCTACGGCATTCCATATCAGTTTAGCCATGTATCCTGCGGCCTGATTAGAATTTTCACGTGTCCAGATACCTTCATCAATATGGGGTCTAATTGTGTCTTCCAAAATCTGATTTCTGAATCCAAACTGCTTACTGCCATATGCCAGTGTCATTACACAACGTTTTGTCACCTTACGATTAATTCCATAAGACAACCACCACTGGGCCATGGTCTTCGTGCCATACTTCGTGGCCTTTTTCTTTTCGTCCCATTCGTCCACTGTACCGTGTCTTGCGTCCTCTTCACAAACGGCCTTGACTAGCACTGCAACACGTCCATAAATGTCTTGTGGCTTGTCAGAGGGCTTGAGATTTACCGCTTCTGCCCCTATAGGGTCTCTAAGGATAGCGGAAAAATGTTGTACTTTGTATTCAACATGGGTCGTTACACCATGTCCGTGTTGGCTATTCTGCTCCATCCTTTAGACCCCCTTCTTACCCAATTATCTATGGTATATGGTTTGAGATTATAAAAGTGGGCGGCTTCGGCAACTGAATGAAACACATGTCCTTGACCATCTAGGATTAGATGTTTGCTTTTGTGAGCCGCCATTCGTTCATAGTCCTTCTGTGTCCTGTTCTTATGACTATCAGAAGAACGCTTACTAGCAAGAGCAGGGTGTTCTTTTGCCCATTTCTTACTAGCTTCTATAGCTACTTCACGCATACCATCTGCATGTATTCCAGTGTGTTCCTCTACAGCTCGCTTTCCAACAATGCTTGTAGCTTTTCTTTGCTTGCTTCTATCTACATTTTGTAGATTTCTAGTTACTGTGTCTGTCATGTGCTTCCTAAATTCGGGAAGTTTCCATGGATTAGACACTTGCCCATATAACATTTTATAGGCTAACTTGTCTTCTACTCTATGATAGATACGATACAGCAAGTGATGTGCTAATGCGTGTTCCTTGTGTTGCAATCTTGTCATATTGCTTGCAACATTGGAACCACCTGCATGTCTAGGGATAATATGGTGCCTTTCCCATCTCCCCCATGTGTCTTTCTGTTTTCTTTCTGTCTTTCCTCTCATGCAAAGATGATTGTATATTTTCTTATAGTTCATAATGCATTAGAGCTTGCCAACACTGCTACATGTCACCATGTAGAATAGACTATCTCTTTACCTCTTTTGAGGTAGCTCCCATTTCCACTCACTTGAGTGTACTTCCTTTCGGAATAGTCGTTACACGTTCCCTTAAAGGGCTTCGCTCGGTATTGTCTCATTACTGAGAGTTTCACCGACTTAGAGAGCTTTGCTAATAAACATCACTGTTTATAGGGGCTAAAACTTTTATTCCACCCAGAACACGTTCCATCAAAGGCTACTGGTACACCTGTAATAAATCCAACACATGGGTTATTATGTGTTTTCTTATATGTTACAAGTTTTTCATACTCAAAGCACCACTGAAGAAACTCAAAGGGGCCATCAAGATTTCCCCACCAGTCCAACATGCCTATTGGGTCTTTGGCGGTGTCTAAAATATTCTCATGGTTATCTTTAACCCACTTGATTTCATCGTCAAAACTAACTTTGTCGACACCTGCAAACTCTGCCCCTGCAATTAAAAACCACCGTTCATCTTTTTCAGACTTGAGCGGTGGAACGTCACTAAATTGTAAGAGACCCTTATTTAAATCATCACCTTGCGGACTAAAGGACGGTATGGGATATATGCGTCCCCTGAAGTCAGCATTATGGGGGAAGTAGATTCTATCGTAGCTAGCAAACTTTTCAGCTGTCTTGATAGTCGCTAGCATTCTGATACATCTTCCCTTTCTGCTTGCTTCTTTTTCATATATGCCCCTTGCTTTCTTTTTCCATTCCTTGAGTGTCTCAGGCGTGGGATTAGACAACTTAGGGAGACCCTTGAATGGTTCAAGGCGTGGAAGACCAGCCCTGTCACCACCTAACTTGACTATCTTCTTCACTACGTCAAGCACTTTTGTATCAATGTGCCATGGGGTAGACTGGATAGCATTAATAGCAGTCATGGGGCCTGAAATATCAGCAGAATTAAGGCGTTTCATGTAGCTATTGAAGAAGTAGCCACTGCCATGGAATGCATTGAGTCTCAGCAGTTTTGCATGGGGAGACAATTCACCATAGTAGCCACCATTATTGTAAGCTGTCCATGGCTTAGGGGGCACTATCATAGGGCAAACTGCAAAGGCGTGCATAACCATATTGCTTGAGTTCTTTTCCCACGTAGAAATTAATTTCTCAGAGGGGACAATAGCTTCCATTTCTTTGGTCTTGACAAACACCATCTGTCTATCAAAGAAGTCGCTTGAGTCAATTAAAAGAGACACAAGGTATGTAGCTAACTGACCCCAAAGGTCTTCTGCAAAAGTTGTCCCTGTCCAGTTACTTTTGGTCATAAACTGGATAGCAAAATAGCGGCGATAATAATCACTTTTTCGATACTTGATACCCGATTCAAGCCGCCGTTCTGCCTTTCTATATTCTTCATCATCTTTGTGGTCTTCGAGATAATTTATGAACTCTTGAAGTCTGCTTTCATCTCGCAAGCCTTTTGCAATAAGGGAAGACACATATGAAGTAGTGCTACGTGGGGCGTTTGTGTTGCTCCATGCATTCAATGTGTTGCTTAAAGTACAGGACAGGGCCATAAGACACATTTTATTAACAGTATCTTCAAGGGGCATGAGCGTTGTAAGCCACTTGAGTACATCGGCATAGTTGGGCTTGACCCCTCTTTTAGGTGTGATAGTGTCTTCTACCCAGTTCATAACATTTCCCTTGAATGTAGTAAATAGGTAGTCAATAATGCCATTTCCTACCCCTGTTTCGTGTGCTTGAGTGCTTTCAAGGCGACTGTCTAAAAACTCTTGTGTCTTTTCCATAGCCATGAATTTATACTCATACTCGAGTGCAAGTTCATCTTCTAATGTTGGACTAATGTTCATAATTGTTAACCTCTCTTTCTTGTTTCTTTCTTCTATATGTGTGCCAATTAGTGGCAAGCAAAAAGAGACCCTTGATTTTCAAGAGTCTCTTAATGTTGCCTTAAGGCTACAATAAGTTACCAATAATTACTACAAGTATGCATAAGAGGATAAATTCAACCAACATAGTTTCCTTTCTACTTGTCATTACCGTGGGAAGTACACTAAATCAAACAGGTTATAATTTTCATCAGTGTCTTCTAAACCTAAAATCTCTAAGCATGAGTCATAGTTCTTACTTGCCAACATATCTTCCAGTTCTTCACGTGTTGGGTCATAGTCGCAGAACACATTACAAATATAGTCCATGAGTTCTTCCCCCTTACCATTTTCATCGGCAAGGGCCACAATAGGGCACGAATCAGAAAAATTATTTAACACATCTTTCCATGTGAATGTAGTCGCCCATTCATCTAATACGGTAAGTTCCATGATGTTCTGTCCTTTCTTAAAAATCACATGCAAGGCGTCATAGTGGCAATTAAAGTGCCCTTGACACTTGTATAGACTTCATAAACGCCCCCATTGTCAACCACATGGGTATGATTGCGTGTAAATCTGTACCCATTTTTTCTTAATGTAGACTTAAGTTTACATACGGGGTCTGCAAGTTCTGAAATGTTAACCTTTGCGAGTGAATATTCCGCAACAGGTGTACCGCCTATCCGAAAAAGCGGTACCGCCTTTCCG
>OGOL01000328.1_pt1 | contig 56573 bp, 60 predicted proteins | sample 1552641 | NCBI WGS metagenome assembly OGOL01 (sample SAMEA2580140, study PRJEB22360) | human gut metagenome | biome: human gut; feature: human-associated habitat; material: faeces | place: Denmark | collected 2008/2010 | reverse complement strand
GCGCATGCCGGGGGGGGGGCGGCGGGGCGTCCACCACCGCGGAGCCGATGGCGCCGTTTTTCGATCTCATGATCATCGGTGAGGGAGAGGAGGTCAACAACGAGGTGCTCGCGCTGTTCCGGCAGGCGCGGAAGTCCGGCTGGAGCAAGACGCAGTTTCTCGAGGCAGCGGCCAAGATCCAGGGCGTGCTCGTCCCGTCGTTTTACGTTCCGCACTGGAATCCGGACGGCACGCTGCACGACCTGACCCCGACGCACGGCGCGCCTGCGCGCGTGACCAAGCGCATCATTCAGGATCTTGACGCCTGCTATTATCCGACCGATCCCATCGTCCCGAGCACGGAGATCGTCCACGACCGGTCGAACCTCGAAATTTTCCGGGGCTGCATCCGCGGCTGCCGCTTCTGTCAGGCGGGGTATGTCTATCGCCCGGTGCGCCCGCGCAAACCGGAGACGATCGTCCGGCTCGGCATCGAGTCGTTCCAGAACACCGGCTATCAGGAGGCGACACTCCTGTCGCTCTCAAGCAGCGATTACCGCCCGCTCGATGAGGTGTGCGACGGTCTGCTGGAATACTGCGAGCCGCGCAGCATGAGTCTCGCGCTGCCGTCGCTGCGCGCGGACAACTTCTCCATGGACATCATGAGCCGCCTGCAGAAGGTGCGCAAGGGCGGCCTGACCTTCGCACCCGAGGCCGGTACGCAGCGCCTGCGCGACGCGATCAACAAAAACGTGCGCGAGGAAGATCTGCTCCATTCCTGCCGCGTCGCCTTCGAGGGCGGCTGGAACGGCATCAAGCTCTACTTCATGCTCGGTCTGCCGACGGAGACGGATGAGGACGTGCTCGGCATCGCGGAGCTGGCCAATCAGGTGCTGCACACGTGGCGTATGTACGCGACGAACAAGGCGCGCGGCGTGCGCATCACGGTCAGCACGTCCTGCTTCGTGCCGAAGCCGCACAGCCCCTTCCAGTGGGAGCAGCAGGTGACGATGGACGAGTACAAACGCAAGGTCAACCTCCTGCGTGAAAACATCAAGGCCAAGAACGTGACCTACAACTGGCATGATCCGGATACGAGCTTTGTCGAGGCCGTGCTCTCACGCGGTGACCGGCGCATTGCCGACGTGATCGAGGAGGTCTGGCGCCGCGGCGGCAAGCTCGAGGCATGGGGCGACTATTTCTCGTTCGAGCGCTGGATGTCCGCCATGGATGCCTGCGGCGTCGATCCGATGCGCTACGCCTGCCGCGAGCGCGGCAAGGATGAGTTTCTGCCGTGGGACATCGTGGATATGGGCGTACGCCGCGCACACCTGTGGCACGAGCGTGAGCAGGCGTATAAGGCCGAGCTCTCGCCCGACTGCCGCAAGCAGTGCACCGGCTGCGGTGCGCTCTCACTCATGACGGAAGGGGGCAAGTGCGATGCCTGAAAAGCTCAGACTGCGGTTTGAAAAGACCGGCCGCGCGATCTATATCTCGCACCTTGACCTCATGCGCACGATGCAGCGCGTGTTTCTGCGCGCCGACTGCCCGCTGAAGTATTCCGAGGGCTTTAACCCGCACGCGATCATTTCCATCCTGCTGCCGCTGTCCGTCGGTGTAGGGAGCGTGTGCGAGCTGATGGATTTCCAGCTGCGTGAGGACGTGGATCTCGCCGCGCTTCCCGAGCGGCTCACGGCGGTCATGCCCGAGGGCATCCGCGCGCTCGAGGCATATCCGGCCGGACGCAAGGTGCGCGAGCTCAAGTGGCTGCGTGTGACCGGGCGGTATGAATATGACAACGCCGATCCTGTGGACATGGCGGAAAAGCTCTGCGCGTTTTACGCGCAGGATGCCATCGTCATCACCCGCAAGACCAAGCGCGGGGAGGGGCAGATGGACATCGTGCCCGCGATCTCGGAGCTGCACATCCGCCCGGAGGAGACATGCGTGACGGTCGAGGCCGTTGTCTCCGCGCAGGAGCCGACGCTCAACCCCGACCACCTCGTCGCGGCGCTGCAGCAGCTGGCGCCGGAGCTGGCACCGGATTTTGCGGCCTTTACCCGGCAGGAGGTTTATACGGAAGATATGCAAATTTTCCGCTGAAAACACTTGCAATCGCAGAAAAGATGTGCTATCATCTTATGGCTTGTGCGAAACAGTGTTTCGCAAGATAACGACGGTCCGCTGCCGAGACCGGCTCTGTCCACCGGTATGAACGTCTGATAAAGGAAGGATTTGATTATGGATCTCATCAAAACTCTGACCGCGCAGTACATGAAACCCGAGCTGCCGGCCATGCGCGTCGGCGACACCGTGCGTGTCACTGTCCGCGTCAACGAGGGCAACCGTGAGCGTACGCAGGCCTTCGAGGGCACCATCATCGCCAAGAAGCACGGCGGCATCAACGAGACGATCACCGTCCGCCGCATCTCCTACGGTGTTGGCTGCGAGAAGGTTTTTCCGGTGCACTCTCCCACGATCGTGTCCGTCGATACCGTTCGCCGCGGCAAAGTCCGCAGAGCCAAGCTGTACTACCTGCGCGACCGCGTGGGCAAGAGAGCCAAGGTCAAAGAGCTTATCTAAGTGGATACTGCAAAAAAGAGGCTTCGGCCTCTTTTTTGCATTTTCGGGGCTGTTTCGCGGTGCGGTGTGAAAAGAATTCACACAATTTTAGTTGCCGAAAACGGGTCTGAGCGTGTATAATATCATTTACGAATTTTTGACACCGAGGTATTGAGAAATGGACAGCAAAAATCCGAACGGCGCCAATACCCGCGCCGAAGTGTATGACTGGATCCAGTGCATCATCTTTGCGCTGGTGTTCTGCGTGCTGCTGTTTGTGTTTGGCGCGCGCATGGTCAACGTTGTCGGTCACTCCATGGTGCCGACGCTCGAACAGAATGACAAGGTCATCATCTCCAACCTGTTTTATCATCCCAAGCAGGGGGACATCGTTGTGCTGCGCAAGCAGACGCTCATGGATGAGCCCATCGTCAAGCGCATCATTGCGACCGAGGGACAGACCGTGGACATTGACTTTGACGACGGCGTCGTCTATGTGGACGGCAAAGCGCTCGACGAGCCGTATGTGAACGCGCCCGTGCACGACCGTGAAAACTTTGAGGGCAAGATCACGGTGCCGAAAGGCAGTGTGTTCGTCATGGGTGACAACCGCAATGCTTCCACCGACAGCCGTGACGCGCGCCTCGGCTGCGTGGATACGCGCTATATCATGGGCAGGGTGTATTTTACGCTCTTCCCGGTCAAGAATATCGGAGTTGTGAAATAATATGGCGCAGGATTTTGAAAAACTGAATATCCAGTGGTTTCCGGGCCATATGACGAAGGCCCAACGCATGATCGAGGAGCACATGAAGCAGGTCGACGCCGTGTGCGAAATCCTCGATGCGCGCATCCCGATGGCGAGCCGCAACCCGGACATTGACCGTCTCGCGGGCGATAAGCCCCGCATCGTCGTGCTCAACCGCACCGACCTCGCCGACCCGAAGGCGACGGCGCGGTGGCGCGCCGCTTTTCAGCGGCAGGGCATGACCGTGCTCGAGACCGACAGCCGCAGCGGCAAGGGCGTCAACGGCTTTTCCGGTGCGGTGCGCACGGCACTGCACGATAAGATCGAGGCGTATGCCGCCAAGGGGCAGGTCGGGCGCGCGATGCGTGTCATGGTGCTCGGCATCCCGAATGTGGGCAAATCCACGTTTATCAATAAGGTGGCGCGGCGCAAGGCAGCCGCCGCCGGCGACCGGCCGGGCGTCACGCGCGGCAAGCAGTGGATCACGGTCGATCAGGGACTGGAGCTGCTGGATACGCCCGGTATCCTCTGGCCGCGCTTTGACAGTCAGGAGGTCGGCGAGCTGCTGGCCATTACCGGTGCGATCAAGGCTGAGGTGCTCGACCGCGAGACGCTGGCGGCAAACTTCATGCTCCGGCTCGCGCGGTATTATCCCGATGCCGTGGAGCAGCGCTATAAGTTCCGCCCGGATGCCGCGTGCAATGGCTTCGAGCTGCTGGAGCAGGCGGCGAAAAAGCGCGGCTTTCTCATCTCCGGTGGGGAATATGACCTTGAGCGCATGGCGGGCGTTCTGCTCGATGAATACCGCGGCGGCAAGCTCGGCCGCATCACACTCGAGATGCCGGAGGCGGAAGCATGACGCAGGTCGATTTGTGGACACTGGAGGCAGAGCTCTGCACGCCCGACACGCAGCCGCTGTGCGGCGTGGATGAGGCCGGGCGCGGTCCGCTTGCAGGGCCGGTGTGCGCGGCGGCGGTGATGCTGCCGCCGGGACTGGTGATCCCGGGGCTGAACGACTCCAAAAAGCTCTCGGAGAAAAAGCGTGAGGCGCTCTATGACACCATACGCGCGCAGGCACTCAGCTACGGCATCGCGTTTGCGACCGTGGAGGAGATCGAGGAATACAACATCCTCGGTGCAACGTTTCTGGCCATGAACCGCGCCATCGCGCAGCTTGTGCCGCAGCCGGCGCTCGCGCTCATCGACGGCAACCGGAACACCGGCATCACCGTGCCGAGCCGCTGTATCGTCGGCGGTGACGGCAAATGCGCCGACATTGCGGCAGCCTCCGTGCTCGCGAAGGTCACGCGTGACCGCTATATGCGCGACATGGCGCAGACCTATCCGCAGTACGGCTTTGAAAAGCACAAGGGCTACGGAACGGCGGCGCATTACGCCGCCATCCGGGAATATGGGGCGTGTCCCATCCACCGGCCGTCGTTCCTGAAGAAGATGCACTGATATGGCCGGTGCAGTCAGGGGAACGCGCGGCGCGTGGGGTGAGGATTACGCGGCGGCCTACCTGCGCCGGCATGGGTATCGCATCCTCACGCGCAACTATAGCTGCCGCTTCGGCGAGATCGACATCATTGCCTCCGACCGGAACTATGTCGTGTTCGTGGAGGTGAAGCTGCGCGCGTCCGACCGGTTCGTGCGCGCAGGCGCGTATGTGACACCGGCAAAGCAGGCGCGCATCCGCACGGCGGCGTCGCTGTGGCTGGCGGAACACGAGACGACGCTGCAGCCGCGCTTTGACGTGATCGAGATCTACGGCGATGCGGACACGCCGCGCCGCCAGCGCAGGATCAATCAGATCGAAAATGCATTTGAATAATGAGGGATCGGATATGAACTATTTCAGCACAAGAGACCATCAGCACATTGTTTCCGCCGCGCAGGCGATCGCCTGCGGCCTCGCGCCCGACGGAGGCCTGTTCGTGCCGGAGACGCTGCCGGAGGTGCCTGCGCAGCAGCTTCAGGCGCTGTGCGGCATGACATATCAGCAGCGCGCCGTCGAGATCATGCGCCCGTTTTTGAGCGAGTTTTCCGACGAGGAGCTCACGCACTTCACCGCCGCAGCCTACGGCAGCCAGTTTGACGATGCGGCCGTTGCGCCGCTGCGCCGGCTCGATGATACCACCGCGTTTCTCGAGCTCTGGCACGGGCCGACTTGCGCATTCAAGGACATGGCGCTGCAGATTCTGCCGTACCTGCTCACGGCGAGCCTGAAAAAGTGCGGCGAGCAGCGGCAGGTGTGCATTCTCGTCGCCACCTCGGGCGATACCGGCAAGGCCGCCCTGCAGGGCTTCGCCGATGTGCCGGGCACGAAGATTCTTGTGTTTTATCCCTACAGCGGCGTGTCGGAGATCCAGCGCCTGCAGATGGTCACGCAGACCGGCAGCAATGTCGCGGTCAGCGCGGTGCGCGGCAACTTTGACGATGCGCAGACCGGCGTCAAGCAGATTTTCGGCGACAAGGCGTTTGCCGATGCGCTCTCGCAGCGTGGCTGGTTTTTGTCCTCGGCCAACTCCATCAACTGGGGCCGCCTGCTGCCGCAGATCGTCTATTATTTCTCGGCGTACTGCGATGCCGTCAACGGCGGCATGATCGCAATGGGCGACAAGCTCAACTTCGTCGTGCCGACCGGCAACTTCGGCGACATTCTCGCCGGCTGGTACGCAAAGCAGATGGGGCTGCCGGTGGGCAAGCTCGTCTGCGCGTCCAACGCCAACAACGTGCTCACGGATTTCATCCGCACCGGCACGTATGACAAAAACCGCCCGTTTCACACCACAGCGTCCCCGTCGATGGATATCCTTGTGTCGAGCAACCTCGAGCGGCTGCTTTATGCCCTCTGCGGCAGTGACACAGAGGTCGCGGGCTATATGCAGCAGCTGCGTGAGCAGGGGCGGTATACCGTCTCCGATACGCTGCTTGCCAGGATCCGCGAGACGTTTGCCGGAGGCTTCTGCAATGATATCCAGACGCGCGAGAAGATTGGCCGCGCATGGCGCGATCATCGCTATCTGATCGACACGCACACGGCCGTCGCCTACCACGTGCTCGACGAGTACCGCTGCGAGACCGGAGATGCCGCCCCGGCGGTCGTCGTGTCTACGGCGAGCCCCTTCAAGTTCTGCGATCAGGTGCTGCGCGGCATCGGCGGCACGGCTGACGCCTTCGGTCCGGAGCTGATCCGCCGCCTGACCTGCGAGACACAGATCGATGCGCCCGCGCCGCTGACCGGCCTGGATGCGCGCCCGGTGCGCTTCGGCGGCTGTGTGGATCGGTCGCAGATGCTGCACACGGTGGACGAATTCCTGAAATAACGAAAGAATATGTAACGGACGGGGAGACCCGTCCGTCGGGTCAGAACGCCGCACTGCCTTTCTTGGTAAAGGTACTGCAAAACGTCTCATCCTTGCAGGAACAGGTGCCCTGCGTGTTTTTGACCTGAATGTGGTTCGCGTGGCAGCGCTTGCCGTCGGCATTGTAGGCGCAGTTGCTCACATCGCACGCGACATTGTGCTCACAGCAGTCTTTGGTATGGTCGCTCATGATCGTGCCTCCAGATCAGATTCCGGCCTTGCCGGTCAGATCTATTGTGTGCGGCGGGGCGCGAAATATACGGAGGAACGCAAATGGCATTGTATGCGATCGGCGACCTGCATCTGTCATTGGGTGCTGACAAGCCCATGGACGTGTTTGGCGGGCCGTGGGAAAACTATGTGGAAAAGATCCGGCTCGGCTTCTCGGCGCTGCATGACGAGGATGTCTGCGTGCTCTGCGGCGATCTCGCGTGGGGCATGACGATGGAGCAGGCGCTGCCGGATTTTCAGTTCATCGAGGCTTTGCCCGGGAAGAAGATCCTGCTCAAGGGCAACCACGACTTCTGGTGGAGCACGGCAAAAAAAGCCTACGATTTTTTCGAGGCGCATGATATGCACACCATGGACATCCTGAACAATAACTGCTATTTTTACGGCGACTATGCCATCTGCGGCACGCGCGGCTGGTTTTACGAGGAGGCCAAGGGCGAGGCGCATGACCGCAAGATCATGCTGCGCGAGGTCGGCCGGCTCGAGGCGTCGCTCAAGGCGGCGGGGGACAAGACCAAGCTTGTCTTTCTGCACTACCCGCCGAAGTATCTGGGCTATGAGTGCCCGGAGATCTTGGCGCTGCTCGATGCCTACCATGTGCCGCTGTGCTGTTACGGGCATATCCACAGCCGCGGCTGCCGCAGCGCCTTTCAGGGGATGTATCATGATACGGAGTTTCGGCTGCTGTCGGCGGACTACATTTCCTTTTGTCCGCGCAGGATTCTCCCGTGAAACAGGTGTTGATTTTGAGATGCGAATCTGTTATAGTATTTAGGCATGTTCTTTCATACCAATTTTTATGTACACAAGATACCCGGCGATAAATGATTAGAGGAGGAAATCCAATGAACATCCAGAACATCGAAAAGAAAGAAAAGAATATGGCGACCTTTGAGGTGAAGGTCCCGGCCGACGTGTTTGATAACGCGGTCAACGAAGTATATAAAAAGAACAAGAGCCAGCTCTATGTGGCCGGCTTCCGCAAGGGAAAGGCGCCGCGCGCCGTCATCGAGGGCATGTACGGCAAGGACGTGTTCTATCCCGAAGCCATTGAGACGCTGGCGCAGGAGGCTTTTGAGGCCGGCCGTGCCGAGTGCGGCTTTGAGTGCGTCGGCGCGCCCAGCCTGCTCGATCAGCAGATCAACGACGACAAGGAGCTCATCTACACCTTCGAAGTCGCCGTCTATCCCGAGGTCGTTCTCGGCCAGTACAAGGGCCTTGAAGTCCCCCAGAATCATGAGACGTTCGACGAGAGCAAGGTCGACGAGGAGATGCGGAATGTCCAGAAACGCAACGCCCGTCTGATCGACGTTGAGCGCGAGGCGAAGCTGGGCGACCACACCACGATCGATTTTGCCGGCTTCATCGACGGTGAGCAGTTCGACGGCGGCACGGCCGAGAACTATGACATCGAGCTTGGCTCGAACACGTTCGTGCCCGGCTTTGAGGAGCAGATCGTCGGCATGAAGGCCGGCGACGAGCGCGACGTCGTCGTCACCTTCCCCGAGAACTATGTTGCGGAGCTGGCCGGCAAGGAGGCCACCTTCAAGGTCACCGTCAAGAGCGTCAAGGAGCCTGAGCTGCCGGAGCTGGACGACGAGCTGGCGAAGGACATCTCCGACTATGAGACCATCGCCGAGTACCGCGATCACGTCCGTGAGGATCTGGAAAAGCAGTTCAACGAGGAGCAGGAGTCCGATTATGCGACCCGCCTCATGAAGGCTGCCGTTGACAACATGACCGTTGAGATCCCCGAGCCCATGGTTCTGGCCAAGCTCGATGAGCAGCTGCGCAACTACATCTCCACCATGGGCGTCAGCCCCGAGCTCACCCGTGAGCAGGTGCTCGCCTCCATGGGTCTCGACGAGAAGACCTTCCAGGAGATCATGCGCCCGCAGGCCATGTTCGAGATCAGCACCGACCTGCTGCTCGATGCGATCGTCAAGGCAGAGAACATCGAGCTCGACGAGGGCGAGCTCGACGAGATGTACCAGAAGATGGCCGACGAGTACAAGATGGAAGTCGACCAGATCAAGCAGTATGTCGACGAGAAGATCATCGTTCTGGATATGAAGCGCCGCAAGGCTGCTCAGCTCATCCGCGACACCGCGGTGGACAAGGAGCCCGAGGCGAAGGAAGAGCCCGCTGAGGCCAAGGAAGAGGCAGCCGAGTAATTCCCCGAAAGCTGTTTGGATTCCGGGCAGAACGGTTATGCTCTCTTGGATAAGCGAAACACCGAAAGGAGCGTACCATGAGTTTAGTACCGTACGTTGTCGAGCAGACCTCCCGCGGGGAGCGCTCGTACGACATTTTTTCCCGCCTGCTCAACGACCGCATCATCATGCTGTCCGAGGAGGTCAATGACACCACCGCCAGCCTGATCGTGGCGCAGCTGCTGTATCTGGAGGCGCAGGATCCCGATAAGGACATCCAGTTTTATATCAACAGCCCCGGCGGCAGTGTGACTGCGGGTCTCGCCATCTATGACACCATGCAGTACATTAAGGCGGATGTTTCCACCATCTGTGTCGGTCTGGCTGCGTCGATGGGCGCGTTTCTGCTCTCGTCCGGCGCGAAGGGCAAGCGTCTGGCGCTGCCGAACTCGGAGATCATGATCCATCAGCCCTCCGGCGGCAGTCAGGGTCAGTGCACGGACATTCAGATCCAGGCACGGCAGATCCTGCGCATCAAGGATCGTCTCAATCACATCCTCGCGGACAACACCGGCAAGCCGGTCGAGACCATCGCCGAGGACTGCGAGCGCGATAACTTCATGACCGCAGAGGAAGCGCAGGCCTACGGTCTGGTGGACAAGGTCATCTATAAGCGATAATCTGTCAGGGGAGGGAACCGCCGTTCCCTCCCTGTTTCAAATGTAGAAAATGTGAGGTTTTTATGGCCAGAAATGACGAAAAGAAGAGCGTGCGCTGCTCTTTTTGCGGGAAACCGCAGTCGCTGGTAAACCGGCTCGTTGCCGGTAACGGCGTCTATATCTGCGATGAGTGCGTGCGCCTTTGCATGAGCATCATCGACGAGGGCTATGAGCCCGAGAGCGTCTCTACGGCACAGGTCACGCTCCGGCGCGACCAGCTGCCGAAGCCGGCCGAGATGCGCGCGACACTCGATGACTATATCATCGGCCAGGACCGTGCCAAGGTGGTGCTGTCCGTGGCGGTGTATAACCACTATAAGCGCATCCTGCGCGGCGATCAGGACAGTGACGTCGAGCTGCAAAAGAGCAACGTCCTGCTCATTGGTCCGACCGGCAGCGGTAAGACGCTCTTCGCCCAGACGCTGGCCAAGATGCTCGACGTGCCGTTTGCCATTGCGGATGCGACCACGCTCACTGAGGCCGGCTATGTCGGTGAGGATGTGGAGAACATCCTGCTCAAGCTGCTGCAGGCGGCGGACTTTGACGTCGAGCGTGCGCAGCGCGGCATTATTTATATCGACGAGATCGACAAGATCGCCCGCAAGAGCGAGAACACGTCCATCACGCGCGACGTCTCCGGCGAGGGTGTGCAGCAGGCGCTGCTCAAGCTGCTTGAGGGTACGGTCGCAAACGTCCCGCCGCAGGGCGGGCGCAAGCACCCGCAGCAGGAGTTTATTCAGGTCGATACGACGAACATCCTCTTCATCTGCGGCGGCGCGTTTGACGGCGTGGATAAGATCATCGAGCGCCGCATGGACAAAAAGTCCATGGGCTTCGGCGCCGAGATCCAGAGTGCCAAGGAGCGCAACCTGACCGAGATCATGAAGAATGTGCAGCAGCATGATCTGCTGAAGTTCGGCATCATCCCGGAACTGATCGGCCGCATGCCGGTCATCACGGCGCTGGCGAGCCTCAGCCGTGAGGATATGGTGCGCATTCTCAAAGAGCCCAAAAACGCCCTGACCAAGCAGTATCAGGCACTGATGCAGTTTGACGACGTCGAGCTGGAATTTGAGGATGAGGCGCTGGGCAGAATTGCGGATAAGGCGATCGCGATGGAGATCGGCGCGCGCGGCCTGCGCAGCGTCATGGAGGGCGTCATGACGGATCTGATGTATTCCGTGCCGTCCGACCCGACGATCAGCAAGATCACCATCACCGCAGCGTGCGTGGACGGCACCGAGCCGCCGCGCATCGAGCATCGGGAGCAGTGAGCCGGCGCTGACTGCACCCCTGTACCCCTGAGCGAAAGAGGAATCTGAATGGATAACACAAATTCTATGGATCATGTGGAATTTACCGACCGGCGCAGCCTGCCGATGATGGCGCTGCGCGGCCTGACCGTGTTCCCGGGCATGATGCTGACCTTTGAGGTCGAGCGGAGCATGTCCATCGCGGCGCTGAACATGGCCATGAGTGACGATCAGATCATCTATCTGGTGCCGCAGATCGACATTGCGACGGATATCCCCACCCCGGAGGATGTCTACGGCGTGGGCACGGTCTGCCGCATCAAGCAGATGATGAAGCAGCCCGGCAGCAAGACCGTCCGCGTCATGGCCGAGGGCATCGAGCGCGGCCGGACGCTGGCTGTGCGCACCGATATGCCCTGTTTCGTGGCAGAGGTCGAACCGATGCCGGACGTCGCCGAGCGCAAGACCGCGCGGATCGAGGCGCTCATCCGCCATTGCTGCAACCTGTTTGACGCCTATGTGACCGTGTCCGGCAACATGGCGCCGGAGTCGGTCATCACGGTGCTCGGCAGTACGAATGCCGGCTTTGTGTCCAACTTCATCGCGCAGCACGTGTTCCTGCGTCCCGAGCAGAAGCAGGAGCTGCTTGAGCAGACGCGGCCGAGCCGCAGACTCACGCTGCTGTCGAAAATGCTGCTGCATGAGACGAGTGTGCTCGGCCTGCAGCATCAGCTCGAGGAGGCGGCGCAGGACCGCCTCAACCAGACGCAGCAGGAGTATCTGCTGCGCGAGCAGATGAAGATCATTCAGGCAGAACTCGGCGAGGCGGATGATCCCGACTCCGAGAGTGCCGCCTATCGGGAGAAGATCCAGGCGCTGCACCTGCCGGAGGAGTCCGAGCAGCGCCTGCTCAAGGAAGTCGACCGGCTCAAAAAACAGCCGTTCGGCTCGTCAGAGGCGTCCGTCATCCGCAACTATCTGGATATCTGCCTCGAGATGCCGTGGAACACCCGCACCGAGGAGCGGCTCGATGTGCGCGCCGCGCGCAAGGTGCTCGATGATGAGCATTTCGGCCTCGAAAAGGTCAAGGACCGCATCACGGAATATCTGGCCGTGCGCCAGCTCGCGCCCGATGTCAAGGGCGGCGTGCTGTGTCTGGTCGGCCCTCCGGGCACGGGTAAGACGAGCATCGCCATGAGCATTGCCCATGCCACGAACCGCAAGCTCTCGCGCATCTCCCTCGGCGGCGTGCACGACGAGGCGGAGATCCGCGGTCACCGCAAGACGTACGTCGGTGCGATGCCCGGCCGCATCATCAACGGTCTGACCATCGCCGGCAGCATGAACCCCGTCATGGTGCTCGATGAGATCGACAAGCTCGGCAGCGACTACCGCGGCGACCCGTCCTCGGCGCTGCTCGAGGTGCTCGACGCGGAGCAGAACGATCACTTCCGGGATAACTTCATGGAGATCCCGGTCGACCTGTCGGACGTGTTTTTCGTTCTCACGGCAAACACGCTCGACACCATCCCGCGCCCGCTGCTCGACCGTATGGAGGTCATTGAGCTCTCGAGCTATACCGATGAGGAAAAGCTCCAGATCGCAAAGCAGCATCTGCTGCCCAAGCAGCGCAAAAAGCACGGTCTCAAGCAGGCACAGCTGCGTGTGAGCGACGATGCCATCCGTGAGATCATCACGCTCTATACGCGCGAATCCGGTGTGCGTGTGCTTGAACGCAATCTTGCCGCCGTCTGCCGCAAGACCGCCAAGCGCATCGCGCTCGGCGAGTGCAAGCGCGTGCAGCTGCGCGCCGGCAGTGTGGCCAATTATCTTGGTCCCGCGCGCTATGAGCCGGAGCGCGTGTATGCGCAGGACGAAGTCGGCCTCGTGCGCGGCCTTGCGTGGACGTCCGTCGGCGGGGAAGTGCTCGATGTCGAAGTCGCCGTGCTTGACGGTACGGGCAAGCTTGAACTGACCGGAAACCTCGGCAATGTCATGAAGGAGTCGGCGCAGGCCGCCGTCACCTATATCCGCAGCCGTGCGCAGCTGCTCGGCATCGACCCGGAGTTTTATAAGAACAAGGATATCCACATCCACTTCCCGGAGGGCGCTGTGCCGAAGGACGGTCCGTCGGCCGGCATCACGATCTGCATCGCGGTCATCTCCGCGCTCACGAATACGCCCGTGCGCCGCGATCTTGCCATGACGGGTGAGATCACGCTGCGCGGCCGCATCCTGCCGATCGGCGGCCTGAAGGAAAAGACGATGGCTGCCATGCGCATCGGCATCACGACGGTCATCATCCCGCGTGAGAACGAAAAGGATCTGGAAGAGATCGACCCGACCGTGCGCAGCGCGCTCAAGTTCGTCACGACCGACCATGTGGATAAGATCCTCGACGTTGCGTTCGGCCGCCGGTTTGCTACGGCCGTCAAGGCGGCGCATTCCGACGCGCACGCCGACACCGCGAACGTCAATCTGCGCCAGTGAGGTGAGCGTATGCCGACCCTGAACCTGAATAAGGCGGAGTTTCTCAAGTCCGCCGTCAGCCCGTCCGGCTTTCTGGCGGCTGACCTGCCGTGCATCGTCTTTGCCGGCAAGTCAAACGTCGGCAAGTCCTCGGTCATTAACCGCCTGCTCAACCGCAAAAATTTTGCCCGCGTCGGCTCGCAGCCCGGAAAGACCGTCCATGTCAATTACTTCTGCATCGACCGCCGGGCGTACTTTGTCGACCTGCCGGGCTATGGCTATGCCAGCGTCGCCAAAACGGAGCGCGACCGCTGGGGTAAGCTCATGGAGGATTTCTTCGCTGACCCTGCGCGCATCACGCTCGGCGTCATGATCGTCGACGCCCGCCACAAACCCACAGCGGACGATGAGACAATGGCCGCGTGGTTTCATTCCACCGGCTGCCCGATGATCGTCGTGGCCAACAAGTGCGACAAGCTCAAAAAGTCGGAGATCGAGCCGAATCTCGCGCGCATCCGCGAGACCCTGTTGCTGCCGGATGACGCGGTGCTGCTGCCGTTTTCGGCAGAGAAGGGCACCGGCCGCGAGGCGCTGCTCGGTGAGATCCTGCGTGCCGTCGGCTGAATCAAAAACGCTGTGCAGAGCGTGCGAACGCGCGCTCTGCACTTGTTTTTTCGCATGGGACTTGCTATAATGCAATTTTGTAGGAATGGGAGGTGCGTGCGTGAACACACTGCAATCGATCTGGAACGGGCTCGACTGGTCATATCTGCTCAATATCGTGCTGTCGGTCGTTCCGGCGCTGCTGTGCATCACGTTTCACGAGGTATCGCACGGCTGGGTCGCGTATCGCCTCGGCGATCCGACGGCAAAGGATGCCGGGCGTCTCACGCTCAACCCGCTCAAACATATCGACATGATGGGTCTGCTGATGATGGTCGTGTTCAAGTTCGGCTGGGCGAAGCCCGTACCGGTGAACATGATGCGCTTTCGCAATCCCAAGCGCGGCATGGCGCTTACGGCGCTGGCCGGTCCGGTGTCCAATGTGCTGCTCGCGCTGGTGTTTCTGTTTTTATACGGTCTGCTGTACCGGGCACTGTATTCAGTGCAGTTTCTGCTGGACATGATCTGGCTGACGGCGTACATCAGTCTGGCACTGGCCATTTTCAACATCATCCCGGTCTCACCGCTCGACGGCTCAAAGGTGCTCTTTGCGCTGCTGCCCGACGCGGCCTATGCAAAGCTGATGCGCTATGAGCGCTACGGGATGATCCTGCTGCTCGTGCTGGTCGCGAGCGGCGTGCTCGGCAAGCCGCTCACCACGGTGACGGAGGCCGCGTTTGACAAACTCTTTGTATTTGCGGAGTGGGGCTATGAACTTATCGGCATCTTCGGCTAAGCCGGGTGATCCAACTTACTTTCTCGAGGGCATCATCCATGATAAGAGCGAGATGGCGGATTTTGAAGGTCCGCTGAGCCTGATCCTGTTGCTGCTGTCGAAGAACAAGATCGAGATCCGCGACATCAAGATCTCGGACATCCTTGATCAGTATCTGGAGTACCTCAACGCCATGGAAAAGCTCGATCTCGAGATCGCGAGCGAGTTTGTGCAGATGGCGTCGTATCTGCTCTATATCAAGACGCGTATGCTTCTCACCGAAGAGAAGGAGGTCACGGAGCTCGAACAGCTCATCGCCTCGCTCGAGCAGCTCAAGTGCAAGGATACGTATGCGGCGGTCAAGACCGTCACGCCGATGCTCGAGGCTGCGGCGCAGACCGGACTGCACTATCTGTCGCGCCCGCCGGAGCCGCTGCCGAAGGCGGCGGGGGAGTACCGCTACCGCATCGAGGAGGCCGATCTTCTGCGCGCGCTGCTGTCCGTCTTTACGCGCGGCGGCGCAGCGTCGACGGATGCGCTGCAAATGGCAGCGCCCAAGCGCATCATCTACAGTGTGCGCGATAAGTGCCGCACGCTCATTGACGAGCTGCGCGAGCGTGGAAGCATGTCTCTCAATGCGCTCTACAGCCAGTGCGCGAGCCGCAGCGAGATCGTGGCAACCTTTTTGTCCGTGCTCGAGCTGTGCAGCCTCGGCCACCTGATGCTCTCGGAGCAAAACGGCGAGTATGTCGCAAGCTTCACGGGCGGCACGACGGACGATATTCTGGAATCCATTGTTGAGTGAGAAATTTTATGGAACACGACGAATTGCTTTCGGTCATTGAGGCCATCTTATTTGCAGCGGGTGATCCCGTGCCGGCGTCGCGCATTGCGCTCGTCACCGGTGAGCAGACGCAGACGATCATCTCGGCTGCCAAGGACCTTGCTGCGGCGTATGAGGAAAACCGCTGCGGTATGCGCCTGGTGCAGATGAACGATCTGCTGCAGCTTTGCTCCGCTCCGGAGTATGCCGACTATATCCGCCGCGCGCTTGAGCAGCGCAAGCCGCCCAAACTCTCGCAGCCGGCGCTGGAGGTGCTGGCGATCGTGGCATATTTTCAGCCGGTCACGCGCGCATATGTTGATCAGGTGCGCGGCGTGGACAGCGCCTACACGGTCACGACGCTGCTCGAGCGCGGACTCATTGAGTCCTGCGGCAAGCTCGATGCACCCGGCCGCCCGTCACTGTACCGCACGAGCGCACTGTTTTTGCGCACCATGGGTATGCAGTCGCTCGACGAGCTGCCTGTGCTGCCGGATCTGTCGTCCGATGAGGGCGCGGAAAAGCTTGAGCAGGCCATCTCGGAGCTGCGCGGCCGCGGCGAACAGATGGAGCTGACCGACACGGAGGAAAAACCGACAGGGGAGTGATGCCGATTGACGGCCCTGTGGATCATTCTGGCGATCGCGCTGGCGCTGACGCTGCTGAATCTGCTGCCGGTCGGCGTGGATGCGGCGTATGCCGAGGGGGCATTTTCCCTCGCGGCGCGCATCGGTCCGGCGCGGCTGCACCTGCTGCCGAAGGCGCCGGATGCAAAGCCCGGGAAGGCAAAAACCAAGAAACCGAAGAAGAAAAAAGCAAGGGAAAAGTCTGCGCCGCCGGACGCGCAGACACTGTTCAATCTGGCGGAGCTCGGCTTGCAGGCGCTCGATCGTCTGCGGCAGAAGCTGCACGTGCGGCTGCTGCGGCTGGTGTTTGTGTCCGGCGCGCCAGACCCGTATGACACGGCGCTGGCGTTCGGCTGTGTCAACGCCGCGCTCGGCGCGCTCACGCCGCTGGCTGAGCGGACGCTGTGCATCGACGAGCGGGACATTCAGACCGGCGTGGATTTTGACGCCGAGCGTCCGCGCATCGACGCACGCATCGTCTGCACGATCCGCATCGGGCAGATCGTCGCCGTCGCGCTCATATTCGGCGCCGGATATTTGAAGCAAAAGCTGCAGGCAAAGAAGGCTCGCGCCGCGCGCGAAAAGATCGCGCCGGACACGCAGGAAAGGAAGGTCAGCAATGGATAATCAAATCAGCGCAGTCATGACTGCGACTATGAGCAAGATCAAGGAAATGGTGGACACGAACACCGTCGTCGGCGAACCGATCACGACGCCGGACGATATCACGCTCATTCCGCTCTCCCGCGTCAGCTTCGCCTTTGCCAGCGGCGGGTCGGAGTTTCCGATGAAGGAGAACCAAAACGGGCGCGGCGCGGGCAGGGCCGAGGGCGTCAAGGTGGAGCCGATGGGCTTTCTGATCGTGAAGGACGGCAATGTGCGTATGCTCAACGTCATGCCGCCCGCCTCGAACACGTTCGACCGCCTGATCGACATGACCCCGCAGGTCTTTGACCGCATCGACCGGTTCATCGACCAGCGCAAGGCCGACAAAGCATAATCCGCGCTCAGAGCGCCCATAATAAGCACCGCCCGAAACTTCAAAAGGGTGGTGCTTGTTTTGAAACGAACGATATTTGCGCTCCTGTGCGCGCTCGCCATGCTCTTGCCGTGTGCGTCGCGTGCCTATGCCGCCGGGACGGACAATGCGGCACAGGCCGCCATCGTCGTGCATCCCGAGACCGGAACGGTGCTCTATGAAAAGAATGCAGATGCACGCCTCGGCATTGCCAGCACGACGAAGATCATGACGGCGCTCGTCGTGCTCGAGCACTGTGCGCTCGAGGAATCGGTTGAGATCCTGCCGGAATACACGGCGGTCGAGGGCTCGTCGATGTATCTGCGCGCCGGAGAGACGTATACGGTCGAGGAGCTGCTCTATGGCATGATGCTCGTGTCCGGCAATGACGCCGCGCTCGCGCTCGCGTGCCACACGGCGGGCTCGGTGCAGGCATTTGCAGACATGATGAACGATAAGGCGCGTGCGCTCGGCATGACCGGCAGCGCCTTTCAAAACCCCAACGGGCTCGATGCCGAGGGGCATTATTCCACGGCGCGCGACATGGCGAAGCTCGCCTGTGCAGCTATGGCGAACGACACATTTTGTACCATCGTATCGACGCGCAGCGCGACCGTGGGCGGGCAAACGCTCGTCAATCACAACCGGCTGCTGCGCAGCTATGACGGCGCGATCGGCGTCAAGACCGGCTACACGAAGGCGTCCGGACGCACGCTTGTCTCGTGCGCGCAGCGCGGCGCGACGCGCTTTGTCTGCGTGACGCTCTCGGATCCGGACGACTGGAATGATCACACGCGCCTGCTCGACTGGGCGTTTGAAAACTATGCGTATCGCGCCGTTGCCGCAGATACGCCGGTGTATGCCGTTCCGGTGCTCTCCGGCACGGTGCAGGTCTGCGCGGTAACACCGGAGCGGGACGCCTATCTGCTCCTGCGGCCGGAGGATACGGTGACGCTCACGGCGGAGCTGCCGCGCTTCGCGTTTGCACCGGTGGAGCAGGGGGCGCGGGCGGGGACACTTACGGCTACGGGGCCGGCGGGACAAAGCGTCACGGTGGCGCTGTGCTACCGTGATCCTGCGGCGCTTGACCCGAGCGTGAAGGCTACGCCGTTTGCACGGCTCGGCCGCCTGTGGACGCGTGTCAGCCGATATTTTTCTGCTTACTATCCTGAATTTTGAGGTGATGACCATGCAGCAGCGGCTGCAAAAGTGCATTTCCGAGGCGGGCGTTGCGTCCCGCCGCGCGGCGGAGACGATGATTTCCGCAGGCCGTGTGACCGTCAACGGCTGCGTTGCACAGCTCGGCGCGCAGGCAGACCCGGAGACCGACGTCATCTGCATTGACGGCCGTCCGCTGCCGTCCAGAGCGCCGAAGCGGTACATAATGCTCAATAAGCCGCGCGGCTATGTCACGACGCTGCACGATGAGCGTGGGCGCAAAACGGTGGCGGATCTCGTGGCATCATTGGGGGAGCGGCTGTATCCGGTCGGCCGGCTGGATCTGGATTCCGAGGGTCTGCTCATTTTGACGAATGACGGTGAGATCGCAAACTGCCTCATGCACCCGTCGCACGAGATCACCAAGACGTATGAGGTCGACGTTGCGGGCGGCGATCTTGCAGCCGCAGCAGAGGTCATGCACGCCGTCACGGAGCTGGAGGGCTATCGCGTCCGCCCGGCGGAGGTGACGGTGCTCGCGCCTGACCGCCTGTCCGTCACGATCCATGAGGGGCGCAACCGGCAGGTGCGCCGTCTGTGCGCACTCGCGGGTCTGCGCGTGCTGCGCCTTGTGCGCGTGGCGGAGGGAGAGCTGCGCCTTGGCACACTCGCACCGCGCCAGTGGCGGGAATTGACCGACAAGGAGGTCGCCTACCTAAAATCGCACCTTTGAGGCGGGGAAGTTTATGCAAGTTTTTCGCGCAAAAGTTGCAGATGTGACTTGCAAAATACCCGGTATTTGCTTAAAATATAAAAATACGCTGCGGCATAGCAGCAAAAAATGCGTATTTGCAAGGTGAACATATGAAAATGGATATATTGTCTGTTTTGGAACATAAATTTCCCTCCTTTTCGAAGGGGCAGCGGACGATCGCGCAGTTTATTCTCAAGAACTATGATAAGGCGGCCTTCATGACGGCGGCTCGCCTCGGCGAAGTGACCGGCGTGAGTGAGTCGACCGTCGTGCGCTTTGCGGCCGACCTCGGCTACCGGGGCTATCCCGGCATGAAAAAAGCGCTGCAGGAGATCGTGCGCAACCGCCTGACCTCGGTCGAGCGCATCGAGGCGGCTGAGAGCACCATGGACGGGCACGATGTACTCAAAGCGGTGCTGCGTGCCGACATCAATAACCTTCAGGCCACGCTCGACGAGATCGATCAGGATTACTTCAATCAGGCGGTCGATATGATCCTGTCTGCAAAGCACATCTACATCATCGGCATGCGCACGTCCACGACGCTGGCGGATTTTCTGGCGATCTATCTTAAGCTCCTGCTCGATAACGTCACCGTTGTCAAGGAGATCGCCGCGCGCGAGGTCTACGAGCAGCTGCTGCGTATCGGTGAGGGCGACCTCATCATCGGCATCAGCTTCCCGCGCTATTCCAAGCGCACGATCAGCGCCATGAAGTTTGCGCGCGACCGCGGTGCGCGCTGCCTCGGCCTGACGGACGGCAAGGTTTCGCCGCTCAATGAGATCTCGGACGTCTGCCTGTATACGAAAAGTGAGATGGTCTCGTTCCTGGATTCTCTCGTCGCACCGCTGAGCATGATTAACGCGCTCATCATGGCGGTCAGCGCGCGCGACCGTACGCGCACGTTCGAGACCTTCCGGGAGCTGGAGAACGTCTGGAAAGAATACGAGGTGTATGGAACCGTTGAAAGCTGATGTAGTCGTGATCGGCGGCGGTGCGGCCGGGTCCATGTGCGCGCTCACAGCGGCGCAGCGCGGGCTGAGCGTCGTGCTGCTCGAGCCGAACAAGATGCTCGGCAAGAAGCTGCGCATCACCGGAAAAGGCCGCTGCAATGTGACGAATAATTGCGATATCAAGACCGTGCTTGCAAACATCCCCGGCGACGGACGCTTTCTCTACAGTGCGCTCAACCGCTTCGAGCCGCGCGACACGATGGCGCTGTTTGAATCCCTCGGCGTACCGCTCAAGACCGAGCGCGGCAACCGCGTGTTTCCGGTCTCCGACCGCTCGCACGACATTGCCAATGCGCTTGAGCGCGCCTATGCGCGGGCGGGCGGGCGCGTTCTGCACGCCGCTGCGACCGATATTCTGACGCGCGACGGCGCAGTTTCCGCCGTCGTGACCACGGAGGGCACGATCGACTGTGATGCGGCCGTTGTCTGCACCGGCGGTATGTCGTACCCGCTCACCGGCTCGACCGGCGACGGCTATCGCTTTGCGCAGCAGTTCGGCCACACGGTCACGCCGCTGCGCGCTTCGCTCGTGCCGCTGGAATCCAATGACCCGTGGTGCGCCGAGATGCAGGGCTTTTCCCTGCGCAACGTGACGCTCACGGTCTATGATGAGCACAATAAGCAGGTCTATTCCGACCTCGGCGAGATGCTCTTCACGCATTTCGGTGTCTCCGGACCGCTGGTCCTGTCGGCAAGCGCGCATATGCGCGACTTTTCGCAGCACAGCTACCGCCTGTCCATCGACCTGAAGCCGGCGCTGGATGAAAAGAAGCTCGACGCGCGCATCCTGCGTGATTTTCAGAAATACGCCAACCGGGACTTTAAGAACGCGCTCTATGACCTTGCGGGTCATGCCATGATCCCGGTGCTCGTGCGCCTGTCCGGTATTCCGGAGGATACGAAGGTCAACACTGTCACGCGCGAACAGCGGCACAAGCTCGTAGACCTGTTTAAGCATTTTCCCGTCTCCGTTTGCGGGACGCGGCCGATCAGCGAGGCGATCATCACCTCCGGCGGCGTGTCGGTCAAGGAGATCAATCCCCGCACCATGGCATCCAAGCGGATGCCGGGGCTGTATTTTGCCGGAGAGGTGCTCGATCTGGACGCCTATACCGGCGGCTATAACCTGCAGATCGCGTGGAGCACCGGTTATGTGGCCGGAAACGCTGTCTGCACATGACATGGAAAGGAATCAACGCTTTGGATACACACATTACCGTTGCCATTGACGGCCCCTCCGGTGCCGGAAAAAGTACGATTGCCCGCGCGGCTGCGCGCCGCTTTGGTCTGATCTATGTGGACACCGGTGCAATCTACCGCACGGTCGGCCTTGCTGCCGAGCGTGCCGGGGTGAACTGCTCGGATGCCGATGCCATGCAGGCGCTACTGCCGGCGCTGCGCATCGAGCTTTCGTATGATGCGGCGGGAGAGCAGCGGATGCTGCTCAACGGAGAGGACGTTTCGGAAACGATCCGTCTGCCGGAGGTGTCACTGCTGGCCTCGCGCGTGTCGGCGCTGCCGGTCGTGCGCGCGTTCCTGCTTGATATGCAGCGCAGCCTTGCCCGCACGCACAGCGTCGTTATGGACGGGCGCGACATCGGTACGGTCGTTTTGCCGGATGCCGGTCTGAAGATCTTCCTGTCCGCCTCGGCGGAGTGCCGCGCGCAGCGCCGCTGGCGTCAGCTGCAGGAAAAGGGCATTCAGGAGCCGTATGCCGACGTGCTGCGTGAGCTCGAGCAGCGCGATTATGACGATACCCACCGCGCCATTGCGCCGCTCAAGGCAGCGCCGGACGCCGTGCACATCGACACGAGCGAGCTCACGCTTGAGCAGAGCATCGACGCCGTGTGCGCAGCAGTCCGCACGCGCTTCGGACTGGAGGCGGACGCATGAGAGAGCTGCGCGTCGCCAAGTCTGCCGGTTTTTGCTTCGGCGTCAGCCGCTCGGTCAAAATGGCCGAGGAGATGCTCGCGGCCGAGGCGAACTGCTACAGCCTCGGCGAGCTGATCCATAACGACGACGTTGTGCAGCACCTGCGCTCCGAGGGGCTCACGGTCGCGGACGGACCGGAGCAGATCCCGCAGGGCGCGTCGGTCATCATCCGGTCCCACGGCGTCAGCCGTGCGGAGTTTGAGGCCGTGCAGAGCACGGGCGCGACGGTGTATGACGCGACCTGCCCGAAGGTCAAGCGCATCCACGAGATCGTGGCGGAGGCCTCCGCTGAGGGGCGGCAGCCGGTCATCATCGGAGCCGCCGACCACCCTGAGGTGCGTGCGATCTGCGGCTGGTGTACATCCCCAATTGTGGTCAATGACGCCTCACAGCTCGCCGCGCGTATCGCTGACGGCACCATCGACTGTGCAAAACCGCTGACTGTTGTCATCCAGACGACCCAAACGCAAGAAAAACTGCTGGAATGTCAGAAAATTATAAAAAAAGAGTGTACAAACGCCAAATTGTTTGATACAATATGTGGTGCTACGTTTACACGTCAGACAGAGGCCGCGCAGATGGCCCGCAACTGCGATGCAATGGTCGTTGTCGGCGGCAGCCACAGTGCAAACAGCCGCCATCTCTACGAGATCTGCTGCAGTGCGTGTGCAAACGTGCAATTTATTGAAAACGCAGCGCAGCTTGATACAAGCGCGTTCGTACATGCGGATACGGTCGGCCTGACAGCCGGGGCCTCCGTGCCTGCATGGATCATTAAGGAGGTAAAACAAAAGATGAGCGACGAGATCCTGACTCAAGAAAATCCCATGGAGACTGAAAATTTTGATGAAATGCTGGAGGCATCTCTCAAGCCTATATATAATGGAGAAAAGGTAACCGGTACGGTCGTGGCCATTTCCGCCACCGAGATCAGTGTCGATATCGGCACCAAGTATTCCGGCTTCATCCCGACCAGCGAGTTCACCGACGACGGCATCAAGGTTGAAGATGTCCTGCACGTCGGCGACAGCATTGAGGCGAGCGTTGTGCGCGTCAACGATGTCGAAGGCACTGCGATGCTCTCCAAGAAGCGTCTGGACGCCGTGAAGAACTGGGCTGCCATTGAAGAGGCACAGGAGAGCGGCGAGATCGTTGAAGGCAAGGTCACCGAGGACAACAAGGGCGGCATCGTTGTGTCCGTCAGGGGCATCCGCGTGTTCGTGCCCGCTTCCCAGTCCGGCCTGCCGAAGGACGCTGCCATGTCCGAGCTCGTTGGCCAGACCGTGCGTCTGAAGATCACCGAGGTCAACCGCGGCCGTAAGCGCGTTGTCGGCTCCATCCGCGCTGTCGCCCAGAAGGAGCGCCGCGAGCGCGCCGAGAAGATCTGGAGCGAGATCGAGGTCGGCAAGCACTATCACGGTGTTGTCAAGTCCCTGACGTCCTACGGTGCGTTTGTTGACATCGGCGGCATTGACGGCATGGTGCACGTCTCCGAGCTGAGCTGGAGCCGCATCAAGCAGCCGTCCGACGTGCTGTCCGTCGGCGACGAGGTCGATGTCTACGTCATCAGCTTCGACGCGGAGAACCACAAGATCTCCCTCGGCTACAAGGACCCCAACGGCAACCCCTGGACCAAGTTCACGTCCACCTTCCAGGTCGGCGACGTGGCGAAGGTCACCATCGTCAAGCTCATGCCTTTCGGCGCGTTTGCCGAGGTGCTGCCCGGCGTTGACGGCCTGATTCACATCTCCCAGATCGCCAACCGCCGCATCGGCAAGCCCGATGAGGTGCTGACCGTCGGCGACATTGTCGATGCCAAGATCACCGCGATCGACGAGGAGAAGCACAAGATCTCCCTGTCCATCCGCGCGCTGACCGCTCCCGAGCCGGCTCCGGTGCGTGAGCGCCCGGCCAAGAAGCCGATGGCTCCCGAGGCCGACGCCCTCGTCTACGAGATCTCCGCTACCGGTGAGGCCACCGGCAACATCCCCGAGATCGACTTCGACGATGTCGACGAGTAATTTGATTTGAAAGCATCCCTGCACACGTGTGCAGGGATGCTTTTTTGCTGCCCGCACCTTGCGCCGGGGCGTGTTTCTGATTATAATGAAACCATAACAACTGTGTATGTACATAACAGCAACAGAAAGAAAGGAGCGATCCTATGGCACTTTACGGGAAGATCAGGGCAAAGCTCGGCGGCAAGCCGTTTTGCACGATGGTCGTACTGGCGGCAGGCTCGTCCAAACGTATGGGGCGCGACAAACTGATGATGGAGGTCGGCGGCATACCGGTGCTCGTGCGCTCGCTGCAGGCAATGCAAAACTGCGCCGCGGTCGACGAGCTGATCGTTGTCACGCGCACGTCGCGCCTCGAGGAGATCGCTGCGCTGCGTGACCGATATGCCCTTACGAAGATGACGAAGGTCGTTGTCGGCGGTATGACGCGCGCAGAGTCTTCGTTGGCCGGTGTGCTGGCTGCGAGCAACCGTGCCACGCTCATCGGCGTCCATGATGCCGCGCGCCCGCTCGTGACGGACGTGATCATCACCGATACGATCAACGCGGCGCAAAAGAGCCGCGCGGCCGCGCCCGGCATCCCGGTGCGCGACACGGTCAAGGTAACGTCCGACGGCATCATTACCGGCACGCCCGCCCGCTCGACGCTCTCCGCCATTCAGACGCCGCAGGTGTTTCAGGCGGATCTCATCAAGGCTGCGCTTACCAATGCCATGCGCAAGCATCTGGCCATCACGGACGACTGTTCGGCGGTCGAGCAGCTGCGCGTTAAGCCCGTCGTGACGCAGGGCTCGGAGGAGAACATCAAGATCACGACGCCGATCGACATCGAGCTTGCCGAGCTCATCCTGAGGAGGCGCGGCAAGGCATGATGCGCATTGGACACGGATATGACGTGCATCGCCTCGTCCGCGGCCGCAGGCTTATCCTCGGCGGCGTCGATATCCCGCATGAGACCGGCCTGCTCGGTCATTCGGATGCCGACGTGCTCACGCACGCCGTCATGGATGCGCTGCTCGGCGCGGCCGCCATGGGCGATATCGGTCAGCTTTTCCCGGACAATAACCCCGCATTTGCCGGAGCGGATAGTCTGGCGCTGCTGCGCGAGGTGGTGGTGCGCCTGCACGCAGAAGGGTATGTGGTCGGCAACATGGACTGCACGGTGCTCGCACAGGCGCCGAAGCTCGCGCCGTACATTATGCATATGCGCTGCAATCTGGCCAAGTGTCTGGACATCGGCACGGACTGTGTCAGCATCAAGGCAACGACCGAGGAGGGACTCGGTTTCACCGGCGCGCGCGAGGGTATCGCTGCGCACGCGGTCGTGTTGATCGAGAAACAGGCGTAAACGCCGGCGCCGCTCCCGCATAGAATGGTGCATCACCATGTGGGAGGGAGCTCATAATGCAGCGCTATTGTCTGATTCTGTGCCGGTCGCTGACCTATGCACAGCGGTCGTCGCGGGTGCTTGAGCGCGCGGGCATCACTGCCGCCGTACTCAAAGCGCCGCTAAGCGTCTCCAAAACCGGATGCACGTATTGCGTCAAACTGAAGGAAACCCAACTGGAACGCGCTCTGCTGCTCCTGGACCGCGCAGCGATCCAGCGGGGAAAAATCTATCGCCTGCTGGAAGACGGTACTTACCAGGAGGTGACGGTATGATCTATCTGGACTCGGCGGCCACGAGCCTGCTCAAGCCGCCGTCGGTGGCACATGCAGCGTCGATGGCCATACGCACGATGGCGAGCCCCGGCCGCGGCGGACACAGCGCTGCCATGCGCGCGGCCGACACGGTCTTTGCCTGTCGGTCGGCGGCCGCGGCGCTCTTTCATGTCCCGGAGCCGGAGCGCGTTGTGTTTACCATGAATGCGACGCACGCGCTCGACATTGCCATTCACTCGCTCGTTTCGCCCGGAGATCCGGTCGTGATCTCCGGCTATGAGCACAACTCCGTCACGCGCCCGTTATATGCCCTGGGCGCGCAGGTGCGTGTTGCGGCGAGCCCGCTGTTCGATCCTGCGGCGGCGGTCGATGCTTTCCGGCGCGCGCTGCCGGGAGCGAGGGCGGCCGTGTGCACGATGGTGTCGAACGTGTTCGGCTATCTGCTGCCGGTGCAGGAGATCGCGGAGCTCTGCGCAGCGGCACGCGTCCCGCTGATCGTGGACGCATCGCAGGCGGCCGGCTGCGTCGCGCTGGACGCGTCCGCGCTCGGCGCGGCCTTTGTCGCCATGCCGGGGCACAAGGGGCTGCTCGGGCCGCAGGGAACGGGCATTTTGCTGTGCTTCGCGCAGCCGGAGCCGCTGCTGTATGGCGGTACCGGTTCACAAAGCATGCTCCAGACCATGCCGGAACAGCTGCCCGACCGGCTTGAGGCGGGCACGCACAATGTCCCCGGCATCGCGGGCCTGCTGGCGGGTATCCGCTACGTGTCCGCGCAGGGTGTGGACAATATCGCCCGGCGGGAGCGAAGACTTTCGCAGAATCTGAGCGAGCGCCTGCGCAGGGAGACACGGCTGGAAGTGTTTGCATCACCGGATACATCCTGCCAGACGGCGGTGCTGTCCGTTCGCTGCCGCGATATGGACTGCGAAACGCTGGCACAGGCGCTTGCGCACAGCGGCATTGCCGTGCGCGCGGGGCTGCACTGTGCACCGGTCGCGCACCGCACTGCGGGCACGCTCGAGACCGGCACGGTGCGCCTGAGCCTGTCGCCGTTTACGACGGATGCGGATATTGCGCACACGGTTCGTGCGTTTCATGACATCCTGCGTACAGGCAAAAGCGGATTTTTGTATTGAAATTTACGGGCTTGTAGGGTATAATATTATAATTCATAAGATTGGCGTTTTGCGCCCGCAAAACGGAATCCAACAGCCGAGGGAATGCTTATGGCACAACTTGCAGCCTTCTGGGCAAAGCTGACGATACTGGTGTCGACGATGCGGTTTTCGGACATCGTGGATATTCTGATTGTCGCTTATCTGATCTACAATATCATCATGCTCATCCGCAAGACGAATTCGTTCCGCCTTGCGCGCGGTATTCTGCTGATCCTGATTGCGCTTTGGCTCTCGGGTGTGCTGAAGCTGACGATGTTCAACCGCCTCCTGCAAAAGACGGTCGAGCTTGGACTTATCGCGCTCGTCATCATCTTCCAGCCGGAGCTGCGCCGCCTGCTTGAGCGCATGGGCAGCAAAACGTTCCCGAGCTTTGGGTCAAAGCCGCTTGAGACGCTGGGCATGGATAACGTCATCTCGCAGACGATCGCCGCGTGCACGCAGCTGTCATCGACCAAGACCGGCGCACTCATCGTTTTTGAGCGCGGTGTAACGCTCGACGAGCAGATGCGCAGCGGCACGACCGTCAATTCCGATGTGACGGCGGAGCTGCTCAAGAATATTTTCTATCCCAAAGCGCCGCTGCATGACGGCGCAGTCGTGATCCGTGACGGCCGCATTGCGGCGGCCGGCTGTGTCCTGCCGCTGACGAGCAACACGAATCTCAGCCCCGATCTCGGCACGCGCCACCGCGCGGGCATCGGCATGAGCGAACATTCGGACGCTGTGGTCGTGATCGTCTCCGAGGAGACCGGGGGCATCTCCATCGCTGTGGACGGCATGCTCAAGCGCCGCCTCTCCGCAGAGACCTTTGAGGCGATCCTGCGCAGTGAGCTTCTGCCAGAGGAGGAGCAGCAGCGCAGGCGCTGGGACGTTTTTGTCGATTTCGTGAAGAAACTCAATCCGCTTCGCCGGGAGAACCGCTATGACAAAAAAGACGACAATCAACAAAATCATCAGCAGTAAGGCGTTCTGGATCATCATTTCGCTGCTGGGCTCGTTCCTGCTGTGGATGTATATCATGTCCACGGAGGAGACAACGATCGAAAAGACGTTTTCCAATGTCAAGGTCGTGTACCAGGGCGCGGACGATCTGCGCGCCGCGCGCGGCCTGATCGTGACGGATGCCGACGCCGACAGTGTGACCGTGCGTCTCAAGGGCACGCGGCGTGTGCTCGGAAATCTCAGCTCTGCGGATCTGTCTGCGGTCATTGACGTGTCCGGCATTTCGCAGGCGCGCGAGATGCAGGTGAGCTATTCGCTGCAGTACCCGACCAACGTCGATAAGAGCAGCATTACGGTCCTGAGCAAGACGCCAGAGACCATCAGCTTTTCCGTTGTGCAGGAGGCGAACAAGACGCTGGAAGTCAAGGGCGTCTTTACCGGCAGCGTTAAGGAGGGCTATACGGCCGAGCCGATCAAGGTGGAGCCTTCGTCGATCACGCTCTATGGCCCGCAGGAGGAGCTCGATGAGGTGGACAGCATCTGTGTCTATGTCACGCGCACGGAACTGGATAAGTCCATTGCGCCGACCAATTGCCCCTATGTCCTGCTCGATAAGGACGGCAATAAGCTCAAGCCCAAGGAGATCTCCGGCAACTATGATACGGTCAGCGTGTCGATGCCGGTGCTGATGAATAAGGAGCTGCCGCTCAAGGTCTCACTTGTGGGCGGCGCCGGAGCGACGGAGGAAAACTGCGTCGTCGATATCGAGCCGAAGAGCATTCAGGTCGCCGGTGACACGGATGTGCTCAGCAAGCTCAATCAGATCGTCGTTGCGACGATCGATCTGTCCGGCTTTGCTACGTCGTATGAGAAGACGGTCACGATCCCGCTGGAAAACGACTTGCGCAACCTCAGCGGCGTTACGGAGGCGACGGTGCGCGTCTCTGTCCGAGGCCTGGCGACGGAGAAGATCACGGCGACGAATATCACGACGACCGGCACGACCCGCAGCGTTGAGATCATGACGACGTCGCTGGCTGTGACCGTGCGCGCGCCGGAGGATGTGATCTCGCAGATCACGGCGGAGAACGTGCGCGTGGTCGTGGATCTGACCAATTATAAGGCCACGAGCGGCACGGTCGCCGTTCCGGCGAAGATCTATGTGGACGGCTTCTCCAACGCCGGTGCGGTCGGAGAGTATGTCGTGAATGTGCGTTTTACAGGAGGATGATACGATGACGCAGAATGCTGTGGTGACCAAACTGATCAGCCGCCATGTGGCGGAGGTAGAGGTGGAGCGCGGCACGGCCTGCGGCGGTACGTGTGAGTCGTGTGAGGCGTGCGTGTTTCAGAGCCGCATCCGGGCCGAGGCGCTCAATAAGGTTTCGGCGCTGCCTGGTCAGAAGGTCGTCATTGAGAGCAAGACGTCGGACGTGCTCGGCGCGGCTGCGCTGCTGTATCTGGTGCCGTTTGTGCTCCTGTTTCTGGGTTATGCCATCGGCAGCGCGCTCGGCTGGGGTGAGGGCGGCTGCGTGCTGATCGGTTTTGCGTTTTTCGCGCTTGGCGTGGCGTGCAATGTCGTGTACCAGCGCCGCAAGAAAGCGAGCCCCATTACATTTGAAATCATTCAGGTCCTGGAGACTTGAGATAAGAAGGGTAAGAGCAAATGATTAGAAGTATGACCGGCTATGGCGGCGCGAAGGGCACCGTCGAGGGCCTGAGCGTTACGGTCGAGCTCAAGAGCGTCAACAACCGCTACTTGGATATTGCCGTGCGCATGCCGCGCAACTTCCTCTTCGCCGAGGACGCGGTCAAATCCACCATCCAGCAGCACGTCAGCCGCGGCAAGCTGGACGTGTTCGTCACGATCGACTCCTCGCAGGCGGAGGACACCGTCCTGCGTGTGAACGAGCCGCTGCTGCGCGCTTATATTGACACGCTCAACGCGCTCGCCGTGCGCTATGATCTGAAAAACGACATGTCGCTCATGTCGCTCATGCGTTTTCCGGACATCCTGTCCGTGGAAAAGGCGGAGGCGGATCAGGATAAGATCCGTTCCGGCCTGATCGAGCTGACGCAGCAGGCGCTGGCGGACTATGACCAGATGCGCGAGCGTGAGGGCGAAAAGCTCCGTGCGGACGTGGCTGAGAAGCTTGCGCGCATCGAGTCGCTCGTCGCGCAGGTCGAAACGGCCGCTCCCGAGACGGCTGCCGCCTATGAGACACGCCTGCGCCAGAAGCTTGAGACGGTGCTCGCCGCGACCGATATCGACGAGGCACGCATCATCGCCGAGGCCGCCATTTTTGCCGACCATGTCGCCGTTGACGAGGAGACGGTGCGTCTGCGCAGCCACATTGCCCAGCTGCGCCAGATGCTTGAGAGTGGTTCCCCGGTCGGCCGCAAGGCGGACTTCCTCATTCAGGAATTTAACCGCGAGGCAAATACCATCGGCTCCAAGTGCCAGAATGCGGACATCGCAAAGGTGGTCGTGGATCTTAAGTCCGAGATCGAGAAGATCCGTGAGCAGATCCAGAACATCGAGTAAGGAGCGGCGACTTGAAACTCATCAACATCGGATACGGAAACTATGTTTCCTCGGAGCGGCTGCTGGCTGTCGTCAGTCCGGATTCTGCCCCCATCAAGCGCATCGTGCAGGACAGCCGGGAGATCGGCATGCTCATCGATGCGACCTACGGCCGAAAAACGCAGGCTGTCCTCATCATGGATACCGGCCACGCCGTGCTCTCGGCGCTGCCGCCGGATGCGGTACAGGCCCGTGTTGAGGCCACAGATACGGAAACCGGAGGAGATATGATATGAACCACCAGACAGGGAAGCTGATCCTGATCTCCGGCCCCTCGGGCACCGGAAAGAGCACGGTCATCTCGCGCCTGATGCGCTTGCGTGATGACGTGTGCTTTTCCGTCTCTGCCACGACGCGCGCCCCGCGCCCCGGCGAGGTCGACGGAGCGGACTACTTCTTCGTTACACGCGCGATGTTTGACGCTATGGTCGCGTCGGATGAGCTGCTTGAGCATGCCGAATATGTCGGCAATTGCTACGGTACGCCGAAGAGCTATGTCGAGCGGCGCTGCGCTGAGGGTGTGCATGTCCTGCTGGATATCGACGTGCAGGGTGTGCACCAGATCAGCGAGAAGCGGCCGGACGCGATCCGCGTTTTTATGATGCCGCCGTCTTTTGCGGAGCTTGAGCGCCGTCTGCGCGGCCGCCATACGGACGACGAGCAGAAGATCTGCGAGCGGCTGGCGCAGGCGCGGCGTGAATGCGCGCTGGCGTATACCTATGATTACGTTGTTATCAACGATGATCCCGACGTTGCAGCCAAGGAGCTCGACGCCATCATCACGGCAGAGTGTTGCCGCTATCCCGATCGGAAAAACTATTTTACAGAGGTGCTTGAAAAATGATGCTGTATCCCCCCATGAGCGTTCTGGCCGAAAAGGCCGGCAGCCGCTATCTTCTGGTGAACCTGGTCGCGCGCCGCGCGCGCAACATTGCCGCCGCTGCACAGGCCGCCGGCGAGCCGCTGGATACCAAGCCGGTGTCCATGGCGATCGACGAGGTGTATGACGGCCGCCTTCAGGTCGTGCACAAGGAATAATCCTTCAGGCGGGCACTACCCGCCTGATTTTTTCGGAGAGGGGGCGCGCAGATGCTGCAGATCCCGGTCGCAAAGGTCGCCGTTTTGGCTGCAACGTTTGCGTTTGACCGACCGTATACGTATAAGATCCCACAGCCGCTGACGGAGACGCTCCGCCCCGGCTGCCGCGTCATGGTGCCGTTTTCGCGCGGCAACCGCCCGTGTGAGGGCATGGTGCTCGCGCTCGATCAGGCGCAGGATGACCCAAAGCTCAAGCCCATCACGCGCCAGCTTGACCCTGAGCCCATCCTCTCGCCGGAGCTGATCCGGCTCGCCATCTGGATGCATGATCGCTTTTTCTGCACCATCTACGATGCGCTGCACGCGATCCTGCCGGCCGGTGTCTGGTATCGGGTCAGCACGGTCTACTGCGCTGCGTCGGAGCTGGATACCGATGCGGCGCTCACGCTGTGCGGGCGCTCCAGGCAGCGGCGGCTGGCGCTCGAGACCGTGCTTGCACATGGTGGGCGCTGCCCGCTGGAGACATTGCAGACGGCGTTTGGCGACAAAGATCCGGCGAGCGCGCTGCACTGGCTCGTGGAGCAAAAGCTCCTGACCGTCGAGGGTGCAGAAAAGCGCGTCGTGCGCGACAAACAGCTCGAGTATGCGAGCCTTGCCGTCTCGCTCGAGGAGGCGCAGGAGGAGATCCGCCGCCGCAGACGCGCGCCGCATCAGGTCGCAATTCTGGAGCTGCTGTGCACGATCGGCCGCGCCTCTGCCGACGAGGTGTGTCAGTTTACCGGCGCACCGAAGTCGTCTATGAAGGCGCTCGTGCAGCAGGAGCTCGTGCACATCGACACCGAGCCCTATTTCCGCCGCCCGACGCATTATACCGGGCAGCCTAAGCCCATCCCTGCGCTTACGGCGGCGCAGGCAGAGGTGTTTTCCGGTCTGCAGGCGCTGCTGCGCGCGCCGGACGCACAGGCGGCGCTGCTGTTCGGCGTGACCGGCAGCGGCAAGACGCTTGTGTACCTGCATCTGATCGAGCAGGCGCTCGCAGCGGAGCAGGGGGCGATTTTGCTCGTACCCGAGATCTCGCTGACACCGCAGATGATCGAGGCGTTTTCCGCGTACTTTGGTGATGCGGTGGCCGTTTTGCACAGCGGACTTCCGCTCTCGGAGCGTTATGATGAGTGGAAGCGCATTCGCGCCGGTCTTGCGCGCGTCGTCGTCGGCACGCGCAGCGCCGTCTTTGCGCCTATGGAGAATCTCGGCCTGCTCATCATTGACGAGGAGCAGGAGGACACCTATAAATCCGAGAGCACACCGCGCTATCACGCGCGCGACGTGGCAAAATTTCGCTGTGCGCAGCATCGCGCGCTGCTGCTGCTCGGCTCGGCGACGCCGGACGTTGTCAGCCGCTATTACGCCGAGACCGGCCGCTACCACTATTTCACGCTGCCGGATCGCTTTAACGCCCGCAAGCTGCCCGATGTCATCATCGCCGACATGAAGCAGGAGCTGCGAAACGGGAATTCCGGCTCGATCAGCTCCGTGCTCTATGCCGAGCTGGAGGAAAACCTCCGCCGCGGTGAACAGAGCATCCTGTTTCTCAACCGGCGCGGTGCGAGTAAGCTTGTCACCTGTGCTGAATGCGGCGCGACGTATTCGTGTCCGAACTGCAGCGTCAGTCTGACGTACCATCAGGGTAACCTGATGCTCATCTGCCACCACTGCGGTTACCGGCAGCGCGTCGACGACCGGTGTCCGGTCTGCGGCGGGGAGCTTCGCTTTCTCGGCGACGGGACGGAGCGCATCGAGGCAGACGTGCACGCCCTTTTTCCCGGCGTGGAAACGCTGCGCATGGATGCCGATGCCATCGCCATGGCCGGCACGCACGAGGCGCTGCTGCAGCGGTTTGTGCGAGAGCGCATCCCCATCATGATCGGCACGCAGATGATCACGAAGGGGCTGAATTTCGAAAATGTCACGCTCGTCGGCGTGCTCAATGCCGACCAGAGCCTGTATGTCGGCGACTACCGCGCCAATGAGCGCACATTTTCGCTCATCACGCAGGTCGTCGGCCGCAGCGGACGCGGCGATGCGCCTGGCCGCGCCGTGATCCAGACATTCACACCCGCAAACGAGACCATCCGTCAGGCCGCACGGCAGGATTATGATGCGTTTTACCGCTCGGAGATCGCCTTGCGGCGCCTCAACGGCACGCCGCCGTTCAGCGAGGTGCTGGCTGTCACGGTCTCCGGCGCGCAGGAAAATGCGGTCGTGCGCTGCTGTGCCTATATCCGCGATTACTTCCGGCAGACCGTCGGTGAGCGCGCGGAGGTGCTCGGCCCGGCGCCGCTGCCGGTCGTGCGTATGAATAACCGCTACCGCTACCGCGTCACGCTCTACTGCAGTCAGAGCAGGGAGGTGCGCCGTGCGGCGGCGAATATCGTCATGTACTGCAACACTGAAAAATCATTCCGCGATGTCACCGTCTTTGCCGATGACAACCCGCTGGACTAAGGAGAGGTATACAATGGCTACAAGAATGATCCTGAAAAACGGCGACCCCCAGCTGCGCAAGCACTGCCATGAGGTCAAGGATTTCAATCCCCGTCTGCATATGCTGCTCGACGATATGCGCCAGACGCTGGCGGAGTCCAACGGTGTCGGTCTTGCCGCGCCGCAGGTCGGCGTGCTGCGCCGCGCCGTCATTGTGCTGGAAACGAACGTCCCTGATGAAAAGGACGAGTATATGATCGAGCTCATCAACCCCGTCATCGTCGAAACGGCCGGCGAGCAGGTCGGCGCTGAGGGCTGCCTGAGCGTGCCGGATGAGTACGGCATCGTTGCGCGCCCGGACTATGTGAAGGTGCGCGCGCAGGATCGCCACGGCGAATGGTTTGAGGTCGAGGGGCACGGTCTGACGGCGCGTGCATTCTGCCATGAGCTCGATCACCTTGACGGCGTTCTGTTCATCGACAAGGCCACGCGGATGCTCGCTCCCGAGGAGCTGGAGCAGCAGACGAAGAGGTGAGGCGCATGCGCATCGTATTCATGGGCACGCCGGATTTTGCGGCTGTGTCCCTGCGGCGCCTGCTGGATGCCCATTTTGACGTTGTCGGTGTGTTCACACAGCCGGACAAGCCCAAAAACCGCGGCATGAAGCTCCAGCCGAGCCCGGTCAAGGAGATTGCGCTAGCAAACGGCTTGCCGGTCTTTCAGCCGGAAAAGATGCGTGACGGCACGGCGCTGGCAGCGCTGCAAAGCCTGCAGCCGGACATTCTCGTTGTCGTGGCCTACGGCCGCATCCTGCCGGACGAGCTGCTTGCCGCTGCGCCCCTCGGCGCAATCAATGTGCATGGCTCGCTGCTGCCGAAGTATCGCGGGGCAGCGCCCATCCAGTGGGCGGTGCTCAACGGCGATGCGGTGACCGGCGTGTCGACGATGTACCTCGACCGCGAGATGGACACCGGTGATGTGATCTACACCGAGCAGACACCGGTCGGTGAATTCGAGACCGCCGGTGAGCTCTTTGACCGGCTGGCCGTCATGGGTGCGGATCTGCTCGTGCGCACGCTGCAGGACATTGACGCGGGCGTTGCCCCGCGCACCCCGCAGGATCACAGCGCGGCGACGTATACCCGCCCGCTTACGCGCGACGATTCGCCCATTGACTGGGATCAAAGCCCGCGCGCGATCATCAAGCACATCTGCGGCCTCGAGCCGTGGCCGGTCGCTACGGCGGAGCTTGGCGGGCAGACGTTTAAGATCCACGCCGCCGATTATTCTGACCGCACGACGCACAAAGCTCCCGGAACGATCGTGGCAGCCGGCAAGGACGGCGTCACCGTCGCCTGTGCCGATGGGCAGACGGTGCGCATCACGCAGCTGCAGGCGCCGGGAAAAAAGCGTATGTCCGCAGCCGACTATCTTCTCGGGCACACGCTGCCCGTTGAGGACTGAGTATGGCTATAACTGCACGGGACGCGGCATGGACCGCGCTGCAGCGCTGGCGCAAAAACGGCGCATGGTCGGATGCCGCGCTCAACATCGTGCTGCAGAATGCGCAGCTTGCGCCGCGTGATGCCGCGCTCGCAGCGCGCATCTGCTACGGGACGCTGCAAAATCTGACGCTGCTGGATCATTACCTTGCGGCATACTGCACGACACCGCTGCAAAAGCTTGAGCCGAAGGTGCTCGACCTGCTGCGGCTGTCGGCGTATCAGATCGTACTGCTGGATAAAGTGCCGCCGCGCGCGGCGGTGAACGAGGCGGTCGCGCTCTGCCGCAAGGGCGGCTGTGCGCGCGCAGCGGGGCTGGTCAATGCGGTCTTGCGCCGCGTGGCGGAGCACCGTGACGCGCTGCCGGAGATCCCGGGGGCGGGTACGGCATCCTATCTCTCCGTGCGCACCAGCCATCCGCAGTGGCTGGCGCAGATGCTCATCGACGTGCACGGCTATGACTTTGCCGAGCGCGCGCTTTTGGCAAACAACGCCGACGCGCCTGCCTGCCTGCAGGTGAACACCCTGAAAACAACACCCGATGCCCTGGCTGCGTCTCTGCGCGCCGACGGTATCGAGACGCAGCTGCACCCGTGGCTGCCGGACGCATTGCTGTGCCGCGGCGGAAACCTTGCGGCTGCACGCGCCTTTGCCGACGGCTGGTTTTATGTGCAGGACGCGGCCGCGCACTGTGCAGCGCTTGCCGCCGGTGTTCGTCCGGGGATGCGTGTGCTCGATGCCTGCGCCGCGCCGGGCGGCAAAAGCTTTGCTGCCGCGGTGCAGATGCGCGATCAGGGATGTATGATTTCCTGCGATATACACGAAAATAAATGGAAGCGTATCCGCGCCGGTGCCGATCGGCTGGGACTGTCGTGCATCTCGACGCGCACGATGGATGCCCGCCGTCCGGATGCCGATCTGGTCGGCACGATGGACATCGTGCTGGCGGACGTGCCGTGCTCGGGACTGGGTGTTATCCGTAAGAAGCCGGAGATTCGCTTCAAAGACCCGGCGACGCTCTCACAGTTGCCGGCCATCCAGCGCGACATTCTCGAGGGACTCGCACCGTGCGTGCGTCCCGGCGGTGTGCTGGTGTATTCTACGTGCACGGTGCTCGCGCGCGAGAACGAGGACGTGGTGCAGGATTTTCTGCGCACGCATCCGAAGTTTGCACCGGAGGCGTTTTCGCTGCCGCTCCCGGCGGCGGATACGGCGGGCGGAATGTTTACCTTCTGGCCGCAGGAACATGAAACGGACGGATTTTTTGTCTGTAAGCTGAGGAGACACGAATGAGAGACATCAAAGCCATGCTCCCCGAAGAGATCGCGGCGGCGCTCGCCGAAATGGGGCAGCCGAAATACCGTGCCAAGCAGATCTTCCAGTGGCTTGCGCGCGGTGCGTCGTCGTTTGACGAGATGACGAACCTGTCCAAGGATCTGCGCGCAGCGCTCGCGGAGCAGTTTTACATCTCCAAGCTTGAGATGCTGCGCAAGCAGGTCTCCGCCATGGACGGCACGATCAAGTACCTCTGGCAGCTCGATGACGGCAACGCCGTCGAGACGGTCGTCATGCACTATAAGCACGGCAACACCATCTGCATTTCCTCGCAGGTCGGCTGCCGGCAGGGGTGCGCGTTCTGCGCGTCCACGATCGGCGGTCTGATCCGCAGCCTTGAGCCCTCGGAGATGCTCGACGAGGTGCTTTACTCCGAGCGAGAATCTGGATGCAAGATCTCGAATATCGTCCTCATGGGCATCGGCGAGCCGCTTGATAACTTCGATAATGTGATGCGCTTTCTTGAACTGGTGAATCACCCCGATGGAGAGAATATCGGTATGCGGCACATCTCACTGTCCACGTGCGGGCTCATCGAGCGCTTCGATGATCTGGCGGCGCGCGACCTGCAGCTCACGCTCTCGGTCTCGCTCCACGCTCCGGATGACGAGACCCGCTCGAAGATCATGCCGGCCAACCGCGGCCGCGGTGTTCAGGCGCTCATTGACGCCTGCGCCAGATATTATCAGGCGACCGGTCGGCGCATTTCCTTCGAATATGCGATGATCGACGGCGTGAACGACACGCCTGAGCACGCGCGGCTGCTGGCAAAGCACGCGCGGCGCGTCTGTGCGCATGTGAACCTCATCCCGCTCAACCATGTGGAAGAGCGGGCGTTCCGGCCGTCCACGCCGGAGCACCTCAAGGCATTCATACGCATTTTGGAGCATGCCGGCGTGAACGTGACCGTGCGCCGCAAGCTCGGCAGTGATGTGGACGCGTCCTGCGGCCAGCTGCGCAAGAAGGTCGCGGATCACCGCGCCTGAAGGGGGAAGAGCCCATGCAATGCTTTGCAAAGTCGGACAGGGGTGCTGTCCGCAAGGAGAATCAGGACCGTGCCGCCGGTGCGCGCATCCGGCGCAAGGGCTGCGTTGTCGGCGTCGTCTGCGACGGCATGGGCGGCGCTGCCGGTGGGAAGCTTGCGAGCGAGCTTGCCGCGTCAACCTTTCTGGCGCAGTTTCGCCGGGAGATGATGGCGGGCTGCGCGGTCGAGCCTGCGATGCGCGCAGCCTGCGACGCTGCCAATCAGGCGGTCTACGGCCGTGCCTGTGCCGACCCCGAGCTGCGCGGCATGGGTACGACGATCGTCGCCGCCTGCGTGCGGCACGGACGGCTCACGGTGCTGCACGTCGGCGACAGCCGCGCGTATCTGGTCGGACCGCGCCATATGCAGCAGATCACGACGGATCACTCGCTTGTGCAGGAGCTGATCGCGAGCGGGCAGGTGCTGCCGGAGCAGGCACATCGCCACCCGCGCCGCAATGTGATCACGCGCGCTGTCGGTGTTGGGGCCAAGGTCGAGCCTGACTGCCGCAGCATGCCGTTTCCGCTGGGCGCGCGGCTGCTGCTGTGCACGGACGGACTGTCCAACACGCTCACGGATGTGCAGCTGCATGATTTCTGCCGCAGTTCCAGAGATGCAAAGCAGATCTGCTGCCGCCTGATCGCGGCGGCGCTCTCGCGCGGTGCGCGCGACAATGTGACCGCGCTGGTTCTTTTCCGCTAAGCGCGGCAACGGGGGAACACTATGGAACAATCAATGAATCGTTATATCGGCCAGATGCTGGACGATCGCTACGAGATCCTGGAGGTCATCGGCAGCGGCGGCATGTCGGTCGTTTATAAGGCCATGTGCCATAAGCTGCACCGCTATGTCGCCGTCAAGATCCTGCGTGATGAGATGGCGGAGGATGCCGAGCTGAAAAACCGCTTTCAGGCGGAGGCACACGCCGTCGCCATGCTCTCGCAGCCGAACATCGTCTCGGTGTATGACGTGGGGCACAGCGGCGACACGGAGTATATCGTCATGGAGCTCATCGAGGGCGTGACGCTCAAGCAGCGCCTCGCGGAGCGCGGCGTGTTCAGCGCGCAGGAGGCGCTGAGCTATGCCACGCAGATCGCAAAAGCGCTCCAGCACGCGCATGCGCACGGCATCGTTCACCGCGACATCAAGCCGCAGAACATCATGATCACGAATGACGATATGGTCAAGGTGGCGGATTTCGGCATTGCCGCGCTGGAAAACATCCGCGAGGAGCGCAGCGGACAGGCCATCGGCTCTGTGCACTATATTGCGCCCGAGCAGGCGAAGGGGCTCAATGCCGACGCGCGCAGCGACCTGTATTCGCTCGGCGTCGTGCTCTATGAGATGACGACCGGTCACCTGCCGTATGACGCCGACACACCGGAGGAGATCGCGCTCAAGCATATCGCCGGCAGTGCCAAGCCGCCGCGGGAGTGGAACAGTGACATTCCAGAGGAGCTTGAACGCATCACGCTCAAGGCGATGGAGCCCGACCTGCGCAAGCGCTATCAGTCGGCGGGGGAGCTGCTCAAAGCACTCAACGCCTGCAAAAAGCACCTCAACCAGCAGCGTCCGCTTGCCGAGCGGCGCAAGGAGAACGCGGAGAAAAAAGAGTCCTTCTTCGGCGTGGGGCATGACCTCACGGAAGAAGAGTATCAGCGGCGGCGCAAGCGCGCCAAGCGCGTGAGCTATTTCACTGGCATTTTCTCGGTCGGTGTGTTTGCCGTCTTGCTGTTCGTGTTCCTGTGGAACTTCTGGCTCGAGGATCTGTTCCGTACGGCGGAGCGCGTGGATGTGCCGAATTTCACCGGGAAATCCTACGAGGCAGTCGTCAACGACAAGCAGTATTCCGACTATCGCTTTACCGTTGTGTATACCGTTGACCCCGAGGTGCCGGACGGCGTCATCATCGCTCAGGACCCGGAAGCCGGAAAGAGCCGCATGCGCGTGCCGGAGGGAATCAGTGTGCAGCTTACCGTCAGCACCGGTGTCGTTATGGCGGAAGTTCCCTATGTGGTCAATGAGGACTATGAGGCGGCGACGGAGATGCTCGAAAAAGCCGGCTTTACCGTTACGACGGAGTTTCAGGCCTCCAAGGATGTGACGGCGAAGTATGTCATCCGCTCAGAGCCTGCTCCGGGCGAAAAGACGGCAGTCGGTACGAGCGTGAAGCTCATCGTCAGCGGCGGACCGACGCTGCGGGATGTCACGGTGCCCGACTTGTCTACGCTTACGGAGTCGGCCGCGATCGCGCGCATCGAGAGCAGCGGTCTCTGCTATGGTGGCACGTACAAAGAGGCGAATGACGCGAAGCAGGGCACGGTCTTCAAGCAGAGCGCACCGGCCAACACAAAGCTCACGGAGTACAGCAAGGTCTATATCTGGGTCTCCGACGGGCCCGAAAAACCGTAACAGACAAAGGAGCACATTGCTTATGGTGCAGGGTGTCATCATCAAGGCGCTCAGCGGCTTTTACTATGTGGCCGCCGGCGATCAGATCGTGGAGTGCAAGGCGCGCGGCCGCTTCCGGTATGACGGGTGCAGCCCGCTGGTCGGCGACCGGGTGCAGCTGAGCTTCGATGCGCACGGAAAGGGGCGCATTGAAGCGGTGGAGCAGCGGCGCAACGCGTTCATCCGTCCGGCGGTGGCGAATATCGACCAGCTCATCATGATCGGCGCGAATGTCAATCCGATCACCGATCCGTTCCTGATCGACCGCGTGGTCGCTATCGCGGAAAACGCGGGCTGCGAGCCGGTCGTCTGCCTCAATAAGTGCGACCTTGACCCGGCGGAGCATCTCTATGACATTTACCGCTCCATCGGTTTTCGCGTTCTGCGCACGAGCGCTGCGACCGGCCTCGGCTTGGATGCGCTGCGCGATGCGCTGCGCGGGAAGACCAGTGCCTTCACCGGCAACTCCGGCGTCGGCAAATCGAGCCTGCTCAATGCGCTCGACACATCCTTCGGCATTGCGACCGGCGCCGTCAGCGAGCGGCTCGGCCGCGGCAAGCATACGACGCGCCATGTCGAGCTCTATGCACTCGGCGAGGACACGTTTGTCGCCGACACGCCGGGCTTCGCGTCCTTTGAGGTGGATATGGTCGACCCCATCTCGTGCGAGAATCTGCAGTATGCATTCCGGGAATTCCGGCCATATATCGGCAAGTGCCGCTTTCGTGACTGCGCGCACCTGAAAGAGCCAGGCTGTGCAGTGCTCGCCGCCGTGGAGGCGGGCGAGATCGCGCCCGAGCGTCACGAGAGCTATGCGCGCCTGTATGCGCTCTCGGCACAGGTCTGTGATTGGGAAAAGAAAAAATAACGCACAAATGTACCGTCCTCCGCATATCCTGTAGGGATAACCTGCAAGCGGAGGGCGGTGCTTTATGTTTCGACGGCGGGGGATCTGTTTTTGGATCGGCATTGCGTGCGTGGTCACCGGGGTGTTCATCATTCTGGCGCTCGTGCTGCCGGCGGGATTCTGGTGGTTTGCGCTCGGCGGTGCGCTCATTGCGGCCGGTGTGTGGCTGCTGCGGTGCTGATGGCGGCATAACCGCCGTGTGCGCGGCATAAGGATGTACAAAAAACGATAAGGAGCACATCTTTATGGAACTACAACTGGGTAAGCAGGAGCACAGAATGTATACGCGGGTCTTTGACCGCATCGGGGAGGAGACGTGCAGCGTGGACGCCGTCGTGCCAGACGCGCTCGGCGATCTCAGCGCACTCGTGGTCACGGAGGGGACGTTCTGCCTTTGGAATCTCGCGTTTTCGGACAAGAGCGCACAGATCGAGGGCTGCATTGCGGCGGATGTCGTCTATGCCGAGGAAAACGGCGCGCTGCGCAGTTTCCCTGTGGAGCTGCCGGTCAAGGTGCATATGAGCGGCGAGACGCTCTCGGAGGACGCACGCCCGTGGTTGCGCTGCACGCTCGCTGCACTGGATGCACGCGCGGTCAATTCCCGCAAGGTGCGCGTGACGGCGCGGCTGAGTCTGTGCCTGCGCGCCTACCGCGAGATGGAGCTCGCGCTCACGGAGCGCATCGAGAGTGACGGCGGTGCCGTATTCACGCATACAGAGCCATTGTGTGTGCATGTGCCGGTGGCTGTGGAGGAACAGACGTTCACGGCAACACAAATGCACCGCTTTTCCGCCGGACAGCCGGAAACGGACCGCCTGCTGTGCCATGCGGAGGCCGTGCTGCTCGACGAGGTGCACATCGCCGACGGGCGCGCGGTCGTGCAGGGGCGCGTGCGCACGTCGGTCAGCTATTTGCAGCAGGGGCAGTCCTGTCCGGTCGCTGAGACGTTTGAGACACCGTTTTCGCAGCTGCTCGACTGTCCGGCGGATACCGAGCCCTGCATGGTGCAGGCAAGTGTCAGCCTGACAGCTGCCTATCTGAACGTGAGCACCGCGGCCGACGGTGCGACGCTGGAGGCGGAATACCATCTGGTCGCGCAGACGGTATGCTTTGGTGAGCTTACAGCTGAGTGCGTGACGGACGCCTATTGCAATACCGCGCAGCTGCAGCTCGAATGGGAGACGATCCCGGCCGGAACGGTGCAGCAGGCAGAGCCGCTGCATCTTGCTGCTGAGGGCGTGATCGCGTGCGATGCCGCCGCGCTGACGGTGCGCGCGCAGCGAGCTGAGCTCTGCGGCGCTGCGTCCGATGGCTGCGATGTGCTTGTGCGTTTGCTCGTGACGGATGCCGAGCAGCGCGTGTCCTGCTTGGAGAAACGGTTGCACCTGCAGTTTGAGACCGGCGGCACGCGGGGAGAGCTGCTGTATGCGCTTCCGGAAGCACCGGCGGTTACAGCAACGGCAGACGGTTTTCAGCTGCGTGCAGCGGTCACGGTCGGTGTGGCGCGGTTTTGTCCGTCTGAGTTCCGGCAGGTCACCGACGTGACGGTGCAGGAACGCGTCTGCCCGTATACAGCCGTTCCGTCGCTGACGATCGTGCGCTGGAATGGAGAAGACCTATGGCAGCTTTCGAAGCGTTATTGCTCCAGTGAGCACTGCATCCGCGAGACGAACGGCCTCTTGGATGACGATACACCGGCCGAACTGCCGCAATATCTCCTCATCCCCAAGACGGAGGCGTAGTTTTCGCGCAAAAATGCGGATTTTCCTTGCCACGCGGCTCTGTTTGTGTTAAAATGTTCAAAGCATTTTAGCAAGAGGAGTTGTAACTATGTCCGGACATTCCAAGTGGCATAACATACAGAAAACCAAAGGCGCGCAGGATGCCAAGCGTGCGCAGGCGTTCACGAAGATCGCCCGCGAGATGATCGTGGCCGTCAAAGAGGGCGGCAGCGGCGACCCCAATAACAATTCCCGCCTCGCAGCTGTCATTGCCAAGGCGAAGGCCGCCAACATGCCGAACGACAACATTAAGCGTACGATCGATAAGGCGCTCGGCTCCGGTAACACGGATAACTACGAGTCCATTACCTACGAAGGCTACGGCCCGTCCGGTGTCGCCATCATCGTCGAAACGATGACCGACAACCGCAACCGCACCGCCTCCGAGGTGCGCCATTACTTTGATAAGTACGGCGGAAACATGGGCGCGACCGGCTGCGTGTCGTGGTCGTTTGACAAAAAGGGCGTCATCGTCATCAATGATGAAGATCAGGAGCTCGAGGAAGACAAGGTCATGGAGGATGCGCTCGAAGCCGGTGCGGCCGACTTTGCGCCCGATGAGGGCGTCTACACGGTTTACACCGATCCCGATGATGTGGCTTCGGTGGCCGAGGCGCTCACGAATGACGGCTATGAGCTACTGAGCGCGCAGGCGGAGATGGTGCCGCAGAACACCATCAAGCTCACCGACGAGGGCGATATCAAAAACCTCCAGAAGATGCTCGATATGTTCGAGGACAATGACGACGTCCAGAACGTGTGGCACAACTGGGAAGAGTAAGCACCCGTTTCTGTTTTATCAGCTTTATCAGCGATCGTGATGGAGAGATTTTAGTATCTCTCCATCCTTTTTTCTCTCTGGGCGAATCCTACGCAGTGGTGAAATGCGGTTGCATTTCACCCGCTTTTTACACGGTTTTGGTGTCGGTCTTGACCGGGATGTGCTATGCTGTCCCCAAAACATTGGGGAGGCTGCGGCATGAAGCAGATGCGATTTTGGGACAGTGTTTCGACGATGCTGGTTTTGTTTGGTTTTGGTTTATACGGCAGCAGCTGCTGCTATGGCGTCTGGACGCTGGTATATGCAGCACTTGGATGTATCATAGCCGGTGCGATCATTGCCCTGTATACGCAGCGCTGCCCATTTTGCCGCCGGTACTTGGGTATGATGTTTTTTACCGGCGGGAAAACGTATTGCCCGCATTGCGGCAGCGATGTGCACACGGACAGAAATGTTTGACAGAGCTCGTTTTTTTCGCTATGCTGGGTATAGCGATTATGCGAAAGCGGGGATATCATGAAACTGGGCCTGTGTCAGATGCCGGTTACGGCATCCAAAGCTGAAAATTACGAAACCATGCGCCGCTATGTGCGCGATGCCGCCGCTGCCGGCTGTGATCTGATTGTACTGCCGGAAATGTGGTGCTGCCCATATGACAATGCGGCGTTCACAGACTATGCCGAGCCGCAGGGCGGCGATACATGGCGTCTGCTGTGTAAAACAGCACAAGAATGCGGCATTTGGCTCGTGGCGGGCTCCGTGCCGGAGCGTGATGGGGATGCGATCTACAACACCTGCTATGTCTTTGACCCGAACGGGACGCAGCAGGCAAAGCACCGCAAGGTGCACCTGTTTGACATTGACGTGGCGGGAGGTCAGCGGTTTTTCGAATCCGACACACTCTCTCCCGGCCAGCACTATACGCTCTTTGACACGCCGTTCGGCAAGGTCGGCGTCGCCATCTGCTTCGACGTGCGCTTTGCAGAGCTGTTTCGCATCCTTGCCATCGAGGGTGCGCAGCTGATCGTTGTTCCGGCGGCGTTCAATATGACGACCGGTCCGGCGCATTGGGAGCTGCTGTTTCGCGCGCGGGCGCTCGATAACCAGTGCTTTGTCGCGGGCTGTGCCCCGGCACGGGATGAAACGGCGGGCTATGTCTCCTATGCCCACTCGCTCGTGTGCGACCCGTGGGGGCGTGTGCAGGCACAGGCCGGTGCAGCGCCGGAGCTGCTGATCTGCGACATTGATTTTGCGCAGGCAGATGCCGTCCGGGCACAGATCCCGGTTTTGCGCGCGCGGCGAACCGACCTGTATCAGCTCAAATACGAAAAAGACTCGTGAAGATCACGAGTCTTTTTTTATGATGTCTGTGACGGTCAGCGTCTGGCTGTCAACGCGGAATTTGATTTCATAGCCGCCGAATTCCAGCCCGTAGACGCGGCTGGCGTCTGTTTGATACCGGGGGCGCGGGTCTTGTGTGAGCACGCCGATGAGCGCGTCGCGCTTGTCGGCGGGGAAGCGGGAGAGCTGCTCCGGCGGAATCGTCACGGTCAGCTCCTGCATCTCCACCTGACCGGTGAAGCCTTCCGTCGCCTCCGGATGGCAGTCGGCGTAGGGAATGTAGGGCTTGATGTCAAAAATCGGCGTCCCGTCCATGAGGTCTGCCCCTGCGACGTGGAGCACCGGGCCGCGCGGGTCAGTGAGATCGACGCGCTCGAGCCGCACGCACGACAGGCCGATGGGGTTTGGCCGGAACGGGGAGCGCGTGGCGAACACGCCCATGCGCACATTGCCGCCCAGTCGCGGCGGTCGCACGGTCGGCGACCAGGGAGCATCAACGTTTTCAGAAAACTCCCAGATCAGCCAGATGTGCGAGTAGCCGTCCAGCCCCCGCACGGCCTCACGGCTGCGAAATTCCGGCTCAAAGACGATCTCGGCCTGCAGGCTTTCGACGACACCGCTCTGACGCGGGATGCCGAATTTGGTGGAAAAATCACTGTGGATGTGTGCGATCGGTCTCATAGCTCCATCTCCTCTGCAGTTTGACATACGTGGCGCACGCAGCACGTGCTGCACTGTGGCTTGCGCGCGGTGCACACGGCGCGGCCGTGCAGGACGAGCCGGTGGCAAAAGTCGGACGATTCCTCCGGCGGCAGGATCTTGCGCAGCGCAGTCTCGATCTTGACGGGGTCCTTGAGTCCGTCGACGAGTCCCATCCTGTTTGAGAGCCGGATGCAGTGCGTGTCCACGACCACGGCGGGCTTGTGGTACACATCGCCGAGGATGAGGTTCGCCGTCTTGCGCCCGACGCCGGGCAGGGAAGTGAGCGCCTCCATCGTGTCCGGCACGCGGCCGCCGTATTCTGCGACGAGCTTGCGCGCGCACAGCACGATGTCCCGCGCTTTTGCGCGGAAAAACCCGCACGAGCGCACATAGGGCTCGACGTCCTCCGGCTCGGCATCGGCAAACGCCTCGAGCGTCGGAAAGCGCGCAAACAGCGCGGGCGTGATCTGGTTTACGCGTTCGTCCGTGCACTGTGCTGCCAGCCGCACGGCGAAGAGCAGCTCGTAATCCTTCTGATATTGCAGGGAGCATTCCGCAGGGTAGGCCTGGGCCAGCGCGCGGAGGATCTCCCGAACCTGTTCGGGTGTGCGCATTTTCTTCACCTCTCCGGCAGTGTAGCACATTTTACGCCGCCTGCCAAGTGCGGCGAGTTGCCAAGGCGGACAAAATGCGCTATAATATCGCCATCGCAACACAGGAGGCGCACTATGTACAGACCATTGGCCGATGATATCCGGCCGACCACGCTCGATGATGTGGTCGGGCAAAAACATATACTTGGTCCGAACGGAATGCTCCGGCGCATCGTTGCGTCCGGCGAGATCCCGAATATGGTGTTTTACGGTCCGTCCGGTACCGGAAAGACCACGGTCGCGAGTATCATCGCTGCCAGCACGAACCGCACCCTGCGCCGCCTGAACGCAACAACTGCGAGCATTTCGGACATCCGCAATATCATCGCCGAGCTCGACACCATGCTCACGCCCGGCGGCGTGCTGCTGTATCTCGATGAGATCCAGTATTTCAACAAAAAGCAGCAGCAGTCGCTGCTCGAATTCATGGAGGACGGCCGCATCACGGTCATCGCCTCCACGACGGAAAACCCGTATTTCTACGTCTACAACGCGGTGCTCAGCCGCAGCACGGTGTTCGAGTTCAAGCAAGTGCCGGCTGCCGAGGTGGAAAAGGCGGTGCTGCGCGCAGTGTCCATTCTCTGCGCGCGTGAGAATGTCACGGCGGACATCGAACCGGGCACAGCGGGGTATATCGCCTCTGTCTGCGGCGGCGATGTACGCAAGGCGCTCAACACAGTCGAACTGCTTTTTTCTGCAGCGCCGCGTGACGGCGCGGCTGTTCAGCTCCTGCGCGCGGATGCCGAAAATATCACGCAGCGCAGCGCCATGCACTACGACCGCGCGGGTGACGATCACTTTGACGTTGTGTCCGCGCTTATGAAGTCGCTGCGCGGCTCTGACCCGGACGCGGCGCTGCATTATCTCGCGCGCCTGCTCGAGGCAGGGGATCTGATCGGTGCTTGCCGGCGCATCCTCTGCTCGGCGAGCGAGGATATCGGCCTTGCCTATCCGCAGGCCGCCATGATCGTCAAGTCCTGCGTGGACTCGGCGCTGCAGCTCGGCCTGCCGGAGGCGCGTCTGCCGCTGGCGGAGGCGGTACTGCTGCTGGCGACCGCGCCGAAGTCCAACTCTGTCGTCATGTCCATCGACGCCGCGATCGCGGACGTGCGTGCAGGGAAGGCGGGCCCCATCCCGCGCGAGCTGCAAAACGTCCACGCAGACGGAACGGGCTTCGAGCGTGAGCAAGGCTACAAATATCCGCACAGCTACCCGGGGCACTGGGTGCAGCAGCAGTATCTGCCTGATGAGCTCAAGGGAAAACACTATTACGAGTACGGCGACAACAAGACCGAGCAGGCTGCGCGCGCCTACTGGCAGCGCATCAAGGGGGAGTGAGCGATGGACATTCGAGTCGGCGACATTCTGACGATGAAAAAACAGCACCCCTGCGGTGAAAAGCGCTGGGAGGTGCTGCGCATCGGCGCGGACTTTAAGCTCCGCTGCCTGGGCTGCGGTCGCGAGGTCATGGGCCCGCGTGCAAAGTTTGAAAAAATGATCCGGCAGGTCGATCGGAGCGACACATGAAAAGATGATCCCGGAGCGTGTTAACAATCACGCTCCGGGATCTTTCATGTCCGATTATCTGTGCACGCCGTAGAAGAACAGCGCCACCGTGCCGGGGCCGACGTGGCAGCCCGTGACAGGCTCATAGCATACGGTCAGGCAGTCGCCGGTGAAGCCGCGCTTACGCAGCTCGTCGAGCAAAAACTGCGCGCTCTGCGCGTCATCTGCATGCGCGATGCCGATCTCCTCGGTCTTGTTCGCGACCAGCTTTTCGTAGAAGTCAGCAAGGGAAGTGAGGGACTGCTTGCGCCCGCGCGTCTTGCCGCACAGGACGATCTTGCCCTCTTCATCGCCGCGCAGCAGGGGCTTGATCTTCAGCACCGTGCCGACGATAGCGGCAGCCTTGCTCACGCGGCCGCCGCGCTCGAGATAGGCGAGGTCGTCGACCGTGAAATACTGGCACATCACATGACGCCGCTGCGAAATTTTCTCCACGATCTCGTCAAAGGACGCGCCGTTTTCAAGCATACGCGCAGCCTCGACCACGAGCAGCCCCTCGCCGAGAGAGGCGGCATATGTGTCGATGGAGGCAATCTTCCGCTCCGGGAATTCTTCCTTCAGCTCCTCCACAGCGAGGGAGGCAGCGTGTGCCGTGCCGCTGATGCCGCCGGACATGCCGATGTAGATCGCATCGTCCCCGGCTGCGAGCACCTCGCGCAGTGGCTCAAGAAAGCCGGCGATGTTGATCATGGCGGTCGTCACGGACGTGCCGCTGCGCATCGCGTCATAGTAGGCCTTGCCGTCAAAGTCCACAGTCGGGTCCTGATGCGCCTCGACACCGTCGATCAGGTAGGTCAGCGGGATCACGCGCAGAGCATATTTCTGAATGTACGAGGCCGGCAGGTTGGCCGACGTATCGGTAAAGATCTGGATCATAGGGATGCTCCTTTGTTTTGCTCAAAGTGCTGCACAGTGTGCGCTCTTTATCCATACACCCTTGGGTGTGTAAATTCAACCTACTGTCATTTTTTCCTGTCTACGTTCCATTTTTTCAGCCTCTACGCAAAAATATGCGTCTCTACTGCTGCGTAGAGTAACTCTACCGCCAGAAATAGACGAAAACAGGAAAAAATTCGGGCGCGGCTGCCTGAAAATGGGCAAAAAAGTTCCGCAGCTCGGATAGAACTGCGGAACCGAAAAAATCGATATTGTCAGCTCAAAAGCTTACTTTACGAGCTTGGCGACTTCCTCAGCGAGGTCATCCTGACGCTTCTCAATGCCTTCGCCCTTCTCAAAGCGGGTGTAGCCCACGAGCTTGATGGAGGCACCGATCTGCTTTGCGACAGCGGCGATGTGATCCTCGACGGAGACTTTGTCGTCCTTGACGAACGGCTGCTGCAGCAGGCAGATCTCCTTGAAGTACTTACCGATGCCGCCCATGACGATCTTCTCGATGATGGCGTCGGGCTTCTTGGCGTTCTTCGGATCTTCCTTGGCCTGAGCCAGGCGGATCTCCTTCTCCTTGGCGATGAACTCCTCGGAGACGTCGCTCTTGTCCATGTAGGTCGGGTTCAGAGCCGCAATCTGCATGGCGATGTCCTTGCCGAGCTCGATGACAGCAGCGTCGGTGGACTCGGTCTCGAGGTTGACGAGCACGGCGATACGGCCGCCCATGTGGACATAGGGGACGCTCAGGCCGGTGTCGTAGCGCGCGAAGCGGCGGACCTTGATGTTCTCGCCGATGACGAGCACCTTGTCGTTCTGCTCCTCGAGCACGGTCTTGCCGTTGCCGTAAGCGCAGGCGTACAGCGCGTCGAGATCAGCCGGGTTTTCCTTTGCGATGACGGCGGCGACGCCCTTGACATACTCCACAAACAGGTCGTTCTTGGCCACGAAGTCGGACTCGGCATTGACCTCGATGATCACGCCGATGCCGTCAATGTCAACGGCGTAAGCCATGCCCTCGGCGGCGATGCGTCCGGCCTTCTTCTGAGCGGCGGCGAGGCCCTTTTCGCGGAGCCATTCCACGGCTTTATCGATATCGCCATCGGCAGCGGTCAGAGCCTTTTTGCAGTCCATCATGCCGACGCCGGTCATTTCACGCAGATTTTTCACATCAGCAGCAGAAAATGCCATAATTCTTTCTCCTTTGTTATTTTTATCAGAAGGGCGGGTACGAGGCCCGCCCTTACAGTTTCCGATTACTCTTCGACCTTCTGAGCCTCTTCCTCGGAAGCGGCATCCTCAGCGTCGATGCCCTGACGGCCTTCCTGCACGGCGTTGGCCATGGTGGAAGCGATCAGGCGGATGGCGCGGATGGCGTCATCGTTGGCGGGAATGACGTAATCGATCTCGTCCGGGTCGCAGTTGGTGTCGACGATGGCGACGATCGGGATGTGCAGCTTGCGGGCTTCGGCGATGGCGTTGTGCTCCTTGCGCGGGTCAACGACGAACAGAGCGCCGGGGAGCTTCTTCATCTCCTTGACGCCGCCGAGATACTTCTCGAGCTTCTCCATCTCGCCGAGCAGCTTCATGACTTCCTTCTTCGGAAGCATATCGAAGGTGCCGTCCTCCTGCATCTTCTTGAGCTGAGCCAGACGGTCGATGCGGGTGCGCATGGTCTTGAAGTTGGTGAGCATGCCGCCGAGCCAACGGGCGTTGACGTAGTACATACCGACGCGGGAAGCCTCTTCCTTCACAGCGTCAGCAGCCTGCTTTTTCGTGCCGACGAAGAGGATGGTCTGGCCATTCTCCGCGAGGCTGCGCACGAAGCTGTAAGCCTCCTCGAGCTTTTTGACGGTCTTCTGCAGGTCGATGATGTAGATACCGTTGCGCTCGCAGTAGATATACTCCGCCATTTTCGGGTTCCATCTGCGGGTCTGGTGACCGAAGTGGACACCGGCCTCAAGAAGCTGTTTCATAGATACGACTGCCATAGTTTTTTGTTTCCTCCTTTAATTAGTTGCTACCTCCGGGAGCTTCTTCTGTGCCCGACCAGGCCAAAACCACATGGTCGCACATCCACTCCCGTGCGTAATGCTCTGGTATTATACCAGAGAAAACCGGCCAATGCAAGAGGATTTGGCCGGTTTTTTGCATTTTTTGCGTGTGCTCAGAGATGATTCTGGCGCTTTTCGCGTCGGCGCCGCGGCTGCTGCCCCGAGACCTCGGCGAGAATGATATCTTCACCCAGCCGCGAGATAGACCCCCACGGCAGGATGTAGTCGTCGTCGCCGCTGAGCAGGCCGCCGAGCTTCTTTTGTCCGGGCACAATGAGCGACACGATCTTGCCGTCGTCCAAATCAATTTCCGCATCGCAGACGTAGCCGAGCCGCTGCCCGGTGCTCTGATCGATGACTTCTTTATATCGCAGGTCGGATAGACAACATTTCATGGGGACACCTCCGCAGCGTTTTCGTAACAGTCTATGGCGCGGCACCGCAGCTTATGAGGGGAAGACGCTGCCGCGGATCTTGCCAATAGCCTGCTTTTCAAGCCGCGACACCTGTGCCTGACTGATGCCGATCTCACCGGCGACCTCCATCTGTGTCTTTCCGGCGTAAAAGCGCAGAGAGAGGATCTTTTTCTCGCGCGCGTTGAGCGTGCCCATCGCGCTCGAGAGCGCCAGCCGCTCGAGCCACTGCTCGTCGGTGTTTTTTGTGTCGCCGACCTGGTCCATGACGCAGATGCTCTCGCCGCTGTCGGTGTAGATCGGTTCGTAGAGGGAGATGGGGTCGCTGATCGCATCGAGCGCAAATACCACTGTCTGCCGCGGCAGACCGAGCGACTTTGCGATCTCATCAAGTGACGGTTCGCGGCCGGTAGCGGCGGTCAGGCGCTCCTTTTCCTGCAGCACCTGATATGCCGTGTCGCGCGTGGAGCGGCTGACGCGGATGGGGCTGTTGTCGCGCAGGTAGCGCCGGATCTCGCCGGAGATCATCGGCACGCCGTAGGTAGAAAAGCGCACATCGTGGTTCTCCGCGTCGAAATTGTCGATGGCCTTGATCAGCCCGATGCAGCCGACCTGAAACAGGTCGTCCGCACTCTCGCCGCGGCCGGTGAATTTCTGGATCACGGACAGCACCAGCCGGAGGTTTCCTGCGATGAGCTGCTCGCGCGCGTCACGGTCGCCGTGCTTTGCGCGGATGAGCAGCGCGCGGCAGGCATCGCTGCTCAGAACCTTTAACTCCGCCGTGTTCACGCCGCAGATCTCGACTTTTCCAAGCATAAGAATTCCTCCCATCCGGTACAGCGTAGTGTTTCCGGGTGGGAGGAATTTGATACATTGGCAGACCTCCGAGCGGGTTACTGCTCGATGGCTGCGTTTTCCTTCTTCTTTGCGAAGGCCTTCTGCAGCCAGTCCTTGCCGTCTACATAGCGGGAGACGATGAAGGACACGACGTAGTCGCCGGCGGAGTTGACCATGGTGGCCGGGGGGTCGACAAGGTTGCCGATGGCAAGCGCGATCGGATACGCAACGGCCAGCTGATCGGGGAAGAAGATGGTGCAGACCACAAGCTCACCCGTGCCGCCGCCGCCGGGGATGCCGCTCATGGCGACGGAGGAGAATACCGCCACGACGATGGCCAGAATGGCCTTTTCCGTCGTGAAGTCCAGTCCGAACACGCCGAAGAGGAATGCGACCTTGATGATGGCGGACATGGCCGAGCCGTCCATGTGCATGGTGGCACCCATGGGCAGGACAATGTCGGTGACGTCCTTGGAAATGCCGGTCTCATCCGCGACCTCCATGTTGGTCGGGATAGTCGCAACGGAAGAGCACGTGCCAAAGGATACGGCCGCCGGACGGAACAGCTTGGAGAACATGATCTTCGCACCGCCCTTACCGCCGCCGAACTGGGCGTAGATGGGGAAGAAGACGAACATGTAGGCAAAGCTCATGACGTAGTAGATGATGAGCGTGCGGCTGTAATCCGCGACCAGCTCCGGACCGTAGGTGGCGACCAGGTCGGCAAAAAAGCCGAAGAAGCCGATGGGGGCATAGTAGGTGATGAGCTTCACAGTCTTCATGATGCAGCCCGTAATGTCCTCGAGGAGCTTCGCGGTCTTGGTTTCCGGACCGCCGTTCATCTGGATGCCGAAGCCGAAGATGACCGCCGCAACGATCAGCGGCAGGATGGCCTTGCGGCTCAGCAGCTCCGTGAAGTCAGGCTTGGTAAAGAAGTTCACGATCATGTCGCCGAAGCCCAGTGTGTCGCCGATCTCGCCCTCTGTGATGGTGTAGTGTCCGTCCACGAGCGGGAAGATGCGGCAGACGATATACATCAGGATGCCGGCGATGGCAGCAGTGACGAGGAACGTGGCGATGGTCACGCCCATGATCTTGCCGGCGCGCTTGACGCTCTTCATGTTGGCGATGGCGGAGGCGATGGAGCAGAACACCATCGGCACGACCACGCAGAACATCATGTTGATGAACAGCGTGCCGAGGAATTTGATCTTGCCGCCGAAATCTGGGGCAAAAGCGCCCACCAGACAACCGGCCACAATGCCGGAGATCATGAAGATCAGGAATCCGTAAGTCTTAAAGAAAGACTTGGAACTGTTTGCCTTGGACATAAATGCAACACTCCCAGTGCGTAGTTTGCGCCGAAGCAGCGCTTTGGTGACAGTATATAGAGTTTTTTCTTGCAATAATTGTACAAAAATGCTATCATATATTGCAAAAGATGCTTTCTTGGAGGCAAGCTATGCAGCAGACTGATTATGAGCGCAGGGGATACCTGCATGAGGACTACCGTCTGTTCCATCTGAGCAGTGCGCTGGCTGAGGATACGGCCTTCCACTATCACGAATTTCATAAGCTGGTGTTCTTTCTGGCCGGGCGCGGAAACTATATCGTCGAAGGGCGCACACATGTACTGCGGCCGTATGATGTGGTGCTTGTGCGGCAGGGCGCGATCCACAAAGCGCAGATCGACCCGAACGAGCGCTATGAGCGCGTGATCCTCTACATATCACCGGATTTTCTGCGTGCGCAGTCGACGGCAGAGTCTGCGCTCGACGCCTGTTTTCATCTGCCGGCAGATGGGGAGAGCTTTGTCCTGCGCCCGGAGGCTGACCGCCGTACTGCGCTGCTGCGCACACTGGACGCACTCGAGGCGGAGGAGCAAAGCACGGCCTACGGACATGATCTGCTCTCACGCGCGCAGATGCTGCAGCTGCTGGTCATGCTCGGCCGCGGCCTGAATGACGACGGGTCAAGCTACGCCCCCTCGGAACACTGCAATGAAAAGACGGCTGCTATACTCGAATACCTCAACACGCACCTGACCGAGGACATCAGCATTGATGCCCTCGCGGACACCTTTTATCTCAGCAAGTATTATATGATGCGCCTGTTTCGTGCCGAGACCGGCTTTACTATCCACGGTTACCTCACGGACAAACGCCTGCGCGTGGCGCGCGACCTGATCGCCCGGGGCATGCGCACGACGGATGCCTGCTTTCAGTGCGGATACCATGACTACTCCGCGTTTTCGCGGGCATATAAAAAACGCTTTCAGGTCAGCCCTCGTGCCGATCTGACGAAAGGAGCGCAGTGACCATGCAGCTGCATCCGCAATATTATTATCAACAGCTTCCGCCGCCGGAGCGCGCGGCGTATCACGGTATGCTGACCTGCCTGCGGGAGCTTGCGCCGTCGACGCGTATCCCGCGCCTTTCGATGGAGACGCTCGGCACGATCTTTTTCCAGCTGCGGCTGGATCACCCGGAGATTTTTTACGCCGTCGGCTTTTCATGCCGCGCCGTGCCCGAGGCGGAGGTTGTGGACTTTTGCCCCGAGTATCGCTTTGACAAAAAGCGCATCCGCGAGCACAGTCAGGCGATCGAGGCACGCGCGGCGCGGCTGCTGCGTCCGCTGCGCAGCCTGCCACCGGCGGAGCAGGAGCGCGCGATCCATGATTTCATTGTGGAAAACGTTCGCTACGATAAGCTTGAAAAACCGTATTCGCACGAGGTCATCGGCCCGCTGACCAACGGCGTCGGTGTCTGCGAGGGCATGGCCAAGACGGTCAAGCTCCTGTGCGACGGGCTTGGCCTGCCGTGTATGATCGCCGTCAGCGACCGCGCCAATGGCGATCGCTATCTGCACGCGTGGAACATCGTGCAGCTCGGCGGACAGTGCTATCATCTGGACGCCACATTTGACAATTCTCTCAGCAAGCACGGCGTGCTGCGCTATGACTATTTCAATCTGGACGACACGAAGATTTTCCGAGACCACCGTAAGCTTCTGTATCCGGCGCCGGCCTGTACGGATGGCGGGCAGTTTTACTATAAGCTCCAGCATCTGTCGTGGACAAAGCCGGAGGAGGTTGCGCGCCGGGTCGATCAGGCGCTGCGCAAAAAGCAGCCGGGTCTTGTGTTTCACTGGCGCGGCGGCTATCTGACAAAGGAAGTTCTGCGTGAACTGCTCGACCTAATCGAAAAAGCCGGAAAAGAACGACAGAAAACAGCTCTCATTAAGCTTAACTGGCCCCAGGCTGTCCTGCGCGTCCGCTACACCGATGAACCGATCCAGCCGGTTGTCACCATGGAGGAAGCAAATGAAGGGGAAGAAACCCCGGAAGGCACAGCGTCTTTATAGTTCGCTGTGCTTTTCCGCGGAGCATTTTTGTGTCATAGGACGAAGTTTCCTATGACACGAGAAGCTTCTAACAATCATACCTGTCATGAAGTCTCTTATACGCATATCCACTTTCACTCACGCCTCCACATTTACTATCTCTTTCATACTTTTCACTTTCTTTCTGAAAAATCCTTTCAAAATGTTTCCTATCCTCATCACTCATTACATACTTTTTGCTGCTATATATTTTACATTTTTTCATCCTATTTCCCTTTAAACTGTGAAAATCAGCATTTTGAATATGCACTCAGCATTTTTTTAATATCAAATCGGAGTTCTCTTTTATTAAGGAAAACAACTCCCAGCCTAATCGCATACACTATATGATTCCAAAGCCATCGTTCCAGTTCCGCTGTTGTCGGAACCCGATAACCTTTTTCCACGGCATCTGCATACACATAGCGAAGTGCTTCTGATATATTTTCCAAAGAACTAATCCCCGCCCTTTCGTCAAAGACCTTTTGAGGTCTAAGTGACAAGATCCTTTTTACGTACTTCTCAACAAATTCATTTGCCTTCTGCCTATCACCTATATAATCTACCGTCACAGAAATCACTTTGCTCCATTCATTTGCAGTTTTCTCATGCATATATGCAAAACTTTTATTTGTAAAAATAGTTCCGGATACTAAAACAGTTTCTTCCCCTTCCTGCCGGATTTTTCCATCCCAAATGAGCTGTTTTTGTATTTTTAAACGCTTTTCTCGAATGCTCACCATGGAAGGATTCGCCTCCATTACTAACAAATAGGCTGTATTTTCCGGATATTTCTTTACCACATCGATGGAAACTTTCATCTCTAATCCCGGAATTTCTGGAAATAAGAGGGCTTGATACTCCTTATAC
>OGOL01000287.1_pt1 | contig 60345 bp, 55 predicted proteins | sample 1552641 | NCBI WGS metagenome assembly OGOL01 (sample SAMEA2580140, study PRJEB22360) | human gut metagenome | biome: human gut; feature: human-associated habitat; material: faeces | place: Denmark | collected 2008/2010 | reverse complement strand
TTCTTTTCATAAACCTATAAAATCACGACTTGCGAGAGGACGCTTATATCTGCCCCTCACAACCTATAAAAGCACCACAGAATCTGCGGCACTACGTCCGTTAAACTCCGGTTTACATGTTTTATATTAAGTGCTATGATATGACACAAACAGTTATTTTGAGATTAATGCAGGGAGGGAGTCTTAATGAAGGAATTTTTGTATATGATCGTTGGGTGGATAGCAGAAATCCACAGTTATCTGATGCGGTTCAATGATAGTTACGAATATAATTTTTCAGATAAAGAGTTGCATTTTATTGTGATAGGTTTGCTTGGAATAGCATTTGTATTTATTGTTTATCCTGTGTTTAAGTGGCTGGCGAAGCACAATCATGTGATGGTCATTGCCTGGATATATGTATTTACCTTAATTTTAGTCATTACATTTGCAATTGAAATCGGTCAGAAAGTAACCAATACAGGTGCAATGGAGTTTGCAGATATTGTGTTTGGTGTTGTTGGATTCATAGTGATGTTTTTTATTTTTTCTATTGTTAGGGAAATCTATCACTTGATTTGCAGACTTATAAAATATTTGCAAAATAAAAATTGGGGTAAGTGATGAAATATCATGAAAATACATGGTTATAAATGAAAAAATTCCCGATAAAGTAAACACTGATGATAAACAAACATCGAGAGGCATATTCCTATATGTAAATTGGCAGATTTTATGGTGCAATGTAGAGGGAATTCTAATAAACTTGGGAAACTCATGCCCCGATTCATAACGTTGACCGGGCATGTATAAGCGTCCTCTCACAAGTCATTCACAGCGTAAATGAAAGAAAAACGGTGCAGACAAATATGATTTCCTTCGTGAGCCATGGAGCTGGGATTCTAAAAATTTCGTGAAGCTCTGCTTCACAAAATTTTTGCTCAGAAGCCCAGCGGAATGCCCGGCGAACAGGAACATCATATTTCGTCTGTACCGTTTTTCTTTTTCATTACATAAAGTGACTGCCTTGTGAGAGGGCGCTTATATCTGCCCCTCACACCCTATAAAGGCGCCACAAAATCACATTCTAACGTTCCATTTTCCAGTAAGCCGCACTGTAAGGTGCAAGTTCACTGCCACCGCCAAAATCGTGTGTTTCTCCTGTAATCAGATCTACCGCAGTGCCGCATCCGGCGTCAAAATGTGCCATAAAAGGCTGATCATCCGCATTGATTGCTACAAGAACACGTTCAGAATCTGTTTTTCGCTCGAAAATACACTGGCGGTTGGTCAGAAGAACGGAACGGAAATCACCGTAATTCAATGCATTGGAATGTTTTTTTGCCTCTGCCAGTTTGGAAATAAAAGTTGTGAGATCATTCCATTCCGGTTTCTCAAAGCAGGCACGCAGTGCAGGATCGCCCTCTTCTTTGCGGGCTTTTGCACCCCATTCACTGCCATAATAAACGCATGGGATACCCGGCATACCAAAGGCGAGAGCATAGATCAAAGGCAGATGATTTTCATTTGACAAAATGCTTGCAACTCTGGTGACATCATGGTTATCGACGAAAGAAAGCAGATGTTTTCCTTTGTATAAAGTCCAGTTATCCGGGCCAAACTGACGGAGCAGGGAGTGGTTGATCTCAAACATGTTCATGCTGTTAAAACTGGAATACAATCCCTTGTAACACTCGTAGTTTGTGACAGAATGTAACATGGAATCATTCATCCACTGGTTATAATCACCGTGAAGTGTCTCTCCGACAAGGAAAAAATCCGGTTTTAATCCATCGCAGAAAGAGCGGAGCCGTCTGAGAAAATCGTGATCCAGACAGTATGCAACATCGAGCCGTAAGCCGTCAATGTCAAATTCATCTACCCATCCTTTGATGCAGGAAAAAATATGCTGGATGACATCTTCGTTTCGTAAATTCAGTTTTACAAGATCATAATTGCCTTCCCAGCCTTCATACCAGAGCCCGTCATTGTAGTTTGAATTACCGTCAAAGCTGATATGAAACCAGTCTTTGTATGGGGAATCCCATCGTTTCTCCAAAACATCCTGAAATGCCCAGAACCCTCTTCCAACGTGGTTGAATACACCATCTAAAACAACCTTGATCCCTGCTTTGTGAAGGTTTTCACATACGGATCGAAAATCCTCATTTGTACCGAGACGGGTATCGATTTTGGTGTAATCCCTGGTGTTATAGCCATGAGTGTCAGATTCGAATACCGGTGAAAAATAAATGGCATTAGCTCCGAGTTTTTCAATATGAGGAATCCAGTCATTTACTTTTAAAATGCGATGCTCTGGTACACCATCATTTTCAAAAGGTGCCCCACAGAATCCAAGTGGATAAATTTGATAAAATACGCTTTCATAAGCCCACATATTCAAGCCTCCTAATTATTTCAAAATATTAGCGGTGCAGAAGTAATGATTCAGTCGATCTGCACATTTTGCATACAGAATATAAAACATGCTACATTTATTCAGCACTCATATCGCGGGATTTCTGCGAGCAGGCACGCTGGGCAGAAATCACAGTGTTGCGGAAACCTCCGGCTTCCAGAGCAGCGACAGCCTCTATAGTGGTTCCGGCAGGGGAGCAGACAGCATCTTTTAGCTCGCCCGGGTGTTTTCCGGTTTCCAAGACCATTTTTGCAGAGCCATAGACAGATTGGGCGGCAAATTTATAGGCCTGTGCCCGCGGCATCCCATCTGCGACAGCGGCATCCGCCATAGCTTCGATAAACATGTATACATAAGCCGGAGAAGAACCGGAAACCCCGATGACAGCGTCCATAAGAGATTCACTGATCACTTCCGATTTGCCGAAGGAGTTGAAGAGTGCCTGAACTTCTTTTAATTCTTCCGGGGTCACATTTTGGTTAACGCACAATGCGCTCATTGCCTCACCGACTAAGGCTGGGGTATTTGGCATGGCACGTACAAGCTTGACTGGTTTGCCAAAGGAGTCCTCGATGGTGGCAATTGTTTTTCCGGCGGCAATGGATACGATCACACATCCTGATTTTACATGAGAGGAAATCTGTGGGATTACTTCATCAAATTTATTTGGTTTTACAGCAAGAAATAAAATATCACTGCGTTCTGCAACCGTTTCATTGGACAGGGTTGTCTCAATGGAATATGTACTCTGCAGTTTTTCTAAGGTAGCTGCGGAATGGGCGCTGGCAATGATCTGGCTGGTTGTCACTAACTCTGAGTGTACAATACCGCCGATCATGGCACTTCCCATATTTCCAGCTCCAATGAAACCGATAATCTTATCTATCATATATCCTCCTTGTTTGCGAAGCAAATGCGACTGCTCATGCAGGAGCAGAGGATGTTGCCTCCTTGTTTGTGTCCTGTATTTTCTTTCATCCTAGTTCATTTGTTCTGAAAGGTCAACCTTTTAGACATAATTAGGGCTGGAATACTGTAAAAAATGTTACTGTTCACTCGTATCTCGTTCCAGTAACGATTCGCAGACTCATTTAAAGTTTTTGTTTTGCAAAAGGAGTCTGCTCACTCCTGAATCACTTTCTTACACAGCAAAACAGCAAGTGTTTTACTGCTGAGTGAACAGTAACTAAAAAATCATTACATTTTACAGTATTCCAGCCCGTAAAGGGGAGGAAAAAATAACAAACTATAGTTGATATATACTTTGTTTTTATTTAAAAAATTAGTAAGCTGCCAGAATTTCTTTTAAGGCGGCGATAAATGCTTTATTCTGTTCTTCTGTACCGACACTGACACGGTTAAAACCAAATGCACTGATCATAATTTTCCGCTCCGCAAGGGCAGCACGGATTTCTTTTGGATCATGGTGTGTGTCGAAGTAGATGAAGTTTGCACAAGGTTTTGCAAGAGTGCAGCCTAATTTTGTCAGTTCATCCTCAAGATATTCGCGCCCTGCCGTGGTGAGAGCCTTGATTTTTTTGATGTATTCCTGATCTTTCAAGGCAGCCTGTGCGGCAGCAAGTGCATTGTAGCTGACATTCCATGCCTGACAGGCTTTCATTAGTTCATCGATCAGCAATGGATCAGCAAAGGTGTAGCCGATGCGGAGACCGGCCATGCCATAAATTTTGGAGAAAGTACGCAGTACAAAGAGCGGTCTGTCGTAGCCTTCCTGAATCATTTTGATGAGGCTGTAGTGAGTAGGATCTTCCACGTATTCGAAATATGCTTCATCTACCACCGGAATGACATGATCCGGGAGTTTACGGATGAATTCTTCGACTTTTGCGGAGTTTACATAAGTTCCGGTCGGGTTGTTTGGATTGCAGACGATCACCATTTTCGTTTTGTCTGTAATGGCTGCAAGCATTGCGTCGAGGTCATAACAGTAATCATCGGTCAGTGGGAGAACGACACGGACACCTCCGTTATCGCTGACCATATCAGGGAAAGCTTCATAAGTTGGAGCACAGTACACAACTTCGTCCCCATAATTGATAAATACTTCACCAAGCATATCAATGATCGCAGAGGAACCGGCACCGATACAGACATGATCTATGGTAAGACCATAGAGATCAGCCAGCTGTTTTTTGAGATCGACTGCATAGAAATCCTGATACATATAGCTGTTGAGGGAGGCATCCGTAACTGCTTTTTTTACTTCATCAGACATACCGTATGGATTTTCATTATAATTCATTCGTGTTACATTCTTCGGGGTGGAAGTTTTCTGACGTGCACCACGGTTGCTCTTTGGTTTTGTTTTCATGCTGTCTCTTAATAAACATTCTACATTCATCTTCATAATCTCCTTGTCTTTATTTATTCGTAGATAATTGCGAAACTCATAAAAATGTAAATTGAATTGTGAAAAATTAACAAAAGCTTGAGAAAACACTGGGGAGCGGTCGGTTCTTAGAAGGCAGGTGCGATGTTAATCGTGACTGGCTTCTTAGTACCGTTACCAGCGACACGTAGCGAGAGCGTGTTTTCGAAAATTTTGTTAATTTTGAACAATTTAAAAGAAAGATATAAGGAGTTTCGCAATTATCTATATAAATTCAGTTGATAATGGAAACCGGATGCCCTTCCAGGTAGCACCGGAAATTGTCGATCGCCATATCGATCGCACGGATCCTGGATTCTCTTGTGAGCCATGCAATGTGTCCGGTGATAACGGTGTTTGGTGCAGTTAACAACGGACTGCCGCAAACCGGAGGTTCATCCGTCAGAACATCAAGTCCTGCGGCTAATACTTTTCCGGATGCAAGCGCATCCGCAAGTGCCTGTTCATCGATGAGGGCACCGCGCGCGGTATTGATCAGGATCACACCGTCTTTCATTCTGGCGATGGTGTCCTGATTGATCATGCGTTCGGTTGCCGGAGTATGCGGCGTGTGCAGGGAAATAAAATCGCTTCGGGCAAGCAGCTCGTCTAACGATACCTGTTCAATGAAATCATACTCAGCACCTGTTTTTTTGTGGCGGCTGTATGCGAGCACATGCATACCAAATCCCTGTGCCATTTTTGCAAAAGCAAAACCAATCGCCCCAAGACCGATCACACCGATCGTTTTGTCATATAATTCAATCTGTCTGGTGACCGATTTACAGAATTCGTTGTGGTTTTCCGGTACAGACCAGTCAATCGTTTTGATCCGGGTGTCATGCGTGCCGATATGATGGCAGACATCCATTAATAAAGCGAAAGCGTATTCTGCAATCGTCTGTGAACCGTAGATGGTATTGGAAATGGAAATACCGCGTTTTCTGGTCATTTCTGTATCGAATTTTTCCCATCCGTGTCCTAAGGTGGCAACATATTTTAAATTCGGATGCTGGCTTAAAAATGCTTCATTCATATTGTCCGGACCGATCCACAGTCCGAATACAGCGTCCGCATCTCCGATATAAGTATGAAGTTGTTCTATATTGGGATAATGTGCAGGAACTTCAATGACAACCTCGTCAATACCGGAGAGCTGCTCCAGCCGTTTCCAGCGTTCTGTAAGCTCCTTTGGAGTGATATCTGTCTGAATAATTTCCTCCTGGATCACAACAATTTTCATTTGTCTGTCACCTCCATTTGTTTATGATTGCTAATATAAGTTCAAAAATGTTGATTTGTCAAGTATAAATTTCTTGCAAATTAAACAATAAAACACAATTGTGAGACACTTTCTTCTATAGTTAATATATAAGCGTGTAATATGTGTTGTCAGACGAAAAAATCGCATTTTTTACGTTTCCCACAATAAAAGAATAGAAATCATGCGCATTTTGGAAAAAGTATACAAATCTATAAAAATTGGCTGGATTTTGTTGACAGGAAAACAAAAAGTGTGATAAAACAGGTTTAATTTAAAATAGCAGGCAATCAGGCAGCAGACCTGAACATAGCAAAGGCGCTAGGGAATCATCCTTAGCGCCTTTTCTGTACATAGAATATATGCAGAGTACAGATGCTGTTGTTTACAGAAAACAGAAGAACAATCTATTTCATTAGTTCATAGGAAATGGATGTTTCTTCGGAATAATAAGGAGGATTAGTTATGACGAATACACCTACCACATTTTTTGGCTGGATCATTTTTCTGATACAGCAGTATCACGGATACTATTTACAAGGGCTGCTTACCACATTGGAAACATCCCTCGCAGGTACAATCTGTGGATGCTTTTTAGGATTTCTGGTTGGAATCATTCAGGCAACGGACATCCGGGCGCAGGATAACATGATCAAAAAGATTTTACTTGGTATTCCATGGGTGATCGCAAAAATTTATGTCACGATTTTCCGTGGAACACCAATGATCGTTCAGGCAATGGTAATTTATTATGGATCATCTACAGTATTCGGAATTGATCTGAAACCATTCAATGCAGCGATTTTTATCATCCTGTTAAATACAGGAGCTTATATGTCAGAGACAGTCCGCGGCGGTATCAATTCCATTGATGTCGGACAGATTGAAGGAGCAAAGGCACTTGGAATGGGATATGTTCCGATGATGATCTATATTATTCTTCCACAGACTTTTAAAATTATCGCACCGCAGATCGGAAATACATTTGTTGCAAATATCAAAGATACTTCCGTATTAAATGTAATCGCAGTCACAGAACTTTTCTATATCACAAAGGTTGCAGCCGGAACATATTTCAGAATGTTTGAGGCATATACGATCACAGCATTGATTTACCTGACACTTACCTTATTATTTAACGGTTTGCTGAAGCTGATCGAAAAGTATATGGCAGGAAAAGAAAGTTACGAGGTTTTAAATCCGGCAGCCGCAAAATAAATCAGGGGATCAGATGGAAAGAAAAGAGGAACGTGTTATGGCAAGACAATCAATATTTAAGTTTAATGAGAGAGTGACGACTGAGGCAAAGGATGCAACGTATGAATTTCGTGGTCCGGTCATCAGTGTCAGGAATCTGGAAAAGAAATTCGGGGAACACGAAGTTTTAAAAGACATCAGTTTTGATCTGTTTGAGGGCGATGTGGTTTGTATCATCGGATCTTCCGGATCAGGAAAATCTACCTTATTAAGATGCATCAATCATTTGGAGACACCGACGAGCGGTCAGATATTATATCATGGCTATCCATTGACGAAGGATGCACAGACGATCAACCGTTTCCGTTCCCAGGTGGGAATGGTGTTCCAGCAGTTTAACCTGTTTAACAATATGACGGTTTTTGACAACTGCATGGCTGGTGTCCACAAGGTGAAAAAAAGAAGCAAGGAATATTCCACCGAAATCTGTATGAAGTATCTGGAAAAGGTAGGTATGGCTCCTTATGTAAAAGCAAAACCACACCAGTTATCCGGTGGTATGAAACAGAGAGTGGCGATCGCCAGGGCACTTGCAATGGAACCGGAAGTATTGCTTTTTGATGAACCGACTTCCGCATTGGATCCGGAAATGGTCGGAGAAGTTTTATCGGTTATGAAACAGCTTGCCAATGAAGGACTTACGATGGTGATCGTAACGCATGAGATGGCGTTTGCAAGAGATGTATCCACAAGAACCATTTTCATGGATAAAGGATATATTGTGGAGGATGCACCGCCACAGGAGTTATTTAATAACCCGAAGGAAGCGAGAACCAGAGAGTTTTTAAGCAGGTTTATGCAGGGTTAAGGTTTGTAAAAGACAAATTGTATTTGTTTTTTAAGCATAGAAAGAGGAGGACAATATTATGAGAAGAAAATTAACAGCAGCACTTTTGACAGCAGCAATGGCAATTTCATTAACAGCCTGTGGCGGGTCAGGTGACACAGCTTCGGCAGGGGCGTCCACAGGAGAGACAGCAAGTGTGACAGAGGCGGGCGGAACAACAACCGCTTCCGGAAAAGAAGTTCTCCGGGTTGCAATGTCAGCAGATTATGCACCGTTTGACTGGCTGCAGGAGGATGACTCCAATGGAGCAGTGATGACATCGAATGGTTCTTATATGAATGGTTATGATGTCCTTGTCGCAAAATACATAGCAGAAAAACTGGATATGGATCTTGAGATCACACAGATTGACTGGGATGGTCTGATCCTTTCCATCCAGTCCGGAAAAGTTGACTGTGCGATCGCCGGAATGTCCATCACAAGCGAGAGATCCCAGTCGGTAGATTTCTCGGATCCGTATTACAATGCAAATATTGTTGCGGTTGTTGCGGCTGACGGACCTTATGCAGATGTCGTAAATGTTACAGATTTTGAGGGCGCAACACTTACCTCTACACTGAACACAGTATGGTACGATGTATTAGATCAGATCACGGATTATGCGACAAAGGATGCAGCGCTTGATACATTTGCATCTATGGTTGCAGCAGTCCATGCAGGAAAAATTGATGGATTTACCTGTGATATGCCTTCTGCAAAATCTATTTTAGTAAGCAATCCGGATTTAAAGATCATCGATTTTGAGGGCGGTACCGGATTTGAGGTCAGCAATGAAGAGACAGACCTTGGTATCCCTTGCCAGAAAGGAAACACAGAATTAGTAGATAAGATCAATGAAGTGCTCGCCGGACTCTCAAAGGAGGACAGAGATGCTATGATGGATCAGGCAGTAGCTTCTCAGCCGGTAAGCAACTAATATGGAACAGACAGCAGTTGAAAAAAAATTTGGAAAATATGTCATGGCTTCCATGATCACCATGTTTCTCCAAAGTGCCTACTCTATGATTGACGGTTTATTTGTCAGCAATCTGATAGGTGACACGGCATTATCCGCAGTCAATGTTGCGTGGCCGGTCATTGCAGTGGTAACTGCAATCGGCACCGGCGTTGGATGCGGCGGAGCCGTAATGATGTCAACCAAACAGGGAGAGGGAAAGAACGAAGAGTCGAACATTGTACGGGCAAATGTCATTCTTGCATTATTGGCATCGAGTATTGTGGTTACGATTCTTTTTCTTGTTTTACTGACACCCTTACTGAAACTGATGGGCGCAGAAGGAGAACTTTTAAGGCTGTCACAGATTTATGGAAGGGTAATGCTCACAGGCGGCGTGCTTCAGATCTTATCCTGTGGACTGACACCTCTTCTCAGGAATGACAACCGGGCGGTCAGTGCCATGATGATCATGGTGGGTGGTTTATTTGCTAACCTTGGTCTTGATTTTGTTTTTATGTATGTTTTTCATATGGGAATTGGCGGTGCAGCAGGCGCTTCACTGTGTGCGCAGTTGTTTACGACTGTGTGCTGCCTGATGATTCTTTGCACAAAGAAAACAGATCCAATCCGTCTTTCACAGTTTATGATAAGGAAGGAATACTGGAAAAAAATTTTTAAGACAGCAGTTTCACCGTTTGGAATATCGCTGACCCCTTCTTTATTGATTTTATATCACAACGTTGCGTGTTTAAAATTTGGCGGTGACCTTGCGGTAAATGCCTATGCACTCATCAGTTCCACCGTTGGCTCGTACCGTGTGCTTCTGATCGGTGTCGCAGAGGGGATTCAGCCACTGGCAAGTTATGCCTATGGTGCACATGATTTTCATGCAATCCGGAAGATAAGAAACAAGGCGGTCATCACAGCGATTGGGGTGAGCTTCTTCTTATTTATCTTTACCATCGCAACAGCCCGGTTTTATCCGGCAATTTACGGATATGAGGGGGAAGCGGCAGAACTTGGTTATCATGCGGTCATGGTGACGGCAGCACAGCTTATTTTTACAGGACTTGTCCGTGTGACCAATTCCTTTTTCTATTCGGTTGGAAAAGATAAATACTCGCTGTTTATGATTTACTTTGATCCACTGATTATGACGCCGCTTACGATCATGATCCTCCCACGGATTTTTGGACTGGATGGTATCTGGATCACAGCAGTTGTGACGCAGTTTATTTTAAACATTGTGGCATTTGGAATGTTTGCAAGTCATGAAAGACAGATGAAGAGGATGGAAGCAGAGAAAGCATTTGCAGGAAAATGAGAAGGATAAGAGAAATCGTACAGTAGACAGGTACATGAAAAAGAACGTAACGAAGATGACCGGTACACCATCAAAGTTACGTTCTTTTTCCTTTCCCTAATAAATCGCGTTCGTACAAGTACTACGCACTACATGAAATAAAATGTTTGTTAATGTTTATATAATAGGAAGAAACTCCTATGTAATAAAACCGGAACTATGAAAAAATGCAGATTAGAAATCTGTAAGATCAGCTTTTCTCTTCTCTAAGAAGGCACCCATTCCTTCTTTTTTGTCATGAGTATCATTTACAACACCGAAGAGGTTTGCTTCCATCTCAACAGCATTCTTGATATCCATATCGTAACCATTGTTGATTGCTGCTTTTGCAACTGATACAGCGTAGCTTCCTTTGGAGATGATCTTTGCTGCCATAGCTTTTGCAGTTTCCATTAATTCTTCTTTTGCAACAACTTTGTTCACTAAACCGATGCGGTAAGCTTCGTTTGCATCGATGTTATCGCATGTGAAGATCATTTCTTTGGCACGTCCCATACCAACTAAGCGGGCAAGTCTCTGTGTGCCGCCGAATCCAGGAATGATTCCAAGTCCACATTCCGGCTGACCGAAGATTGCGTTGTCAGATGCAATACGGATATCACATGCCATAGCAATCTCACATCCACCGCCAAGTGCAAAGCCGTTAACGGCTGCGATTGTTACCTGACGCATATTCATTAATTTGAAGAATGGAACAGAAGCTCTGATACCGAATGCTCTTGCTTCTGGAGCTGTAAAGTTCACCATCTCGGCAATATCAGCACCTGCAACGAAAGATTTGAATGCGTTGTCTTTCTTGTCAGGACCACCGGTTAAGATCACAACTTTGATATCGTCTCTTCCCTCGATCTCTGTTAAAGCTGTGTTTAACTCGTCTAATGTCTCACTGTTTAATGCATTTAATGCTGCTGGTCTTGAGATGGTAAGAACGGCGATCTCGTTCTCCACATCTAATTTTAAATTGTTGAATTCGCTCACGATAATACCCTCCTAAATAGATTGATAAAAAATTAACAATACATGTTATATCTAGAGTACTTCTTTTGAGAGGATTTGTCAATATGAACGTCGATAAACTTTTTCTAAAATCTGTAAAAAATGGAAATTCGCTCCGTTTACATCCGGGGAAATCCTTATTATAATGGGAATATGAGTGAAACATACTTTATGTTATGAGGACTTTGACAATTGCAAAACATATATAATTTTTTTAAAATTGTTCAAAAGTAACAAAAACATTCAAGACACGCTCCCGCTATGTGTCACTCGCAGCGGTACTAAGAAGCCAGCCACGACTAATGTCGTGTCTGCCTTCTAAGTGCCGGCGGTTCCCCAATGTCTTTCATGTCTTTTGTTACTTTTTCACAATTCAATTTACATTTTGTGAGTTTTGCAATTGAATTTACATTACATATGATGTTGATAATAATTGATATTTGAAGGTAAAGAGGAATAAAACATGATCACAGATTTTAATTTACAGATTTTAATAGAGCCGTTATTAAATTGGTTTGCGGGGCATGCCCGTGTGCTTCCGTGGAGGGAAGAACCGACACCGTACCGGGTGTGGGTGTCGGAGATTATGTTGCAGCAGACGCGAGTGGAAGCGGTAAAACCTTATTTTGAGCGGTTTACGAAGCGTCTGCCGGATGTGGAGGCTTTGGCGGAATGCCCGGAGGATGAGCTGCTAAAACTCTGGGAGGGATTAGGCTATTACAATCGCGTGCGGAATATGCAGAAGGCAGCCGTTCAGGTGATGGAAGAATATGGTGGAAAACTTCCGGCAGATTATGAGAAATTGTTGAAACTGAAGGGGATCGGAAGTTACACTGCCGGGGCGATCGCCTCCATTGCATATCAGATTCCGGTGCCGGCTGTGGATGGAAATGTATTCCGCATCCTGACGAGAGTGGCTGCGGACGATACCGATATTATGAAGCCGTCTTTTCGCACCCTTCTGGAAAAAGAGCTGCGGGAAGTTATGCATGAAATGGAGACACCGGGGGCATTTAATCAGGCACTGATGGAACTTGGGGCAACCGTGTGTGTGCCGAACGGTGCGCCGTTATGTGAACAGTGTCCGTGGAACAGTCTTTGTCTGGCAAGGAAAGAGGGCAGGATCGCAGAACTTCCGGTCAGGACGAAAGCGAAAGCGAGACGTATCGAAAAGAGGACGGTGCTTGTCATCCGGGACAATGATAAAGTGGCAATCCGGAAACGACCGGAAAAAGGACTTCTGGCAGGACTCTATGAACTGCCGAATGTTGAGGGGCGATACTCGCAGGATGAGATTGTTCATCTGGTAAAAGATATGCATCTTTCTCCGATCCGGGTGCAGAAGCTAGAGAATGCAAAACATATATTTTCCCATATCGAATGGCAGATGGAAGGATATGCGGTTTTGGTGGAAGAAGCAGGATTTGACACTGAGGCAGAGAAAATGGCAGAAAATCATCTCATTTTTGTGGATGCAGAAAAATCTCAGGAAAATTATGCGATTCCATCTGCGTTTGCCGCTTACGCAAAATATATGGGGATCAGACTTGGAAATGAAAAATTTCTGGAGACGGATTAGAAAGCATGGAAGTATTACAATTTCAGGGATAAAAAAGAGGGAGCCGGTGCATTGCACCGGCTATTCATATGAAAAAGATTGTGTATGGAAAGTGAAATGCTTCACTATTTTCTGGGAGGAACCTTGCTTACTGGTTAAGCAAGGCAACCTGATCTACTCAGGTATGAAAAAAAGTTCTATGAAAAATTTTCTTGTTGGCTTAACTTATGCTTAGAGTATAAAGTTGAATTGTGTCTATCGTATGATGGCTTTGTGAGAAATTTGTAAATAAAATATGAACAAAATGTTCAAAATTCAGGCTGTAATAAATAATTAAGAAAAAATAAATTGGCTTGTCATAATAAAATATGTATAATAGGAAAGTACTACAACCGTTTCGCAGTCTGGATACAGGATTGCAGACGATCAGTAAATAATGTTGGAAAATGTTGAAATTATAATAAGGAAAGTCAGAGGTAATAAAAGATGTACGATTGCATCGTGATAGGAGCCGGAATTGCAGGGGCAGCCTTTGCCAGAAAACTGGCAGAGGAAGCCGGAAAGAAAGTTCTTGTGATTGAGAGACGAAGTCATATTGGAGGAAACTGTTATGATGTTCCGGATGAATATGGCATTTTAATCCATGAGTATGGTCCACATATTTTCCATACAGGCCTGGAAGAAGTTTATGAATATCTATCGAGATTTACGGAATGGTATCCTTTCGGACATGAAGTGGTAGCAAAAGTGGGGGACAAGCTGATCCCGGTTCCATTTAACTTAAATACGCTGCACATGGTTTATGAGAAGGAAAAAGCAGATCTTCTGGAGAAAAAACTGATCGAAGCTTACGGTGAGGGAAGCCGTGTGCCGATCATGAAACTTCGTGAGAATGATGATCCGGATATCCGCGAGATCGCACAGTATGTCTATGAGAATGTATTTTTGAAATATACCATGAAACAGTGGGGACAGAAGCCGGAAGAAATCAGTCCGGAAGTGACAGGAAGAGTGCCGGTGCTGATCTCTTATGATAACCGCTATTTTCAGGACAAATATCAGGGTGTGCCAAAGGATGGCTTCACACCGATGTTTGAGCATATGTTAGATCATGAGAACATAGAAGTTGTTCTGGATACAGACTGCAGGGATGTCTTAAAGTTTACAGGGAATGAGATCCTTTTTGAGGGAAAACCATTTGCGGGAGATGTCATTTACACAGGAGCGCTGGATGAGCTTTTTGATTGTAAATTCGGCAGACTGCCGTATCGTTCGCTGGATTTCCATTTTGAGCATTATGATGAGGAGTCTTATCAGGGACACAGCGTGGTAAACTACACGGTAAGCGAAGATTACACCCGCATTACGGAGTTTAAATTTCTGACGGGACAGAAAAATACAGATGGAACTACAATTGTAAAAGAATATCCATTTGCATATACGGGCGCAGCGGGCGAGATTCCCTACTATGCGATTTTAAATGAGGAAAATCAGGCGCTTTACGAGAAATACAGGGCACTCACAGCAGGATTTCCGAAGTTCCATTTATTAGGCAGACTTGCAGAATACAAATATTACAATATTGATGCCATGACGAAAAAAGCCATGGAACTGGCAGATGCCATTATGAATCAGTAGGAAAGGTTAGCATTATGAAGTTACTTACATTTGCAATTCCATCTTATAATTCGCAGGATTATATGGAACACTGCATCCTGTCTCTGCTTCCGGGTGGGGATGATGTTGAGATTTTGATCGTGGATGACGGATCAAAGGACCGCACCGCAGAGATCGCAGACGAGTACGAGAGAAAATATCCGGGAATCGTGCGTGCAATCCATCAGGAAAACGGAGGGCACGGAGAGGCAGTGAATGCCGGGATCCGCAATGCCACAGGACTTTTCTTCAAGGTTGTGGACAGTGACGACTGGGTGGATTACGAAGCCTATATGAAGATTTTAAAAAAATTGCGTGAACTTGCTGGCGGAGATACCGTGCTGGATATGTTCATTGCAAATTATGTTTATGAAAAAGAGGGTGTACGGCACAAAAAAATCATGCGCTATTCTTCCCTGCCGCAGGATAAGATTTTTACATGGAATGAGGCAGGAAGATTCCATAAGGGACAGTACATTCTGATGCATTCTGTCATTTACCGTACACAGCTTCTGCGGGAATGTGGGCTTGAACTGCCAAAACATACTTTTTATGTGGATAACATTTATGTGTACAAGCCATTGCCAAGCGTAAAGCATATGTACTATATGGATGTTGATTTTTACCGTTACTTCATTGGACGTGATGATCAGTCCGTCAATGAAAAAGTGATGATCGGTCGTATTGACCAGCAGATCAAGGTAAATAAGATTATGATCGATGAGTTTGATCTCTGGAAGATCCCGAATCCAAAACTGCGCCACTATATGTTCAATTATCTCGAGATCATCACAGTAATCTCAACGATCATGCTGATCCGTTCCGGCACAGAGGAGAATCTTGAGAAAAAACGTGAGTTATGGAAATATATCAAAGACCATGATATCCGTCTGTTCCACCATTTGAGAAACGGTATTATGGGAAATGCGATGAACCTTCCGGGAAGAGGCGGAAGAAAGATTTCAGTTGCAGCTTACAAACTTTCACAGAAAATTGTTGGATTTAACTAAGGATATGGTGATCAGGTATGTACGTAAGACGGTCTAATATGGAAGATATACCGGCAATGATGGATTTATATGCACAGGCAAGGGTTTTTATGCGTGAAAATGGAAATCCAAACCAGTGGGATGACAGTTATCCGTCGAGAGAACTGCTGGAAAAGGATATTGCCTTTGGAAACAGCTACATTGTAGAAGATGATGAGAAGAACCTTGCAGCAACATTTGCCTTTATAAAAGGTGAGGACCCGACTTATTATGGGATTGAGAATGGAGCATGGCTGAATCATGAGCCATATGGAACCATTCACAGACTTGCGGGAAATACTTCTTATCATGGAATTGCCAGTGGATGTATTAGCTGGTGTAAGAGCCAGATTGGAAATCTGCGGGCAGACACCCATGAGGATAATAAAATCATGCAGCATTTGTTGGAAAAGAATGGATTCGTGCGATGTGGGATCATTCATCTTGCGAATGGTGCGCCAAGAATCGCTTATCAGTTTGCCGGAGACAGCGCAGACTACTGGAGTGTGAGGGAAGTTCCTTCCGGTGGACGTGGCTTCGGGATTGCTTCCATGGTACTTGGCATTATCGCACTGGTATTATTCTTTTCCTTTGTGAATATCCCACTTGCGATCCTCGCCATTATCTTTGGAATTATCCAGTTGATGAGAAAAGCGCCAAAAGGGATGGCAATCTCAGGGATCGTCATGGGCATAAGCTCACTTTTTCTGTTAGTGATTTTCTGGGCTTGTATGTTTGTGTCAGATGCCAGAACAGAAAGCACGGATAGCAGCACTTACTATTATGAAGGTTCAGAAAATGATGATGCTTCCGATGATTATTATGACGGCTTGTATGAGGGGTATCAGCAGGGATACAAAGATGGCTATTATGATGGCTACTATGGCTATACGCCGGATGAAGATTTTTATGATTATACACCGGATGATGGTTTCTTTGGTTATCTTCCAAATGATGATTCTTATAATTTTCATGAGAAGAACGGCATATATTATTAATAAAGAAATGACAGCCGGGGAATCCGTTTGAGACAGAAAAGCAATGGAAAACAACAATTCATTATAAAAAGAGCAGCAGGATTTCTGCTGCTTATTTTTGCATTTACAGGGATCATTGGTATAGGCGTGGAAAAAAAGGACAATAAGATAAGAGCAGACAGTGGGATGGAGACAGAGAGAATGGCAGAAGAGAACACGAAAGCAGCATCAGGAAAAATCAAAGAAGAGGAAGTTAAGAAAGTGGCTTTGACATTTGATGATGACGTTATAATAGGACTAAGTCAAGAGATTAGCTATAAAGAAGCGGTTTCTATGATTTAGTCCTATTTTCGCTATTCTAAGGAGAGTAGATAGGGCAGCGCTGTTATATTAAAATCTCATAGTGAATAGCCGGGATCTGTCAATATTAGGGATATTGGCTGATACCGTTATGGTCAAAGCAGGGCTAAATCTATATTCCATGAAAATGGGATTATTTGATTTAGCCCTGTTTAATTTTTACATGGAAGGAGGCAAGTGCTTAACCCTATTTTTATCCAAAGCAAATGTAACCGAAATAACAAATCGGGCAAGAGAAAGGAAGCAAACAAATGGGCAAGGTTTTAGGAATTGTAAACAGAAAGGGCGGAGTAGGTAAGACCACGACCGCCACAACCCTGTCATATCTGCTGTCTAAGGAGGACTGTAAGGTCGCATTGATTGACTTTGACGGGCAGAGGCACACAACAAAACTATGTGGAGTGACCGCACCGGAGCAGCTTTCTGTGACAATCTATGATATTTTGAAATGTATTGTGATGAACGAAGAATTGCCGGACAAGGAGTCCTACATGATAAGGACAGAGACAGGAGTGGATTTAATCCCGGCGAATAACAAGCTGGACAACTTTGATAAGCTGATGTGTGATACTGATTTTGCAGAATATAAGCTGAAGGAGTTTGTGGACACTATTAAGGAGCAGTATGATTACATCCTCATTGACGGGATGCCGAAGATGGGGACAGCTATGATAAACGTGATGATATGCTGTGACAGTCTGATTATACCGGTACAGTCGGAAACGTTGGCGGTAGAGGGAATGGCAGAGTTTTTAAGGGCCTTCCACAGAATCAAGAGCCACGCAAATGCCAGACTGGAAATCGAAGGAATCCTTATCACCATGGATAATGAGCGTACAAGGGTATCAAGGCGGGTGAAAGCACAGTTACAGCAGGCGCTTGGGGAAAAAGTGCGTATTTTTACAAACAGCATTCCCCGGTCTATTAGAGTGCCGGAGGCTGTAGAGTATGGTATGACGATCTGTGAGTATGAGCCGGATAATCCGGCGGCGAAAGCCTATGAAAAATTTGTAAAGGAGTTGATGGGAAATGGCGACCAGAACACCAAAGATACCGGCAAGAAGCACATTGCTTAATTCTTCTCTGGACGGTATGGACGACCTCTTTGATTTTAAGACCAAGGAAGAATTAAGTCAGTTGGAGGAGAAGAAAGGAGAAACGGGAATCACGGAGATGGACTTTGCTGTGATGGAGCCGCTTCCAAATCATAAGTTCAAGCTTTATACAGGACAACGGCTTTGGGACATGGTAGACAGCATCCGTGAGTTTGGTATCTTAGAACCGCTTATCATGTGGGTACATGACGGAAAAAACACGATTTTAAGCGGACATAACAGACAGAATGCAGGAAGCATCGCCGGACTTACCAAAGGTCCGGTCATTATCAAGGAAAATCTGACCTATGAGGATGCCATTCTGATTGCGACAGAGACCAATCTGCGCCAGCGTTCCTTTGATGATTTGAGTCCTTCTGAAAAGGCATACTGCCTGAAACAGCACTATGATGCAATCAAAAGCCAGGGGCGGAGAAATGACCTGATAAAAGAGATTGAAGAACTCGTAAACCCGCATGAAATCGGGGAAAACGGGACTTCGTTGGAAAACCCAAAGAAGTCCCATGCAGGTGCAGCTGTCAGCGAAGAATACGGATTAAGCAAAGACCGTATTGCACGGTATCTCAGGATAGCAACGCTTATCACACCGCTGCTTGACTGTCTTGATGCAAAGACGCTTGGTTTTGAAGCAGCCTATGATATTTCATTCGTGAAGGAAGGAATGCAGCCTGTGATTGTGGAATTGATTGTGAATGATAACTGCCGCATAGATACCAAAAAATCAGCGCTGATACATGACTATGCCAAGAAAGGCAAATTGACAGAGGAATTGTTACGGCAGATTATTACCGGAGAAGAAACGAAGGCTGCAAGGAGTGGCAGCCCTAACCCCATCAAAATCAAGGAGGCTGTCATTAACAGATTTTTTGGCAGGGAGCAGAGCAGGAAGGAAATTGAGGATACGATTGTAAAGGCACTGGAGTTTTATTTCGCTCAGAACAGCGAAAATCCGGAGCAGAAGGTTGGGTAGGGAAACTTACCTTGCAGACCTGTACCGCCAGTCAGTACAGGCATTGACACAGAACAGGACGGAGTGGATGGGGCTTTTGTCCAGCGTGTCAAAGTATTACAAGATGTCCTTTGACAAGAACGTGCTGATTTATGTGCAGAGACCGGATGCAGGACTTCTTGCAACGAAGATGGGCTGGGAGAAGCAGACCGGAAGATATTTAAAAGCCGGTTCCAAAGGCATCGGCGTTGTAGATATGAACAATCCAAAAGCTACGCTTGCTTACTATTTTGACCTTGCAGATACCCGTGGCGACTATGAGGGTTTTCGGAAAGCCATGAGTGCTGTCTGGTCTTTGGAGAGGCAGTATCAGCCGGAAATCCTGCGGCGATTTCATGAACAGTTTAAGACAGACGAAAGAAGTATGGAAAACTGTCTCTGCCAGCTTGTGGGTATGCAGGCGGATGCATTCCTTGAAAAATATCTTTCCCGTGTGGAGGTAAAGGATGAGAACAGTGTGCTGTATGGATTTCCTTCCGGGGCAGTGCAGGCAGAGTTTGCAAAACTTGTATCAGACAGTGCAGCTTATATTGTTTTCAAGAAATGCGGAATCAAGACAGATATTTTTGAGGAGACAGGGGCATTTGAGAATATCAGCCATTTTGGAGGTCTGGAACTGTTCATGGGACTTGGGTATTATACCTGCGCCATAGCAAGGCCGGTATTGTCAGAGATACATAAACAGATTGAGGAAATCAAGGAAGAAAGGAGCCAGAGATATGAGCCGAGAACCGTTAGTGAAACTGGAATACAGGTCAGGGGAGGACGGGATGCTGTATCCGAACCTTCAGATATCCGTGGACAAGGAGTACGACATAAGACCGACAGGGATGTTCGGGAGAAGGTGGAAGGATTACATGAAGTCAAAGCACCCGCAGAGACTGTCAGAGCTGATCGCACTGGGGCAGATAAACGAGCTGATAGCCAGGGTGGACGAGGAAGCAGAAGCGAAGAAAGAAACACTGATTCAGCAGCTTCTGGAGGTACAGCCGATGCCGGAGACCGAGGATATGCTGGAGAGAGCCGGACACATGGACATGATAACCAGACAGGCGGAGGAGATCATCCTGCGCGAAGTAGTGTACCAGTTAAGATAGCAAAACAACGAAAAGCACGCTTCGCAGACTTTTCTTATGTTCAAAAAGAGGAAGCAGCAGAGCCTGAGCCTGAAAAAAAGAATACCGAAAAAGCATCAGAGGAATCCGAAGCGGAACATACCGCATCGGGTTCCTTTTTCCGTTTTCCAGAGTCGGCAGCCAAGGAGAATATCACGGAGCATAAGGACTGGGAGGAAGTGCAGAGTTTGTTGACCGATACAGGCGTATTTCCCTTGGAACTGTATGACCGTATCAATCAGATATTTCATACGGATGCACCTATGGCACAGAAACGAGATGCTGTTCGGGATATTTACTTAGATTACGGATTTCAGGAGAGCAGAGATCGGACGCATGGCATCATGCCGGGAAAGGATGAGGCAGACTTCTTTTTCGGTAAGGATGGGTTTGTACGGCTGTCATGGGATGTGATAGCGTATGTGATTGAAACGCTTATGGAACATGGCGAGTATGTACCTTTTCAGCCGCTCTTAGAGGAAGAAGATGCTATTGGCGATTTCAATATTCCTGATGAAATAGAAGATATGCAGCTTGATTCCCGAAAAGACCATGAGGATAGACAGTTCAGCCTGTTTGAACTTTATCCCGGTCCTTATGAGGATGACGGGAAAGGGGGCGACCAGATACTGCCGGTAGAGACAGAGCCGGAGGAAATAAAGAGTCGATATATGCCGTTCCCAGTGGGAAGTCGGATTGCGTATGACAACCGGATTTTCGAAGTGCTTCAGTATCTGGACAATAACCATACAGTTGAACTGGGCGATATAGAGCAGCTACATGGGCTTCATGGCTATAAGGTCAGAGAGAGACTGCCGGTAGTCCTGATTGAAAATGCAGAGCTTCTGGAACCCTTTTATACAGAGGGAGAAGTGGCTCAGGCGGTTGTGCAGTCCGTAGAGGATGGAGATTTTTCGGAAGCAGCAAAGAAACAGATAGAAAACATGAGCCGCATCGGGCAGGCAAATGAGAAGTATGCCATGGATGTGGCAAAGGAAATGGAACAGCGTTTTCGGGACGGTACACTGAATTATCACTATCAGCCGGAACATCGTCTGTACGAGGGAGGTCCTAAAGCAAAGTTCCGCAATAATGTGGAGGCAATCAGGCTTCTGAAACAGTTACAGCAGGAGAACCGTATTGCGACTACGGAGGAACAGATTGTTTTAGCCCGTTTTGTTGGCTGGGGCGGGCTTGCCAATGCCCTGACACCCGGAAAGGAAGGCTGGGAGAAGGAATATGATGAAATTTCGGAACTGCTGACGGAGGAGGAAATGCAGTCGGCATCGGCTTCTACCCTGACTTCTTATTATACGGATCAGAAAGTCATAGGGTATATCTATCAGGCATTACATAAGTTCGGTTTCCGGTCGGGAAATATTCTGGATCCGGCACTGGGAACAGGCAACTTTTTCTCAGCCCTGCCGGAGAGTATGAACCATTCAAAACTCTATGGCGTGGAACTGGAACCCATCGCAGGAGGCATTGCAAGGAAATTATATCCGCAGGCAGACATTCTTATCAAGGGATATGAGGACACAGAGTTTTCCGACAGTTTCTTTGATGTGGTAGTGGGGAATGTACCATTCCACAATATCAAAGTCAGTGACAGGCGGTATAACCGCTATAACTTCAAGATACACGATTATTTTCTGGCAAAAAGTCTGGATAAGGTCAGAACAGGAGGCATCCTTGCAGTCATTACCACAAAATTCACCATGGATAAGGAGAACCAGTCCGTGCGTAAGTATATCGCACAGAGGGCGGAACTGATCGGCGCCATCCGCCTGCCGGAAAATGCGTTCAAACAGATAGCAGGAACAGAAGTGACCACAGACATATTGTTTTTGAAAAAGCGGGAGCAGGAAATCATACCGGATGAAAGGAATACACCGTGGCTTTCCGTGGAAAAAGACGAGAATGGGATCCCCTACAATAGTTATTTTATCGACCACCCGGAGATGGTGCTGGGGACTATGGCGCAGGAAACCGGTATGTATGGAAGACATGATTTTGTGACTTGTAAGCCATATCCGGATAAAGAATTAAGCGAGCTGCTGGAGGAGGCGGTAGGCAGGCTCCATGGACAGTATGAGGAACCAGCAAGTGAACTATCGGAGGACAAAGACACGGTTATCAGAGAGTGTCTTCCTGCAGCGCCGGATGTGAAGAATTACAGCTATACCAAGGTGGGGGACGCTTTCTATTACCGGGAAGATTCCCGTATGTACCGTCAGGAACTGACCGGGAAAAGGGCAGAGAGGGTGGAAGGAATGATCCGCATCCGTGATGCCCTGCGGGAACTGATGGACTTCCAGCTTCACGGCGATCCTGAACTGGGGTGGGAATTGCCCACCATGGAGTATGAAAAGAGACTGAAAGAATTATTAGACCGTCTGAACCGGGAGTATGACAGTTATATAAAAAAATATGGGTATCTCAATTCGCAGGGGAATGTCATGGCATTTTCCAAGGATGCAGACGCTCCGCTTTTACGTTCCATTGAGGAAGAAGTAAAGGATGAGCATGGGAAAAAGGTAAAAGGCGAGTACAAAAAGACAGCCGTATTCCAGAAAGCCACAATCCGGCCAAAGAGTATGCCCAAAACAGCAGACAATGTGGAGGAGGCCCTGCGCATTACCATGAATGCCAAAGGGAAGTTTGACCTTGATTATATGCAGTATCTGTACCGGAAAGACGGGCAGATATGCAGCAAAGAGGATATTTTGGAGGAACTGGGGGAGCGGGTGTATCAGGATCCGGCAAAGTGGCAGAAGGGAGACGCCACGTCCGGCTGGGTGCTTGCAGAGGAATATTTAAGCGGTTATGTAAAGGAGAAACTGGCACAGGCTGTTCTTGCGGCAGAGGAGTATCCGGAGTGGTTTGGACGGAACGTGGAGGCACTAAAGCAGGTGCAGCCGGAACCGTTAAGACCGGAGGACATCAGTTTCGTGCTTGGATCCACATGGATACCGGTGAAATACTATCAGGATTTTATGTATGAGAAGTTTGCAACGAGCAAGCATAACAGGGACAGCAATATCCATATCGAGTTTGCGGAATATACCGGAATCTATTTCATTACTGACAAGGGGGCTGAGAGAGATTCCATTGCCGCAAATAAAACCTATGGAACAGAACGACTGAATGCTTATGAAATCATGGAATACACCTTGAACCTGAAAACAGTGGAAGTTCGTGACAGGCAGGAGTATGAGGATCCGGAGACTGGGGAAGAAAAGGTGCGGTATGTGCTGAACAAGCGCGAAACCCTGCTTGCAAGAGAGAAACAGGCACAGATCAAAATGGAGTTTGAGTCATGGCTGTTTGCGGAACCAGAGAGAGGGGCTGCATTAACGCAGCTTTATAATGACCGCTTCAACAACATCCGCCCCAGAACCTATAACGGGGATGATCTGATGCTGACGGATATGAATGATGCCATTACACTGCGGAAGCACCAGCGTGACACGGTAGCCATGGGCATATACAGTGACGGAAATCTTCTGGTGGCACATGAGGTAGGAGCCGGTAAGACCATGACGGCCTGTGCCATTGCTTACGAGAGAAAACGGCTGGGAGTTTGCAATAAGCCGCTGATTGCAGTGCCGAACCATACCTTAGAGCAGTGGGCTACGGAGTTTATGCGGCTTTATCCTAACGCCAATATCTTGGTCGCAACGAAAAAAGATTTTGAAAAGTCGCACCGGAGACGGTTTGTGAGCCGTATTGCCACTGGGGATTATGACTGTATCATCATAGGACACAGTTCCTTTGAACTGATCGCTCTTTCAAGGGAGAGGCAGTTAGCCGCCATGCAGGTGGAGATTGATGAAGTCACAAAGAAGATAGACGAAATGAAGATGCTTTCCGAGAAAACATGGTCCTTAAAACAGATGGAGATATTCAGACACAATTTACAGGAACGTTTTGACAGGCTCTATAATGCAGGGAAAAAGGACGATATGATTTCTTTTGAGGAACTGGGCGTGGATAATCTGTTTGTGGATGAGGCCCACGCCTATAAGAATAATTACAGCTATACCAAGATGCAGAGAGTGGCGGGCGTGGGAGGACAAAGCAGCCAGCGAGCCATGGATATGCATATGAAGTGTCAGTATATCAATGATATTACGAATGAACATGGCGTGGTGTATCTCACCGGCACGCCCGTAGCGAATTCCATGTCGGAACTTTATGTTATGCAAAAGACTTTGCAGCCATCCGAATTAAAACGCAGAGGACTTCTTATGTTTGATTCTTGGGCAAGCACATTTGGCAAGGTGGAATCATCGCTGGAAATCAAACCCGAAGGCTCAGGCTACCAGATGAAAGCAAGATTTGCCAAGTTCCATAATCTGCCGGAACTGATGTCCATGCTGTTTTTAGTGGCAGACATTAGGACTGCGGATATGCTGAACCTGCCGGTTCCAAGATTAAAAACGGGAAAAATGCAGGTGGTAAAGACAGCCATCACGCCGGATCAGAAAGCCATCATGGAGGAACTGGTGGAGAGGGCAGAGGCAATCCGCAATAAGGAAGTAGACAGCAGTCAGGATAATTTCTTAAAGCTGACAAACGAGGCAAGGCTGCTTTCCGTGGATCCCCGTATTCTGGATGAAACGCTGGATAACGATGCTGACACCAAACTCAATGCCTGTGCCAGAGGTGTGGCAGAAATCTACCATGACACTGAGGAGCAGCATTCCACGCAGCTCATTTTCTGCGATAAGGGAACACCGAAGGCAGACGGCAGATTTAACTTCTATCAGGCACTCAGACAGGAGATGGTGCGGCTAGGAGTAGAGGAAAAAGAGATAGCTTTCATACATGACGCCAATACGGACACAAAACGGGCAGAACTGCTGGAAAAGGTACGGAATGGAATTGTCCGTGTACTGCTGGGAAGCACGGAGAAGATGGGAACAGGTTTAAATGTGCAGGATAAATTGATAGCATTGCACAATCTGGATGCACCATGGAGGCCGGCTGACCTGACACAGCGTAACGGGCGTATCCTGCGGCAGGGAAATGAAAATGGTGAGGTATCCATCTTTAATTACATCACGGAGCAGACCTTTGATGCTTACCTTTGGCAGATATTGGAACAGAAGCAGCGGTATATCAGCCAGATCATGACCGGACGGAGTGCGCTTAGGAGCTGTGAGGATGTGGACGAGGTGGTGCTTCAGTATGCCGAGTTCAAGGCTCTTGCTGTATCGGATCCTAAGATTAAGAGGAAAATGGAGGTGGATAATGAGGTCTATCGCCTGCAGACACTGAAATCGGCTTGGAAAAGTGAGCATACGGATTTGCAGAACAAGATTACGGTCTATTATCCGCAGGAAATTAAGAAATGTACAGAAAGGATAGAACATAGAAAAGCTGATGCAGAGCTGTATCAGAAAGAGAAGCCGCAGGAGTTTTCTATTACCTTAAATCACAGGCTGTTTGACGAGCGGACAAAGGCGGGAGAATATCTGAAGATGCAGATGGCAAATCTGGGGCATGAGGCAGGAGACACTGTATCAGCCGGAATCTATGCCGGTTTACAGGTATTGTTAAAAAGAGGGGCATATCAGAATGTGCTTCTCTGCCTAAGAGGGCAGGGAAGCTATCAGGTGGAAGCAGGTGAATCGGCTTTGGGAAATATTACAAGGCTTGAGAACCTTGCAGAGAAGATACCGCTGTATTTGGAAGATGCTGAAAGGCAGCTGGCATCGTTAACGGAGCAGTTTGAAGCGGCGAAAGTGCAGGCAGAGAAGCCTTTTTCCGAGGAAGGAAAGCTGTCGGAGCTTTTGAAAGAACAGGTATCCCTTAATCTGGAACTGGAGTTTGCAGATGCGGGAGAGGAAGGGATAGAAAAAGCGGGCAGTAGCCATGGAAACAGTATCTACCGGAAATTGCACAAGCTGGCACCGGAGTTATTTGAGGGTACATATACTTACATGAAATTCAAACGGGACGGCTTTGATGACCTTGTGCTTGAAACGATTGGAGGGAATGAGTACAGTATTGCCCACTATTATACGCAGAATGGGGACAGGATGCGTGATCCGGAGATTACGTTCATGCTGGATGATACGAAGCATTGTATCTATGCCTTATCTTACACGCAGGATAACATGGGCATCTATTACGAGACCTGTGACAGGACCGAAGAACAGGCAGAGGATCTGATGGGATTTTTCAACCAATGGATGACGAACATAAACGAGCAGGGATTTACCTTATATAAGGCATACGGAGAAGATGTGGAATACACGAAAGAGGAGGAACATACAGAAGAACCGGAAAGTGAGGAATGTTGCGTATGAACCAGAAGTATTTAGCGGCCTGTGTGGGCATGGAGCCGTACTGCATCAAGGCTGATGCGGAAAACATAGCAGCTTTTATCGTGAAATGCTCCAAAGAGGATGACATCTGGATTACTACGCTGCATGACTATCCGCTGCTTTCAACCTTGGGCGGATTTGTAAACAGATGCTACGATCAGGAGTTTATGAAAAATGAGTTGTTACCGGCCCTTAATGCCATACAGTTAGACGGGGAGAAGCCGCAGGAAATTGTGTTTGCAAAGGATATCAGTGAATTGTCGGAGCATCCGGCACCTGTTCCCGATTGGGATTGCAGCCGGGGGCATGGCATTTATGATCTGGATATATTGAAACCAATGCACGAATGGAGACCGGAAGACACAGGATATACTGTCATCAGTGCAGATGATTTGAAGCAGATGGATAGATTTGATGGGGAAGATATGGAAAATGAGCGGTAGATGGAAAGGAGGAAAGCAGTTGCAGGTACAGCGGAGGGGCAGACCAATGCCCTTTACGGAAGAACAGATGCGGCAGATTTATAATACGAATATTATAGATTTTGCGGTAGGAAACGGTTTTGAGATTGAGAAAAGCGATAAAGCCGCGGTTCATGTAAAGAATAACGGGGGATTATTCCTGTTCAAGCATGGACGTGGCTATTATTCATTCACAGAGGAAAAGGGAGGCAATATTGTAGAATTTGCCATGCGCTATTTGGGATTGGAAAAACTGGAAGCAATGGAGCTTATATTAGGATGCAGGGCCTATGAACAGACTGACCATATCGTTGCACCGCAGGAAAAGGCAGAACGGGGAGCAATGGTATTACCGCCCAGGGACACGGATGACCGCCGGGTGTTTGCGTACCTGACAAAGACAAGAAAGATTGATCCGGAAATTGTGCAGGCCATGATGAAACAAGCAAAAGTATATCAGTCAAGACAGGAAATAGGCGGCAAAGTGCGCCGGAATTGCGCGTTTGTCGGGTATGACAGCAAGGGGACACCAAGATATTGCGCCCTGCGTGGTCCCAGTGCAGACAGCAGTTTCCGGCAGGATATGGAGAACTCGGATAAGACCTATGGTTTTCTCATGGAGGGAAAAAGCAACCGTGTCTATGAGTTTGAGGCGCCTATTGACGCCATGAGCCATGCCACGCTTTATAAACTGTGGGGATATGACTGGAGAAAGGACTACCGGATATCGGAAGGCTGCCTGTCAGACCGGGCACTGAAGCGGTTCTTAGAGGAGCATCCGTGGGTCAATGAAATCGTGTTCTGCTATGACAATGATGTGGACGGGAAACTTGCAGACGGTACACCTCATAATCACGGTCAGGTAAGGGCGGAAGAAGCGAAGAAACATTATCAGTCGTTAGGGTATAAGGTAGCCATACAGACACCCAAAGAGAAAGATTTCAACAAAGTGCTGACTTCACTTTATGAACAGCCCAGACAACAGCAGAGTATGACAGAAGGAGAGGAAGATGAGGAGGGGCTGGAAAGATGAAAAGAGGTTGAAGGTAAAGAATGAGACCAGTTGAGACTTTTCAGGAAGAAAGATAGCGGGGAAGGAGAAGTGTAAGTATGATGAACGGTTGGAAAACGCAGAAAGAGGTAGATGAAATCCGCAGACGGTATCCGATAGGGACGAGAATTGAACTGGAATATATGGACGAGAGAGATATGCCGCCCGGATTAAAAGGAATCGTAGACCATGTGGATGATCAGGGGCAGTTGCACATGACATGGGAAAACGGCAGATCCTTAGCACTTGTTCCGGGGGTTGACGATTTCCGCATACTGCCGGAGCAGGCAGAGGAGCCGTATGAGGACAATCTGGAGAATGGGGAGGGAATGGAGCGGTAAATGGAAAAAATAAAGACGTTTGAGTTAGACCGGTGGAGTGAACCGGATGAACAGCATCGTGTAAGGCATATTGGAATGGCGGATGCAAAAGAGACATTTGAGAAGCTGGAGACCCATCTGAAAGAAAAAGGAATGCTTCCGGACGAGTATTTTCTGTACGAGGTGGATATGAGGACGAAAGCAAGGGAGTTGCCGGACTTCAATTTTGCCTTGTGTGTTCCTAATTTTGGCGGCAGTGAAGGGATTTATCTGGATATTGACCTGATTTACTGTGCTGCAGCCGGAAGAAGCGGAAGCGGTGGAGTATTTTGCTAAGCTGCTGCGGGACAGGGTGTCTGAAGAAGCCGAGGCAGAGGACGAGGGCATGGAGCCGTAAGATACTGTTTTTCACTTTTTAGGAAAAAGGCTGCTCTGCGGCCGGGTGTGCCTGTGGCACACCGGCCTTGACACCAAGCTCAGCTTGGTGGTTAAGGCGGGAATAGGCGGGTTCTACACCGCCGGAAAACAGCTTGCAGGCAAAGCCTGCAACGGGGTTATCTCATAGTGTGTGGGGTTCCTGTCAGAACCCTTGCAGGAAAAACGTAAATGGGAGGTGGAAGTATCAAAAAGCCGACACAGAAGCGTTCTATCAATTTTACAACGGAGACTTTGGAAACGTTGGATAAGTTGGCAGCCAAAAATCATACCACGACATCGGAACTGGTGCGGGGATATGTGGAGAAAGGGCTTTCCATAGAGGGAAGTCGTGAGGATATAGATTTTATTGCCCGCATCATCCGGCAGGAGATTACAGCAGTATATCATGTAGACGAAATCAAGGCGATTGCAGATCATGACACGGATCGTCTTGCAAAGATGCTGATGAAGATGGGAAAAATCAACGGAGCAGTATTCTTTCTGCTGATCAAGGTTTTGATAAATCTTGTGGGCGAAGGGCGTGAGGATGATTTCGACCAGATGCTTTCCGAAGCGGTTAAGCTAGGTGTGGACTATATGCAGAAAAAGGATTTTCAGATTAACAGTTTTTTGCAGGACACAACAAACCTGCGGGAACTGGCTGATAAATTATAGAACGAGGAGGATGAACCATGACGTATGAAAAATTTATGGAACAGGTAAAGGAGCAGATTTTATCTTATCTGCCGGAAGAATACGCAAATGCAGATGTGACAATTGAGGAGGTTAGTAAAAATAATAATCAGAAATTTCATGCAATATGTATGAAACGTCCAGAGGACAGAATTGTTCCCAATGTTTATCTTGAAGATTATTACCGGACATATGAGAATGACAGAAATATGGAAGATATTTTGAGTGCTATTGCCCGGACATATCAAAAAGGCATGGAGAACAATGAAAATTTGCTTCCGTTTGGGGTAAAGGACTACGAGAGTGTGAAAAACAGATTGTATGTGGTGGCATTGAATAGAAACAATAATCAGGATTATTTGAGAGATGCTGTACGCAGAGATATCGCTGAAACAGATATTACATCCGTTGTGCGTGTTTTATGCACAAACAATCAGGAAAAGGGAATGTCGAGTTTCATGGTTAAGTCAGGTATGCTGGAAATGTGGGGAATCTCAAGAGAAGAAATATATGAACAGGCATTAAAAAATACGGAAAGAATTTTTAAGCCGGACATGATGAACCTTAAAGAGATTTTGCTTTCTGGTTGTATGGGGACACTTTCGGAAGAAGAACAGGAGGAATTTCATGGCTTTCTTAGTATGGATATGACAGAGCAGGATCAGAAGGTAGAAAAAAGTAAAGAAATTTTACCCTATGAACAGTATGTCCTTACAAATACAGCTAAAATAAATGGTGCAACAGCGATACTTTATCCAAATTTGCTGCAGGAAATCGGGGAAGCAACACAAAGTAATTTTTTTATTCTTCCAAGCAGCATCCATGAAGTTATTCTGATGAAAGATAATGGAGATATGAATGCGGAGGAACTTCAGCGCATGGTAATCGAAATAAATGAAAAGTCTAATCCCCCAGCTATGCTGGGGAGAATAGTGTAAGTGGAAGCGGTGAGGATATCAATAAAAAACCTCCTATGTTATATTGAGCATGGTGTCGCAAGCCAGACTCAAACATAGGAGGTGGTCCAAATGGACAATAAAAGCATATCACATACTCGTTGGAAATGCCAATACCACATAGTATTCATACCAAAATATTGGAAGAAAATACTATATGGTAAAATTAGAGAAGACGTAAGGGAGATCATCAGTACACTGTGTAAATATAAAGATGTGGAGATTATAGCAGGAGCAGTTTGCATAGATCATGTGCATCTTAGCGTGGCAATACCACCAAAGCTGAGTATTTCAAACTTTATGGGATATCTAAAAGGAAAAAGTACACTGATGGTTTATGACAGACATCCGGAATTACAAAGCAAGTGGGATAAGGCATTTTGGGCACGGGGATATTATGTAGAAACAATTGGTAATATCACTGATGAAGCAGTACAAAAGTATATAAAAGAGCAGGCAGAAGAATCAAGGAAAGAGGATTCAAGAAGTACCGCTTTATAGCGGACCAGTAAAAGTGCTTGTGATACCGCTCTTTGGGGCGAGCAGTAACATAGCCCTTTGGAGGGCTGATAATAAACCACCACTTGAAGTGGTGGTTGCTAACTTAGAACACAAGTTGCACCTGATGAAGTGTTGTCGGATGAAGTATACAGTTATGATTACAGACAACAAAAGCTGATGATGGCAACCAGTCCCATACGGACTAAGGAACTTTTGGATCAAATAACAGGAATGTGTGATCATGGTGATTTCATGGAAGAAAAGCAGGAAGTGGATTTATGTATGGGAGAGTGATTATTAAGCGGTTAGGGGGAGGAGAACAAAAGTGAATCAGGCACAAAGATATGAGTATCTTGTAGGGCTGACCAAAGGGAAGAAACTGGATTCTGACTACCGGGCAGCCTTTTACATTTTATCCAGTGTACCCGAACTTTTTGAGGCAGCAAAAAAATGTGTGGATCCATATGGTATTTCTTTTGACAAAATCAAAAGGTTATGTAAAGGAGATCTGGAGAAGTACCAAATCCAGCTTTTGTCTATGGCACATAACCTTTTCTCATGGAACAGCAGGACGACCGCCACACCCCATGAACGGTCCCGTCTTACCTATCCGTGGATGGAGATCGCCTGCAACGCTATCTTCATCTCAGGTGGGGCGGTTTCTGTGCAGATACAGGAGAATGAAAGTGGAGAGCTGGAACTGGTTTTAGATGCAGCACCTTATGAGAAAACAAAGAGGATATACGAAGGATTGCAAAGAATGGGAGAGCGGCTGGCGGTTCAGATGGAAGAAGATGGGGAGGAAATGGAGAGATAAGAATGGTGGATGTATTTGTGGAGTGTAAAGGGAACTGTCTGCATACGCAGTTTCCTATAAGAATGGATGAGCTTGCTAAACAGCTTGCAAGTATTGGTATAGGACAGTCTGTGTCAAAAATACCCGCACCTGGGAATGAGGAGATAAAAATCACAATGGAAGCTCTTGATGAAGCGGGAAAGGTCATTGTTGCACGGATCAAGGATAATGATAGTCTGGGGGCTGTCAATCATGTAAGCCTTGCTGTGAATCGCGCCTGTCCTTATGGCTACCGCGAGTTTCTGGATATGCTTGCACCGAAGCCGGGAGGAGAGTATGAATTTTACCGGAAGTTCGACTGCATAGGGGCGAGCAGTAAAACTGGAATCGCTGGTCTTTTGGAGGAAACGGTGCGGTACACGGCAATGATGTCGAAGTATGAGAGGGTGTGCAGGGAAGAAGAACAGGCGCAGGAAGGAGAGGAAGATTGGGAACGATAAAAACAGTAAAAACGGTATCAAATATATTATAGTACGAAAAGAAGCCGCCATAAATGACGGCTTCACGGTTACAAAATTACCAGGATTGCTCCTGCGTTTACATCATCATACTAGCACAAAGCGACAGTGATGTCAAACATTTTGTAGCAGTAATAAAGTATGCAGAAAAAGCCTAAATGATACCGCAGGAAACCAGTTTTTCACGTATTTCCTTTAATACGGCAGGCTTTACATCGCCAAACTTCTCGAAGTGGACTCTGGAAAGGCTGACCTGTGTAATTCTTGTTACATTTGCCCAGCGTGGCATTTCAGGAAAACCGTAGACCTTATCAACCATTATATTGTAGTCCATAGTTTTGGGCATTTGTGAAGATAAAGGAATAACGATAAGGGAATCCTTTAAATTTTTCAGTATGATTGCCGGATGCCTGCCGCCAAATTCCGTGCCGATGTTATAACCGAAATCTACCCAGATGACAGCTTTCCGAATCAGTATAAGAGAGCGCATAATCAGTTCAATATCCGGTTCCGGCACAATACTTTTTTTGACGGCAATTACATATTTATCGGTGGCTTTGTCGTACTGATAGTATTTTGACACCACTGCCTGTTTATCATTGTGCAGCCACTTAAATGCAGATGGCTTGATGACATTGGGCAGGGCGGAGGCGGGTATTTGAAAGGCTTTTTCATTCAGGATCAGATTTGTTTTTAAGGAAGTCCATTTGTAGTATTCGTTGGCAAGTTTGACGTTTTCCGGTTCTTCCGGATTAATCTTTTGGAAATGATTTTGTAACGAGGAAGCCATTTCATCAAAGGAATGGTGCGTATCTTCTAATGTTGCTGTATGTTTCAAGACAATTCTCCTTTGCGGGTTTGTATTCCTAATTTTAGCAGATAATGTGGCAGAGCACAACAAAATAACACGGAGAAAGGTAGAAAACAATGTCAATCTTAGTGTATAAGCAGCGTTTTAGACATCCGAACAAAAAGGCCACACCGGGAGCAAACTATGCCCATATCCGGTATATTGCAACCAGACCAAGGGTTTTGAAGAATGAAAATATGGGGCATGGGCTTTTTGGAAAACTGGAGCCGGGAGTGGTTACAGAATTTGAGGACTGGAAGGATGTGGCGAAGTTATCTTATGCCAGTTCTAAAAAGGGAATCGTCATGTACCGCAGCGTGGTGTCTTTTGCCGAAGATACAGCAAAAGAGCTTCTTCTAAAGGATCAGAAAAGCTGGCAGAGATATATGGAAAACCACATCATGACGATTGCAGGAAAAAATGGCATCAAACGGGAAAACCTGCAATGGGCGGCTGCGGTGCATGGGGAAAAGAGCCACCCTCATATTCATGTGGTGTTCTGGGATAAGTCTGTAAGAGTAAAGAATCCGTTTACACAGCCGCAGATACCAAATGCCATCCGAAAGCAGATAATAAAGGACACTTTTGCGGAAAAGATACTTGCCTTTGCAAAAGAGAAAGATCTTGCAGTACAGGAAATGCGCCGGATAACGGATGAGCTGGTGGAGGAATTTGAAGAAGAACTGCGGTGTAAAAGTCCCGGCAGATTTCAGGCAGCGGAAAAATGGTTTGAGGAAGAACTGGAACAGGGAGTCTCTTTTGACAAAAAGATACTATCAGAACTCTCAGAGAGGCTCTTTGCACTTCGGGCTATGATACCGGAACACGGAAGGATTGTTTATGGGCTTTTGCCACCGGAGGGCAAAGAAAGGACAGACGAGTTGGTGCAATTCCTGCTTTTGGAGATACCGGCGATTAGGAAGTGCTTTGAACGGTATGTAGATGCCAAGCGCAGCATGGCGGGACTGTATGCTGCGGATGATGAATGGCTTTTACAGCAAAAGAAGAAGTTTGAAAAGGAAGCGAAGAAGATACTGGCAAATCGGGTATTATCTGGTGTTAAGGCGATATGCAGACTGGAAAACGAAGAACAAGGAGGGGCATACTTAAAGAGCCATAGAGAATATCTGGCATCCAGAATGATTATGGAGGCTCTTGATATGCTGGCTCAGGCGGCTTGGAAACAGGAAGAAGATTTTCTTGACGGACAGGGAATGTCGGGAGATCTGTCGAAGGAGGCGAAAAAAGAATTGTTCCTAAGAAATCAGGATAAAGGATATGAACATTAAAATGATGAATGAAATCAAAAGTCAGTGGCATCCGTGCGGCGGATGTCCCTATGTTTTTACAAGGGGCGGTACAGACTGTATCATGGGTGCCGTTCCGGGGGACTGTGTATGGTATTTTTACAAGCGGCTGATGGGGCATACGGATGTATCCATTCCTTCTGAAGAAATCAGAAAACAGTATAGGGAATATGCAAAAAGACCATCTAAGACAGAAGAAAAGCTGGAAAGAGGGATTGATATGCTTCTTGAAGCCGCAGAACTAAAATATGGCAGGCAGTACGCACAGTCTCTGAAAAAGAAGATGAGAGGAGATACAGATTGAAATTAAAGGATATGCTGAAATCGTGAGAAGTTTTGCATACAGGAAAGGGAAATTTATGAAATCAAAAGTAGAATTTTACAAAGCATTTTTTGAGGAACTGGAGAAAAAAGGCTTCGGGGTGGTGCAGCCTTCTTCCCCGGACTATGTGGTGGATATCCAGTTTAAGGGAAAGACTATAGCATTTTATACGAAAGCAGACATGATTGAAAAGAACCCCTTTGTAGAGGTGTCGGAAAAGCAGATGGAGCGGCTTTGGAGTATGGCAAAAGCCACCGCCAGCTTATGCGGTATTTGCTCCGACCAGCCTTACGAAGAGGAAAAGGCTGAGAAACTGAAAAACGGCGTGATGAAGCTGAATGAGCATAACGGAGTTATTTTAGCCTGTAAGAAGCATCCGCTGTTTGACTATGTGCTTTCGACCTACAAACAGGATGCACAGAATGACAACAGACCTATTCAGAGGCAGTATTTTTACAACAGGGAGGAAGCATTTGAGAACTTTGCCACACGCAGTGGTCTGGTGGATGAAAGAAAACTGTTTACGGAAACACAGTTACAGCTTATCCATGCAGGGCTTGTAAAATTAAGGACTATGGACGAGGAACTTTCCGAGGAAGATATGAAAACAGTCGGGGAACTGATAAACCGGGTGGAGGAGATCGTGCCGGAATTGCACCGGGAGGAACGGAAGTTTGACGTTTCAAGACTTCTGGATGCCCTTTCCATGGGTAACGGCATGGAACGCTAGGAAGGAGGAAGCTGATGCAGCCACAGGGAGACAGCATCTGGGGCAACATCAATCTTTGTATTGAGATTGCCCTGAACATTTATTACTTATGCGGAGAGAAAGGCGAGGGAATTGTGATCCCAAAGGAACAGGCAGAGAAGGATTTTTCCCCTGAAACAGTTGCGGCGGGAAAGGAGTCGGACGGGTATCTTTACTATCCCAAAGGGGAGGCAATGGAAATGTTCCGGCATGAAATGCTACTAAAGCGCCTGGATATGATAAAAAAGATGGAACTTGCGGCCACCGAACAGATGGAGGCAGTCAGAAAAGGCGGGCAGGCAGCTTTAGCACGTTTTCAGGATATAGAGCCGCCGGGGGACAGGGAAGAAAATAAAAAGCGCATCTGGAACGGAATCTACATACTGAACGAAGAAGAACCACAGATTGCCGTCCATGAGAGGATTGCAGAGGATTTTTTAACACCCTATGCCTGTGAGTTTGGCAGGCGGGAAAATGGGTATTTCTATTATACTCTGCAAAGTGCGGCACTTCCCCTGTATGAGTTAAAAGGGGTGGTCCCGGAATGTCAGGAAATGATTGTTTCCGAGGAAAGCCTGTATGCCACTATCTGTACCCATTATCCGGCATACAGGGAGAGGTACAATGCTCTGGTGGCACAGGAGCAACAGATCCCACAGATAGACGCGCCGGCAAACCTTTTTTTGCAGGAGCAGCTTGACCGGGGGCAGACAGAAGCGGATGAGGAAACTGTACATGAGGAAGCATTTGCAGAGGAGGAAGCGGATGAGGACGAATATGGAGAACAGGTGGATTATGGATTTGGCGCATGAAAGGGGCAGGAATGAAACTTGTCTATATCGCAAGTCCCCTTCGTGGGGAAAATCCTTCGGAGAAGGATTATAAAAAGAACATAAAGCAGGCAGCAGAATACTGTGAGAAGGCCTGTTCCCTTGGGGTGCTTGCCTTTGCACCTCATCTGTATTTTACACAGTTTTACAATGATACCATACCGGAACAGCGGGAAAAGGGATTAGAAATGGGGCTTGCCATGTTGGAGAAATGTGAGGAACTTTGGGTAATGGGAACACATATCAGTCAGGGTATGAGGGGTGAGATTGCCCATGCAAAAAGCCTTGGTATTCCTATTTATAATGTAGAAATGCCGGATGACATTATGTATTATCCGGTCAGTGCGGACAATCATGCACTGTTGGGACCGCATTCCTGCATGCCGGACAGCCGGGATAAGGACTATATGGGAAAAATTCTGGTGATGAATTATGATGCCCTAAAACCGGAATACCGGAGCAGACCATATCAGTTATGGATTGCTACCGACGGCTTTGGGTGCAGCCCTACAGCCAGGGGCAGGAGGGTTTTTGCCACTAGTCTTTATGACGGGGAGCAGAGCAGCTTTTACCGGCAGGACTTTACAGGGATTATAAAGCCGGAAGTGTGGGAAGAAGTACAGAGTCAGTATGATTTTCAAATAACCACTCAGGAAGTACATAAGGACAGTGAAACGCCGCAGGAAGGAATGGAGCCATAAAAAAGAAAGAGAAAATCATTTTAGGGAGCATCTTAGTGGGAGCAGGAACATTGTTTAACCTGTTTTTCACGGCAGCCCTGCACCGGATATTGTCGGGACAGATGAAAACCTTTGCAATAGTGTCTGTATGGGAATGTCTGGCAGGGCTTTTCACGGAGCCAAAGCAGGGGATGCTGTTTTTATCCTTTGAGTGCTTTGTGCTGCTCTGTACCGTACTGTTCTTTACGCAGAACAGCAGATCTTATCAGTCAGATCTTATGAAAGTGACGGATGAAATCGAGATACCCGTACCGGTGGGGCAGTTCCAGCATGGTTCTTCCAGATGGATGAGGGAAGAGGAAAAGGACAGAGTGTTTGAGGTATGTACCATAAGCCCCACAAATCCGGTCATAAAAGAACTGATTGACACCGGGTATGAGGGGCTTGATTTTTTAAAGGATAGTGAAATGGTGGATATCAAAGCTGCAGGAGAGCCGGAGGACAGAGAGCTTTCCGGCAGCTTTGTTCCAATAGATGAGGAAACAGAAAAAGAAGCAGACGAAAGAAAGGAGAATGAGGAGACAAAAATAGAGGAAACGGATGAGGGCTACGAGATAGTAGAGTATGCCTACGAAAAAAAGAAGCCGGAGCAGGGAAAAGATGTGCCTGCCTGTGAGGAAAAACGGAAAGGAGACGGACAGGATCCCTACCGTATTCTGAAAGAAGGCGGTATCGTGATAGGTATGACGAAATGTGGGCAGAAGGAAAAGATACATTATATCGCAGACGATACCCACACGCTTACCATAGGTGCAACCCGTTCCGGCAAGACGAGGACGCTGGTGCTGCAGTCCATTTGTCTGATGGCACTGGCGGGCGAGAGCCTTGTTATCAGTGATCCCAAGGCAGAACTGTATCAGTATGCCGCACCGTTTTTAGAGAAACTCAGGTTTGATGTAATCTGTCTTGACTTCAAGAATCCGGAAAAGAGCAGCCGTTACAACCTGCTCCAGCCCATCATTGATGCAGTGAACCGGGGAGAGATGGATAAGGCAGAAATGTACGCATGGGACATCACGAATATCCTTGTGGGCGATAACACCAGCAATGAGAAGATATGGGAGAACGGTGAGAAGTCCACGATTGCGGCGGCAATCCTCTGCGTGGTGGTGGATAATGCCAAGCGTCCGGAATACCAGAACCTTACCAATGTGTATTGGTTCGTGGCGGAAATGTGCAAGGCGGTTGGAAACAAGACACCCATGCAGGAATATGTAAAGAAGTTAAGACCGGGGCATCCGGCAAGGGCGCTTCTGTCAATCTCTGATGTAGCACCCAGCAGGACAAAGGGAAGTTTTTATACTTCGGCACTGACGACGCTAAGGCTGTTTACTTCAAGGGCGGTCTACTCCATTACCCATAAGAGCGATTATGACATAGCCGATATCGGAAAAAAGAAGCAGGCATTGTTCTTTATCCTGCCGGACGAAAAGACCACCTACTATCCCATTGCAAGCCTTATGGCGTCACAACTCTATGAACTGCTGGTACACCAGTCAGATGAAAGGGGCGGCCGGCTCATAAACCGGGTAAATTTTGTCTTGGAGGAATTTGGAAACTTTACCAAGATCAATGACCTGACGAACAAGCTGACCGTAGCGGGCGGTCGTGGTATGCGGTTCCATTTCTTTTTGCAGAGCTTTGAACAGCTTACGGAGAAATACAACAAGGAAACAGCTGCCATTGTCAAGTCAAACTGTCAGAGCTGGATTTATTTGCAGGCAGACGATAAGGAAACCCTGTCTGAAATCAGCGATAAGCTGGGGAAATACACTTGTTCCGGCTATCAGCTATCCAGCCAGCACGGGCGGTACGTCAATCCATCTTCAAGCAGCACTGTAAGTTTAGTGGCAAGGGATCTTCTGACAACGGACGAGATACGGAGAGTGTCAAGACCTTATCAGATCGTGGTATCACGTTCCCACCCGGCAATGATGGTTTCCCCCGATCTGTCACAGTGGTATTTTAACAAAATGCTGGGACTTGGAGACAAGGAGCATAACCGCAGGGTAAGGGAAGAACGGGAGCGTAGGAGGCCGGTACTCACCAGTGTAAAGGAAGATATACCTTTATGGAATATCTGGGTTTATTACACGAAAGATCTTCAGATGAAGGAAGAAAAGCAGAAACAGCAGGGACTTCCGGTACAGGCAGGCACCCTGTTTTCAGAAAAATTCATGCGGAGAGGAGGAAAGCTGACGGGAAATGAAGAAGATGAATAAATGGTTACAAAGATGTAAGGCGGCAGGAAAGACATTTCTTGCCGCTTTTGCCGTGTTTTTGTTTCACACACAGACTGCCTATGCAAGCGGTATCAGTGAGAGCAAGCTGGCAAAGGGAACAGAAAAACTGATTGGGGATGCCACAACCTGGCTTATGGTGCTGGCACCGGTCGTTGTGGGACTTCTGATTATTTACTTCTGTATCAGGAGAAGTGCGGCGGATGAGATGGATCAGAAAAAGTGGAATAACCGTATCGTGGTTGCCATCGTGTCCTGCATCGGGGCAGTAATCGGAAGTGCAACCTTAAATATCATTATTGGTTATTACCAGTAATGCAGACAACCTAAAATAATTTATAATTCGGAGGAATGAACACTATGAGAAAAATCAATGACACTATGAATAGACTGACTGTAACTGCTTATGTATGTGGCGGAAAAATGAAAAGGAAACTTGCAGACATCCTTACAAGAAAAGAGGGTGAGGGCTTTGTAGATACTGCTCTGAAAATCCTGATCTCCGTTGTGGTTGGTGCGTTGCTGCTGGCAGGACTCTATGCACTGTTCAAGGACACCATCCTTCCTACCCTGACGCAGAGAATCCAGAACCTCTTTAACTATCAGGGGTAATGATCGTACAGGAAAAACCATAATGTTCAATGAGAACTGCCTGCCGGGAAACTGGCAGGCAAATTTTTAAAATAAAGGAACATGGAATAGAAAATTAAAATAATAGGAAAAGAAAAATGTTCTGCTCTTATCCGTACATTCCTAATGTAAGTGTAATAAAAACTCGATTTTGATTAAAAACCAACACCTAAATTAACGAAAAAGTAAAATTAGATGTTGATTTTTGGCTAAAATGGGATATAATAAAATAGAAAGATTCCATAGAAGGACAGAATAAGGAGTATAGAGAATTATGCTAATACAATTTAATTTCAAAAATTTTAAATCTTTTCGGGATGAAGTATCGCTTGATCTGTCAGCGACGAAAATAACAGAGCATGAAAGCCATGTTGTGGATATTGCAAATGACAAGTTGTTAAAGGTAGCGGCAATTTATGGTGCTAATGCAAGCGGAAAGTCTAATGTATATGCTGCTTTTGATTATATGACTTATTATGTGGCAGAGTCCTTCAATTTTGGTGGTGAAGAGGACAGCCGCCGGAAAAAAGAAAACAATTATATGAAAGTTATTCCATTCTTATTTGACAAGAAAAGTCGTGATGAAGAAACTTCCTTTGAAGTATTCTATGTGGACAATGCGGAAAACAGTGGAAAGATATATCAATATGGATTTTCGCTGAAAAGGGATGAAGTTGTAGAGGAATGGCTGTATTCCAAGGCTAAGACAGCAAGGAACAATTACAGGACGATTTTTTATCGGAAAAAAGGTGAAGAACTGGAAATGAATGGGTTTTCCAAAAACCATGTGGAAAATATCAAGGCATCTTTAAATAAAGAGACGCTTATTGTTTCTCTCGGAACCAAACTGCGGGTTGCTAAACTGAAAAAGGTCAGGGATTGGTTTTTGAATAATGATGTCCTTGATTTTGGTGATCCAGCAGAAAACTTTTTTCGTTCAAGAGTGCTTCCCGAAGGTTTTGCAGACAGTAAGGAAGTACAGGGAAATGTGGTAAAGTATTTTGCATCTTTTGATGAAGCAATTAGGGACTTTAATGTGGAAGAATTGCCACAGGAAGATGAAAAGGATACCAGTAAGAGCTACAAGATTGATGCCCTTCATAAAATGACAGACAGTCAAGAGATGGCAGCTATTCCGTTGAAAATGGAATCAAGCGGTACATTGAAAATGTTTGCACTCTATCCGTCCTTGAAGGATGTACTGGATAATGGGGGCACACTATTCATTGATGAACTGAATGCCAGACTACATCCGTTATTAGTACGAAATATCATACTGACGTTTTTGTCACCCGAAATCAATACACAGAATGCACAGTTGATTTTTACAACTCATGATATTTGGCAATTTTCTAATGAGCTGCTTCGGCGGGATGAAATTTGGCTGGTGAACAAAAACAGAGACGGGGTTTCTGAATTGTACTCTTTGGCGGACTTTAAAGATGAAGAAGGCAACAAGGTGCGCAGAGATGAGGCGTTGTCTAAGAAGTATCTGACAGGCAATTATGGCGCTATTCCTGCATTGAAGCCTATGAAGATGTTGGCAGGGAGGGCTGCGGATGGCGAATAAAGGAGGAAAACCCAGTGACCGCAGAGCCGGAAAAAGAAAGGATCGGAATAAGCGGGTAGGGACAAGAGTACCGGAATTAGGATATTACCTGATTGTGACAGATACGGAGGAAACGGAGAAAAATTACTTTGAGGGATTGCGGGACAGCATTCCTGTCGAAATGAAAGACCGTTTGGTGATAAAAGTGGAAAAGGCAAAAACGGTAGAGTTGGTGGAGCGGGCTGTGGAACTTACCGATGCAGAATCGCAGTACCGTATTCCGTGGATTGTTTTTGACAGGGATCAGGTAAAGGACTTTGATGAGATTATACGAACCGCAGAAAAAAATAGTATCAATACCGGATGGTCGAATCCATGTTTTGAAATCTGGATGTATTCATATTTTGGAGAGATGCCTGCCATCAGGGAATCCTATACATGCTGTAATCGTTTTGCAGAGAAATTTGAGAAGGTTACAGGACAGAAATATTTGAAGAAAGACAGAGATATTTATAGAAAACTTGTGCAGTATGGGGATGAAGAAAAGGCTTTTCGGATAGCAGAGCAGTGTTATAAAAAATGCAAAGAGTATGGAAAAGAGAATCCATCAGAGATGTGGCCTGCGAGTATGGTGCAGCGGTTGGTGGAAGAGATAATGATTAAAATTGGAAATAGATAATATGGGAGGTTAATATTGGGAAGCATAAAGGAAAGATATGGGAAAAACTATATATTATGTGATACAGATGGAAAAGGGAAAATAAGAAATCCTTTGCAAATAGTTAAATCGTGGGAGAATAAAGTTAATTATATTACAGAAGATGTTGCAAAAGAACAAGTGGGTTTACGCAAAGCACAATTAGGAGCAATTTTTGCAATTCGAGCACATTGGACTACAAGTACTTTGCCGGCTACGGTTGTAATGCCGACTGGAACTGGAAAGACAGAGACAATGATAACAACGATAATTGCTGAACAATGTAAGAAAGTATTTATATTAGTTCCGTCGAATCTGTTGAGGACTCAGACCGTTATAAATTGTTCTAATTTAGGGATTTTGAAAGATATAGGTGTTATAGATTCTAAGGCAAAATTGCCTAATGTTTTATGTTTATGTTCATGTCCTCCGACAGAAAGTGACTTGGAAAGGTTGATTGACAAAAGTAATATTATAGTTACTACAGCTAGTTTGGTAGGAAGATTTAGTGATACATATATGGAGATATTGAGCAATAAGTGTGATACTTTTATTGTAGATGAAGCTCATCATATAAAAGCAAATAATTGGGAAAAAATTAAGGCGTGTTTTATTACTAAAAGAATTTTACAGTTTACGGCAACGCCATTTAGAAATGATGGAAAAAGGATTGATGGTGAAATTATATACAATTTTCCATTATCGCAGGCACAAGAACAAGGATACTTTAAAAAAATAAATTTCTTACCTATAGCTGAGTTTGATGATGAAAAGGGCGATATTAAAGTGGCTGAAGCAGCAGTAAAAAAGCTGCAAGAAGATATAAAAAGTGGCTATGAACATATATTGCTTGTACGAACTGAGAATGTTAAAAGGGCAGAAAAACTGTATTATGAGATTTATTTAGAAAAATATAAAAAATATAATCCCGTATTGGTATTAGGAAAATATCATAAAGAGAATGAAGAAAAGATTGAAAGCTTAAAATCGGGAAAATCCAAAATAGTTGTATGTGTGGATATGTTTGGAGAAGGTATTGATATTCCAAGTCTAAAAATAGCTGCAATCCATGATAAGTATAAGTCTTTACCAATAACACTACAGTTTATAGGAAGATTTGCCAGGAACAAAAGGGGATTGGGAGAAGCAACTGTAATAACAAACATTGCAAATGAAGATATTCAGGATGCCCTAAAGGAATTGTACTCCCAAGATTCAGATTGGAATGTATTGCTTAGTAAAATGTCTTCAAATGCGATTGGGAAGGAAGTTTCTTTACAAAAATTATCAAGTAATTTTATCGGAACGGGAGTTAATTGCATCAATATTAATCAATTAAGACCTAAATTAAGTATGGTAGCATTTAGAACGGATAAAAAGGAATGGGATTGGAAAAATTGGACAAAAGCGTTTGAAGAATATAAGAGCAAATTCTATGTAAATGAGAAGGAACATATTTTAATTATTGTGGAAGCACAGGAAAGTAAAATTGAATGGGCGGATTATAGGGAAACAAATAACCTGAATTGGAATTTGCATATTTTATATTGGCAAGTGCAAGAAAATGTAGTGTTTATTAATTCTACAGATAAATCAGCTGTTAGTAAGTTTGCAGAAGCAATTTTTGAAGATGCAAAGAGGATTTATGGTGAATGCATATTTAAAAGTTTATATGGAATAAATCGTTTAATGTTAGCAAATGTAGGATTAAATTCTGCCATTAATGGACCAATTAGATATAAAATGTTTACAGGTATTGATATTGTTGGTGCCATTTCAGAATCTCAAAAAGGGAATAGTTATAAATCAAACTTATTCGGGATGGGATATGACGGGAATGGAAAAGTTAGTATCGGATGTTCATATAAAGGTACAGTGTGGTCTCGCTGGGTAGATACAGTGGATGTATGGAAAGAGTGGTGTTTAAAAGTTTACAAAAAGATAAATAATCCACAAATAAACTCTCAAGAAGTCCTCAATGGCGTATTGCAACCACAAATTATAAATCAGAGACCCCAGTCATATGCATATAGGATAGATTGGCCGAATGAGTTTGATATTTGTTGCGATAAAAATATTTATATACAAGCAGGAGTTCAGTCCATTCCAATATATGAAATGGAAATTGGATTATTAGATGATTCTCTTATGTCATCATTAAAATTTTACGTTAAGAGCGATAATATTGATGAGGAATTTGAATTAAAAATAGACGAAAAAGGATTTAAGTTTATTCAGATTAAAAATGCAAATTTTATTCTACATGTTGGGAGAAAAGAATATTTGTTCACTGAGTATTTTAAGAATAATCCTCCGATTATCAAATTTGTGAATCAAGCAACATTGGAGGGCAATTATTATTTAAAAGCTAATATAAATGAAAATCTCGTTTTTCCGTGTTCCAATTTTGTACAATGGAATTGGAAGAATATGGGCGTTGATATTAGGATTGAATCACAAGGAAAGACTAAGGAGCGAAATTCCATACAATATAATGTGATATGTGAGCTGAAAAAAAGAGGGGTATATTCGGTAATTTTTGATGATGATAATTCGGGTGAAATTGCAGATATTGTCGCAATTAGGGAAGAAGAGGAAGAAATTGAATTTGAATTTTTTCATTGTAAATATGCGCATGGTGATGATGCAGGAGCGAGATTGTCTGATTTATATGAAGTATGCGGACAAGCTGAGAAGTCAGTTTTATGGAAACAAGATGCGATTAAAATCATCGAAAGAATGATTTATAGAGAAAATTCTAGGATGAAAAAAGGACAGATAAGTAGATTTGAAATAGGAGATATGCGACAATTATGTATACTAAAGAATAAACTGAAAATGTACCCAGCGAAATTAAAAATTTTTATAGTGCAACCGGGTATTGATTCATCAAAAGTTACTAAGGAGATGAACCAAGTACTTTGTGGGACACGCTCATATTTAATGGAAACATATGGAATAGAGTTGGGGGTTATTTGCAGTTAGAAATATACTATATGATAAACATGTATTGCTGACAGTTTTTGAAAAGGGATATATTCAAACGAAATTTATACTTGGAAAATGAAATGCGAGGAGAGATACTATGCAATTTGTCACAAGAAAGAGAGATATAGTTAATTTTTCATCTCCACAAGAGATGTATGATGATTATAAGAATAGAAGCATAAATGGGATTCAAGATTATCAGTCGAAAATGTTAGATTTATATATGAAGGAAGGTCTTGATAAATCGGATGTTGCAATCGAATTACCAACGGGTACAGGAAAAACATTAATAGGTTTGCTTATTGGAGAATATCGTAGACGAAAGTTTCATGAGAGGGTAGTGTATGTCTGTCCTACCAAGCAATTAGTTTATCAAACAGCAACTTATGCTATTGAAAAATATGGAATTAAAGTAGTTGCATTTACTGGTGCGAAAACGGAGTATGTTGTAGAAGATAAAATGAAATTCACATCGGGTCAGGCAATGGCAATTACAAATTATAGCAGTATTTTTAATACCAATTCTTTTTTTGAAGGTACAGATGTATTAATTTTTGATGATGCGCATTCGGGAGAAGGTTATATATCTGCAAATTGGACGGTTGAGCTACATAGAGAAGAAGGAACGGCATACTACAAGCTACTTGAAGAACTAAAAGGAATTCTTACGGAAGAGCAATACGATATTTTAACTAAAAAAACAGTGAACCAGAGTGATGCCTCATGGTGTGATATGATACACAATGCAAAATTGCATGATAGGTATTTGAATATAAAAAATCTTCTTGATGTAGAATTACAGGAAAGTAAACAGAGGTTTCCGTGGTCTAATATCAGAGATAATCTGTTTGCGTGTAATATTTATTTGTCTTGGCAGGCAATAATTATCAGACCATATATATCGCCAACTTTGGCTAATAATGTATTTCGTGATGCAAAAACCAGAATATATATGTCTGCAACATTGGGGGAAAGCGGAGAATTAGAGAGGGCATATGGGGTAGAATCTATACACCGTTTACCAATGGTCAAGGACTGGAAAAATAAAAATATTGGAAGAAGGTTCTTCATGTTTCCATTGGCTTCTTTTAGAGAAGAAGAAACATTGAGAATTCTTTGTAAAATTGCTTCAAGGGTTGATAGAGGATTGATAATTGTAAATGATTTGGAGAGCCAAAAAGGAATTCAAAATATTTTTAGAGAAGGTCATATAGCGGATACTTTTAACGGGCATGACATAGAAAAATCTAAAGATCCATTTATTAAAAATGAGCATGCTTTTGCTATTATGGCAAATAGATTTGATGGGATAGATTTTCCTGACGATGAGTGTCGGATGCTAATATTATTTAATTTGCCGGCTGCGACAAATATCCAAGAAAAATTTATGATTACTCGTTTGGCAGCACGAGCACTATTTGAAGAACGTATTAAAACGAGATTGATTCAAGCATTGGGAAGATGTACAAGAAGCCAGACGGATTACGCAGCAATATGTATAATGGGTGATAGCTTGATGAATTCACTTCTTGCGCCCAAAAATCTTGAAAAATTTAATCCAGAATTACAGGCAGAAATTATTTTCGGACAAGATAATTCAATGAACCAGAAGGACATTGATGAGTACTTGGAGTTGCTGAAAATATTTTTAGAACATGGTGAAACTTGGGAAAATGCTGAAGAGGGAATATTGTCTATCAGAGATGATATTATTGAAAAAAGCGCGGAAGATGATTCTATGTTATTTAAGCAGTTATTTAAAGCGGCGAAATATGAGGTGAAAATGCAGTACTGCTTATGGAAGAAAGATTATTTATCTGCGCTTTCAGAAATAGAGAATATATTAAAGTTTATACAAGACCCAGAGTTAAAAGGGTATAGAGGATATTGGAATTATTTGGCTGGATGTTGTGCTTATGAAGTATATAAAGGGGGAGAAGTTTTATATGAAGCAAAGTATAAAGATTATTTCAAAAGGGCAAATGATTGTACTATTGCGATAAATTGGTTTAATGTTACGGAAGATGTTTCTACTGAAAATAAAATAGGTTTAATGCAATACAATATTGAACGTATAGAAAAGGTGCTGATAAAAGAAGGTGGGAAAGGATTAAAAAATTTTCATAATTATTTGGATGATATTATGAGATTGTTAAATATGGAAGGCATAGATTTTGAAAGAGGACATCAATTATTGGGATACATTTCGGGATATATTTCTACAAATCCGACTGGTACAGCAGAACCAGATCCTATTTGGATTATAAACCGGGAAATTTGTATTGTTGCTGAAGATAAAATATATAATGAAGGGAAAAAGATTCCACCTAATGATGTAAAGGAGGCGGCAGGACATGAATTGTGGGTACAAAAAAAATACGAGTCCTTAGATTTACATAAGGATGCAAGAATATATACAGTTTTTATTACAACAGCGAATGATATACAAGATAATACAGCTCTTTTTGGAGAAGATATTTGCTATTTGAGAAAAGAAGAATTGTGTGTTTGGGCACAGAAGTTAATTGAAATTCTAAAACAAGTATATAGGACATTTTCAGGTGAGGGTGATGCTGTTTGGAGAGAAGAAACTATAAAATTATTTAAAGAACGAAGTCTAACGCCAGAAGATTTTATTGAAATGATAAATAAGAAGCATTTGAAAGACTTATAAGAAAAGAGAATAAGAAACACGATTGAACTTAAAAATTCAATCGTGTTTTTTATATACAATATAAAGGAAAGAGAGGAACAGTAATGAGTAAAACAAGTTATCAACTGAATTGTTGGCATTATTTAACAGGAGATTTTCTCAATCGTGTACATATTCCGTTATTAAAATCTTCTTATCCGGACATAGAAGAACAGTAATTTGTTTAAAACTATCAAGGGAAATTATATCTAAAAAGTAGAACTGCCTGCCGGGAAACTGGCAGGCAAATTTTATGTAATGGAGGAAAAAGATTGAAAGTAACAGCAAAAATTACAAAGAGTTTTACCGATGCAGGTAAGTTGAAAGCATTTGCCACCGTATGTCTGGCAGATGCTTTTTTGGTAACAGGAGTCCGGGTTGTGGAGTGTGAGAAGGGAATCACCGTATTTATGCCCAGTATGAAGGATAAAGAGGATGAATACAGGGATGTATGCTTTCCGATTAAACCGGAGCTTCGCAGTCAAATCAACACAGTAGTATTAAATGCCTATGATGCTGGCCTGAAAGAGAATGAACCGGATGGGGAATAACAGGCAGATAATTTGCACCACAAGGGAGGTGAAGCGGATTGGAGATTATACTGGTGCTTCTTATCGTGGCAGTCCTGAATGGAGCAGTTGCTTATATTGATGAAATGCTGCAGGAGTTAGTCCCTATGACACTTTATGCCGACCGGTATATGCTGGTGGCAAACGGTGGGAGCATGGTAGATGTACTGTTTGATATCCTGCTTGGATTTGGCGTATCCCTGATTATCCTGAAATTCCTGAAAAAAGGGTTTGAATGTTATGTCATGTGGACGGACGGGGATCCGGACACAGAGCCAGCCGGTCTTGTCATCCGGTTTATGCAGGCGGTGGCTGTGGCGGTCTGCTTTCCCATCGTCTACGGATGGATGGCAGAAATCACACAGGGACTGATTGATGACCTGATGGCAGCGATAGGAGCAGCCACCGATTATGACTGGCAGGCGTGGGTAAACGGCATCTCATCCTTGGGACTGACAACAGCAATCTTCGGACTCATCTTTGTTGTCTGCTATTTTATCCTGTATTTCCAGTTCCTGATGAGGGGATTGGAAATCATGATCCTGCGGATTGGGATGCCTATGGCGTGTGTGGGGCTTCTGGATAACGATAAGGGTGTATTTAAGACTTATATCAACAAGTTTTTTCAGAGTACTCTTGCAGTGGTTATTCAGATATGCCTTTGCAAGCTGGGCGTAGGAATGATGTTAAATATTGGCATCAACATGAATGTATTTTGGGGGATGGCGTGTATGGTGCTTGCTATTAAGACACCATCCTTTCTGCGTGAATTTCTTGTGCCTGCAGGCGGTAGTGGAAGCGGAGTCATCAACAATGTTTACCATTCCGTGCGGTTAGTGGGAATGGTAAAGGGCATGGCAAAGTAAATGGAGTTAGTTTGAAAGGATGGAATGGTTTGAAATTAGATGATATTTCCATAGCCATAATCAGCCTGATCCGGGCGGGAGCGGTATTCCGTTTTGTCTATTGCATGGTGCGTCTGCAGGGAGCGGAGGAAGAACAGGCGCAGTACCGGAAAAGGGCAAAGAATACGGTACTGTTCTATATCGTTGCAGAGAGCATCTGGCAGATAAAGGACATTGTTATGTACTATTATGGGTAATGAGAAGTCCCAGACTGAGGGACTGGAAAGGAGGAACTACGGAAGAACAGAAGTGGGAGCTGTATATCCCCAGTGGGGTAAAAGCGGAAAATGAATTATTCAATGGTTTTGGACGGAGAGAGCTTTTGCAGAGTATTGCAGGCTCCCTCTTTGGCGGTGCAGTAGCCGCCATAATTTGGCTGTGTTCTAATAACGTGGCATTTACCGTGGTTGCGGCTTTGACAGGTATCTTTGGGAGCGTGATGATGTGTACCAAAGACCAGAACAATCAGAGCGTAGTCGATCAGGTGGGCAATATGATACGTTTTGCAAGGAGCCAGCAGATCTATCCCTATCGCGCTTTGAGCGAATGGGGCACATGATGAAAAGAATCAAGTCTACCAATCAAATTTTAGGATGCTATTCTACCGGACAAGCAAAAGGAATTGTGAATACCTCTCAAACCTAAACAGGAGGTCTGTTTGGAATTTTTAGATTTATTTAGTGGAATAGGCGGCTTTAGAAGAGGATTGGAACGAAGCGGACATAGATGTATCGGTCACGTAGAAATCGACAAGTATGCGAACATCAGTTATATGGCAATGTATGGACTTTCCTACTGCAAGTACGGAAAATGCAGGGAAGGAAACTGTTGCCGGATATGCAGTAAGGAGGTAAGTGAACACTGTGACGGAAGTAAATGCACGGGCGAGTGGTTCGCCAAAGATATTAAGCAGCTCACAGCAGGAGAGATTCCAAGAGCTGAAATCTGGACTTTTGGTTTTCCTTGCACAGACATTTCACTGTCAGGAAAGCGAGCAGGTCTTGCCGGAGAACGAAGTGGACTATTTTTTACAGTCGCTGGTCTGCTCAAAAGCACGCCTGCCAAAGATAAACCCCGCTTCCTTATCGTTGAGAACGTTAAGCATCTGTTGTCGAGCGAGAGAGGCGGGGATTTTACCGCCGTTCTGTTTAACTTATGGGAAGCAGGGTATGACCTTGAATGGCAGTGTGTCAACAGTAAGGATTTCGGAGTCCCCCAGCACAGGGAACGAGTGTACCTTGTTGGATATCTTGGAGGAATCCGTGGACGAAAAGTATTTCCTGTCAGCGGAGCAAACACAGCGGTTGTTAAAAAAGTTATAGGAGGCTATCAGGGAGAGCGTGTCTATGATGCGGACGGGCTTTCCATTACCCTGACAGCGGACGGCGGCGGTGCCGGAGGAAAGACTGGGCTGTATCTGTGCGGAACCAAGAAGCCGGAAGAATGGATGGAGTGCTTGAAAGAGAACGGGAATGAGGAATGCGGGGCAAAGAACTATGCCGGTTTCCTCACACAGAAGAAAGAGCCGGATATGACAAAGATTTCACGGTGTTTGGTGTCTCATTATAACGCAGGGATAACGAGGTTTGGGGAAAGCTCCGGTGTGCTGCATTGTAAAGCCTGTGACGGAAAGTGCATACAGGCGAGGGCGACTTTAACGCCGGAGAGGGAGAACAAGCGGCAGAATGGACGGAGGTTTAAGGATATTGGAGAGCCGGGCTTTACCCTGACAGCGGTTGACCGCCATGGTGTGATGATGCTGCAGTGTCCTTATTACACCGGAATGCCTATCAGGGAAGCAACCAAGCAGGGATATGTGATTGCAAGGCACGGGGATGGAATCAACCTGTCCTACCCTAACAGTACGGTAAGCAGGGGCCGGGTGGGAAAGCAGTGTTCTCAGACACTTTTGACAGAGGGCAACATGGGAGTGGTTGTGTACTGCCGCATCCGCAGGCTCACACCGAAAGAGTGTTTCCGGTTACAGGCATTTGAAGACTTTCTGTTCGACCATGCAAAGGCGGCAGGAGTCAGTGATGCACAGCTCTATAAGCAGGCGGGAAATTCCGTGACGGTCAATATCGTCTATGAGATAGGACTGCGGCTTGCGGAAATGGAGGCGAGCATCCTTGAAGTTTAACATTCTGTATGTAGATCCCCCGTGGGCTTACAAAGTGTACAGTAAGAAAGGACAGGGACGTTCTGCCGAAAATCACTATCGAACTATGAATATTGAGGACATCTATGGGCTGGATATCCAGTCCATAGCGGCGGATGACTGCATTCTGTTTCTATGGGTGACATTTCCCTGTCTGGAACAGGGATTAGAAACAATCCGAAGATGGGGATTTACTTATAAGACACTTGGATTCTGCTGGGTAAAGCGGTGTAGGAAGCAGCAGGAAAAATGGTTCTGGGGGCTTGGCTTCTGGACAAGGGCAAACCCGGAGCTGTGCCTGATAGCTACAAAAGGACAGCCGAAACGAGTGTCAAAGGCAGTACACTGCATCGTAGATACACCGGTGGAGCAACACAGCAAAAAACCGGATATTGTCAGGGAGAAAATCGTGGAGCTGGCGGGTGATCTGCCACGGGCAGAGCTGTTTGCAAGGAACGAATATCCCGGCTGGGTGTGCGTGGGAAATGAGATTGACGGTATGGATATCCGGGACAGCCTGCGGATGCTGAAAGAAAGGTAAGGAAGGAGAATGTTTTGATATGGTTTCTTGAATCACATAGTTTTCTGGTGGCAGTATCAGCAAGTTTTCTCTTGGGAATTTTGCTGGATATGCTGCTGAAAAAACTGACTGGTTCTGAAAAAATCGGATATGTGGCGGGTTCAGCTGCGGGTGTTACCCCCGGCTTTCCCCACCGCCACGTATGTGCCGTTACCAGCGGCGTTTTTCACCGCCGTATTTATCGGAGCTTATGGAACGACTTTACACGCACTTGCCTGTATTTTAACGGGGCAGGTGCTTTTATTTGCGGCAGAGTATGATTATGCAACCCATACCGTGCCGGACTATGTACCGGTCCTTATCTTGATGGTCGGATTACTGGAGGTAGAATTTGCCCCGGCACTTCTGGGGCTTGTTCTTGTGCCACTGCCCTTTGTGGTGGTGGCACTGGTGAAAGAAGGAAGCATTGGCGGTGGGGACATCAAACTGATGGGAGCCTGCGGATTTGTGCTGGGCGTAAAGCGGGGTTATATCGCACTGATGCTGGGGCTGTTTCTGGCAGTCCTGTTCCAGACGGCGTATGCAAAGAAAGAGGACAAAGGATTTGCAATGGCGCCGTATCTGGCATTGGGATGCCTGCTTGCCATGCTGCCTGCATAAAAGCGTGAGAAGAAGTTCTAATGCTCACAGCAAAGGCTGTTTCACAAAGAACTTCTACGGTTTGCAGGCAAACCTTTCTCACGCCGAAGAACGCAAAACCAGCGTTCTTCCCAAATAGATAGAATTGGAGGAAAGAAAAGTGAAAAATTTATTGAAGAACCGTATTGTGATTGGACTGATCTGTATCATTCTTTCGCTGATTATCTGCTTCGGTCTTACCCCGATGTTCAACAATGCACTGAAATCGAAGGTATCCCTGGCCCGTGTGAATACGGAGATCAACAAGGGCGACCAGATTACGGAGAAGATGCTTACTACCGTGGAAGTGGGCGGCTATAACCTGCCCGGCAATGTGGTTTACAAAGCAGAGGATGTGGTTGGCAAATACGCTAATACCGACCTTTACAAAGGAGATTATATTCTGGAGAGCAAGCTGTCAGATACTCCTATGTTAAAGAATGCCTATCTCAGTAAATTAAATGGGGAGAACCGTGCAATCTCCGTCAGTATTAAATCTTTTGCAGCCGGTCTGTCAGGGAAACTGGAGGCGGGAGATATTGTAACCCTGATCGCCTCGGATGTGGGAGAAAAGAGGGAAACGTTGGTACTGCCTGAGCTTCAGTATGTGGAGATCATTGCAACTACGGCAAGCAGCGGAACGGACAATGATGTGCAGGCTGATGTGGAGGATGGAGAGGAACAGGAACTGGCGTCCACCATTACCGTGCTTGCAATGCCGGAGCAGGCAAGGCTTCTTGCAGAACTGGAACAGACCGGAAAACTTCATGCTGCCCTGGTATTCCGTGGGGACAGCACACAGGCCGAAAAGTTTTTGGATGAACAGCAGAAAGTCTTAGAAGAACTGTATACGGAAGAAGTGGAAGAGGAAGCGGAAACAGCAGAAGCAGACGCGGAGGAGAAAAAGGAAGAACCTATTGTGGATGATGTAGAAGTGAACGCAGGAGGACAGTAGGATGGAACATGGAAATATGCTTGCCATTGTAGGAAGCCCCGGCAGCGGAAAGACTACCCTGGCGGTAAAGCTGGCGGCAGAGATAGCAAAGAAAAAGAAAAATGTCATTGTGGTATGCAGTGACCCCTTTGTGCCTTCTGTGCCGTTCCTGCTTCCTATGGATACGGAGCAGGAGGTTTCATTGGGTGCGCTTCTGACGGCTCCTTCATTGACACAAAACAAGATACTGGAAGCCTGTGTGCCTGTCCCTGCAAATGAATATATCAGTCTGCTGGGGTACAGGATGGGGGAAAACCTGATGTCATATCCCAAGGTTACAAGAGAGAGGGCAGTGGAATTTCTTGTGTGCCTGCGGCATCTGGCTGATTATGTGATTTTGGACTGTACTTCTGTCTTTGAAGCGGATGTGTTTTCCATCCTTGCCATGGAGATGGCAGACCGGGTACTGCGTGTGGGAACTTCCAATCTGCGGGGAATATCCTACTTCAAGTCCCATGCGGGTATGCTGGAAGGCCGCGCAGACAATGGAAAATATGTAAGTGCCATCGGGAACTTTAAGACCGGGCAGGAATGGGAAGCAGCCGCAGGACAGTATGGTGGAGTAGGATTTGTATTCCCTTATGTGGCGGAACTGGAAAAGCAGTATGATGAGGCAAGTCTGTGGAATGGGCTGACTTCCAAGGAAGCTGGTCCCTTTCAGACGGAGGTCAGGAAAGTGCTGGTCGAAGTCTTTGGACTGTATGAGACAAAACAGGGCGAAAACAAGCTGGGGGCAGAGAAAAAGAAACTGGTAGTGCGCAGCCCCTTTGTCTGGAAAAACAAGGGAGAATTTTAAGCAGGAGGAAAAGAATTGCAGGAAATATTAAACATACATGAAACTGCCGGGATGTTAAACAAAAGTGTGGTATACCGCACTTTTCCGGAAGTATTGAAGGATGTGCAGGAGTACATATCCAAGAACTTTGCTTCCGTGCTTCGTGACAATCCGGACGAGAACAGGGAACTGGTTGAATCCTACATCGGGAAATATCTGGAACAGAGCAACGTGGGTGTAGAGGGAATGGAGCAGGTGGAACTCTGCGATCTTCTTTATGGGGAGATGACAGGCTTTTCTTTCCTGACACGTTATCTGTACCGGGATGATGTGGAGGAAATCAATATCAACCAGTGGCGGGATGTCAAGATTACTTATTCTACCGGCGAGATTATCCCGGCAAAGGAACATTTTAACAGTGCCGGTCATGCAGTCGATGTCATCCGAAGGCTCCTGCATAAGTCCGGCATGATTTTTGACAATGCACAGACGATTGTGGTGGGGCATCTGAACAACAAGATCCGTATCACGGTTATGGGCGATGGCGTCATTGATAAGGAAAAAGGGCTGGCGGTGTCTATCCGTATTGTAAATCCGAGGAAGCTGACAAAAGAGCAGTTTGTAGGTTTTGGAACTGCCACAGGGGAAATGCTGGATCTGCTTTCCATGTGCTTTACCCATGGGGTATCCATGTGCATTACTGGGGCTACTTCTTCGGGAAAAACTACGCTGATGAGCTGGATATTGGGGGAAGTGCCATATAGCAAGCGCATTGTTACCATAGAGCAGGGATGCCGTGAGTTTGATCTGACTGCCGTTGACGAGGAAGGAAATGTGCTGAATAACGTGGTGCATCTGGTAACAAGGTTTTCCGATGATCCGAGACAGAATATTGACATGGTAAAGCTGCTGGAAACCACCCTTACCATCAATCCGGATTGCATCGCAGTAGCGGAGATGAAGGGCGGGGAGAGTATGCAGGCTATCAATGCCGCCAATACCGGGCATTCCGTGATTACCACTATTCACGCCAATTCCTGCGAAGATACCTATTACCGGATGGTTACGCTGTGCAAGCAGGAGCAGCCGGGGATGGATGATGCCACGCTGCAGAACCTTGCCACAAAAGCATTCCCGATTGTAGCATTTGCAAAAAGGCTGGAGGACAATTCCCGAAGGATTATGGAGATAACGGAATGTGAGACATTGCAGGACGGAAGGAAGAAAATGCGTACCCTGTACCGGTTCAATATTACAGACAATATCATTGCAGAGGGAAAGCCCAAGATTATAGGACATTATGAGAAGGTGGAGAATCTTTCGGAAGGCTTGCAGAAGCGGCTCCGTGAAAACGGACTGCCTTTAAAAATGCAGGAGCAGCTTTTGGCAAAGCAGTAGGAAGTGCCGGATATGCGGCGTATGGAGTGTGATGATTATGAAGAATTACTGGAAGAAATGGAGGTATGACCTATGACATTACTTGTAACCATTGCCTTTTTCATGGCAGTGGCAGGATGTTTTATCATGTTGGAGCTGTCCCCGTTTGTATTTTTGGAGGGCTTATCTGGGTATTTAAAACCTAAAAATCACAGCATGAAGAACCGTATCAAAGAGAGTAAAAAGAAGAAAGAACCTAAAGGACTGAAACGGTTGTTTGAAGAAGTAAAGGAGATTCTGCGTCTTACCGGGAAAAGCGAACAGTTTACCATGCTGTGCGTGCTTGCCATGATCTTATTCGTGTTGGGCGTGGTGATTGCCCTTACCATGAATAACGCTCTGATGGTGCCGGTGCTGGCAGTGGGCTTTGCACTTTTACCGTTTTACTATGTGAAATTTACGGCATCCAAGCATAAGAAGCAGATCAATACGGAGCTGGAAACGGCTTTATCCATGATTACCACTAGTTACCTGCGGAACAAGAATACCATTATTCGGGCAATCGAGGAAAATCTGTCCTACTTAAATCCGCCGGTATCGGAAGTGTTCCGGAACTTTCTCATGGAGGCGAAACTAATCAATTCCAACACAGCGGAAGCTTTGGAAGGATTAAAAAAGGGAATGGATAATGCTGTATTCCATGAGTGGGTGGATGCAGTGATTGCCTGTCAGTATGATTACAACCTGAAGAATACCCTGCCGCCCATTGTGTCGAAGCTGTCGGATATGCGTGTGGTGTCATCGGAACTTGATCTGCTGATTTATGAACCGGTAAAGGAGTACATCACAATGATAATCCTGCTTTTGGGAAGCATCCCCCTGCTTTACTTTCTGAATAAGGACTGGTATGAGACGTTGATGTTTACCGGCTTCGGAAAGGTGCTGCTTGCCATCAGCGGAACAGTGGTATTTATATCCGTGGCGGCAGTATCAAAACATATTAGGCCCATTGAGTATAAGAGGTAAAGAAATTTTGAGAAAGAGGTGTAAATGAAGTGCAGAACATGATCTTACTGCTCTTTGCCGTGTTCTTTACGGCAGGGAGCTATTTTATTCTTGCGGAAGTCTTTAAAGTACCCACTTACCGCACCAGCCGGGCAATCCTGACCGTGGGGAAAAAGCAGAAGAAACAGGCGAGAAGTTCGGATGCCTTTATCATGGAATTATCCGGCAAAATCGCCCGCTTCCTGCCCATGGATGAGTATAAAAAGCGTAAGCTGGCGGCAACGCTTCGTTCCGCAGAAATTCCAATGACACCGGAACTGTATATGGCGCAGGCCTATGTAAAGGCAGGGCTGATATTTGTTTGTATCATACCCTGTCTGCTAACGGTTCCGCTTTTATTTCCTGTCTTTCTGGTTTTGGGGATAGGGACATTTTTTTCCGAGAGCGGGAAAGCGGAAAAAATGGTAAAAAAGCGTAGAGAAGAAATCGAGTTTGAACTGCCGAGGTTTGTAGCGACCATTACGCAGGAGCTGATGGCAAGCCGTGACATCCTTTCCATGCTGGAGACTTACCAGAAGAATGCAGGCCCGGCACTAAGGAATGAACTTGCCATTACTACGGCTGATATGAGGACGGGTAACTACGAAGCGGCACTTACCAGACTGGAAGCAAGGGTATCGAGTGCTATGCTTTCTGATGTGGTAAGGGGATTAATCGGGTGCATCCGGGGAGATGACGGCGTGACCTTCTTCCGTATGCTGTCCCATGATATGAAGCAGCTTGAAGTGCAGAGGCTGAAACGGCTTGCCATGGAGCGGCCGCCGAAAATCAGAAGGTATTCCTTTTTACTGCTGGCCTGTATGCTTCTGATTTACATGGGAGTTATGGGTTATCAGATACTCGGAACAATGTCGGGAATGTTTTAGGAGGAGCAGACATGAAAAGAAGAATAAGAGATGTGTGCCGAAACCGCAGGGGAGAGGGGTACATTGATGTTGCAATCGGGATCTTTTGTCTGATGCTGGTAGTGGCTCTTGCCATGACACTGTTTCCGGTCTTTATGAAGAAACAGCAGCTTGACTCCTTTGCGGATGAGATTGTCAGACAGGCAGAAATCGTGGGGAGTACGGATGTGTCCGGCAGGATTGCACAGTTAAAGCAGGAAACGGGACTTGATCCGCAGATACAGTGGGACTGTGATTATTACAGCGGGAATAAGGTGCAGTTAAACGGAGACATTCAAGTGACACTGACGCAGAGGGTGGATATCGGTTTCTTTGTGTTTGGTTCCTTTCCCATTGAACTGAAAGCGAGGGCAAGCGGAAAGAGTGAAGTCTATTATAAGTGACCAAGAAATGAAGTTTCTCTAAGGCATCAAAGAACGCTGCCTAAGAGAAACTAAATCATTTCTGGAAGAATGGCAGAGCCGTTCTTCGCAGATGAGAGGCAAGAGAATGAGAAAAATAAGAAAACTGGTAATGGATAAAAAAGGTATGTCCTATCCGCTTACGGTGGCGTTGGTGCTGGCATTGCTGATTGCGTTGTGTGTGCTGGCAGAGTTCTTCCGGCTCTCCATTATCGCCTATGGGGTACGGAATGCCTTGCAGGAATCCGTTATATCCGTGGCGACCACCAACTATAATGAGGTCTATGACGGACTCAGGGAGGGGTACAGTGGCGGCTACTTTATGACAGGGGACTGCTGGGAGGAAACACTGGATTACGGAGATGTGTATACCCGGCTTGACCGCCTGCTTGGTACGAACCCTGATGGAGCGTATCATGTGAAATGGCAGGGAAATGGATATGAATACCGGGTAACGGATTTGAATGTATCAATCAGCAATGCACCCTTTGCACCGGGTAACGCCAGCCAGAATTTTGAAGCGGATGTTTCGGTGCAGTTGGAGATACCTTTATCTTTCGGATGGGAGGCTCTGCCGCCTGTCCGTATGACGATCAGAGCAAAAGCTGCCTATATGCCCAAGTTTTGAAAAACAATAGACAGGAGTGCAGGCATTATGGTAGATTGAAGAAAAAGTTTCTGATCTGCCGGGAAATGTCTGGACGCATTCAAAAGTCTATTGTATGATGGAGTTGGATAAAAATAGGACAGCATTTGCCGTAAAAGTGATTTTATGGAAAGTGAGGTCTTTTCGATGAAAAAAGAATATGACAAGAAAAAGAAACTGGTAATTTTTATACTTGCGGCAGTGGCGGTATGCCTTGCAGGAGGGTTGTGTTTTTATCTGATAAGGATTGGAACACCGAAAGAGCCGGAAAAGGAGCCTGTGAAGCAGACCACCGAGCAGATGGAAGTGACTGTTCCTGAAATTGATATGACAAAGGAGACAGAGGCTTTGGAAGAAACCAAGTCGGAAGCAGCCGAAAGCAGCGGACAGGGAACCGAGCAGCCGGAAAGCAGTGAGTCGGAAACAGTAGACATCCATACAGGAAGTGAACAGGGTGGGGATGACAGTGGGAAGTCCCAGATCAAGGAGGATGCTCAGCCCCCGGCAGAGAAACCGGAGGTCAAGGATACGGATGCAGCCGAGAATCCGGAGCAGCCGCCCCAGTATGAGCCGGAGGTGACGAAACCGGAACAGAAGCCGGAAGAACCGGCAGGGGGTAGCACCAACGACAGCGGGCAGGTATTTGTTCCGGGCTATGGATATGTAGACCAGCCGGGTGCACCGCAGGGAGAGTCCGCAGGTTCTGAGGGAGACTGGAACAAGCAGATTGGTGACATGAATTAAACAGAGTAAGGATTATATTTGGGAGTATGGTGCAGGTCATGATCTTTTTCTGTTTATTCGGCGGGAAAGTGTCTTGACACGTTGTGACGTAACATGGTATAACGAAATAACTAAGTATACTTTTACGTCATAATAAACAAGAGGATGAATAAATGGGAGATATAGTTAAGAAAAACAATACCATGCCGATAGTACCAACAACCAAACCAGATAAAGTGGAAACGTATGGGGGAAAGCAAACAGCGCGTGTTACCAAGATTTTTAAACAGTCAGACGGTTCTACAGTCAAAGCAACAAGAAAAATTAACAAAGACGGTTCTATTACCGACAAAATCGAGCATAGACATATGTAAATTTATAATCTTATATCTATTTTTATAAATTGTTTTAAACGCTTATTACAAGTTCCCAGTGAGGTTATCTCGCTGGGAATTTTTGCAGTTAAAAAACTTGGGAGGAAAAAATTTGAAAAAAACATTTATGGTAGTATTCCTGACACTTATCATGCTGCTGTCAGGTACGTTGACCGCCTATGCAGAGGGAAGCGGAAACGTGGATGGTGGTGGAGGGGGACTGAATCAGGGAACGAAAGCCTATAACTGGCCGGGCAACTCTTATCAGGGGGTGCGTGTAACGGTGGTAGATGCAGAGGCCGGCGGCATTGTGGCGGGGGCCCAGGGGTTTTTTCAAACATCTATGCC
>OGOL01000243.1_pt1 | contig 66049 bp, 59 predicted proteins | sample 1552641 | NCBI WGS metagenome assembly OGOL01 (sample SAMEA2580140, study PRJEB22360) | human gut metagenome | biome: human gut; feature: human-associated habitat; material: faeces | place: Denmark | collected 2008/2010 | reverse complement strand
CGCCAATGATAGTCGGTTGTATTTCCGGTGAAAGTAGGTCACTGTCAGGCTCCCCTTTCAAGACCCTCGAAAGTTTTTCTTTCGAGGGTTTTGTTTTATGCGCGCCTGGAAAACCAGATAAAAAGAGGCAGGAGCTGACGCTCCCGCCTCTTTTTTATTTGTTTCTTGTTAGATATTTATATATTTTCTGAACCTAACCTATTTTCCGGGATGTTGATGAGATCTTTTTTCTAAGCAAAGTTACCTACGTTTTAGCTTTTAAATCAGAATAATCACACTAAAAATAGCGCATAAAGGCTATCAGAACGGCATTTTCTGGATAGAAATATAAAATATATATATTCCAACATTGATTCCGTTGGAGAGGATTTTGGTTACCAGCAGACAGCCTGTCTTCCCTGAGAACTGGCAGAGGAAGAAATAAAACAGGATCTGCCGGATTTCCTTCTTATATTGGAACCACCATCATGCAGCTGTTAGCAAAATTAAGTCTTTTCTTCAATAAGACATTTGCGCTTTGGGTCATTGTTGTTGGCGCACTTGCCTATGCCTTCCCGTCCACCTTTAAGCCGTTGGGTGCTTATATTGCCCCGCTGCTTGGTGTTGTCATGTTCGGTATGGGTCTGACTCTTACGGCCTCTGACTTCCGCGAAGTTGTTCGCCAGCCCCGTGATGTGCTTATCGGCATTCTGTCCCAGTTCCTCATTATGCCGATCGTTGCCTACCTGCTCTGCCTTGTGATGCATCTGCCGCCTGAGATTGCGGTCGGCGTCATTCTGGTTGGCTGCTGCCCCGGCGGTACCGCTTCCAACGTGATGACGTTCCTCGCCCGTGGTGATCTTACGCTCTCTGTGACGATCACTTCCTGCACTACGCTTCTCGCCCCGGTTGTGACACCGTTCCTGATCTGGGTGTTCGCTAAGCAGTGGGTTGATATTTCCCCGGTTGCTATGTTTATCAGCATTGTCAAAATCGTGCTTCTCCCGATTGCTCTCGGTGTTGTGGTTCACACGGTATTTGGCAAGAAGGTGGAGGGCTTCGCCGCCGCTATGCCGCTTATCTCAGTTGTTGCCATCGCTCTGATTGTGGCTGCCGTCGTTGCCGCGACCGCGAATAAGCTTCTTGCTGTCGGCCCGCTCGTTTTTCTGGTTGTCGTGCTTCATAACGGTTTTGGCTATCTCTTCGGTTACTGGACCGCGAAGCTTCTTGGTCTCAACCTCGCCAAACGGAAGTGCCTCGCTATTGAAGTGGGTATGCAGAATTCAGGCCTTGGTGTCGCTCTTGCTACCACCCACTTCGCTGCTATGCCGATGGCTGCCGTGCCGTCCGCGGTGTTCTCCTTCTGGCACAACGTTTCCGGACCGATTCTTGCCACGGTCTTCCATCGTTGGCACGAAGAGGGTGAAAAGGAAACCTTCCTCGATAAAATTGAGAAGCAGAGAGCCGGCTGATCCCGCCTATAAACTATGAAAAAAGCTGACCCGATTAAGGGTCAGCTTTTTTTCTGCTCAAAGTTAGCTTTTTCAGTGGTATCTGTACGCTGTGTGGTCTATTATTAGCAATCCAATTCAAGCAAATGAAACGCGGTTTTCATTGCCATAAAAATTTCTAAATAAACTTTTGGATCTTCCCAATGGATTTTGACTTCTCACTCGTGATGTCATCTCTGCCGCTACTCCTGCAGGGCGCGCTAGTGACATTGAAGATTACGGCCCTTTCCGTCGGCCTGGGGTTGATTTTCGGCTTGCTCGCCGGCGTCGCGTCACTCACGCCGTACTGGTGGGTGAGGATCCCCGCTCGCTGCTACGTGGATTTCATCCGCGGCACTCCGCTTCTGATTCAGATCTTCCTGATTTATTTTGCGCTGCCGGTCATTCTCAATACCCGAGTTGACCCGTTTGTTGCGGCGGTGGCTGCCTGCTCTATCAATTCCGGTGCCTATGTGGCGGAAATCTTCCGTGCCGGTATTCAGTCCGTGGACCGCGGTCAGACTGAAGCTGGTCGCTCGCTCGGTCTCACCTGGTTCCAGACCATGCGCGAGATCGTTATTCCGCAGGCTTTCAAGCGGATCATTCCCCCGCTTGGCAACGAATTCATTGCCATGCTGAAGGACAGCTCCCTGGTGTCCGTGATCGGTTTCGAAGAACTGACCCGTTCCGGTCAGCTGATTATTGCTCAGACCTACGGCTCGTTTGAAATCTGGACCAGCGTCGCCATTATTTATCTTGCGATGACGCTTACGATTTCTCAGTTTGTTGCCTTCCTTGAACGGAAATTCAGAACAGATGAACGATAAGAAAACCATGATTGAGATTAAGGACCTTCACAAGCGGTACGGTGATATCGAGGTCCTCCACGGCATCAACCTGACCGTGGCTCCGAAAGAAGTGGTCGTTGTGATTGGCCCGTCGGGTTCCGGCAAATCGACCATGCTGCGCTGCATCAACTACCTGGAGGAAGCTTCCTCAGGCGAAATCTGGGTGGATGGCGAGAAGATTGAGCCGAAGACGAATCTCAACCGGATCCGCGCTGAAGTCGGCATGGTGTTCCAGCACTTCAACCTGTTTGAGAATAAGACTGTTCTTCAGAACATCATGCTCGCTCCGATGCGGGTCCGCGGCGAAAGCCGTGAAGTGGCTGAAAAGAAGGCGCTTGAACTTCTTGATATGGTGGGTCTGAAGGATAAGGCGAACGTTTATCCGAAGAACCTTTCCGGCGGTCAGCAGCAGCGTGTCGCTATCGCCCGTTCTCTCGCGATGAACCCCAAAGTCATGCTGTTTGACGAGCCCACGTCTGCCCTTGACCCGGAAATGGTGAAGGAAGTGCTTGACGTCATGAAGAAGCTCGCAAATGACGGCATGACGATGATCGTCGTGACGCATGAGATGGGTTTTGCCCGTGAAGTCGGCGACCGCCTGATCTTTATGGCCGACGGTCAGATTGTTGAACAGGGAGTTCCGGAGGAAGTCTTCGCGAACCCGCAGCATAACCGTACGAAGCAGTTCTTCTCGAAGATTCTGTAAGGCGGTCGGGTCTCAGCTCTTCTGAGTCCCATCAGCCGGAGCCAGATCCGGAGCGATGCAGAGTCTGTGATACAGTGTCACGGCTCTTCCTACCAGCTCCGGGACGGCTTCGGCTTTTTCTTTCTTTTCCAGGTACTCTATGGACCGCATCAGGCGCTTCTGTCCGTTCTCACGGATCAGAAGATAGCCTTCTGAAGGTCCAGGCTCCGAAATGGCTCGGATGACCGCCAGGTCCCCTTTTGAAATGCCATCGGATTCAAGCTCGCTGTCCGTCACCTCGAAGACTTCCTGAACATCAGAAGAACCCACGTGGAGCCGGTTGTCCTGGAGCTCAAGAGAAACAGTTTTTGGACCGAGTTTTTTTTCCGCCTTGGGAAGGGAGGATTTTGGAGCCGACGCAACCTCCAGACGGATGCCGCGCGCCTGGTGCGGCACGGTAGAAATCAGTCCTTTCCGTTCAAGTGCCCTGAGATGGCTTTCCGCCGCGTTCGGGGATGAAAAACCGAAATGGTCCGCGATTTCCTTCCGTGACGGGGGGACTCCGGATGTGGAAATCTGATCGCGGATGAATTTGAAGACGGCAAACTGTTTCGGTGTGAGTCGCTTCTTTCTTCCGTTGGTTGCAGGCATCCGCGTCTCCATCGCCTTCAGGCGCATTTTCAGCCCGGCCGGCGGCCGGGGGGTCGTGTTAAACTCAGTGCCGGTCTGATGTCTCAGGGCCGGGGAAATGCCTCCGGCTTCTGCCCTTTGCGTTGGGAAAGACACCGGATCCGAAAATATTAATCGATTAATCGCTTTTTAATAGACGTTTTAGAGAAGATGCCGCTAGAAAATCCTCTGGTGATCTTGGAGGGTGCGCTTTTAACCGCCGGCCGTCCGCTGACTGTCCGCGAGATGCGGCTCCTTTTTTCGAATGCCTACAGCCGGAGCGACATTCTGAAGTGGCTGGAGGAGATTCAGCAGAAATGGTCCGGCCTCGCGGTGCACCTCACCGAGGTGGCCGGTGGATGGCGTTTTTCCGGCAGCTCAGAGCTTGAACCTTACCTGAGACGCCTCACAACGGAAAAGCCGCCCCGCTACTCGCGCAGCTTTCTAGAGACACTCGCGATTATTGCCTATAAACAGCCAGTGACACGAGGTGATATTGAAGATATCCGCGGAGTCACGGTGAACTCCAACATCATGAAGCAGCTCCAGGACCGGGACTGGATCGAATGCGTGGGGCACCGCGATACTCCTGGCCGGCCGGCACTTTGGGCGACGACCGCGAAATTTCTGGAAGACTTCACACTGGAGTCCCTCAGAGCGCTTCCGGTTGTTCCGGAAAGCACCGAAGTGCAGCCCCGCCTGCCCGGTTTCGAAGATCTCTCAAAGAACGGCGCGGGGGCTGATTCCGCGGCCGAAGCGAATCCCGAACCGGTCCGGGAGTCTGAGCCGGAAGCATCTGATGAACCTTTAGAAACGGAAGAGCAGAAAAATGACGAATCCTGAAGAAAAGCCCGGCATGCCGGAAGTGACCTCCGGGTCGGAGCTCGAGGCTGAACGCACGCTTTCCGCGATGAAGGCCAAGGCAAGCGGTAAGTCTGAAAAGCTTCAGAAGGTGCTCGCCGATCTGGGACTCGGATCGCGGCGCGCCATGGAGACCGTTATTGATGACGGCCGTGTGGAGGTGAATGGGAAAACTGCCTATCTCGGACTGCGCGTGTTTCCAGAGGATGAGATCCGCGTGGATGGGAAAAAGGTCTCGCGGGATGACGCGGAGGAAGATCTGCCGCGCGTGCTCCTTTATAACAAGCCTGAGGGTGAAATTGTTTCAATGAAGGATCCCGAAGGCCGTCCGAGCGTCTTTGATCATCTGCCCCCGATCGATAAAGGGCGCTGGATTGTGGTCGGACGCCTCGACTTCAATACGGAGGGACTGCTGATCTTTACATCGAGCGGTCAGCTCGCGAACCTTCTCATGCATCCCAGAAACGCGATCGAGCGTGAATATATGGTGCGTGTGACAGGCGAACTCACAGACGAGATGGGAGAGCGCCTGGTAACCGGTGTGATGCTGGACGATGGTCCGGCCCGTTTTGCTCATATTTCCGATCAGGGCGGCACGGGACTCAATCACTGGTATCTCGTGCGTCTTTCCGAAGGCCGGAACCGTGAAGTGCGCCGCATGTTTGAAGCGGTCGGTCTTGTGGTGAGCCGGCTGATCCGGGTGCGGTTCGGTGACCTCGAGCTGCCGCGCGGTCTGAGGCGCGGTGAAAAGTCTGAAATGAGCCGGGAATCCGTGCAGGAGTGGCTCCTTCACCTGAAGCTTGCGCAGCAGAAGGCGGCTGAGAAAGGAGAATTTTCCCGCGGTCACGGCAGAAAGTCCGCGCAGCGAAGAGACCGCCGGTCACAGGCCCCGAAGAGAGAAAACCGCGAGGGTGCATCAGGCCGTACAGGAGCCCGCCGCCCAAGGGCCCATGGAAGCGGTACCCGCCTTTAATTTTGCGGGATTTTCCTAGCAATGAGAGAAAAAAATAGGTTATAATTCAAAAATTAAATCGCAGGACTGCTGTTTGGTCCTGCGTCTCGGTTTCATATATCCGGTTTCGTTTTTTCAGATTCCGGAATGCCCGACATGAATTCGGGCGGATGAAAATGGGCGCTGAGCCCATTTTTTTTTGAACATTTTTAATTGTCAGTTAGTTATCTAACGAAGAACATATAAAGAGTACATGACTGCCAGAACAATGGATTTGAGCGAGGCAATTGCCCATACCGTCGAAGGAATGGGATATGAATTTGTTGAACTGGAACGCCTTCCTGGCTCTATGCTCCGCGTCACGATTGACACGGAACAGGAGGGGGGCATTTCGGTCAACGACTGCGAGGCCGTCAGCAATCAGCTGACCGCTCTTTTCGCCGCGGAAGATGTGGATTACAAGCGGCTCGAAGTCACGAGCCCGGGTGTTGAAAGACCTCTGAAGAAAGCAAAGGACTGGATCCGTTTCGCGGGTTCTCTGGCTCACGTGGAACTCTTCGCCCCGATGTTTGCCGAAGGTTTTCCTGAAGCGGGGCGCCGCAAGCTTGACGGCCGGATTCTTTCGGTTTCAGGCGAGCCGGGCAGCGAACAGATTCAATTTGAATTCACGGGCGAGAAGCCTTTCCGCACGCCGTCTCAGGCGTTCCGCGGCCGGCTGGAGGCCCGCAAGGGCGGACGTTCTCATGAGCAGGCAGCCCCCATTACGGTGGAATTCCCCCTCTCCGAAGTAGAACACGCGCACTTGATTGCAGAACTTGATTTTAAAGGTGGACGTAAATGAATAAAGCGATGAGCGGCAAAGATCTTCTTGATATGGTCGAGGTTCTTGCCCACGAGAAGAGCGTTGACATCGATGTCGTGTTTGGCGTTGTGGAAGTGGCTCTCGCCACGGCAATCAAGCGCTCGACTTTCCCGGGCGAGGATGCGGATGTGGTGGCGCATATCGACCGCGAAACGGGTGACTATTCCGCTGAGCGCCGCTGGCTGATTGTTCCTGACGAACAGGGCCTGCAGGAGCCTGACCGTGAGGAAATGTTCAGCGATATTCATGACGACTATCCTGATCTCGCCGAGGGCGATTACATCGTCCGTCCGGTGACCCCGGCTCACTCTGATGCCCGCCGTTTTGCTCAGGACGCGAAGCAGGTTATCCTGCAGCGTCTCCGCGATGCCGAGCGTGCTCAGATCGTGAAGGAATTCCTTGACCGCGGCGAGTCGATCGTGAGCGGGCAGGTGAAGCGTATGGACAAGGGCGACGCGATCGTTGAGCTCGGCCGCCTTGATGCCCGTCTCCCGCGTGACCAGATGATCTCGCGCGAAAATATTCATCCTGGGGACCGTGTGAAGGCTTACGTGCTGCGCGTTGAAGACAGCCAGCGCGGCAAGCAGGTCATTCTTTCCCGCACGAGCCCGGACTTCCTGAAGAAGCTGTTCGAGCTTGAAGTTCCCGAAATCGAAGAGGGTCTCCTCGAGATCAAGAGCGTTGCCCGCGACCCCGGCCTTCGTGCCAAGGTGGCTGTGCTCGCTCACGACTCCCGCATTGACCCGATCGGAACCTGCGTTGGTATCCATGGCAGCCGCGTGAACGCGGTGACGGCCGAACTCTCCAACGAGCACATCGATATCGTGCTCTGGAATGAGGATCCGGCTCTCTACGTGCTTGAGGCTCTGAAGCCGGCTGAAGTTCAGTCCATTGTTCTGAACGAGGACGACAAGAGCGCTGATGTGGTGGTTCCGGAAGAGAAGCTCGCCGTGGCGATCGGTAGCCGCGGTCAGAATGTGCGTCTCGCCTCTGAGCTGACTGGCTGGCAGATCAATATCATGACGGCTGATCAGGCTGACGAGAAGCACAAGACCGAAACCGACGCCAGCCGCCGCGAGTTCATGGAACAGCTTGATCTTGATGAAGATGCCGCTGATGCTCTGATCGATGCAGGCCTTGCCTCCATCGAAGACGTTGCCTACATCCCCGAGAAGGAGCTGCTCGAAATCGGCGCGTTTGATGAGGACACCGTCAAGGAGCTTCGTTCCCGCGCCCGTTCAGTGCTGACGCGCCGCGCCATCAAGCGTGAAGAGAATCTCCGCCTCGCCGATAAGAGCCTGCTGGAGCTTCCGGGGCTTGACGGCGATAAGGTGAGCGCTCTTGTGACCGCTGGCGTCAGAAACGTTAATGATTTGGCTGATTTGGCCACTGACGAATTGGTTGAAAAGACTGGCTTTGATGAGAAAACGGCCGCCGATCTGATTATTGCAGCTCGCGCAGTGGTTTATCCGTAGGCTGAAAGAGATTAGGGGAAAAAATATTTATGGCAAATAAAACAGTTTTCGAATTCGCCCAGGAATTGAAGGTAGCAGCCAAGACCCTGCTCGCTCAGCTGAAGGCAGCCGGTGTGAGCAAGAACTCTGAAACCGACGAGCTTTCCGAAGGCGATAAGACGAAGCTGCTTGAATCGCTCCGCCTAGAGCGCGCGAATGAGGAAAGCAGCGAGGCGCCGAAAAAGCCCCGCAGAATTACGGTTACCCGCAAGGAAAAGTCCGTAATCAAGAAGGCTGACTCCACGGGCCGCACCCGCACCGTTCAGGTGGAAGTGCGCCGCCGCCGTGTGTTTGTGAAGAATCCGGCAGCGGAAGCTGCCCGGGACGCTGAGATCCAGAAGGAACTTGCGGCCCGCAATGCTGAGGACAAAGCCCGCGCCGACCGTGAGGCCGCTGAGCAGGCTTCCCGCCAGGCTGAAGAGGCCGCCCGCGCCGCTGAAGAAAGCGCGAAGAAGGCAGCTGAAGAAGCCGCCCGCAAGGAAGCCGAGGCCCGTGAGGCGGCTGAGGCTGAAAAGCGCCGTGCCGCTGAAGAGGCTGAACGCCGCGCCGCTGAGGAAAAGGCCCGCGCAGCAGCTGAGCATGAAAAGTCCCAGCGTGAGCAGAAGAACGCCTCGCGTGCCCGCCGTCAGGCTGAGGAACGCGCCCGCGCCGAGCGTGACGCGGCTGCAATCCGCGCCTCTCGCGCCATGCAGGCCAAGGCTGCTGCTGAAAAGGCCGCCAAGGTGGATCCGGCTGAAGCTGCCCGCCGTGAGGCTGCCGCTCTGAATGCTGCCCGCGCAAAGCAGCGTGAAGAGGAAGAAAAGCGCCGCGCCGCTGCCCGTGCGAAGGCTGAGGCTGAGGCCGCTGCTATCCGCGAAATGCTGAACCGTCCGAGGAACGCCCCGAAGCCGAAGCCCGCAGAGGAAGCGAAGCCTGAGACGAAGGCTGAAGAATCGAAGCCCGCGAAGACCGCTGCCAAGAAGACCGAACAGAAGCGCCCGGCCCATATGCGTCCGGCTGCCGCTCCGAAGGCTTCCGGTGACGGCGCTTCCGCCCGCCCCGCGAAGAAGACCCGCAAGGCCGGCGAACACCGCGATGACGAAGGCCGTCATCGTCAGATCAAGACCCGCGGCATGGATGATGATGGTTCCTCCTGGCGCAGCGGCCGCGGCCGCCGTCAGGACCGTCATCATGGCGGCAACTCCTCGCAGAATCAGTCGAATGAACCGATCGTGCGCGAAGTGGAAGTTCCTGAGACCATTTCGGTCGCAGATCTCGCCCGCAAGATGGCCGTGAAGGCGACGGAAGTGATCAAGCAGCTGATGAAGGATGGCCAGATGGTCACCATCAACCAGATGCTCGATCAGGACACCGCGATGATCGTTGTTGAGGAAATGGGCCACAAGCCGGTCGTCGCCAAGGCTGACGATCCTGAAGCCTTCCTCGGCGAAATCGGTGACAAGAATGAATACCCCGCGGTTCCGCGTCCCCCGGTCGTTACGATCATGGGCCACGTCGACCACGGCAAGACCTCCCTCCTCGACTACATCCGCCGCACCCGTGTGGCGGCCGGCGAAGCGGGCGGCATTACGCAGCACATCGGCGCTTACCACGTGAAGACGCCGCGCGGCATCATCACCTTCCTCGATACCCCGGGCCATGAGGCGTTTACCGCCATGCGTGCCCGCGGTGCCCAGGTGACGGATATCGTGATTCTGGTGGTTGCCGCCGATGACGGCGTCATGCCCCAGACGAAGGAAGCTATCGCCCACGCCCGTTCTGCCGGCGTGCCGATCGTTGTCGCCATCAATAAGTGCGATAAGCCCGGCGCCCATCCGGAAGTGGTGAAGCAGGAGCTCGTGCAGAATGAGGTGATTCCGGAAGAGTACGGCGGTGACGCTCCGTTCGTGAATGTGTCCGCGAAGACCGGCCTCGGTATTGATGAGCTGCTGGAAAACGTGCTGCTTCAGGCTGAAATGCTGGAACTCAAGGCTCCGGATCAGGGTCTGGCCCGCGGTGTCGTGCTGGAATCCCGACTCGACCGCGGCCGCGGCCCGGTGGCCTCTGTCCTCGTGCAGTCCGGCCGTCTTAACCGCGGCGACGTGGTGCTCGCCGGTGCTCAGTTCGGTCGTGTCCGAGCGATGGTTGGCGAGAACGGCAAGCCCGTGAAAGATGCCGGTCCGTCGATCCCGGTGGAAATTCAGGGTCTCTCCGGTATTCCGCAGGCCGGTGACGAATTCTTCGTCCTGCCGGATGAACGCAAGGCCCGTGAAATCGCTCTCTTCCGCCAGGGCAAGTACCGTGACGTGAAGCTCGCGAAGGCTCAGGCCGCCAGCCTGCAGAACATCTTCAAGGATAATGACGGCAAGCAGAAGACTCTGCCCCTCATTGTCAAGGCTGACCTTCAGGGTTCCCAGGAAGCTATCGTCCAGGCCTTCCAGAAGCTGTCGACCGACGAAGTCCGCGTTCAGATCGTTCACTCCGCGGTGGGCGGTATTTCTGAAACCGACGTCAACCTCGCCATTGCTGCCGGCGCCATCATCGTCGGGTTCAATGTCCGAGCCGATGCCGGTGCGAGAAAGCTTGCCGAGCATGAAGGCGTTGAGATCCGTTACTACGACATCATTTACGATGCCGTGAACGAGATCAAGGCTGCCATGGGCGGTATGCTTGCCCCGGTGAAGAAGGAAACGAACCTTGGCCTCGCCGAAGTCCGTCAGGTTATTCACGTGCCGAAGGTTGGCAACATCGCCGGCTGCCGTGTGGTGGAAGGTGTTATCCGCCGCAACGCGAATATCCGCCTGCTGCGCGACAACGTGGTGATCTGGACCGGCGAACTCGCCTCTCTGAAGCACTTCAAGGATGACGTCCGCGAGATGAATGCCGGTCAGGAATGCGGTATCTCGCTGAAGGGCTACGAGGACATCAAGGAAGGCGATCAGCTGGAAGTGTTCGAGGTGACGGAAGTCGCCCGTACGCTCTAAGCAGCGGAACGCATGCCGCCTCTCCCCGGATCAGTCCGGGGGCAGGTGGCATTCTGATTTTTTGAATTTTGAATTGAGGTAGAGATAACGTGAGAAAGGCTAAGCCCGGGCGCTCGACCAGAATTGCCGATCAGATTGCGCGTGATATCGCCGAACTGATCCCGAAAGAGGTGCGTGATCCTCGGGTTGGTTTTGTCACTGTGACCGGCTGCGAAATCACGCCGGACTATGCGCACGCGAATATTTATTTCACGGTGATCGGTTCTGAACCGGAAGCCTGCCGCGAAGGACTTAACGCCGCGGCCGGCATGCTCCGCAGCCTGATTTTCAGGCAGCTGCGCATCCACACGGTTCCGACGCTTCATTTCGTGTATGACACGAGTGTGGACCGCGGCTTCGCGATGGATAAGCTGATCGCAGAAGCGCAGGATCAGAATCCGGGGAAGTAACGTGCCAAGAGGTCATCATGGCGACCGCGTGAACGGCGTACTCCTCCTGAATAAGGGGGAAGGCGCAAGCTCTAACCGTGAACTGCAGACGGCCCGCCGCCTGCTGAACGCGGCGAAGGCCGGGCACTGCGGAACGCTCGATCCGATGGCGACCGGACTCCTGCCGCTCGCTTTCGGTGAGGCAACGAAGTTCTCCGCCGATCTGCTGCACGCTGACAAGGCTTACAGAGCCGTGGCAACGCTTGGTGTGGAAACGGATACCGGAGACCGTACGGGGACTGTGCTGAAAACGCACGAAGTCTCTGTAACGCTTGATGAGGTGAAGGCCGCTGCAGCGAAGCTTACCGGTCCGATCAAACAGATCCCGCCGATGTATTCGGCTCTGAAGCGTGACGGGGTTGCGCTATACCGACTCGCCCGGCAGGGTGAAACGGTGGAAAGAGAGCCGAGACTGGTTACAATCTACCGTTTCGACATTCTGTCGCTTGATGGAAATACGGTGGAAATGGAGTGCGTGGTTTCCAAAGGAACCTACATCCGCACTCTGATTGAAGATCTTGGACACCTCCTCGGATGCGGCGCGACGATGTCGGCGCTCTGCCGGACCCGCGTTGGAGATCTGGATCTGAAGGATGCAATTACTCTGGAGACACTGGAGCGGGAACCCGATGCGATAAAACGCCGGGCGATGCTCCGTCCGCCAGATGAGCTGATCCAGAGCCTCGCGCCCGTCGAACTGGCGGCTGCTGAGACTGAGAGGTTTAAGAACGGACAGAGGCTTGCGCTTCACCTCGCGGAACGCGGGAGAGTGCGGGTTTATGGACCGGGAAAGGAATTGCTGGGGACCGCTACGGTGAATGAACGCGGCGTGCTTGCTCCGGAAAGATTAATAGCTACTGATTAAAGAGACTAAGAGAAATGACAAGAGCCATTCGCAATATTGCGATTATTGCCCACGTTGACCACGGTAAGACGACCCTGGTGGACGGCCTTCTGAAGTGTGCCGGCACCTTCCGTGAAAACCAGGAAGTTGAACAGCGCGTGATGGACAGCAACGCGATCGAAAAGGAACGCGGCATCACGATTCTCGCGAAGAACTGCGCCGTTGAATGGAAGGGCGTTCACATCAACATCATCGATACCCCCGGGCACGCCGACTTCGGCGGTGAAGTGGAGCGTGTGCTCTCCATGGTGGACGGTGTGCTGCTGCTCGTTGACGCGGTCGACGGCCCGATGCCTCAGACCCGCTTCGTGACTCGCAAGGCACTCGCCCAGGGCCTGAAGCCGATCGTGATCGTGAACAAGGTTGACCGTCCGGGTGCCCGCCCTGAGTGGGTTGTGAACCAGACGTTTGATCTGTTCGATAAGCTCGGCGCGACCGAGGAACAGCTCGACTTCCCGGTAATCTACGCCTCCGCTCTTAACGGCTACGCCGGCCTCACTGACGACGTTGAAGAGCTGAAGAAGATCGGCAACCTCGACGCCATTCTCGACACCGTGCTTGAAAAGGTTCCGGTCCGTGAAGACGATCCGAACGGCAACCTGATTCTTCAGATCTGCTCGCTCGACTACTCGAGCTACGTCGGCAAGATCGGTATCGGCCGCGTGCACCGCGGCACCCTGACCGCCGGTCAGAATGTCTGCTTCATGGACGGTCCGGAAGATACGCCGAAGCGCGGCAAGATCAATCAGATTCTTCAGTTCGAAGGTCTTGAACGCAAGGAAACGCCCTCCGCTCAGGCCGGCGACATCGTTCTCGTCACGGGTATCGAAGATCTGAACATCGGCACGACCATCACGAGCACGGATCACCCGGAAGCGCTCCCGATGCTGCACGTCGATGAGCCGACCCTCAAGATGGAATTCATGGTGAACACGTCGCCTCTCGCCGGCAAGGAAGGCAAGTTCGTGACGAGCCGTCAGATCCGTGAGCGTCTCGCCCGCGAGCTGAAGTCGAACGTCGCCATGCGCGTTGAGAACACGAAGGATGAGAAGGTGTTCCTCGTGTCCGGCCGCGGTGAACTGCATCTCACGGTTCTTCTTGAGAATATGCGCCGCGAGGGATTCGAAATTGCCGTGTCCCGTCCGCGCGTGATTATCAAGGAAGAGAACGGCGTCAAGATGGAACCGTATGAGCTCCTGACGGTTGACGTTGAAGAAGAACATCAGGGTTCCGTGATGGAAGAGCTCGGCCGCCGCAAGGGCGAACTCACCGACATGGAGCCGGACGGCAAGGGCCGTGTGCGCCTTGAGTACCGTATCCCGGCCCGCGGCCTGATCGGTTTCCAGAGCCTCTTCATGACGATGTGCCGCGGCACCGGCATCATGAGCCACGTGTTTGACGACTACGCCCCGATCAAGCAGGGCAGCGTCGGCGAACGCCGCTCCGGCGCCATCATCTCCGGTGAAGACGGCAATGCCGTGGCCTACGCTCTCTGGTACATCCAGGAACGCGGCCGTCTCTTCGTGAGCCCGGGCGACGCTGTGTACGAAGGCATGATCATCGGCGAGCATTCGCGTGAAAACGACATTGTCGTGAACGCGATCCGTACGAAGCACCTCACGAACGTGCGTGCTTCCGGCTCTGATGAAGCGATCCGCCTTGTGCCTCCGACCCAGCTCACGCTGGAAAGCGCTGTGGAATTCATCAATGACGACGAACTCGTGGAAATCACCCCGAAGTCGATCCGTCTTCGCAAGCGCTATCTGAAGGAATTCGAACGCAAGCGCGCTGCCCGTGCGGCCCAGGCTGAGTTCGGTGATCCGGACGTTTCCGAGGAATAATTCCTTCGGAATCGCTTCAGAAAGTGAAGAAATCGAAGCATACCGCCTCTTCCCTCTGCCCCTGCGGCAGCGGGAAGACGTATGAGGACTGCTGCGGCAGGTATCACGCCGGGACTCCGGCGCCGGATGCCCGGAGCTTGATGGCAAGCCGCTACAGCGCCTATGCGCTGGGACTGGAAAAGTATGTTCGGGATACGTGGTGCGAGGAAAAGTGCCCTGCGGACCTGGATCTGAAAACCAATCCCATTACCTGGCTCGGGCTTGAAATCCGCTCGTTCCGGGAAACGGGACCTGACACCGCGGAGGTTGAATACGTGGCGCGCGGCCGCTCGGGAGGCGCCGGAGCTTTCAGGCTTCACGAGCTGTCGAGGTTCGTAAAGCGGGAAGGCCGATGGCTTTATCTCGACGGCGACTGCTTCGAGAAGTAGGTTTGGGGAAGGGCGGCAGATTAAAAAATGCCGCCCTTTTTTTCAATCGGCGGGAGCTCTCCCGCCGGTGTTATCAGGACGGAAAAAGATAATGGCACTTCAGACAGAGCTGAAGCCTGAGGACTGGCGTTTCTGCGTTGCGCCGATGATTGACTGGACAGATGAGTGGTGCCGGCACTTTCACAGGCTCCTCTCTAGGCGCGCGAGACTCTATACCGAGATGATCGCGTCGCCTGCGCTGGTGCATGGGAACCGAACGCGCCTCCTCGGGTATGAGAAAGGCGTAAATCCTGTCGCACTGCAGCTTGGCGGATCCAATCCGGCTGAGCTCGCCCAGTGCGCGAAATGGGGGGAAGAGGCCGGGTTTGATGAGATCAACCTGAACTGCGGCTGCCCCTCTCCCCGCGTGCAGTCCGGAGACTTCGGCGTGGTCCTGATGCTTTCCCCGCAGAAGGTTGCGGACTGTCTCAAAGCTATGCAGGACAGCGTGTCGGTTCCGGTGACTGTGAAGCACCGGATCGGCGTGGATGATCAGACATCCTACGGCTTTGTCCGTGACTTTGTCGGCACGGTTCATGAGGCCGGCACCCGGGTCTTCATCGTGCACGCGAGAGCCGCGTGGCTGAAGGGGCTGTCCCCGAAAGAGAACCGCGATATTCCGCCGCTTGACCGTGAGCTTGCGGCGCGGCTGAAGGCGGATTTCCCGGACAGTATCTTTGTCGTGAACGGCGGGATCAAGACGCTCAGCGAATGTCAGACTGAACTTAACCGGTTTGATGGCGTGATGCTCGGGCGTGAGGCGTACAACAACCCCTGGCTTCTCACGGAGGTTGATCATGCGCTGTATGGCGATCCGGAGAGCACACTCTCGCGCGATGAGGTGGTGGAGCAGATGGCGGACTATGTGGATCTCGTGCAGGAGCGTGAACCGCTTGCCGCGAGAACTGCGGTGAATCATCTCATGGGGCTCGCGCTGGGACTTCCGGGGGGCGCCCGTCACTGGAGACGGCTCCTCACGGATCCGGCGCTCTGGAAAACGAAGAAAGCGGGTGAGATTGTGCGTCTGGCGTGGAAGGAAGTGAAGCCGGAGGCCGGTCTGGAAGATTAGCCTCGCATATCTCTTTCCCGGTGACAGAAAACATGAAGCCCTCAGGTTCCATTGCGGAGCCTGAGGGCTTTTTTACGAGGAGTGCTGCCAGGAGGAGGAAGTTACTTCTGAGCCTGCTGACGGACAGAGGCGAGCGCTTCACGCACAGCCTTGGCCGCGACACCGTTGAAGCGGTACTGGAAGTCCGTGATCGGCTTATCGGCCTTCACGAAGTATCCCGGAACGACAGTGGTCGACTTGCCGCGGTGGATTTCCACAAGGGCGAGTGACACGGCGTCGCGTGACAGCTCAAAGATGCCCGTATCAGGCGCCTTCACCGTGGACGGGAAGGAGAAGGCGATACCCTTCGTGCCGTCAACCGTCTTGATGCTGTAGGAGCCGCGGGTTTCCGGAGTCTTAGAGGTGCTCTGGCAGAAGACCGTGCCGGTCTTCACAGAGTAAAGGCTCACTTCGCCGTTAGTCGGAATGGCGGATGCGCCCTCTGCCGGGATCGCGACCTTTTCCTGATAACGCTGCTTCACGCGCTTGCCGCGCTTATTCTTCACGTAGCGGGTCTTCGTCACGACCTTGAACTGGGTCGGAGCTGCGGCACCGGCAGTCGGGTCAAAGACGACGCCGTAGGCCTTGAACCCTACGCGCGGGAGGTAGCTGAGGCAGTAAGGAATATCGCGGCTGAACGTGCGGACGAACCCTTCGACGTTCCCGGCACCCGTAAAGGCATCAGGCTTCAGCACGACGTACTGATCCTGCGTCATGGCGATCTGAGGCATATAGACCACGGAGCCCTTCGGAAAACGGGCGGAGATCACGCCGGCAGCCGGAGTCGGATAGTTTGTGCGGGACCGGAGATAGTGATAGATGTACTGACCGGACACATCAAACGCGTAGAGCTTCAGACGCATCGCGACCGGGTTCTTTGAGTTATCCGAGTAAAGCTTCACCGAACCGTCGGGTTCTGAGGTGAGATAGCTCGGGAATTCAGCGGAAACGGAGTTCCCGGAGCGGACGATCGAATTCACGTTCGTGCCCCAGGCAAACCCGTGAGCTTTCTGTCCCTTCGGATAAGTCTCTTTCACGGTGTAGGTGGTGTCATTCTTCTTCTGATCGATGCGGAAGTTCGACTCCTCGCGGTCATTGAAGTAGTACACTCCTTCACCCTCGAACGCCTGCAGTGTGGTGAGACCGAGCGGCTTCGCCCCCTTAATGGAAGGAACCTGTGTGAGCATGAAACCATATGTGCCGTCGTCAAAGCGGTTGACGCTTTCGGCCACGACCGAAGAAGATTCCTGAGCGGAAGGGGCGGATGCCGTCTTCTGACCGGTTGTCTGGCAGCCGGCAAGGGTCAGCGCGCAGACCGCGGCAGCAGAGGCCGCGAGACTGAAGCGTTTGGTGAAATGACGGATATTTTCCATGATCAGTGCGACAAACTTTCCTAAGAGAGGATCTCCCGGGCAGGGGATGCCAGAGAGTGTTCCGCGTACAGCGCGGGATATTTTTCTATGATACCGAACCGGGGGTGAAAGGGCCGTTACATTCTGTTAAGGTCAGGGGAGTTCCTTAGACGGCAGTTTGCCTGAGTCCGTCCCGAAAACAATGCGGCCTGCCAGGCATACTGCCGGCAGGCCGCATAGCGGAACTCCGCGTCCGGTGTCTGAATTACTTCAGAGCGTCGAACACACGGGCCGTGATCTCATCAATCGTGCCGAGACCGGAAATCGCGCGGTACTGCGGAGCCGTCTTGTCGCCGGACTTCGCGAGGTCGCCGTAGAACTTAACGAGCGCTTCGGTCTGATTGTGATAAACCTCGAGACGGTGACGGACAACGTCTTCTTTGTCGTCATCACGCTGGATCAGCGGATCGCCCGTCACGTCGTCCTTGCCCTCAACCTTCGGGGGGTTGTAGACGATGTGGTAGGTGCGGCCGGAGACCGGGTCAACACGGCGGCCGCTGATGCGGCGCACGATCTCATCATCAGGCACGGAGATTTCGAGCACGAAGTCGATCGGAATACCGGTCTTCTTCAGGGCTTCAGCCTGCGGAATCGTACGGGGGAAGCCGTCGAGCAGGAAACCGTTCTTGCAGTCAGGCTGCGCGAGACGTTCTTCCATGAGCCCGAGGATAATGTCGTCGCTCACCAGAGCGCCCGATTCCATGACGGACTTTGCCTTGAGGCCGAGCGGGGTTCCCGCCTTCACAGCCGCGCGAAGCATGTCGCCGGTGGAAATCTGGGGGATCGCGAAGCGTTCCTTGATGAAGGCAGCCTGGGTGCCCTTTCCGGCGCCGGGAGGTCCGATCAGAATAAGACGCATATTTTTATCTCCAAAACAAGTTCTGCGGACGGATCGGGTACCGTCCGCTTGGGCTTTTAAGTCCGTTACTTTAAGCGCCGGTGAGTCTCCGAGCAATCCTGCATAGCCCTGAGAAACAGGGGGCGGAAATCAGAGCGGGAGATTGCCCCGGGCATACACCTCGCGGACCCGTTCGAGGTCAGACTCGGTATCCACGCCGGCCGGTAGTTCCTGCTCAAGCACGAGGACCGCGATCCGCTCGCCGTTCCAGAGTGCTCGCAGCTGCTCAAGACTTTCCGTCTGCTCAATCGGAGCGGGCGGGAGCTCGGAAAACGCCCGGAGGAATCGCGCGCGGTAAGCGTATAGCCCGATGTGGTGAAGCGCCCGGAAACGTTCGGGGAGTTCATACGGAGGACCGGCGCGGAACGCGTCACGGGGCCAGGGGGTCGGGGCCCGTGTGAAGGTCATTGCCTCGCCGAGAGCGTTCAGCTCAACCTTCACAACGTTCGGATTCAGAAAATCCTCGACTGTGGCAATCGGGTGAGCTGCGGTCGCGATGGCGCAGCCAGGTTTCTGCGCGAGGAGACTCGCCACGTGGTCAACGACAGACGGCGGGATGAGTGGTTCGTCACCCTGAATGTTCACGACGATCTCATCCTCTTCAAAGTGCAGCTTCTGGCAGACTTCCGCAATCCGGTCCGTTCCGGTCGGATGGGATTCCTGCGTGAGGACGGCTTCAACGCCTTCGCGCTCACACGCGTCAACGATCTTCGGGTGATCAGTCGCCACGACAATCCGGGAGGCTCCGGTGAGCTTCGCCCGTTCCGCGACGCGCACGATCATGGGTTTCCCCGCGATATCCATCAGAGGCTTGCCGGGAAGCCGGGTCGACTTCATCCGGGCGGGGATCACAATGTTGTAAGTCATATCTCTTTCAGCTTTTTCAGAGCCGGGCGGCGGAGGCCTCGGCCTTTTTCTCTTTCAGCCGGAGCTCCTCAAGCTCTTCCTCTGTCATTTCACGCGCGTCATGCGCGATCATGTCAGGAATGCCGTCCCGGACGGCAAAAGCGAGGCCGCAGGCTGTGCAGAGGAATTCCTCTGACTCTGCGTTCCAGCCGAGCCTGCCCTTGCAGACCGGGCAGACGAGATTCTCAGTGACGTTAGGATTCATGAGTGGCTCCATTGGCGGATGGATTCGGATGACGGGCTTCCCGCGCCTTCTGATCAATGAAGTCGAGCAGGTAGTCTTCGAGGGCGATATCGTACCCCACAGTCCAGATCCGGGAGTCGGAAGCGATTCCGGGCACCTGGCGGCACTTCACGGCATCCTTTTCCGTAATGAGGATACAGTCAGCCGCGATGTCAGCAAAGGGGTTCGCGCGGAAATCATAATGATCTCCCAGCTCAACGCACGGATTGCAGGCAATGCCGCGGCCGCGGAGCATGGCAAAGAACCTTCCCGGGACAGCGATGCCGGCGGCGGCCGCGAAGGATTTTCCTTCGAACCTCTCCGCGAGATCATCAATCGGGAGCGTTTCACCGGTCGCGAGATTGCGGCATTCACCAAGATACGGGCTGGAGGCAAAACGCGGGGTTCTCGTGTCGAGAATCTCATCCGTCGTATTCAGAATAATCGCGTCCACCCGGTCAAGCCTTGACGGCGGCTCGCGGAGGGGACCGGCGGGGAGCACCCAGCCGTTTCCGATACCGTGGGCTCCTACCACGCAGAGTTCAACATCGCGGTGCAGCGAGTAGTGCTGCAGACCGTCATCGGAAATGATGATGTCAGTGTCCGGGAAAGACTTGAGAAGCAGACGCCCGGCAGCGACCCGGTCGCGGCCGACAGCCACGGGAGCCGCGGTCTTGCGGGCGATAAGCAGCGGTTCGTCGCCGGACGAGGCTGCGCGCGAGTCAGGCGTCACGAGCTGCACAGCGTCGGATTTTCTTCCATATCCCCGGCTGATGATGCCGGGTTTCCAGCCGCGTTTCATGAGACCGCGGGCGATGGCAATCGTAACCGGGGTTTTCCCCGTGCCGCCGACATAGATGTTCCCGACGATCACGACAGGAACCGGCAGACGCTCAGGCGTCGCGTGCTTCTCACGGTAGCGTGAGACAGCGAGAAATGCGAGAGAAAGCGGGGAGAAAACCAGAGAAAAAAGACCTTTTTTCGACCACTGGCTGTGAAGCCAGTTTTCCAGCGTTGCGCGGGCGCGCGAAGCCGGTTTCATTTCAGGTTTGGGAGACTGCTGTGAGTTACCTGATCGGGGACGATCTGAATCCATTGCCGTTCTGGAAGAAAGAATATGCGGCGCCTCGAGCGGAGATGCCGGGGGAGGTTCGCAGGTGTGATTAGTCATGCATGCAATGATAATGGATCGGGGATTGACGTGCGAAGGGGGCATCACGGGTTCCGGTGAAATCTGTGGATAACTCCGGGGAAAAATGACTAACTTTCTGAATGTTTGTATAAAAAACGGCCTGTGGATAATCTGAATTTTTTAAAAATATAAGTAAAATCAAATAGATCAGTATTTATTACCTGAGTCATATCAGACAAACCGAAGAATACTTCCGGTCAAAGACCGCGTTCAGCGAAGACCGCGCGGATCTGGCAGAGCAGGCGCTGCGGCCCTATCTCTATGAAAAATAGCTTTTTTTGGTGATATCTCCCGAAAACACGGTTTTAAAATGTGTGTATATCCATAAAAATACAAAATAATCAATTGGTTGATTTCTTTATCACGGTTCTGGTGAACAGCGATGTTGACTGCTCCGGGAAAACTCATGCAAGATGATGAAAAATAAGAATAAAAAAATATTGATTAAAATTTAATCAGCCTGAAGATCCCCAGAAACAGGGGATCTGTAAAAACCGCAGATTCTCTTTCCCGGGCCTATAAGAGAATTTATCCCCCCTATTCGAAATCCACAGGGGGAATCGATATTCCCTGAGCCATGATGAATGCCGTTATCAGAATTAAAAATAAATAAAAAACAAAAAAATAAGCAGCCTTTTATCAGTAAAGTATCAAATGATGATCTTCAGCTTCATAAAAGGGAACTGGAAAATCCTGTGGATAAGTGTGTGAACAATTGTGGAGAAATCCCCTAAGTAGCTGAAGATACGTCACTTTTCAAAATCACGGAATTTCGGCAAAATAAAAATTTAATTGTTTAAAATCATGTTGTTATAGGTTATATACGGTGTTTCCGGAAAGCCCGCGGGGTGAACGGGGGTTGACAAAAAGGGAAAAACGTAAAACTGTGCAGAAACCGGGGAGGGTGGAATCCGGAATCGGAAGATCCGCTTCGGCCTTTTTTAAAACCGGCTTATCATCACTCTCACAGTGGACTGAAGAGAACAGAAAGAGGACGGATATCCAATGAAGGATGATTTCGACACGTATTCGCTTTTCGGCGGTGACGCCGCGGGCGGGGCAGCTCCCCGGGAACCCGCGAAGCGTTCCAGCCTGAGAGCCGTGCGGCCCGCATCCACCCGTTCCCGCTACCGCTCGGATGTGCTCTCAGGTGACGCGTACGGATTCCGGGCTCCGGAACCTGTACGGGAAACCCGTGCCGCGGTGATTTCGGTCTCCGATATCTGCCGCGGTATCCAGAATTCGCTCCGGGCAGCCTTTCCTCCCGCCTGGGTTGAAGGGGAGATCGCAAGCCTCATGGTGGCTTCAAGCGGTCACTGCTACTTTGATCTGAAGGACCGCGAGGCTCAGATTTCCTGCGTCATGTACCGGTCCCAGTATCAGTCTGTGGGTTTTGAGCCGAAGGTCGGTGACAAGATTGAGGTCTATGCGGAACCCTCTCTATATATGAAGAGAGGACGGCTGCAGCTGACGGTGAACCGGATCCGGAAGTCCGGTCTTGGGGCGCTGTACGAAGAGTTTCTGCGCCTGAAGGCGAAGCTTGAGAGAGAGGGGCTTTTCAGCCCGGAACTGAAGCGCGCGGTGCCCTCTGTCCCTCGGACAGCGGCTATCGTGACAAGCCTTAAGGCAGCCGGTCTCAGGGATGTCATCCAGACCTTCGAAAAGCGTGCTCCTTATGTTGCGCTTGAAATCTATCCCGCATCAGTCCAGGGCCCCGGCGCCGCGGCAGAGATCGCGGAAGCGCTCCGGAGGGCTGGGGAATCCGAAAAGGCAGAAGTGATTCTGCTTGTCCGCGGCGGCGGCTCTTTTGAAGATCTCGCCTGCTTTAATGATGAGCGGGTGGCGAGAGCCATCAGAATGTCCCCGATTCCCGTGATCACCGGGATCGGGCACGAGTCCGATACGACAATCGCGGATCTCGCATCTGACCTTAGAGCCGCGACACCGACCGCGGCCGCGGAGCATGCGGCAGCTGCGGAGTCAGACCTGATGCAGCGGCTCCGGAGTCTCGTTAACCGTCTGAAGCGGGCAGAAGAGGGCGTGTTGCGGGAAGCCTCGCAGCGGCTCGATATGGCGGAAACGCGGCTGGGGACACCGGAAGAGCTTCTTCGGGGCGGCCGGGCCGCGCTGCAGCTTGCGGAAGAAAAAATCAGGCAATCGCCTCTCCTTCTGATTCAGGGCGGCCGTTCGAAGCTTTTCGAAGCGGCCCCTAAGCTTCGCCGTCGGCTCGAGACGGTTCTCGGCCGGGCAGAGCTTCAGACAATAGTCATGCGTAACTTCCTTGAAGATCGGCTGAAGAAGCTGCTTCAGGATGAAACAAAGCGTCTACGGAATTCAGAATCGGTGATTGTCTCTCACAGACCGAAGCTTGACGCCGAGGGGAGAAGGCTGGATGCTGCCGCGTCAGGCCTGAGAGGAGGGCTTTCAGAGACGCTGAAGAGGGCGGAGGAAACGCTCACGAGGGCAACGCTTTTCTTCTCTGGAGCTGATCCGGGAGTAAGCCGTGAAAGCGCGAGGCTCGGGCTTCTTGCTCAGCGTCTCGTGACCGCTAAACCGGCATTCAGAGAGCCGGGGAAAGATCTGGTGACCCTGCAGACGAGACTCGCCGCTGCGGCAGCCTCAGGGCTTGATGAACGCCGGACCGCGCTTCGGTTTGAAGAATCCAAAATGAAGTCTCTCGAAGTGAGCCGCGTGCTGGAGAGAGGATTCGCGCTGCTTTACCGTGACGCAGGCATTGTGCGGAGCGTGAAGTCGCTGAAAAAAGGGGAGTCGGTGACCGCGGTGCTGCCCGACGGTGAGGCGTCCCTCATGGTTTCAGAGGTCCGTCCGAAGCAGTCCTGAGGGGCTGGGGATCAAGGCCGGCGGGTCACGCTGAGCGTGTCACCGGGGGAAATTCCCCGGGCTCTGAACCAGCCGTCATTCATTTCAAGCGCGTAGCGCGCGGGGTTCAGCGCGCAGTGAATTTCCGTGGACCAGGGCGTCATTGAAGCAATCGAGATCAGGCGGAATTTTTCGTCAAAGAAAGCGACAGAAAGCGGGAGCGGCGTGTCTTTCATCCACATGCACCATGAACCGCTTGTCGGAAAAACGAAAAACATGCCCTGGTTTTCAGGCATTGCCTGAACCCCCATCAGACCATGCTGTAGCTCATCCTTTGTCTCGGCGACTGCGACCGAAGCGCTGTGACCGCGGATCTCAATCGACGCGGTGCCGGAGGCGTTAGCCGCGGCAGCAGCGGCTGCGAAAAGGGCGGGAGCAAGAATCCGGAGCAGTTTCTTCATGGCAATAAAAAACCCGCTGTTCCCCCCACAGGGAGGAAACAACGGGGTTTCGGCGTGAAGCAGTTATTACTCAGCCGGCATGATGTTAGCGGCCTGCTTGCCCTTCGGGCCATCGACCACGTCAAACGTCACGCGCTGCCCTTCTTTCAGGGACTTGAAGCCGTCCATCTTAATCGCAGAGAAATGAGCGAAGAGGTCTTCTCCCTTTTCATCCGGGGTAATGAAGCCGTAACCCTTGGCGTCATTGAACCACTTCACAATACCGGTAGCCATTTGTAAATCTCCATCTGATACAGATTCTGCCTGATGAGCCACAATAGAGGGCCTGATAGGACAGGCAGAAGAACCACCCTGCGGAAAAGCCCGAAGGGGTCGAGCAGCGAGCGTGATACAAGTTCTGCTCGATCAAGCTTACCGCACACTTCAGACAATACGCCATATTCCCAAAACTTGCATACCTCACAAGGGATTTAACTGATAAAAAGGTGGGTTTCGTCAATAAAAATATGAGTTTTCACTCAGACCCGTGATGTGAAGCCTCACTGCCCCCCGTTTTTTTTTGCAAAATGGAATTACTTAATTGGAACTTAACCCGGAATGACGCGGCAGAAAATTGATAGATGCAGCGGTACGTGCCTCGCGGTGAAGGAACACAGAGCCTGTGCTCTTCCCCCGATGTGGCGCGTTGTGCTGCTGAATGATGACTACACAACGATGGACTTCGTAGTCTTCGTGCTTCGCAAGCTCTTCGGAAAGACGTGCGAGGAAGCGGAAAAGCTCATGCTTGAGGTCCACCAGACCGGCCGCGGCATTGCAGGCGTTTATGTGAAAGATGTGGCGGAAAGTCTGGCAGCGAGAGCAATGCACCTCGCGAAAGACAACGGCTTCCCTTTCCGGTGCTTGGTTGAACGGCAGGAATAACTATGATCGACAGACAGCTGGAAAAGAATTTTCAGAACACCTTCGTCACGGCGACAACGGTCCGCAGTCAGCTGATTACGGTCGAGGCGCTGCTGCTCGAGCTGCTCTCGAATGACCGTGTCAGCCGCGTACTTGCCTACTTTGGCTGCTCCAAGACGCAGCTGAAGAGGAATCTCGAGGAATTCATTGATACGAAGGTGCCGAAGCTCGCGACGCTGAAAGAGGACCCGCAGCCGTCTGTCGGGTTCCAGCGTGTGATCGAGCGGGCGCTGGTGCATGTGCAGCAGTCCGGCCGCAAGGATCAGGATCTGCATGGCGAAGACGTGCTCGTCTCGATTTTTGATGAGCCTGACAGCTGGGCTGTCGCATACCTGACCGAGCAGGGACTCGACAAGCTGAGCCTTGTGGAATATCTCACCGATCTTCATCGGGATGACTATTCGGAGAGTTTCGCAGAGCCCGCGGGACCCGCCGGTGACGAGGCTCCCGAAGGAGGCACTGCAGGTGCTGCCATTCTGGAAGCCTTTACGGTGAATCTGAACGAGAAGGCGAAAGAGGGCAAGCTTGATCCCCTGATCGGGCGCGAGGAAGAGATGACCCGCGTGATCCAGGTGCTCTGCCGCCGCAGAAAGAATAATCCGCTGCTGGTCGGTGAGCCGGGTGTCGGCAAGACCGCGATCGCGGAAGGAGTCGCGAGCCGCATTGTTTCCGGGAAAGTGCCCGATATTCTGAAGAAGCGGGTCATCCGGTCTCTTTCCATGGGACGCCTCGTGGCCGGTACAAAGTACCGCGGTGACTTCGAGGACCGCATGAAGCGGCTCGTGGATGCTGTCAGAGAAAGCCCGGAGACCGTGCTCTTCATTGACGAAATCCATACGGTGATCGGCGCGGGTTCCACCTCTGGCGGCCAGACGCTCGACGCTGCGGATCTTCTGAAACCCGCCCTTGCGAACGGTGAGCTTTCCTGTATCGGCGCGACGACCTATGAGGAATTCCGCCGCATTTTCGAGAAAGACCGCGCTCTGGCCCGCCGCTTCCAGAAGATTGACGTCCCGGCACCGACCGCGGATGAATCAGTTCAGATTCTGAAGGGGCTCCGTGCGAAGTTTGAGGAGCATCACGGCATCAAGTACACCGATAAGGCTATTGAGGCCGCGGTAACGCTTTCTGAGCGCTATATGAGTGATAAGAGGCTTCCGGATAAGGCGATCGATATGATCGATGAGGCGGGTGCCGCACAGCGGCTCCTGCCGGCTGAATCCCGGAAGGGTGTGATCGACGAGCGGGAGATCGAGGAAACCATCGCGAAGATGACGAAGATCCCGGTGGCGACGCTCACCCAGGGCGATGAAGAAAAGCTTTATCACCTGCCGGAAGATCTGAAAAAGCGGATTTTCGGTCAGGACGAAGCGGTGGACGCGGTGGTGTCTGCGATCCGTCTCTCCCGGGCGGGCTTTGATAAGTCAGACCGCCCGGTCGGATCCTTCCTCTTCACGGGTCCCACCGGTGTCGGCAAGACTGAGCTCGCGAAGCAGCTTGCTGAGTCGCTCGGCGTCAGCCTGATCCGGTTTGATATGAGCGAATACTCGGAAGCCCATACGGTGAGCCGCCTGATTGGCGCGCCTCCGGGGTATGTCGGTTTCTCTCAGGGCGGGCAACTGACGGAGCAGGTGACTGCTCACCCTTACTGCGTGCTGCTGCTTGACGAAATCGAGAAGGCCCATCCGGATATTCTGAACGTGCTTCTGCAGGTGATGGATAACGGGACGCTGACCGATAACAGCGGCCGCAAGGCGGACTTCCGGAACGTGATTCTCATCATGACGTCGAATGCCGGCGCCCGGATGATCTCGCGTAACGTGATCGGTTTCGGTGAGACGAAGTCTGAGGGGGATGATACGGCGGAGATCAAGAAGTACTTCTCGCCTGAATTCCGGAACCGCCTCGACGCGATTATCCGCTTCAAGCCGCTTGCTCACGCCCTGATCCTCAAGATCACGGATAAGTTCCTGAAGAATGTGACCGAAAGCCTCAGGAAGCGGAATGTGGAACCGGTCTTTACGTCGACTCTGCGGAACTACCTCGCGGAGCATGGCTTTGATCCCCAGATGGGAGCCCGTCCGATGCGCCGTCTGATCCAGGACATCGTGGAGCGGCCTCTCGCTGAGGCAGTGCTCTTCGGACCGCTGAAAAACGGCGGCAAGGTGACTGTCGGCTTTAACCGCGGAAAGGTTCAGCTGAAGTTCCCCGGAAGCGAGGCCCAGGGGTCGAAGAAGCAGGAAGCGCTTCCCGCCTGATTCGGTTTCAGACGCCGGACAGAAAGACGCCCTCAGAGGAGAGAAAACTCCCTGAGGGCGTTTCTGTTGCCGGAACCGTTGTCTTATCGGGTACCGGTAGAGCCGAAGCCATTCGTGCCGCGGTCTGTCTCTCCGAACTCATCCACGAGTTCAAATTCAGGCTGGGCAACCGGAACAATCACGAGCTGCGCGATGCGGTCAAAGGGATTGATTGTGAAGGCATCCTTCCCGCGGTTCCAGACGGAGATCATGAGTTCTCCCTGATAGTCAGAGTCAATGAGACCGACGAGATTGCCGAGCACAATGCCGTGCTTATGGCCGAGTCCCGAGCGGGGAAGAATGAGAGCGGCGTAGCCGGGATCCGCGATGTGCACCGCAAGCCCCGTGTGGACGAGGGTGGTCTCACCGGGATTCACAGTGAGGGGGAAATCAAGAAGCGCTTTGAGGTCGACTCCGGCAGAGCCTGCCGTTGCGGTTTTCGGAAGATGTTCTTTCGCCCGGGGGTCGAGCACTTTGAGAGCAATACGAAGCATGTTTACTTTTTACGGCCGTTCGCCGCGAGATTGAAAGTGAAAAGAGTGAGGATGATGCCGACCACGGTGAGCCACGGTGTCTCAAGAATGATGCCGAGCACAATGAGTCCGAAGCTTACGAAGGAAATGAGCCCCGAAAAAGCCCGCGCCGCGTTGCGGGCGTTCGCTTCGCGCGCCCGGCGCCTGAGACGTTCGGACGGGGTTTCTCCCGAGGGGCCTGGATCCATGGCGGACGGCGAGGAGGACGGCGGCTCAGGGATCGGTGAAGGAACCGGAATGCCGATTTTCGCGAGTTCCGCCATCACGGACCGTTCCCGCTCTTCGGCCGCCTCTGCTGTCGACTCCGGAGTTCCCGGGGGAACAGGATTTGTCGCGGCCGGTGAACTCGCGGCGGTCTTCAGGGGATCAAGATTCCTGATTTTTCCAGCCTGTAGCTTTTCAATATAGGCAACATAGTCGCCGTCAGCCGGTTCAAGCCCGAAAGGATCTTTCATCTTTTTCCCCCCTGCAGAATGCGGATATGATCCGTACCCATCCATCCTACAACACTAGACAAGGAGAGAGGCGAGTCGGTCAAGGATAGCCTCTGCCACACGGGATTTCGGGCCGGGGCCAAGCGGTTCGGCGCCGGCCGCGGTTACGAAAACCGCGTCGTTATCATCCGATCCGAGCGCCTGGGATGCGTTATTCGCGACGATGAGATCAGCCGCTTTCGCCCTGAGTTTCTTACTGGCGTAGGAAATGATGTTCTCAGTTTCAGCAGCAAATCCGATAACCACGGCCGGGCGTCCGGCTCCGAGATGCCCGACTTCGGAAAGAATGTCAGGATTCTCCGTGAGGCGGAGCGTGACGGCTTTTCCGTCTTTCTTGATCTTCTGATCCGAGACCTGCTCGGGACGCCAGTCAGAGACGGCGGCCACACTGATGAAAGCGTCTGTGTCCGGGGTGTGCTTCAGCACCTCTTCCCGCATGGCGGAGGCCGAGTCAACGGAAATCCGGGTAACACCGAAAGGTGCAGAAATGGATACCGGCCCCGAGATCAGCGTGACCGCGGCGCCACGCAGCGCGGCTTCGCGCGCGATGGCGTAGCCCTGACGGCCGCTTGAGCGGTTTGTGATGCCACGCACCGGGTCGATCGCCTCATAGGTGGGACCCGCGGTAATCAGAATGCGGCGTCCCGCAAGCGGTTTTCCGTGAAGAAAAAGTTCGGCCCGCGACACGATTTCCTCAGGCTCCAGCATCCGGCCGGCCCCTGTGTCACCACAGGCAAGGCTTCCGGCGGCCGGCCCCCAGACTTCGATTCCATCCCGCTTCAGTGTTTCGATATTCCGGAGATTCGCCGGATTTTCCCACATGCGGGTGTTCATCGCGGGAGCAAAGGCAATCGGAGCACGGCGTGCGCAGATGAGCGTCGAGACCGCGTTATCAGCGATGCCGCGGGCGGCCTTCGCGATCGTGTTTGCCGTGGCGGGAGCGACAATAATGAGATCGGCGCCGTCAGAAAGACGGATATGAGGCATAACGCCTGAACGGGTGTCCCATTCGCTTGTGACGACAGGATGCCCGGAAAGCGCCTCAAAGGTGAGTGGCGTCACGAATTTCGCCGCGTTTTCCGTCATGACGACCCGGACGTCGGCCCCCCGCTTCATGAGGAGCCGAACGAGTTCGCAGCTCTTATAGACCGCGATGCCGCCCGTCACGGCGAGAAGAATGGTTTTACCCGCGAGGGTCAGTTCCTGCTGCAATCCTTTTCCCCCTTGCAGACGCGGCGTACCGCGTTACTTGTTGCGTTCAACGGTGTAGTTGATGATGAGTTCAAGCGCGTCGCGGTAACGGCTTTCCGGAATGGCCTTCAGCGCTTCGATGCCGCGGGCCGCTTCCTCACGGGTCGTTTCGCGGGCCGCTTCAAGCGCTCCGGTGTCGCGGACGATCGCGCTGATGCGGTCAAAGTCGCCGTGTCCCTTGCGGATAGCCTCTTCGATCAGAGCCCGGTCCGAGTCAGAGGCACGCTGCATCGCGTAGATCAGCGGGAGCGTCACTTTGCCTTCCTCGAGGTCCGCGCCGAGATTCTTGCCAGTTGTGGCGGCGTCGCCCGCGTAGTCAAGGATGTCATCCACAATCTGGAAGGCGTACCCGAGACGCAGTGCGTAGTCGCAGAGCGCCTTTTCCTGTTCCTCGGGCGGATTCGCGATCGAGCAGGCGATCTGAGCCGCGCACTTGAAGAGGCAGGCGGTCTTCCGTTCGATCACTTCGTAGTAACGCTCCTTCGAGAGCGAAGGATCATGCGCATTATCCATCTGAAGCACTTCGCCTTCAGAGAGCCGGTTCGCGGCCGCGGCGATTTCTGCCATGGCACGCAGGTTCCCCGTGCTCACCATCATCTGGAAGGCGCGCGTGTAAAGGAAGTCGCCGACCAGAACCGCGGTGGGGTTGTCCCACTTTTCGTTTGCCGTCGGACGGCCGCGGCGCATCGGGGAATCATCCACCACGTCGTCATGCATTAGTGTGGCGGTGTGGAGAATTTCAATCACGGCGCCGAGGAACACGTCCTGATCGCCCTTATAGCCAAGCGCTTTCGAAATAAGCAGCACGAGCGCCGGACGCATCCGCTTGCCGCCGGAGCTCGTAATGTAGTCAGCCACTTCGGCAACACGATGGATGCCGCTGCCGAGTGACGTGTGGATCATGGCGTCCACGCGCTTCATATCGTCAGCAATGGGGTTCATGGCGGCCTTTACGCCGGCCTTGGCGATGAGGTTCTTCAGCATGATGGAACTCATTATACGGAGTCAGAAAGATTTTTCGGTGCCCTGAGGCATGAAAGACCCTCCGGAACCATTCAGTTCCGGAGGGCTGTGAATGCCTGGCTTTGGAAAGTTCCTGAGACCTACTTCTTCTTCAGCTCGATCAGGATGAAAAAGATCACGCCCAGCACAATGGCGGAGTCCGCGATGTTGAAGGCCGGCCAGTGGATATCACCGATATGAAGGTCGATGAAGTCCGTGACAGAGCCGAGCATCAGGCGGTCAATCAGGTTGCCGATCGCGCCGCCGAGCACGAGCGCCGCAGCGGCCGGAGCCAGCTTTTCAGCTGAATGCTTCCAGATGACCGCGGCCATCGCGGCTGAGACACCGATGGCCACCGCTGAGAAGAGCAGCTTCTGCCAGCCGCCTGCATCCGCGAGGAACGAGAAGGCAGAGCCCGTGTTCCTCAGGAGGACGAGGTTGAAGAACCCCGTCACCTGAATCCAGGAGGCGGCAAGAACGTCGTTTGCCCAGGCCTTGGAGGCCTGGTCAGCGAGGATCACGAGGAGGGCAAGCGCGAACCAGAGGATCGCGCCTGCCTTAGAGCGGGACACAGATGCCATCCCGGGTCCTCAGGCCTTCGCCCGCAGTTCGCCATTCCCGAAGAGATTCGAGACACAGCGCGGGCAGAGGTCAGCGTAGCCTTCAACAGAGCCGACATCAGACTCGTAGTGCCAGCAGCGGGCGCACTTCTCACCGGCGGTCTTGCGGGCGGTGCAGGCAGTGGCTTCACCGTCAGCGCCCTTCACGAGAGAGGCGGCGCTCGTCACGGTGACGAACTTCAGCTCGTCGCCCAGAGTGGCAAGAGCGTCGTACGTGTCGCCGGAGGCGCGGATTTCAACTTCAGCCTGGAGCGAAGAACCGACTTCGCCCTGAGAGCGGATGTCTTCCACGGCCTTCTGAGCGATGCTGCGGGCTTCGCGGATCAGAGCCCAGCGTTTGAGGAGAGCCTCGGCGCCGTCGATCTCGGGGAGCTTGTGGTGCGTTTCCGTGAAGATCGTGCCGTCCTTATTCGGGCTGAAGACCGCAAAGGCCTCTTCGGCCGTGAAGGTCAGAACCGGGGCCATCAGGCGGAGATACGTTGCCGTGATGTGCCAAAGCGCGGTCTGGGCCGAACGGCGCGGGTGGCTGTCAGCCTTCGTCGTGTACAGACGATCCTTCAGGATGTCGAGGTAGAAGCTGCCGAGATCCTCGGAAGCGAAAGCGTGCAGCTGGGAGACGAGCGTATGGAAGTCATACTGGTCACCGAGCTTGATCACTTCAGCCTGGAGCTCAGCCGTGCGGGCAATGGCCCAGCGGTCGATATCCAGCATGTCCTTCACGTCAACGGCGTCCTTCTCAATCGAGAAGTCGCTCGTATTCGCGAGCAGGAAGCGAAGCGTGTTGCGGATACGGCGGTAAGAGTCGACAACGCCCTTCAGAATAGTCTGACCGAGGCGCATTTCGCCCGTGTAGTCGGTCGATGCCACCCAGAGGCGGAGGATTTCAGCGCCGTACTTGTCGGAGATTTCCTGCGGGCGGACGATGTTGCCCTTCGACTTCGACATCTTTTCGCCGTTCTCATCCACCGTGAAGCCGTGCGTGAGGAGGGCGTTATACGGCGGGCGGCCGTCAATCATCGAGGCGGTAAGCAGCGAGCTGTGGAACCAGCCGCGGTGCTGATCGGAGCCTTCGAGGTAGAGGTCTGCCGGGAAGCCGAGATCTTCCTTATGGCTGCCGCGCATCACGGTGTAATGCGTGGTGCCGGAGTCAAACCACACGTCGAGCGTGTTGTTCGTCTTCTCGTAAAGCTTCGCCTCTTCTTCAGGCATGAAGTCAGACGCCTTGGCGGTGGTCCAGACTTCGATGCCGCCCTTCTCAACCTTCTTCGCGACCTCTTCCATGATTTCAAGAGTGCGCGGATGAAGTTCCCCGGTGTCCTTCTTCAGGAAGAAGGGCATCGGAACACCCCAGATGCGCTGACGCGACAGGCACCAGTCGGGGCGGTTCGCGATCATCGCGTGGAGCCGGTTGTAGCCCCAGGGCGGATAGAAGGTCGTCGCGTCAACGCCGCGGAGAGCGACTTCACGGAGCGGTTCAGGTTCCGGGGCGCCTTCAGGCTGCAGGACGCCGCGCGTGTCGCTGTTCGCCTTATCCATGCGCACAAACCACTGGGTGGTCGCGCGGTAGATCAGCGGCGTCTTGTGGCGCCAGCAGTGCATGTAGCTGTGGGTGACGGAGCTTTCGTTCAGAAGGTTGCCGGCGAGACGCAGCGTGTCGAGAATCTTGCGGTTCGCCTTCCAGATGTTCATGCCGCCGAAAAGCGGGAGGCTCTCAGCGTACGTGCCGTCGCCCTGCACCGGGTTCAGGATCTCGTCATTTGTCATCCCGTAGCGCTTGCAGGAGTTAAAGTCGTCGACACCGTAAGCCGGAGCGGAGTGAACAATGCCGGTACCGGCAGAGGCGTCCACGTAGTCCGCGAGGAGCACGGGGGAGAAGCGGCTGTAGCCCTTATCCATCTCAGCGAGCGGATGGCGGAAGCGGATGCCTTCGAGCGCCGAGCCCTTCACAGTGGCGAGCGGCGTGCCCGTCATGCCGTAACGCTCCAGAGCGGAGGCGGCAAGCGTCTCACCGAGAATCAGGAGGCGGCTGCCGGTATCGATCAGCTGATAGCTGAGTTCGGGGTGAACGTTCAGGGCCTGGTTCGCGGGAATGGTCCACGGGGTCGTGGTCCAGATCACGATCGCGCAGGGCTTCGTGATGGCGACACCGAAAGCCTTCTCAGCCTTGGCGTGGTCCTCATCAGAAAGCGGGAAGGCAACGTCAAGAGTCGGCCCCTTGATGTCCTTATATTCCACCTCAGCCTCAGCGAGCGCACTCTGGCAGTCGAAGCACCAGTTCACGGGCTTCAGGCCGCGGTACACGTAGCCCTTCTTCATGATTTCCGCGAGGGTGCGGATTTCGCTCGCTTCCGTGTCGTGACGGAGCGTGAGGTAAGGATTGCCCCAGTCGGCGAGAACGCCGAGGCGCTTGAAGTCCTTCATCTGACGCTTCACCTGCTCGTGCGCGTAGGCGCGGCACTTGGCCTGACGTTCTTCAGGCGGCAGGTTCTTGCCATACTGCTTCTCGATCTGGATTTCGATCGGCATGCCGTGGCAGTCCCAGCCCGGGACGTACGGTACGTCGTAGCCTTCGATCAGCTTCGTCTTATTGATGATGTCCTTCAGGATCTTGTTCACCGCGTGGCCAAGGTGAATGTCCCCGTTCGCATACGGGGGGCCGTCATGCAGCAGGAACTTCTTCGCGCCCTGACGGGCACGGCGCACGACGTGGTAAATGTCCTTCCTCTCCCACTCGTCGATCCAGGCCGGCTCACGCTTGGCGAGGCCGCCGCGCATTGGGAACGGCGTGTCTGGAAGGTTGAGAGGATACTTCTTGGTGTCTTCAGTTGTTTTGGCCATATTGCTTTAATCTCCGGCCCCCTCGGGCTCTTCGGATGGATTAAGTTTTGGTTGTATTAAGAATTTCGCGGTCGCTTCAACCTTTAAGCGACAGGGGCTCCCCTGGCTTCATCAGGAAGCCCGAAGATGCGGCGCGCGCGGATCGCGTCGTTATGGATCGCGGCAATGAGTTCATCAAGGCCGGAAAAGCGTTTGTTGTCCCGAAGTTTTTCCACGAACCGCACGCGGATCAGCTTGCCATAGGCGTCACCCGCCCAGTCGAGCAGGTTCGTTTCACAGGTGAACTGCAGGTTGCCACCGATAGAGGGGCGGTTGCCAAGGCTCGTGACGCCGGGCAGCTCCTTTCCGGGGACGATGCCGGAAACCATCACGGCAAAGACGCCAGTGAGCGCGGGCTGCGCGTGGCATCCCGGAGGAACCGGGCGGAGGTTGAGTGTCGGAAAGCCCAGTGTGTGACCGAGATGCTCGCCGTGCACAACGCGGCCTGACATGCAGTAAGGGCGGCCGAGCAGGCGCTCGGCTTCTTTCAGGTCGCCGGCAGCGAGCGCGGCGCGGAGCCGGGTGGACGAGATATTCTCGTTATCCTTCACGATCAGATCTTTGGCGGAAACATCGATGCCATACTTCGCGCCGATCCGCACGAGGTCATCAGGGCCTGCTTTTCCGTCCTGACCGAAGGTGAAATTGCTCCCAACCGTGACAAAAGAGGCGTGAAGCCGGTCAACGAGAATCTCTTTCACAAACTGCTCGGCGCTGAGGCTCGCCATGCGGCCTGAAAAGTGGGCGAAGAACAGTTTCTCGATACCGCAGGATGCGATGGCGTCCGCCTTGTCCCGCAGCGTGGAAATACGGCACGGCGCTTTCTCCGGAGCGAAGAACTCCTTCGAGTGCGGTTCAAAGGTAAGCGCACAGGGGATTTCGCCGTGGGAAGCAGCGTGTCTGCAGAGGCTTCTGAGAAGCGCCTGGTGTCCGAGGTGGACGCCGTCGAAATTTCCAATCGCGACAGCGGCACGGACTTCACCAGGCAGATAGGGGATGCCGCGGTAGACCTGCATGTGAGTGAATTAAGAAAATCGGGGTAACAGAGAAAGTCCATTATAAGAATAAGGATGCTCAGTTGGGGGATGGCGGGACTTACCATAGGGGGAGTCATGACTTTTCAGGCCGCTTGTTCTGTAAAATAGCGGGATTATGAAAAATATCGTCATCCTTATTTCCGGACGCGGCTCGAACTTCGAGGCCATTCTCGAAGCCTCCCGCGCCGAACAGTGGGAGAGCGCGGTTCCTGCCCGGATCGCCGCCGTGATCTCTAACCGTCCGCTCGCGAAGGGTCTTGAAACGGCCAGACGCGAGGGAATCGACGCGATTGCTGTGGATCACACGCTCTACCCCGACCGCGAGTCCTTCGAAGAGGAACTGGGGCGGGTCGTTGACCGCTATAACCCCGATCTCATCGTGCTGGCGGGCTTCATGCGCATTCTCACGGAAAAGTTCGTGAAGCCGCGCGAAGGCCGTATTCTCAATATTCATCCCGCGCTTCTGCCGCTTTTCAAGGGGCTGAATACCCATGAGCGCGCGCTGGAAGCCGGGGTCCGGGTGCATGGTTCCACCGTTCACTTTGTGTCAGCGGCGCTTGATGGCGGCGCGATCATCGGCCAGGCCGTGGTGCCCGTGCTGCCGAGCGATACGCCCGACACGCTTGCCGCGCGCGGTCTGAAGCTTGAGCACGTGATCTACCCGAAGGTCTGCCGCGCAGTCCTCGAGGATCGTGTGAAGCTGGTGGACGGAAAGGCTGTGATGGATGACGAAACCGCCCGGTCGCTCGCTGTTTTCTCAAACGAGCTCTAACTCTTGATTACTCTTCGGGCGTGAGAGAGCCGGTGTGCTGCCCTCCGCCCAGATGAAGGCCCCGTGAAAGCGGGGCTTTATTTACTATGCCGAAAAAAGAACAGCGGAAGCGTTTCAGCCGTCCCGCTTCCTCCTCTTCCCGCCGCCCGCAGCGGCAGTCTGAAAGACGGGTCCGCGAACAGGATCCGAACACGATCCCGTCCTACCTCGTGAATCACCTTGCGCAGGCGCTGCGCATGGTGCTGAAGCTGGACGGTCCGGCAGATGTCCTGCTTTCTGTCTACTTCAAGCGTAACCATGAGCTCGGTTCCCGGGACCGCGGTTTTGTCGCTGAAGCGGTGTACGCCGCGCTCCGTCACCTCGCCGGTATCCGCTGGAGAATGGCTCCCGCGGTGCCTGAGCGGTCCCCGAGGCTTGCCGCTCTTGTGACGCTTGCGTCGCTCTACGGGATGGAAGCGCTTGACAGCCGCGATGTCGGAAACGACCGTAAGGCACTCGAAGCGATTCTCGATAAAAAGGACTCTGATGCGGATCCTGCGACCCGCGCTGAACTCCCCCAGTGGCTTTATGAACGAGTCCGCAGCCAGTATCCGGATCACGACCTCTTCTTCAAGGAAATCGCGACCTGCGCTCCGCTCGATATCCGCGTGAACCTTCTGAAGGGGAAGCGTGATGAGGTGCTCGAGCAGCTGAAGGACGAAGGGAAGAAAGTGGTGGCGACACCGATCTCTCCTGATGGCATCCGCTTCCTGGATAAACCTGGCATCACGCACTGGCCGCTCTATCAGGATGGCGTGATTGATGTTCAGGACGAAGGCAGTCAGCTGATCGCGCGGCTCGTCGCGCCGAAGCGCCGCGAGATGGTGTGTGATTTCTGCGCCGGTGCCGGCGGCAAGACGCTTGCGATCGGCGCTCTCATGCGTTCCGGTGGCAGCCTTTATGCCTTCGACGTGAACGAGAAGAGGCTCCAGGGTATGGTGCCGCGTCTCCGCCGCTCGGGTCTCACGAATGTGCATCCGATCGCGATCCGCGATGAACACGATAAGCGCCTCGGCCGTCTTCTCCGGAAGTTTGACCGCGTGCTGATTGACGCCCCCTGCACCGGCACGGGTACGCTTCGCCGGAATCCGGATCTTCGCTGGCGCCTGTCTGAGGATGAGCTGCACCGGATCAATGAGATCCAGAAGTCGGTGCTTGAATCCGCGTCCCGCCTGGTGAAGGCCGGCGGCCGCCTTGTCTACGCGACGTGCTCCGTGCTGAAGGAAGAGAATCAGGCTGTGGTGGAGGCGTTCCTTGCCGTGCATCCTGAGTTCCACCTGCTGAATGCCTCAGAGGTGCTTGAGGGACAGGGGGTCAAGGTTCCCTCTGAAGTGAAAGACCGCTTTGGCCCTTGGTTTGTGATGCTGCCTCAGGTGACGGGAACGGATGGATTCTTCGGCGCTGTGCTTGAGCGCGATCCTGATGCTCCCCGCCGCAGAAAGCCTGCGCCGGAAGCCGAAGCGCCGTCCGAAGAAACGGAAAGCGCGAAGGCTGAGGCGGCAGAAACCGCTGCGCCGTCTTCTGAAGAACCGAAAACGGAATAAAGCGGAAGGAGGTGAGCGCTCCTGGGGCGCTTACCTCCAGCTGATAAAAGAAGAGCCGGCAGGAAATTCCTGCCGGCTCTTCTTTTCTGTCCTTTCAGGCAATAAAAAAGCTGAATCCGAAGATTCAGCTTCATAAAGGAATGAACCTCAATTACTTGAGCTTCGTTTCCTTGTAAACCACATGCTTACGGGCTACCGGATCATACTTGTTGAATTCCAGTTTGCCAGTCGTCGTGCGCTTGTTCTTGGTGGTCGTGTAGAAGTGACCCGTACCAGCAGTCGACTCCAGCTTGATCTTTTCGCGAGCTCCCTTTGCCATGGTGAACCTCCTAATTAAATTTCACCGCGGGCGCGGAGATCCGCTAAAACCGCATCAATACCAACCTTGTCAACCGTACGCAGACCTGCTGTCGTCAAACGCAGGCGGACCCAACGGTTCTCGCTCTCGACCCAAAAACGGCGGTACTGCAGGTTGGGCATGAAGCGACGCTTAGTTTTGTTGTTCGCGTGCGAGACGGTATGGCCGACCATCGGCGCCTTGCCGGTGACTTGACACACTCGTGCCATCGCTATCTCCAGTTAAAATTATCAAAAAACGCCGGGTGCTGACGTAACAGGGCATCTCGCACGCACTGGCGCTGTGAAAACAATTATTCTACGTCAAAAATTTAGTTTTCGCCAATCAAAAGGAAAAAATTACAAATACTTCTCGCTCTTCACCTGAAAATGAAGGCTTGCAGTGTTTCCCAAAAAGGCGAAAATTTTTGGCGCAGTCGTGCATTATACGTAAGTCGCGGAAATCTGTGTAGGAAACCGTCTCGCTTTTTTTCTGATACCGCCTGGAGGCCAGCTTGTCCGAACCGAATACCAAGAGAACCCCTCTGAAAATCTATCTCGCCCAGCCCCGCGGGTTCTGCGCGGGTGTTGACCGGGCTATCGCGATTGTTGAGCGGGCGCTGCTCGTTTACGGCCGCCCGATCTATGTGCGGCATGAGATTGTCCATAACCGGACCGTGGTGGAAAACCTGAGAAGCCGCGGAGCGATCTTTATTGATGATCTCTCTGAAGTGCCGGACGGCGCGACGCTTGTCTTCTCAGCGCACGGTGTCCCAAAGTCAGTGGAAGAGGAGGCCGCTAGACGCGGTTTCCGCGTGTTTGACGCCACGTGTCCCCTTGTCACCAAGGTGCACCGTGAGGTCGCCCGGATGCGGGATGCCGGCTATACGGTCGTGATGATCGGGCATAAGGGGCACCCTGAAGTTGAAGGGACCGTAGGACAGGTTGAGGATGGCATTCTCGTTGTGGAGGATGAGGCGGACGTTGAAGCGCTTCAGGTACCGGATCCTGAGAAGGTCGCTTATGTGACCCAGACCACGCTTTCTCTCGATGACTCGCAGCACCTTGCGGAGACGCTGAAGAAGCGCTTCCCGCATATCGTGCAGCCGAAGAAAGCGGATATCTGCTACGCCACGCAGAACCGCCAGGATGCCGTGAAAGAGCTCGCGCAGCACGTGGATATCGTGCTGGTGATCGGAAGCTCCACGAGTTCCAACTCAAACCGCCTCAGAGAAGTGGCGGAACGCTATCACGTGCCGGCGTACCTCGTTGATACAGCGGAAGACGTGGATCCTGCCTGGCTCAGCGGCCGTCACCGTGTCGGTGTGACAGCCGGAGCGTCGGCCCCGGAGCCGCTTGTGGCCGAACTCGTTGAACGGCTGAAGGGACTCGCCGAAACAGAAATTGTGCCCCTTGAAGGCGTCAAGGAGAATATGGCGTTCCCGCTCCCGAAGGGGCTATGGCAGAAGGATGTGGACGCGGCGCTCGCAGCGAAGGGCCGAACAGAATGACGGAAGCCGGGTATCGGGAGAAAATCCTGTGGCGCCGCGCGGCGTTTGTGCTCCGGTCCGATGCGGCGGGCGGTCTCCTTTCAATCAGCGCTCTGCGAAGGGAAGCGGCTGATGACATTCAGAACGCGCTCCCGCCGCGGGGAAGCCGGGCGGCGGACGCTGCTGAAGCTCTTCGGATCTACCTGGACGAGCCTGAGACTCTGGCCCCCGAAAAATGGCTTTCGGAACCCGTGATTCTTTCGCTTCCCGACGCTGTTCAGGAAGCGCTCCGCGCAGTATCCCGGATTCCCTTCAGTGAAACCGCTGCGGCGGGAGATCTGGGGATTCCGGCGGCATCCGTAATGGATGCTGTGGCGCTTAACCCGCTTTTCCCGCTGATTCCCACCTACCGGCTTGAAGATGTCGCCACAGAAGCGGGACCGCGCCATAATGACGGACTCTGGATCTGCGGGGATCTTCGGGAACTTGAGAAATCGTCCCCTGTCCGCTGGTGGTACTAGTGGGAAAGGCGCTTCGGGTTTCCGCCCCGGCCTGAAATAACACGCAAGCAGGAAGGAAAAGATGGCAAAAGAGAAGCATGTGAGCGCGACGCCCGCAACCGACTGGCTTAAGGCGCACAAAGTCAATTTCAAGCTCCATACGTACGACTTCGTTCCGCACGGCGGTACAACCCAGGGTGCCAAGGAACTGGGAATCGATAATCACGTGATGATCAAGACGCTCATCATGGAGGACGAAAACGCCGAGCCGCTCGTGATTCTGATGCATGGTGACTGCGAGGTTTCCACGAAGAATCTTGCGCGCCAGGTGGGAAGAAAACACATTGCTCCATGCACGCCAGAACAGGCACAGAGAAATTCGGGCTATTTTGTCGGCGGTACGAGTCCCTTTGGAACCCGAAAGAGAATGCCGATCTATGTGCAGAGAACGGTGTCTGAGCTACCGGTGATTTATATCAATGGCGGCCGGCGCGGCGTTGTGGCCGAGATGGCGGGCAGTGTGCTGGTGGATGTGCTAGGCGCTACGCCTGTGGACGTGGCGAATCCGAAGGATGAATAGTTTTCTGAGGATCGAAAAAAGAATGGGGAAGGCGAAAAGCCTTCCCCATTTTCTTTGAGACATACGATTGCCGATCAAGCAGTCTGATCTGGGTGCGCCGCTTCGGTCAGAGTCCATCGGGGTTTGGCAGAGAATGACCAGCGCTTCCGGCACGCGTCAAGTTCTTCAGGCGTCATCGCCTGGAGCCGCTTAAGGCCTGCGATAGCGATCATGGCGCCGTTATCCGTACAGAGGGAAAGGGGCGGGAAGAAGATCTTTCCGTGACGCTTTTCCACTTCCTGAGTCAAGCGGGCGCGAAGCTGTTTATTGGCGCTCACGCCGCCGGCGACGACGAGAGAGTTGAGTCGGGTCTTCTTAAGCGCGCGAACAGCCTTGGCGGCAAGCACGTCAGTGACGGCATCCACAAACGCTCGGGCCACGTTGGCGCGGAACTGAGGATCCTCAGGGTTTGGAGCCTTTGTGACAGCATTCAGCACAGCGGTCTTAAGACCGGAGAAACTCATATTGAGATCCGGCGAATGCATCATGGGGCGAGGAAGCTCGATCGCGCCTGACACGCCCTTTTCAGCAAGAGCGGAGACCCCGGGGCCGCCCGGGTAGCACATGCCGAGAAGCTGAGCGGTTTTATCAAACGCCTCACCGGCGGCGTCATCCAGCGTTTCACCAAGGAGTTCGTAGCTTCCGAACTTCTGCACACGCATGAACTGCGTATGGCCGCCGGACACCAGCAGAGCGACAAAGGGGAAACGGGGAGCGGGATCCGCGAGAAGAGAGGCCAGGAGGTGTCCCTCGAGGTGATGAACGCCGATCACCGGGATGCCGAGCGCATAGCCGATCGCGTGAGCGACCGAAATACCAACGAGCAACGCACCCGCAAGACCAGGGCCCTCGGTCACGGCGATAGCGCCAAGGTCAGCGCGGGTCTTTCCAGCCTCTTCCAGCACTTCATCAGTCAGTGCTAGAACGCGGCGGATATGGTCGCGGCTGGCAAGTTCAGGCACAACACCGCCATAGGCGCGGTGCATGTCGATCTGCGTATGGATGCGATGGGCAAGCAGCCCCTTCTCCGAATCGATGAGGGCGGTGCCCGTTTCATCGCAGGAGGATTCAATACCAAGAATTAGCATGACGCTTATTTTAGTGAAGAGTTGGTGAGCTAATTTACCTCAGACGGCGAGAGACCGGGCTGAGAGAACAGAGGGGCAGCCGTGAGACTTCTGAAATGAAGGAAAGCCCTATTCACTATACAAACGTTTCTATTTATGAGATAATCCAAGACTTGCTGTTTCTATTCAAACTTTTTGCTGAATTGCGAAACAGTGTTTTTAACTTTTTGGGAAAACACACTTCCCTTTTTTAATCAAGGTTTTACTCAATGCCTACCATTCGCGTTAAAGAAAACGAACCCTTTGAAGTTGCCCTTCGCCGCTTCAAGCGCACCATCGAAAAGTCTGGCCTCCTCACCGAGCTCCGTGCCCGTGAGTTCTACGAGAAGCCGACCGCTGAGCGCAAGCGCAAGAAGGCTGCCGCCATCAAGCGTCACTACAAGCGTCTGCGCAGCATGATGCTGCCGAAGAAGCTGTACTAATTCTTTTTTAGTGATGATGACAGGCTCATTCACGTGAGCCGCCAGCTGTTGTTTCAGGTCAAATAAAGATGACTCTTAGAGAACAGATCCAGTCCGATATGAAAGATGCCATGCGTGCGCATGACGCTGCAAAGCTGAACGCAATCCGCATGCTTTGGTCCTCGGTGAAGCAGAAAGAGGTTGATGAGCGCATTACGGCTGATGACTCCGTCATCACCGCCATCATTGCGAAGGCAGTGAAGGAGCGCCACGACTCGATCGAGCAGTACCGCAAGGGCGGACGTGAAGATCTGGCAGCCAAGGAGCAGGGTGAGATTGATGTTTTCACCGCTTATCTCCCGAAGCCGCTCTCAGAAGAAGAAATCAATCAGGTGATTGATGAAGCTATCGCGAACGCCGGCGTTTCCGGTATGGCCGCGATGGGCAAAGTGATGGGCCTCGTCAAGCCCAAGCTCACGGGGCGCGCAGATATGAGCAAGGTCTCTGCTGCGATCCGCGCGAAGCTGCTCCAGAAATAACAAGAAGAATTTGGCGGGCCGCGGTTCGCGGCCCTCAATCATCCATTAACGCATTGAGTTGCTCCGGGTAAAGGAGGTGTTTCCACCCGTGAGCGAGAAAAAAGAACGCCCGGAGACCATAGGTTCATCCGGGCGTTTCGTTTTTTTGTAATCTGTGTACTGTAATCAGACCTTAGCCGAATTTTCAAAGGATCCGTGATGATTCCTGAGTCGTTTATCAAAGACCTCCTGGATCGGGTGGATATTGTCGATGTCGTTTCCCCGTATGTGAGCCTGAAGAAGAAGGGGATCAACTGGTTTGGACTTTGTCCTTTCCACCATGAGAAAACAGGATCCTTTTCCGTTAACCAGAATAAGCAGTTCTTCAAGTGTTTCGGCTGCGGAGCGCATGGCAACGCTGTGGGCTTTCTTATGCAGTACAAAGGCATCACCTACCCGGAGGCGATCCGGGAACTTGCTCAGAGCGTGGGGCTTCCCGTGCCGGAAGAGCGAGGTGAAAGAAAGCGCCGTGAAAGAAGCGAGTCGCTTTCCGATCTGATGCTGAAGGCGCAGAACTTCTATATTGCGGAACTCGCGAAGTCCCAGATTGGGCTCTCTTACCTGAAAGAGCGGCAGATCAGTGAGGCAACGCGGCAGAAATTCGGTCTCGGCTATTCGCCGGATAACTGGCAGGCGCTCGAAGCGGTTTTTGGCGAGAAATACAGCTCAAAAGCGCTGGAGGACTGCGGCCTTGCGATCACGAAAGACGGTCACCGCTATGACCGTTTCCGCGGCCGTGTGATGTTCCCGATCCGTAATCCGAGAGGGCAGGTGATTGGTTTTGGCGCTCGGGTGATTGGAAAAGGAGAACCGAAGTATCTGAACAGTCCGGAAACCGATATCTTCAAGAAAGGTCAGGAAGTCTATGGTCTGTGGGAGGGACGGGAAGCGATCCGCAAGGCTGGCCGCGCCATTGTGTGCGAAGGCTATATGGACGTGATTCAGCTCTCTCAGGCTGGGTTTGGCGAAGCCGTGGCGGCACTTGGCACGGCAATCGGTGAAGCGCACATCAGGAAGCTTTTTAAGATCGTGCCCCAGATTATCTTCTCCTTTGATGGTGATGATGCCGGGCGCCATGCGGCGCGGCGGGCTCTCGAGCAGGCACTCCCTGTAATTACGGATACGCAGGAAGCGAGATTTATTCTCCTCCCTCCTGAGCATGATCCGGACAGTCTGATCAAAGCAGAGGGGCCCGAAGCGTATGAGCGCGAAATCCAGCACTCTTTTCCGCTTTCAACGTTCTTTATCGATTCACTGAAAGCCGGAAAGTCGATGGGAACCCCTGAAGGACGTTCTCAGTTCCTCGCGGAAGCAAAGCCGCTTCTTCTCTCTATGAAAGAAGCGCCGATGCTGCGTCAGCAGCTGATTGGCAGTATTGGTCTTGTTGTCCGGATGGAGCCCGCGGAAATCTGCAGTCTTATTGGCATTCCTTTTGCCGCTGCGGTAAAGAGCGCCCCGGCAGAGCGTCGGCGGAATTTCTTCCCGGTGAGAGGGCGTGGTGCAGGCAGTACGGGCCGTTCTATGGCAGGAGGCGCTCTTCCGGTTCTGGATCTTCGGGATCGTATGCTTCGCTCGTTTTTCGCCTGGCCCAGTCTCTTCAAAGAGTTCCAGAGCGATATTGAAGAGCATATGACCGGGAGTCATCTGGCCGGAGATCAGAAGATTCTTGAAGCCTGGCGCGCGGCCATGGGGGGTGAGGACCAGGAGGAGAGAGGTTCGGTCGATTCTCTCACTACCGGTACTCTGGTCCAGCTTCTGGCCGGCAGCCAGTACAGTGATGAGTACAGCAAGATTGCTTCAGAGGAGATGTCCGTCGGAACGCCGAAGGATGTCGCGCGGCGGGAAATCCGCACCGCTTTTCTGAAAATAGCGCTGGATGAGGTGAGATTCCGACTGGATGAGGTAGCTTCCGCGGAGGTGTTTGATGCAGAGCTTTATCACGGTCTGCAGACCCGCCTGAAGCAGCTGGGGACTGCGCTCAAACAGGCCGCAGCGGAAGACGTTCCGCTGCCGGGTCAGGGTTAATACTCGAGATTTCGAGACTTGTCAAGTGGTCTGTGCTATCATTTTGATCAACTAGGCCCGCAGAAAGGCAACACTGTTTGCACTTTTGTACGGGGGCGCCCAGGAGACACATACTAGTCGGAGGCGTCAGTAACACATTGACTTTCCAGATAGATCCTGTGCCGCAGGGAAACCGATGAGAGGAATCCGGCTCTTGCCGGATCAGTGTTTCCCATTATCACAGAGGCCAGATATCTGGATTCAGGGTATTGATGTGACTGTTGCAGGAATACCCGCCGCTAAAAGCTGCAGTGCCGGAATGGCTCTCACCGCGGGAACCCGTGTGGCTGCGCTTGCCTTGAAAAAACATTGGAACAGAAATGGCAACTAACAAAAAGTCGTCTAAAACCACTCAGAAAGGCAAAGCGGCTCAGGCTGCGCAGCCTGAAGTCGTCTACCTGATTCCCGAAGCCGAACTGAAACAGATGAAGCCTGAAGGAAAAGCGCCGGAAGCGGCTGCTGATGAGTGGGTGTTCCTCATTTCCGAAGAAGAGTTCAAGGCGGCTTCTGCCGAAGCCGCTGGTGACGCTCAGCCATCAGAAACTGAGAAGAAGGCCGCTGCTCCCAAAAAGGCAAAGACAAAGACCAAGGCGAAATCCAAGGCCGCGAAGAAATCCGGAAAGGCTGATGACACTGACAGTTCGGATGACGATGTCGTCGGTGTCGACAGCGATGACGAGAATTCGGATGATGATGAGGCTGTGAGAATTGCCGAAGAGGCGCTCACCAAGCAGCCTAAGCGCCGCCGCGGCCGCGGTGCTTCCAAGCTCGCCCGCGAAAAGGCGATGAAGGAAGCTATCGCGAAGTCCTATCACGCGAAGGAAGAAGGCGCGGAAGAGCGTCAGACCAAATGGCGCGCTCTGATCAAGCTTGGCCGTGACCGCGGGTATCTCACGTACGCTGAACTGAATGACTATCTGCCTGAGACCATGGTGGAGCAGGACGATATCGATCAGGTGGTGGCCACACTCTCTGACCTGAATATTCAGGTCTTTGACCAGGCACCGGACGCAGAATCGATGCTCCTGAACGATAACGCCGTCACGGATTCGGACAGTGATGATGAAGCCGATGCCGCCCTCTCCTCAATGGACGGAGAATTCGGCCGCACGACGGATCCGGTCCGCATGTACATGCGCGAAATGGGTTCTGTCGAACTGCTCACGCGTGAAGGTGAAATCGCCATTGCCCGTCGTATTGAAGACGGTCTCGGGCACATGGTGACTGCCATTTCCACAAGTCCGACGACGATCCGCGAGATTCTAGCTGATGCCAAACGTATCCGCGAAGGCACGCTCTCGATTGACGAAGTCGTTGACGGCATCAACGACCCTGAGAACGAGAAGAAGGACGACTTCGCTGATATCGGCGCTTCCGGCATGACCGCGGGGCAGCTTGAAGAACTGAAGGAACGCGTTCTGAAGATTTTTGACCGCGTCGGCAAGCAGTTTGAAGAGATTAAGGCGATTTATGAGCGTGATCGTTCCCGCTCTCCGGCTTTTATTGAGAAGCAGGAAGAGATCCGCAAGGAACTTTCTCAGGTCCGATTCACGGCAAAGGCTGTTGACCGTCTCTGCGGGACGCTTCGTAAGACGATTGAGCAGATCCGTAATATCGAGAAAGAGATCAAGGGACTGGCTGTTGACCGCTCTGGCATTGACCTCAATTTCTTCCTCTCTGACTTCATGAAGCATGAGACGGATCTCAACTGGGGCAAGCGCCTGCTGGAATCCGGCAAGCCTTTCGTTCCGGTGTTCCGCCGCAATCTTCCGGCAATTGAGCAGCTGCAGCAGCGCCTGATTGATATGGAAGTGGAAGCGCTGCTTCCGATCCAGGATCTCCGCGACATCTATAAGCAGATGGCGACCGGTGAGGCCAAGGCCCGGAACGCGAAGAAGGAGATGACGGAAGCGAACCTTCGACTCGTGATCTCTATTGCTAAGAAGTACACGAACCGCGGTCTGCAGTTCCTCGATCTGATCCAGGAAGGCAACGTCGGTCTCATGAAAGCGGTCGATAAGTTTGAATACCGCCGCGGCTATAAGTTCTCGACCTATGCCACCTGGTGGATCCGTCAGGCGATCACCCGTTCTATTGCGGACCAGGCACGCACCATCCGTATTCCGGTTCACATGATCGAAACCATCAATAAGATGAACCGCATCACGCGTCAGGTGCTTCAGGAAACGGGTCAGGAACCGGATCCCTCGGAACTCGCCGAAAAAATGCAGATTCCTGAGGATAAGATTCGCCGGATTCTGAAGATCGCGAAGGAACCGATCTCAATGGAAACGCCGATCGGAGATGACGAGGATTCGCATCTTGGGGACTTCCTCGAGGATACTGAGACTGAAGCGCCGGCGGAAGCCGCTCAGAATGAAAATCTCGAAGAGGCCATCAAGCAGGTTCTTGACAGTCTGACCCCGCGCGAAGCGAAGGTGCTTCGTATGCGTTTTGGTATCGAGATGTCGAGTGATCACACGCTCGAAGAAGTTGGTAAGCAGTTCGATGTGACCCGCGAACGGATCCGCCAGATTGAAGCAAAGGCTCTCCGCAAGCTGCGCCACCCCTCACGCTCCGATAAACTGAAGAGTTTCATCGACGGAGAGGATAAGAAGTAGCACGTCGCCTACTCAGGCGGAATTCCCCGGAAAGCGGGGTGAAAGCAGGGCATTCATTTTTATTCTATTTTGTCAATCAGGATAGAAACGGGTCGGATACGGTCGCAGAGAATCCGCTCTTAGTTTATGCTGTCACTCCCTTTCGACAATTACAGCTCCTGAGTTGTGCAGGAGCAGAAAAATTTCATTTTTACGCTGCCCCGTGAGCCGGCTAAGCCGGATCTCCGGCGCTGCGGCGTGAATTTTCCGCCTCCAGGCGGAATAAAAATGCTGGATGTTTCAATTGGCTACGCTACAAGATAAAACTGAAGAGACGAAGGCCGCCGAACCCGCGGCGTCTGAGACGCTTTCTGCGGCTGCTGCGGCGCCTAAGCCGCCCGTGGTGGTGATCCGGCGCAGAAGACGGCGCATTGTGAATCCCGAGGCTGAAGCGGCTGTTCAGGCTGCTGTGGCTTCTGCGGTGCAGCCTGCCGACAAGGCTGAGGCAAAGCCCGCGAAGAAGCGCAAGACCGCGACGAAAACGGCTGCCGCTAAAACTGCCAAGACGGGGGGCAAGAGGCCCGGCCGTCCGAAGAAGGCTGCCGCTAAAGTCTCTGACGATGATTCTGATTCCGATGATGGAATTCTTGATCCGGAAAGCCTGATGGAGGGAGATGATGACTCCTCTGGAGAGGATCTGCCGGATGAGGAAATCGATCTCGAGGCGGTAGAGAGAAGCGCCAAGAAGAGCTCCCGGGAAGCCCCGTCTGAAGAAGTGACGAAGGGATACAAGGCGCTCGTGAAGCTTGGCCGCCAGAGAGGCTGGATCTCTGTTGAGGACATCAACGATCTGCTGCCTGAAAGCGCTGTGTCGACTGAGGAGCAGGTTTCGGATATTTCCGAACAGATTGCCATTCTGGGTATTCAGGTGTTTGAACAGGCCCCGGACAGCGATGACATCATTCTCGCCTCCGTGACCTCTGATAGCCGTGACGACATCGATGAAGACGATGCCGCGGAAATGCTGTCTCCTGAAGAGAGCGCCGGTCTGTCCCGCGATCCGCTTCGCGCGTATCTGCGCGGTGTCGGCACGCATAAGCTGCTGACACGTGAAGAGGAAATTGAAGTAGCGAAGCAGATTGAGTCCTACACTCAGAAACTGGTCTCGGTTCTTGCCGGCTTCCCCTTCGTGATGGACAGCCTGCTTAAGATCCGTGATCAGCTGCAGTCCGGTGAGCTGACGATCGATAACGTCGCTGATGGCTTTAATGAACCCGAAGGGACAGAAGAAGTCGCGGAGGGCGATTCCTCTAACGGTGATATCGGCGCGGCCGGCATGACGACTGAGCAGCTTTCCGATATGAAGGACCGTGTGGTGTCGATCATCACCGAGTGTGAAGATCACTACAAGCTCGTGAAGGAGTATTTCCCGGATCCCGAACAGCACGCGGCCTATAGCCGTGAACGGCGCGCTGTGGTGAAGGGACTCTCCCAGATCCGCTTCTCTGGCAAGATTGTGTCTTCGCTGTCCGATCAGGTGACGGAGCATGTATCCGGCGTGAATAAACTTCTCTCCCGGATGCGCGCCCTTGCGGTTGATGACTGCGGCATTCCGATTGATAAGTTCCTGAAGGACTTTGATCACCGTGCGACGGATCCTGATTGGTTCCCGTCCATCGTGCGTCAGGGCGTTTCCTACTCCAAGCGTGTTGAGCGCCAGGAAGCGGTCCTGATGGCGATGCAGGAAGGGCTTCGGAATGAAGAAAAGGCCTCCTGCATCACTATTCCCGAGCAGCGTGAGCTCGCCAAATCCGTGAAGATCGCTCAGAGCAACCTGTCGGCTGCGAAGAGCAAGATGATCGAAGCAAACCTCCGGCTCGTGATTTCGATTGCTAAATCCTATGTGAACCGCGGTCTTGCGATGACTGACCTGATTCAGGAAGGTAACCTCGGCCTCATGAAGGCGGTTGATAAGTTCGAATACCGCCGCGGCTACAAGTTCTCCACCTATGCAACCTGGTGGGTGAAGCAGTCGGTAACGCGCGCTGTGGCGGATTACGGTGCGACGATCCGTGTTCCGGTTCATATGACCGAGTCCTACAACAAGCTTCGCCGAATCAAGCAGCGTTATCTTCAGACGCATGACGGCAAGGCACCGAGCGACTCCGAGCTTGCAAAGCTTGGCGATATGCCGCTCTCCAAGGTGCATCTGCTGATGAACGCGATGCGCGGTGTCGAATCTATCGACGCGCCGATCGGCGATGACGATGATGCGACGAAGCTCGATTTCGTCCGCGGTGAGGATGATGCGGATCCGCAGCGCCGTTATATGGAGACCGCGATGGGCGATGAAATCGTTCGCTCTCTCGATGATCTCACGGTACGCGAGGCTTCTGTTATCCGTCTCCGTTACGGTATCGGATCTAATCGGGATCACACGCTTGAAGAGGTTGGCAAGGCACTTGGCCTTACCCGCGAGCGTGTCCGCCAGATTGAATCCGCGGCCCTCAGGAAGCTGCGCAGCAATGCCGCGAAGGCCCGCCTGAAGGACTACAAGGACTTCGAGGAATAAGCGCACCGCCGCTTGATTTTCTGTACAATAGCTTTCTTTGTGATCTCCCCGGCCCATCAGGGCTCGCGGGAGACCATCGGGCCAGTAGCTCAGTTGGTTAGAGCAGGGGACTCATAATCCCTTGGTCGTTGGTTCAAGTCCAACCTGGCCTACCATCGTCACGTTTTTTGCATCGGGAAGCCTCAGCGCAGGCTTCTAATTTTGTCAGTGAATGTTCCGGTTCCGATGCAGCGAAGATTCCCACTCCATACTCGCGAGGCAGTACCGTTCTTTTGACTATGACAGAATCGCAGGATTTTTCATCTTTCCAGCTTGATCCCCGGATCCTTGATGCTATCAAGGCAATGGGCTATGTGAGCCCGACCCCGATTCAGGCGAAGGCCATTCCTCTCGTGCTTGCCGGACGGGACGTCATGGGCGCCGCTCAGACGGGTACGGGAAAGACTGCAGGCTACGGCCTGCCGATGCTGCAGCGGATTCTCCCGAAAGCGAATACGAGCGCGTCTCCTGCGAGACACCCCGTCCGGGCTCTGATTCTTGCCCCGACCCGAGAACTCGCGGATCAGGTGAATGAAAATCTCGTTGCTTATGCGGCGAAGACTGGACTTCGGGTCGGCGTGGTGTACGGCGGTGTTGATATCCGTCCGCAGAGCGATATGCTTCGCCGTGGAATTGAGGTGCTGACAGCTACCCCGGGACGTCTGCTCGATCACATCGAACAGAAAGCCGTGAATCTCTCCCAGGTTGAGATCGTCGTGCTCGATGAAGCTGACCGTATGCTCGATATGGGATTCCTGCCGGATATCTCCCGGATTCTCAATCTGATTCCGAAGTCAGTTCAGAGCCTCATGTTCTCGGCGACGTTCTCGCCTGAAATCAAGAAACTTGCGAGCCAGTTTCTGAAGGATCCGCAGCTGGTTGAAGTTGCCCGCCAGAACGCCACGGCGGATACGATCACACAGGAACTCTACGAAGTGAAGGGTGAGAGCAAGGTTCAGGCCCTGACCGAGCTCCTGCGCCATCACGGTGACGATAACGGTCCGATGCGCCAGGTGCTTGTCTTTGTGAACGCCAAGCTGACCTGCCGCCGTCTGACCCGTCTCCTGGTCAACGCTGGCATTCCTGCTGACTCCATTCACGGTGATAAGACTCAGGATGAGCGACTGAAGGCTCTTGAAAACTTCAAGAACGGCACGACGCATGTTCTTGTCGCTACCGATGTGGCGGCCCGTGGCCTTGATATCGCGGAACTTCCCTTCGTGATCAACTTTGATGTGCCTTTCGCGGCGGAAGACTATGTGCATCGTATTGGCCGTACAGGCCGAGCCGGCGCCAAGGGTCTTGCCATTTCTCTCGCTTCGGGTGAGAACGATGAGAAGCTCGTTGAGGCGATTGAGAAGCTGACGAAGCAGAAGTTTGCGAGAAAGCCTCTAGAGCTGACTCGCGAAGATCGCCGCCGTTCGTCCTCTGACCGCGGTCAGAGACGCGGCCACGAGACGCATGCATACCGCTATACACCGCCACCTGCCCCTCATGATCCGCTTTTCGATCATCCCTATATCGAAAAGACCAGTGCTGTGTCTTCATCTCCGAAGAAAGAAGAGCAGCATGCGGCCCGGGCGCTTACCGGATATCGGAATACTTCGTCTCGTCGTCCAGTCTGCGCACTTCTCGGGGGCGGCTTCCGAAAGAAGCGGAATCCGAATCCGTAATCTGTCAGAGAGGATTCAGGATTATTGCAATTAATTCTGGATCCGCTAAAATTAAAGTGTCATTACGAGTTGCGGTTTAATTACGCCGCACGCCAACCTGCCTACCCGGGTAAGGTGGTGGCTCTCAGAGCATTGAGAGAATGAGGTCTCCTCGAGCGGAGGCAATAGAGCGGGAAAGACAAGAGCTCCTCACGTAATGCATGAGGAGCTTTTTTTATGCAGCAACCAGGGTGCGCGGCTCGAGGCATCCTGGCCGCCGGGTGATCTCCCGGGCCATCAGGAAGATGGCGGATAGGTCGGGTTGGATTTGTTCCATATTGCCGGACCCGGCATGGTGCCAAAACCGGATAAAAAGGAGCCCAAAATGGCAAACCGTCTTACGATCAAAGGTCAGGTCACGATCCCGAAAGAAGTCCGGGATTTTCTTCATCTCACTAACGGCGATTCCGCTGTCGAATTCGTTATTTCTCCTGACGGCTCGGTCAGTCTTCGAAAAGCGGAGGCAGAAGCCGCAGTGTCGTCTTCAGACCGTTCCCGCTCGAAGAACGGCCGGCGTGTCGGTGTCGATGTGCTTAGTCTTTTGTCAGGAGTCTGCATCTGAAGGGCGCAGCTGATGGTCAAAAAAATAATTGCCTGATTTTATGTAGTTTTTAAATTCTTTCTCTAGGGTTTTGCCGGGTTAAATACTGATATCGGTCAAACTACGTACGTGTTTGAACGACGGATAATACCCAACATAACTGGAAAACTACTTCTTTTGAAGGTAGTCAATAAAAAGGAGAAAGAAAGATGACACAGCTCTCCCGTCGTACGATCCTGAAGGCCGGCATGGCTGGATTCGCCGCTTCGGCATTCCCGGGACTCGCCTTTGCTAAGGCAAAGAAGGAAGACAAAAAGGCCGCGAAGTCTGCTGCCGCTTATGACGCTATCGTGCTCGGCGCCGGTGCTGCCGGTCTGATTGCCGCTATTACCGCTGTGGATTCCGGCGCGAAGCGTGTCGCTATCCTGGAGCAGATGGATCGCCCGAACGGCAACGCCATTTACGCTCTGGGCAATATCTGCGGCTGGGGCTCCAAGCGTCAGATCCGTCAGGGCATCAAGGATACGGCCGAGGATTTCTATAAGGCCATGATGGTCACCTCCAACTGGAGAGCTGATCCCGCCCTGACCCGTACCTATACGAACGATATTCCCTCCGGTCTCGACTGGCTCGAAGAGAACATCGGCATTGAATTCGGCAAGGTGAAGAAGGCCCCGTATCCCCGTGAATGGCGTATTAACCCGATTCTCGGCAAGGGCATTACCGGCGGCTCCCAGATGGTACAGATGCTCGTCGCTGCCGCTAAGAAACGCGGCGTCGTTTTCCTCTGGCAGCATCGCGCGGACAAACTGATCACGGACGATCGTGAGCGCGTGATCGGCGTCGAAGCTGTTGCTCCGGATGGCCGCAAGAAGTTCTTCACGAAGGGCGGTGTCACGATCGCAACGGGCGGCTTCTCCGCGAATCCTGAAATGGTCGATAAGTACATCGGCGGCTGGGCTTCCCGTCTGGCCATCCGCGGTTCTCTCTCTACCACGGGCGCGAATATTTCTCTCGCGCTCCCGCTGAACGCGAAGTTCGTGAACATGGATCAGTTCCATGCGGGTCCGATCATTGCTGAAACGCATGTGAATCCGAATGAAGTTCTGAACTCCGGCTATGGCATCATCGTTGACCTCCGCGGCAAGCGCTTCGTTGATGAAGTGAACACCTACGTGATCAAAGCTAAGGCCTGCGCGCAGAACACGATCGAGAACAAGGCCTGGGCCATTGTTGACGCCGACTGCAAGGTGATCGGCAACATGACTCACCGCTTTGAGCTGCTGAACACCAAGTACTACAAGGCTGATTCGATCGAAGCCCTGGCTAAAGACATCAACATTGATCCGGCCGTGCTGAAGAAGGACGTTGACGACTACAACAACGCACTGAAGAATGGCACGCTTAAGCGGATGAATCCGCCCTGCTCCTATCGTCAGCCGCATCCGATCGCGAAGGCGCCGTTCTTCGCCATTCCGTATGAAGGCGGTATGACGGCTACGTTCGGCGGTCCGCTGATCAACACGAAGGCTGAAGTGCAGACCCTTGAAGGCCACAGCATTCCTGGTCTCTACGCAGCCGGCAATGCCGCTGGCGGCCTCTTCTTCCGCGACTACATCGGCGGTGCCCAGCTTGGCGGCTCTACGGTCTTCGGCCGTATTGCCGGCCGTGAGATGGCTGCCCGTGCCAAAGCGGCTAAGTAATGCCCGGACGTAAAGACAAACAGGAATTGAGGAGAATTTGATATGACTAAAGCTTTAGCTGTCCTGGCTGCCGTTGCTTTCGGCCTCAGCCTTTCCATGTCGGCCGGCGCTGCTGATAAGACCCTTGCTGAAATTCACGGTTCGGCCTGGCCGAAGAGCGTGAATGGGTACGTCGTGAAGGAGCAGTGCAAGGCCTGCCACGGTGACTACTCGAAGCTCGCCAAGATGACGGAAAATCTTGATCCGAATCCGCATCACAGCCACCTCGGTGACGTGAACTGCACGGATTGCCACAAGGCTGATAAGGCGAAGCCGCAGCTCGTCTGCAACCAGTGCCACAAGTTCACGATCCGTGAAAAGAAGGCTGCTGCCAAGTAATCCTTGGCTTTAAATAAAAACACAGATGCCGGCAGGTCTCCGCGGCATCTGTCATGTGAGGCTTGAGGCGTCCTGCTTCAGGCCTCTTCTTTTAGGCCGGCATGGATGAATTCCTCTGAATGCGGCAGGGGATCGCGGCCGAAGACCACTTTTTCAGTCCCCGCGGCAATCGCTTCATCGTAATAGGCACATTTGTAGTTGACGACATCGAGTGTTTCTTCAAGCGCTTTGATCCGGCTTTCGATTTCTTTCTTCTGCTGCCTGAAGAGCTCGCGGCGCTTTTCAAGCGTCGCATCTCCCTCCCGCACCCATTCCGTAAAGAGCCGGATCTGATCAATTGAGAGGCCGGTCTTTTTGAGGCATTGAATGATCTGAATAGACCCCAGATCGAGATCTGAGAACATCCGATAGCCTGAAGCTCCCCGGCTGAGGAAGGGGAGAAGACCGGCTTTATCGTAGAAACGGAGCGTCGAGGACGGAATTCCCGTCATCTTTGAAACTTGCTGAATCGTGTATTCCACAGATAGTCCCTCCGGCTATTGACTTTAAAGTTGACTTTAACGTTAATCTTATCTCACCCAAGGAAATCAGTGGAAGAACGAAGGGTAGGAAAAGTGACCCTCATCCACTGCAAAAATGAATGGGAGATAGGAATAATGAAGATGATGATGTCGAAAAGGCTCCTCGCAAAAGTGGCTTTGACGGGAGTCGGTGCGGCACTTGCGACACGCGCCGCGCTGGCGCTGGACCGCGCTCCTCTGAAGGACTCAGTTGCGGTGCCGGAAACGATTGATCCCGCAAAGCTCTCGAACGCTTGGGACAAGGTTTTTCCGGAGGATTCGCGGGTGTCGCACCGGAAGGTTGTTTTCCATAACCGCTTTGGAATCACCCTGGTAGGAGATCTCTACACGCCGAAATCCATGAAGGCGGGAGAGAAGATGAGAGCAATCGCTCTTGCGGGTCCCTACGGCGCGGTGAAGGAGCAGGTATCGGGGCGTTACGCTCAGGAGCTCGCGGCCCGAGGTTTTCTGACGCTGGCATTTGATCCGTCATTCACCGGTGAATCTGGTGGACAGCCCCGGAATGTAACTTCCCCCGATCTCAATACGGAAGACTTCTCTGCAGCGGTTGATTATCTGTCGAACCGTCCCGACGTAAATCCTGAAGCGATTGGTATTGTGGGCATCTGCGGCTGGGGCGGCTTTGCTATTAACGCGGCCGCTATGGATCCGCGCATCAAGGCTACCGTGACCTCCACGATGTACGACATGAGCCGGGTGATTGCGAACGGGTACTTCGATAAAATGAAGACGCAGGAAGCGATCCGAGCTGAACGGAAAGCGCTGAGGAAGACGCTGAGCGCGCAGAGAACGGCTGATTACAAGAGCGGCACCTATAAGAAGGCGGGCGGTGTGATCACTGAAGTGAAACCCGATACTCCTCAGTTTGTGCGTGACTATCACGACTTTTATCAGACGAAGCTCGGCTATCATCCGCGTTCATTCGGGTCAACAACCGGAGCGACTCTGAGCTCAGTGCTCGACTTCACGAATATGCCGATAACGGTTTATGCCGAGGAAATCGAAACGCCGGAGCTGATGATCCATGGCGAGAAGGCTCACTCCCGCTACTTCAGCGAAGACCTGTTCAAACGCCTGAAGGGGAACAATAAAGAGCTTGTCATCATTCCCGGTGCCGTACACACAGATCTGTACTACAAGATGAATGTGATCCCGTTCGATAAGATTACGTCGTTCTTCGACGCGAATCTGAAGTAAACGGAATCAGGTTCTGAAAGCGGATGACGAAAACCGTCCGCTTTTTTATTGCGCCCGCCGGAACCGCGCAACGCATTCAATATGCGCGGTATCCGGGAACAGATCTACGGGCTGAAGCGTATCGAGGCAATACCCGAGGCTGTGGAACTTCGCCGCGTCGCGCGCCAGAGCCTCGGGGCCGCACGCAATATAGATCACGGTTTCGGGCCCCATGGCAGTAATGATGCCAGGGACAGAGGCTTCGAGCCCTTTTCGTGAAGGGTCGACAAAAACCGTTTTCGGCTGGATGCCGCGGCTGTAGATATCCGGGAGGATTTTCTCTGCCGGGCCGCAGAAAAATTCGGTATTGGATAAGCCGTTCCTCACCGCGTTTTTCTTTGCCTCTTCAACCGATTCTGGAACAATCTCGACGCCGATCACGTGTCCCGCCTTTCTGGCGAGCAGCAGCGAAATGGTACCGATACCGGAGTAGAGATCAAGCACAGTATCCTCTGGGTCGATGGAGGCAAGGCGAATCGCTGTGTCATAAAGAACCGGGGTCTGCGGTGTGTTGACCTGCAGAAAGGTTTCGGGTCTGACCTCAAACTCAAGACCTGAAATTTCAGCAGTGATGGAACCTCTGCCCAAAAGCACCTGAGCTCTCTCACCAAGCACAAAGTTTCCAGGGCGGGTCTTGATGGAAACGGTGACGTCTGTAACACCGGCAGACTGAAGAGCCGGAATCAGGTTTTCAGAGGCGGAGTCAGGGATGGAAGAGGAGGTCACCAAAGTCGCAAGACGCCCGCTGCTGCCGGATCTAAGAATAAGACCGCGGAGCAGTCCCGTCTGAGAGCTTTCGCTCCAGACAGATAATCCTGAATCCTTGCTCCAGTGAAGCACTGCATTCGCCGCTTCTGCCATCCAGTTTGGACAGAGTCTGCAGGAGTCAGTTCCCGGCGCGACATGATGGCTTCCCGCTTCGTACATGCCCAGCTTTCGGGTTCCTGCAGACTCTTCAAAGTAGAGCACCGCTTTGTTTCGGTATCCAGAGTCAATCCCGTGAGGCATCGGAATCGGATCCAGTATCTGAGGTGCCCCGCCAGGGATCGCGGAGAAAAGCTTCTCGAGGAAACGCTTTTTATAAGAGAGCTGAGCCTCGTTTGTGAGTTCAATCAAAGGGCACCCGCCGCAGAGCGCTGAAGCAGGGCAGGGAGAACTCCGGCGGCCGGGGGATTTCCGAACGAAACGTGAAACACGTCCGATAGCGGAATGAGCCCCTTTTTTAGGCAGTTCGACCACGGCCTCTACCGTATCGCCAGGCAGCGTGCCGGGAAGAATCACCCGGACAGTCTTCCCTGAAACTTCAGTCCAAGCGATGCAGCTGCCATTTTTTCCCAGCTCCTCAGAAGTTAGCTGAAGCGTGAGAGAAGAGGGGGCTGTTGTCTCAGTGCGTTGGGAAGAAAATGAGTTCATTCGGGATCAGATCGGTGAGTGGTGACGGGGAAAAAGTATTTTCGATGAAATTCAAGGATTCGTCAGGTAATACATCAGAAGGTACACTTTTTTACAGAAGAGTTTTGATGCCGGGAGCTCTGAAAAGACCGATTTTTTAGCTGTTTTTTAACTTTTTTGTGTCGTTTATAGGGTTTGGTTTTTAAGGTCTTGTTTATATAAGATAATGAAAAATTTATATTTAATAAGTTTATTTAAATCGTAATCATCTACGTTTAAGACTTAAAAATCCACAAAAAATTAATTTTGCTTTTTTAAAATCCGACTGATAATATATCCGACAGAAAAACTCGGGTTTAAGCCCAAACACCTGTTACCAACTGGCGGATGAGCTGAGTCATCCGTATTCCATCACTGTTAGGCAGGCGTGAGTGAAACGCCTTGCTTTTGGAGAAAAGAATTGGCTATTTATAAGTCTGTGTCCGACCTGATCGGCAATACTCCCCTCGTCGAACTGAGCAAGCTTGAGAAGGAGCTTGGTCTTAAGGCCCGCATTCTCGCGAAGCTCGAATCCTTCAATCCGGCTGGTTCCGTGAAGGACCGTATCGCTAAGTCCATCATCCTGAACGCTGAAAAGTCTGGCCGCCTGCAGCCCGGTGCCACGATTTACGAACCGACCTCCGGTAATACCGGTATTGGTATTTCCATGGTTGGCCGTGCTCATGGCTACAAGGTTGTTATCGTCATGCCGGATACGATGTCGGTTGAACGCCGCAACATGATCCATGCCTATGGTGCTGAGATTGTTCTCACTCCGGGTAAGGACGGCATGAAGGGCGCCATTGCGAAGGCTCAGGAACTTCATGAGAAGGATCCTGGCTCAATCATCGCCGGTCAGTTCGATAATCCTGCGAATCCGCAGGCTCACTACGAAACCACTGGTCCTGAAATCTGGCGTGACACGGAAGGCGTTGTCGACTACTTTGTCGCCGGCGTCGGCACGGGCGGCACGCTGACAGGTGCCGGACGTTACCTCAAGGAAAAGAATCCGAATGTGAAGGCTGTAGCTATTGAGCCGACCACCTCTCCGGTTCTTTCCGGCGGCAGGCCCGGTCCGCATAAGATTCAGGGTATCGGTGCCGGTTTCATTCCGAAGACGCTTGATACGTCTGTTTATGACGAAGTGATCACGGTCACCAATGAAGACGCTTTCGCGACTGGCAAGAAGCTTGCCGGCACTGAAGCCATCCTCTCCGGTATTTCCGCTGGCGCTGCTCTTTGGGCTGCAATTGAAATCGCCAAGCGTCCTGAGGCCGAAGGAAAGACGTTTGTCGTGATCTTCCCGGATAACGGCGACCGTTACTTCTCGACCCCGCTGTTCGCCGAGAACAACTAATCAGTTTCGGAATCTGATCCCGCGGCGACGGGATCAGACCATGCTGAGAATAAAACACCAGGAATGGTTCATTCATCCTGGTGTTTTTTCATGCCTGTGGGAAATTCCAAAATTTCCACAACCTGCTTTCAGACGTGCATAATGACCAAATGCATCTGCTGAAACAGCAGACAAGATCCGATACATTTCAGATATCAGCAATAAATTCCCCCGAAGGAGCCCCTTATGAAGATGAAGTCGATTGGAATCGCGCTCGCCTGCGTCGGCGCGGCTGTACTGCTTGCTGCTTGCGGTGATAAGGGTGGAAGCGCTTCTTCGGCGGCAGCGTCTGCTCCGGCTGGTCAGCTGAATGTCGGCATCATTCAGCTGGTGGAGCACCAGGCTCTCGATGCGGCGAATAAGGGTATCGTGGATGAGCTGGCGGCCCGTGGCTATAAGGACGGCGAGAAGATCAAGATTGATCAGCAGAATGCGCAGGCCGATCAGTCGAATATGAAGAGCATCGCTCAGCGCTTTGTGTCCAACAATTCCGCGCTGATCTTCGCGATCGCGACACCGGCCGCCCAGACTGTAGCGAACACCACGAAGACGATCCCGATTGTCGGCACCGCTATTACGGACTATCAGACCGCGCGTCTCGTGAAGAGCAACGAGAAGCCCGGCACCAATGTTACCGGCAGCTCTGATATGAACCCGATCGCTGAACAGGCTCAGCTGATCAAGGATTTTGTTCCGAATCTGAAGACGCTTGGCGTCATCTATAACTCGAGTGAAGTCAATTCCGAGGTCCAGGTGAATGCTCTGAAGACCGTTGTTCAGAAGATGGGTGTGACTCTGAAGATCGCGACGGTTTCCAATGTGAATGATATTCAGCAGGCTGCGAACAGTCTTGTTGGCAAGGTTCAGGCGATCTATATCCCGACTGACAACGTTCTCGCGAGCGCCATGCCGACTCTGATCAAGGTCACCAACCAGGCGAAGCTCCTCGTGATCTGCGGTGAACCCAATATGGTGAAGAACGGCGGTCTTGCCACGATCGGTATTGACTACTATGAGCTCGGCAAGATTGCCGGTGACATGGGCGCGGATATTCTTGACGGCAAATCGAAGCCTGAAAACATGGCGATCCGCTATCAGCAGCAGTTCAAGGCCATGGTGAACGCGAAGACCGCCAAGGAAATCGGCATTCAGATTCCGGACTCCGTGAAGTCGAAGGCTGAAATCATTCAGTAAGAATTCCGCAGAGGTTCCGATCTCTGCTTTTGTTCAAAGCCTGCACGGCTTCATACTCTGAGGCCGCGCAGGATTTCTTTTTAGGTAACTCAGGTTCTTGTGCAGAAAGGAGCACCTGATCGATGTTAGATTTACTAATTCCCACCATTGCCCAGGGGCTTCTCTGGTCACTGCTTGCGCTCGGCGTTTATATCACGTTCCGTGTGCTCGATATTGCTGACCTGTCGGTTGAGGGTACTTTCCCGATTGGAGCTGCTGTCGCGGCTACCTGCATCACCTCCGGTCATTCCTTGGTTACGGCTTTTGTGCTTGCTGTTCTTGCCGGGTGTATCGCAGGTGCAGTGACCGGACTTCTCACGACAAAGCTGAAGATTCCCGCACTCCTCTCCGGTATTTTGACGATGATCGGTCTGTACTCGATCAATCTCCGCGTAATGGGACGCGCGAATCTTTCGCTTCTCGGGCAGACCACGATTTATTCCTGGGGCGCTTCCGCGGGGCTCACCGAAGCCCAGACTACCCTTGCTGTCGGTCTGATCGCGACGCTTCTGGTCGTCGCTGTGGTCTATTGGTTCTTCGGAACTGAGATTGGACTCGCTCTGCGCGCTACGGGCTATAACCCGCAGATGAGCCGCGCTCAGGGCGTGAACACGGATTCCATGGTGATCCTTGGTCTGCTTCTTTCCAATGGGCTTGTGGCTCTTTCCGGCGCGCTTGTCGGGCAGAGCAATGGCTTTGCGGATGCCGGCATGGGCGTCGGTACCATCGTGATAGGCCTTGCCTCAGTGATTATCGGCGAAGTGCTTTTCGGCACCCGGAGCTTTAAGAACTGTCTGATTTCAGTGGTTCTTGGCTCGATTGTCTATCGACTCGTGATCGCCATTGTGCTCGAGCTTGGCATGCCGCCGAACGACCTTAAGCTCTTCACTGCTATTCTTGTCGCCATTGCGCTTTCCCTGCCGCTTATTCAGTCCAAACTGAGAGCGGCATCCCGTCTCACCGGGAGGGCTTCCTGATGCTGAAACTTGAAAACGTTTATAAGACATTCTTCCCCGGGTCCCCGAATGAAAAGAAGGCCCTCCAGGGTGTGAGCTTCACGCTTGAGGACGGTGACTTTGCGACGGTGATCGGCAGTAACGGCGCCGGCAAGTCGACCGTTCTGAATTCGATTGCCGGTGTATTCCCGATCGACTCTGGACGCATCATCATCGGAGACACCGATGTCACCAAAATGCCGGAGCATAAACGTGCCCGTTTCATCGGCCGTGTTTTCCAGGATCCGATGAAGGGAACGGCAGCTGGCATGCAGATTGCGGAGAATCTGGCTATGGCCATGCGCCGCGGCCAGAGACTTGGACTGCGGTGGAGTGAGAGTTCAAAGATGTACGAGCATTTCCGCGAAATGCTCGCTGAGCTGGATCTTGGCCTTGAAGACCGGCTGACCAGCAAGGTTGGACTGCTTTCCGGCGGTCAGCGTCAGGCTGTTACGCTTTTGATGGCAACAATCCGCCGTCCTGAGTTGTTGCTGCTTGATGAACACACGGCGGCTCTGGACCCGAAGACCGCGGAGAAGGTGCTTGCGATTACCGATCGTTTCGTTCATGAGGGCCGTCTGACGACTCTGATGATTACGCATAACATGCGTGACGCTCTCCGTTTCGGTAACCGTCTCATCATGATGCATAACGGCCGAGCGATTGTGAATATCGCTGGAGAAGAGAAGAAGAAGCTCACGGTTCAGGATCTTCTTGGTCTCTTCGAAAAAGCTTCGAACGGAGAAGCGGATATTCCCGATTCGATGATTCTTGGCTGAAATAGCTGAGCAATAAACAGAACACCCTGAGAGATTTTTGTTTCTCAGGGTTTTTTATTGCCGCAAACACGGTATTCATGGGCTTTTTTAGGTGTGATGCTTGACCGCAGTGCAATCAATTAAGCACTTTTTCTTAGAAGTATCGATGTGCGAATGTGTATATTTTTAAACATTGAAAGAATAAAAACCTTCTTCCAAAAAGACCGCCGCCTCTCCTGATTCAGGAATCACTCATCTTTTTATCCAAGCGACCACCTGCGCTGGGACCAAAAGCAACCTCCGGGAGGCGGCTGCAGATTTCGTACTTGCTTCAAAGGAAAATAAAATGAACGGTTTAACCGTCATGCTGATCGCCTTTGTCGCTCTTGGCTTCGGATACTTCATCTATTCGAAGTGGCTTGAGAAGACATGGGGTATTGATCCTAAGCAGCCGACTCCGGCTGTAAAAAATGCGGGCGGTGACTATGCGCCTGCTTCCAAGTGGACGGTGGCCGCCCACCAGTTCACATCCATCACGGGTGCCGGCCCTGTCACGGGTCCGATTATTGCCGCCATGTTTGGCTGGCTTCCTGCGTTGCTCTGGATGCTGATCGGCGGCGTGTTTTTCGGCGCCGTTCAGGATTTCGGCTCTCTTTACGCATCTGTCAAGAACGGCGGCAAGTCAATCGGTGCCATTATTGAAGACTATGTTGGCCGTACAGGGCGTCAGCTGTTCCTCCTTTTCGGCTGGCTTTTCACGCTGCTCGTGATTGCGGCCTTCGGTGACATGGTCGCGGCAACTTTTAACGGTTTCTCGAAGACCGGTGATCTTCAGGTGCCGAATGCCGCAGCCGCGTCGATTTCAATGATCTACATGGTCGGCGCCGTTCTCTTCGGTCTCTTCATGAAGTATGTGAAGCCGAATTCCGGTGTGCAGTTCATTGTCGGTCTCGTGCTGATGGTGCTGATGGTTTGGGCGGGCATCGCTTACCCGATCTATGCAGACGCCGATACGTGGCGCTATATCGTCTTCATCTACCTCTTTGCGGCTTCCGTAATGCCGATGTGGCTTCTTAAGCAGCCCCGTGACTACCTGTCTGCTTATCTGCTGATCGGCATGATTATCTGCGGCGTGCTGGGTGTGTTCATTAAGAATCCGACACTCAATATGCCGGCTGTGACGGGCTTTACGGTTAAGAACATGGACCTCTTCCCGATCCTCTTTGTGACGATTGCCTGCGGCGCTGTGTCCGGATTCCATTCGCTCGTTTCTTCCGGTACGTCCTCCAAGATGATCAGCAACGAGAAGGATATGCGTCTTGTTGGCTACGGTTCGATGTGCGCTGAAGTGGTGCTTGGTATCGTGTCTCTCGTGGTGGTCTGCGCTGCGGCTACGAACGGCGCTCTTCCTGCAGGTACTCCGTTCCAGACGTTCTCCCACTCGGTTGCCGGTTTCCTCCAGGACATCTTCGGTGTTCCGGCTGATATCGCCGCCTGCATTCTGACGATGTGCGTTTCCGCTCTTGCCCTGACGTCTGTTGACGCCGTGGCCCGCATCGGCCGCATGTCGCTGCAGGAACTCTTTCAGCCGGCTCCGGGGAAGGAAAAGACCTTTATCCAGAAGATCTTCACGAATGTGGTCTTCTCCACGGTCCTTACGCTGGTCTGCGGCTTTGCGCTCTGCATGGCGGGTTATATGTCGGTGTGGCCGCTCTTCGGCTCCGCGAACCAGCTCCTTTCCGCTCTTGTGCTGACCGGTCTCGTAGTGTTCCTTAAGGCCACGGGCCGCAAGGGCTGGATGCTTTATGTTCCGATGACCTTCATGTTCATCGTTACTATGACTGCTCTGGTTGAAGCTGTGGTACGGATTTTTGGTCAGATCGCAAATGGCACGTTTGTCTTCATGGTGGGCGGTCTGCAGCTGATCGTTGCTTTTGCCCTGATCGTGCTCGCACTCCTTGTGGTTTACCACTGCGTCGCGAAGCTCCGTGAGCCGGCTCCTGTGAAGGCAGTGGCTCAGGCTGAGTAATCGAAGCCGAATCTTTCCAGTAGAGATCATTTACTGGAAACCAGAAAATCCCCGGGCAAGTCCCGGGGATTTTTGTCACTGAAGAGAACATATCTGGTCTCGATTCTGCTGATCAGACTGACCTATACTTAAGAATTAACCGATTAGGTATATTTGCTTAAGGGGCAGGGGGCTTCGAACCATGCATTTCTTCTCAGTCATTATTCAGCCCTTCATCCTTATAGCGCTCGGTTTTCTGCTCTCAAGACTGAGGATGTTTCCCCGGTCACTTTGGGAGGGAGTGGAGAAACTCGTCTACTACGTCCTTTTTCCTCCGCTGCTCTTTAATAGCGTCGCACGGGCAGAGCTGACGGTGTCCCAGACGAGTCTCTATCTTGCCTGCGGTGTGGGATCGATGGCGGCCGGCATGGTGCTCGCCTGGATCGTGTCAAAGCTTGCTCCGGCTGATCGTCTGACTGACGCCAGCATCCGTCAGTGCGGTTATCGATTCAACTCCTATATTGGCTTCGCAGTGGTTCTGGCGCTGTATGGAAACACCGGCATGGCGCTTTTTGCTTTGCTGGTAGGCGTCTGGGTGCCGATTTCCAATGCGGTAGCCGTAGCGGATCTCGCAGCAGCGTCTCAGTCTGAAGGATCCGGAATCAAGGGAATACTGAAGTCGATCTTTACGAATCCCCTCATTATTGCGACCCTTGCCGGGCTGTTCTTCAATGTGACCGGGCTTCAGATGCCCGCGCTTGTTACTTCGGTATTCAAAAGTCTGGGATCCGCCTCTCTCGCCCTCGCTCTGATGGCGATTGGTTCAGGACTCAGGCTTGAGGATTTCAGAAAGTATGGGAAACTGATTTCTCTCGCTACCGTGGAACGCCTGATTGCGGTTCCTGCTGTTTCATTCACCGTTGGTCTGTACTTTCATCTGACTCCGGTCGAGATGGGGGCACTCCTTTCGTTCACAGCGCTGCCGACAGCAAATTCCTGCTATATCCTCGCGGTCAGAATGGGTGGCAATGGTCCGGCAGTAGCGGATTTGACGACAGTTCAAACAATTGCGGCTCTCGCCACGATCCCATTCTGGATGGGACTTCTACAGTAGAAATTTATCGTTATTAAAAATATTCTTTATAAGAACATACCTTATTGGTATAAACCCAGCCTCTAGATCGTTTTTATCCCTATTTTATAAGGGTTATGACGGGGGATCACGTGTTTATATGATCCCCCGGTAGTACTTGTCCTACCCCCGAGAATAGCGCTTGCGGGATACTATTCGATCTCGCGGCAAGCACTGCGGCATCACCTAATTAAAGCTGTGTGCTTATCGCCCTAAAAAATTCAACTAAAGGACTTTTTCAAATGTCTATCAAGAACATCGCTCTCGCTGCTTCCATGATCGCTTTCGGCACCTTCGCCGTTTCCGCCCAGGCTGCTGACGTTGCCGCTCCGGCTGCTTCCACCGCTGCCGCCACCGCCTCTGCCCCGGCTGCCGCTCCGGCCGCTGCCAAGAAGGCTGTGAAGGCTGCCCCGAAGAAGGCCGCCAAGAAGGCTGCTAAGAAGGCCCCGAAGAAGGCTGCCAAGAAGGCTGTGAAGGCCGAGAAGAAGGCTGCCGCTGAGGTTGCTTCCCCGAAGGCTGAGTAATATCAGTTATTCGAATCCGGTGGCTTTGATCTGATATCAGATTGAAGCGCTGGAGGGAAAAAATAAAGGCTGCTGAAAAGCGGCCTTTATTTGTATTCATATAGTTATTAAAAAAGTTATTATATTATGGATGATCTACATCTGGACCATATGGTGCAGAAAGTCGCTAAGTGGTGCAGCATAATGAACAAACTTAGCCGATAATCGAATCGGTGTTCGATCTCTCTTCTGTCTTCTATTGGCTCATCCTATGCAATCATTCTCTATAGAACAGTCTGCCAGGCGTAATTGAACAGAGGATGAGGTAACCCTGGCCTTAGTGCTCTACGTTCAGATGTCGTCGGGTCAGTACACGCATGGCAATCCTTATGTGATCAAACTCGCTCAGCAGATTGATAGAACTCCAAATGCGGTTGCACTGAAACTCAGCAATTTGATGAGGCTTGATCCGAAACATGCGAAGAAAGGTGTCTCGGGCATGAGTCACGGCAGCAAAATCGATGAGGCTGTGTGGCATCGTTACATCGGAGATGATCCCCAGACAGCGGATCTGACGCGGCTTTTTGACGCTGCGGAGCAGATTGGAGATGAGAGAGGAATTTCTGAGGATGCCTATGTCCCCGGTTTTAATGGAATCAAGGTTCCTGATCCGATGGCGAAGACGGAGCGGTTCTATCTATCAAAGACGCGTCTGCACCAGGATATGTTCAGAAATGCGGTTCTTTCATCCTACGGATGGAAGTGCGCGATAACGGGGCTCTCGGAGAGAGGCTTAGTGGAGGCAGCCCATATTAAGCCGTGGAAAGACTCCTCCGAGATGCGTCTGCAGCCTAGCAACGGCATTGCGCTCAGCGTGACGATGCACAGGGCGTTCGATAAGAACCTTTTAGGCATCTCACCTGACATGAAGTGTGAGTTTTCCGGCGAACTCCTGCGTTCTGTTGAGGAAGGGAGCGCTGCCGCGGAATTCTTGGCACAGCTTAATCATCAAAGCCTTCAGATGCCTGAGAAATTTCAGCCGAATCGTGATTTTCTCAGTGAGCGATATCGGGAATTCTTGATTACGGAAAGCCCAAACTCCCGGAACATAGCTCCGGGATTTTTTCATTCTGGAAAAAATTCCTAG
>OGOL01000207.1_pt1 | contig 71146 bp, 56 predicted proteins | sample 1552641 | NCBI WGS metagenome assembly OGOL01 (sample SAMEA2580140, study PRJEB22360) | human gut metagenome | biome: human gut; feature: human-associated habitat; material: faeces | place: Denmark | collected 2008/2010 | reverse complement strand
TATTGTTTTTACAACCATGGTAACACTCATACTTATTAAAGTACAAAATTACTCATTTTTAGTGAAGTTAGCAGTAATTGAGCAATAAAAATATATGGAATTCACTTTTTGTAGGCTAAAACCTATTATAATCCAATTATAATGCCTATCTTTGTAATGCTAAAAGGCGTTCTTTTGAATTACTGCAAAACGAAGTGGAATACAGATTTTCGCTGGTTTCTAAATCGTTACCTGTCAAACTGGGATATTTTGTAAGCTATTGATTTTTAAGAAAAAAGAAAATACACTATGGCTTGCTGTATGAAATGTGATTCGTTTCTTGATGTCACACAAGATAGCTATATCTTTTAGATATTTGTTTATATCTGCTGGGTCTTGGATAGGAAGCAATTTCTCTCCACCTCTGTATTTATCCAGTATCAGTTTGGCGATAGGGAGTAGGGGGGGGCGTGATAGAACTCCTGTTTTAACTCTACGTTTCTTAATCCAAATTCTACCTATATTGTCCTTTTCAAAATGTTCTGGTGCTAAGGTTTTGATGTCGATGTAGCTCAATCCAGTGAAGCATCCAAAGAGGAACATATCCTTTGCTCTCTCCAGTCTGGGTAGGGGAGTGTCAAAGTTGATAATCTTTCTTAGTTCTTCTTCATCCAAGAAATCTATTTCTACAGGCTCACGTTCTATTTTATAAGTGATGAACGGATTGGTAGTCATATAGGAATTAGCTACTGCAAGGTTAATTATCTTTTTGAGTAGCTTTAGGTGTTTGGTAGATGAATTTTGAGCCATTCCTTTATCTATTCTTAGGAATGTATGAAAAGACTGGATAAAGTTCAGGTTCAGTTCTCGTAAGTATAAATCCTCTCTTTTGTATTTCTGCTGAACAAACTCTTTAAGTAGTCTTACAGTGTAGACAGAAATCCAATAAGTAGCTTTAGAAACTCCATTTCCAACCAGCTTTTCCTGTTCTCTGTTATGTCCTTCAAAGACTTCAAACAGGCTTTTTTCGTTCAATGCTTCTACTTTGTCTGCAACAGCTTCTTTTAGTAGCTCTGCTGTAATTAGGTAGCCCATCTGAAGTAGCTCAATTTCTTTCTGGTATATTTTGTTTCTTAGCTGTGTAAGATAGCTGTTTACTAATTGAGCTTCTTCACTCTTACCTTTTACTAACTGTTTTTCTCTATTCCAGTCTGTAGAACGTGCATATTTACCTGTGCTGAAATAGATTCTTTTTCCGTTTGTGGAGATAGAAACCTCAATAGGTGATAAACCTTTCTTGTTTTGCTTACTTTCTCTCAATGAAAAGTAAACCATCGTACAATGTTTTTCCATATTAAAATGATTGTAAAATGGAGTATATCTCATTGTACTATAGTTGATTATATAAGTTTTTGCAGCCCATTTTTGAAAATGGCAAATTGGGCTGCAAATGGGCTGCAAAAATCACTTTTTTAGTGCTTAATTAAGTGGCAATTGTTCTGCTTTGGGCTTGACTGTAATAGCCTTTGGAGGAACCATGTTTTAGGTTATTATAGTATCATTTTTCTTTTTACCTGATAAGACAAGATAACCAAAAAGAAGGCTATTAGAATATCCCTAAACTATAATTTACGGCAAATAAAAAACTCCTGCAACCATTTAGATTACAGGAGTTTATATATTTGATTAAGTATAGATTACTTATTCAAAGCAGTAGCCACGTCAACTGCACAAGCTACTGTACAACCTACCATCGGGTTGTTACCGATACCCAGGAAGCCCATCATTTCTACGTGAGCAGGAACTGATGATGATCCCGCAAATTGCGCATCTGAGTGCATACGACCCATAGTATCTGTCATACCGTAAGAAGCAGGACCAGCAGCCATGTTATCTGGGTGAAGTGTACGACCTGTACCACCACCTGAAGCTACTGAGAAGTAAGGCTTACCTGCAAGAACACGTTCTTTCTTGTAAGTACCTGCAACCGGGTGCTGGAAACGAGTCGGGTTAGTAGAGTTACCTGTGATAGATACGTCTACACCTTCTTTCCACATGATAGCTACACCTTCGCGAACGTCGTCAGCTCCGTAGCATTTTACTTTTGCACGAGGACCGTCTGAGTAAGCGATTTCCTGAACCACTTTCAGTTCGCCAGTGTAGTAGTCAAACTGAGTCTGAACGTATGTAAATCCGTTGATACGAGAGATAATCTGTGCAGCGTCCTTACCCAGACCGTTCAAGATACAACGCAAAGGTTCTTTACGTACTTTGTCTGCTTTAGCAGCGATTTTGATAGCACCTTCAGCAGCAGCGAATGATTCGTGACCTGCCAAGAATGCGAAACATTTAGTTTCTTCGCGCAGCAACATTGCAGCCAAGTTACCGTGACCCAAACCTACTTTACGGTCATCAGCAACTGAACCCGGGATACAGAATGACTGCAAACCGATACCGATTGCTTCAGCAGCTTCAGCAGCGTTTTTGCAACCTTTCTTAAGAGCGATGGCGCAACCTACTACGTAAGCCCATTTTGCATTTTCGAAGCAGATAGGCTGAGTTTCTTCACAAGTTTTATAAGGATCAAGACCATATTGTTCGCAGATAGCGTTAGCTTCTTCGATGTCTTTGATACCGTTAGCGTTCAAAGCAGCAAGAATCTGTTTGATACGACGGTCCTGGCTTTCAAATTTTACTTCTCTAATCATAATGTTCTTTCCTCCTTATATTATTCGTGACGTGGGTCAATATGTTTAACTGCACCTTGTTCTGCTGTGAAGCGTCCGTAAGTACCTGTTACTTTCTTCAGCGCTTCGTTTGCGTCAGTGCCTTTCTTGATCTCATCCATGAACTTGCCCAGGTGAACGAATTCGTATCCGCAGATTTCGTCGTTCTTGTCAAGAGCGATGGTTTTGATGTAGCCTTCAGCCATTTCCAGGTAACGAGGACCTTTTGCCAAAGTACCGTACAGAGTACCTACCTGGCTGCGCAGACCTTTACCCAGGTCTTCCAGACCGGCACCAATCATCAGACCGCCTTCAGAGAAAGCCGACTGAGTACGTCCGTACACAATCTGCAAGAACAATTCACGCATAGCTGTATTGATAGCGTCGCACACCAAGTCAGTGTTCAATGCTTCCAAGATGGTTTTTCCCGGCAGGATTTCAGATGCCATAGCAGCTGAGTGAGTCATACCAGAGCAACCGATTGTTTCAACCAATGCTTCCTGGATAACACCTTCTTTTACGTTCAGTGTCAACTTGCAAGCACCCTGCTGAGGAGCACACCAACCAATACCGTGAGTTAAACCAGAGATATCTTTAATTTCTTTTGATTTAACCCATTTTCCTTCTTCAGGAATTGGAGCTGGACCATGATTAGGTCCTTTTTTTACAACACACATGTGTTCAACTTCGTGTGAATAAGTCATATTCTTTACGTTTTATTGGTAATAAAAAATAGGTATTTCGTAAACCTTGATTTAGGAAATTTCTTCCTTAATCCATTCGCAAAGTTAGTCGTTTTATTTCGTTCTGCAACGGGGGAAACCAAACTTTTTGTTACATTTTAATGATATTTTTTTCGGTTTGGGCCGTTTTGCAAAGTCCGCTTGACAAAATGTTTTTTATCTTCTGAGAGAAACTTGTATCTTTGCCTTGAATACGGCGATATGCCCAGTGAAGGGTTTGCATAAAAATAGGTAACAATTATTAGGTATAGAATGGAAATGAATCAGATTACGGTTTCGGATGCGGATTTGCGCAAAGGAGCAGAAGAAGGAATGGATGCTTTTTTGAAAGTATTTATTGACAAATACCTGGAAGTGACAGGGGGGAAGATTAATGCGGATACCATGCTGCTGCTGAACGGGTATCAGCATACATTGTTAGGCTATCATTTCTTTCGTGAGGAGGTGATGGAAGGAGGGTTCGTGCAGCTTATCCAGAATGGATACGGACCGTATATCTTTGATAATCCATTTGCCAAAGCGATGCGTATGTTTGGGGCAAAAGAGTTTTCTAAGTTGATTTACGAAGCAAAAAAGATTTACGATGCCCATCGCGCGGATTTGGAGAAGGAACGTACGGAAGAGGAGTTCATGGCCATGTATGAGCAATACGAGGCTTTTGACGACTTGGAAGAACGATATATGGAAGAGGAAGAGCAGATTACCGCGCAGATAGCAACTTACGTAGACGAACATCTGGACAGTTTTGCTCAGGTGCAACAGGCTTAAATGGTTTATTTGTGTTAAAATAACACTGCTTCCATGCAGTCTTTTTTATTTTACGTATTTATTTTGTGAATTTTAAATCTAAAAACTGATTATAAACTAAAGATAAGAGTAGAATAGAGTATGAAAAAACAAAAATTGGCAGTCATTTTTGCTGCATTATTAACAATGGTGGGGTTTAGTTCTTGTTTGAATGGAGAAAATGACCCTACAGTTTCTCCACAGGAATTGATGAAAGTGAATGGGGTTGCGGGGTATTATACTTTTACAAGTGCATATGGTTATACGATAACTCCTTTGAACATGAGTGCACTTAGTAGTTTGAATTTGGGTTCTTATGCGATTGTGCAATACTCTTATGATTCTTCATTGTTAGAGTGGGATGAAAGCAAGGATGTTACGATTAACAATGTTGTTAATATTCAAGATGAAATGGTTGTTGCTCAAGCTCCTGAAGAAGAGGATGGAAATGCTCCAATTTATACAATCTCAAGTTCAATGGCCCAACCCATTTATTTTGATAAATATAATTTGTTTATTCCTGTAACTTATTACTACAAGAATTCCTCGGATACTGATGATTTGACAGCGGAATTAAACTCTCATGATTTTGTTTTATATTATGATTCTAACGATGCGGAATCTACAGATAGCCGTTTAGTCCTTCATTTACGTCATAAAGTGTCAGATACTGAGGTTCAAAGAAGTGACTATGGTACAGAGTATCGCCATTTTAATATTACTTCTGTTTTGTCTGACTATGCAAATAAATATGGAGTATCAATGCCTGATAAAATTGTGATAGAGTATGAAAAATCTTCATCTTCAAGTTATGAGAACATAAGTTCTGAAAAGGTTGAAGTTGAGTATAAGTCTCTTTTTGAAGAAACTTCTTCTAATAATTAATAAGGGGAGTATTTCTATCAGAAAAGCTGCATTGTAAAGTCCTTTAGCAAGGCTTTGCGGTGCAGTTTTTTCTTTCTGAAAAACTTCCTTTGCATTCTTTTCAAAACACCTTTGCGTTCAAGATAAAACGTCAAAGAGTTTTGATTAAAACGCAAGGGCGTTTTAGTTAAAACACAAAGGCGTTTGGTTTCAAACGTAAGTGCGTTTTTTGAAGGTATCAAAACCCTTCATAAAAAGCGGCTTTTTTCACTTCGTTTTGCGCTATTTTTCAAGGGGATTTGGTTTTTAGGAATACCGAATTTTAAATAGCTTGAAAAGATACCTCCCTCTTTCCTTAATCTCATACTTTTTTGTAAATTTGCAATTCGTTTCATCGCATAATGAAAAGAATTGGGAATGAATTATAAAGAATTGTTCAATAAAATGGCTTTTTTGCTTTCTTCTCCCAGTCGTTTTTGGGAAAAAGAAGCTACGGAAGGGCAGGGAAGCCGGATGATGTCGGAGTACGTTTATCCGCTTATCGGATTGTGCGGACTGTCGGAATTTATAGGTACGTTTATCGGGCGTGACGTCAGCACGGAGTTTTTTCAGTGGGCTTTGACTCGCTGTTGTGCCATTGCGGTATCGTTGTTTGGCGGTTTTTTTGTCGCAACTTATCTGCTGGATAAAATCAGCTGGAATTTGTTCAACAAGTATATTCCAAAGGAAACTCTCCAAGTGTTTGTGGGCTATTCCATGACGGTGCTGTTTGTGCTCGATATTGTAAATGGACTGATTTCCATTGAGATACTTCACTGGATTCTTCAGCTCTATACGGTGCTCGTGGTGTTTGAAGGCGCACGACGCTTTTTGGAAATACCGGAAAACAAATTGACTTCCTACACGGTTGTCGCCTCCATTCTGATACTGGTTTCTCCGGTGATGATAGAATTTGTGTTTAATAAATTGTCTGTAATTTTAAATTGATGAGACCTGTTTCAAATAATATTAATATCAAGAACAAGCGGGCGTCGTTCGATTATGAATTTATCGATACGTACACGGCCGGAATTGTGCTGACCGGAACGGAAATCAAGTCCATCCGGCAGGGAAAGGCCAGTCTGGTAGATACTTTCTGTTTCTTTTCCCGTGGAGAACTGTGGGTGAAGAACATGCACATTGCGGAGTATTTTTATGGCTCTTATAACAATCATACGGCTCGTCGTGACCGTAAGTTGCTGCTGACAAAGAAAGAATTGCGCAAGTTGCAGCGTACCTCTGATGAACCTGGCTTTACAATTGTGCCTACCCGTATGTATATCAATGAGCGGGGACTGGCCAAGGTGGTCATTGCATTGGCCAAGGGTAAGAAACAGTATGACAAACGTCAGACGTTGAAGGAAAAAGAAGACAGACGGATGATGGACCGTATGTTCAAACGCTAAATTAAATAATGGTGCACGAAAACTATGCAGACAAAGACGATACAACAACTGATACGGGAGCGTATCCTGGTGCTCGATGGAGCCATGGGTACGATGATACAGCAATATAATCTTTCGGAAGCAGATTTCCGTGGAGAACGTTTTAAGGATATTCCCGGGCAATTGAAAGGGAATAACGACTTGCTGTGTCTTACTCGTCCGGAAGTAATAGAAGATATTCATCGGAAATACCTTGTGGCAGGTGCCGATATTATTGAAACCAATAGCTTTAATGCCACTTCGGTGTCAATGGCCGACTATCATGTGCAGGCTTATTGCCGGGAAATCAATCTTGCGGCAGCACGTCTGGCACGCCGGATAGCCGATGAGTTTACAGCATTGAATCCGGAAAAGCCGCGCTTCGTGGCGGGTTCCGTGGGGCCTACCAACAAGACTTGCTCCATGAGTCCGGACGTAAACAACCCGGCTTTTCGCGCGCTGACTTTCGATGAATTGCAGGCTGCTTATTGTGAGCAGATGGAAGCTTTGCTGGAAGGGGGAGTGGATGCCCTGCTGATTGAGACTATTTTTGACACACTGAATGCCAAGGCGGCTATTCGGGCGGCTGAATTGTCGATGGAAAAAACCGGACGTAGGGTACCTTTGATGTTGTCGGTTACCGTGTCGGACATTGCCGGACGTACGTTGTCGGGACAGACGTTAGATGCCTTTTTAGCTTCGGTGGAGCATGCGGACTTGTTCTCCGTCGGGTTGAACTGCTCATTTGGTGCCCGTCAGTTGAAGCCTTTCCTGGAGCAGCTAGCCTCACGTGCGCCTTATTATATCAGTGCTTATCCGAATGCCGGATTGCCGAATTCGCTGGGACAATATGACCAGACTCCCGAAGATATGGCTGCCGAAGTGAAGGAGTATATCGAAGAAGGGCTGGTGAACATTATTGGAGGATGTTGCGGTACGACGGAACAATACATTGCTAAGTATCAGGATTTGATACAAGGGGTACAGCCCCGTGTGCCTGTGAAGAAGCATGCGCATTTGTGGTTGTCGGGATTGGAGTTGCTTGAAGTTTCTCCGGAAATCAATTTCGTCAATGTAGGTGAACGCTGTAACGTGGCAGGTTCACGCAAGTTTTTGCGACTCATTAATGAGAAGAAATACGATGAGGCTTTGTCGATAGCCCGCAAGCAGGTGGAAGACGGCGCTTTAGTCATCGACGTAAATATGGACGATGGCTTGCTGGATGCTGCACAAGAGATGACTACCTTCCTGAATCTGGTGGCTTCGGAACCTGAAATAGCCCGTGTGCCCATTATGATTGACTCTTCTAAGTGGGAAGTGATACGTGCCGGACTGAAATGTGTGCAGGGAAAATGTATTGTCAATTCTATCTCCTTGAAGGAAGGAGAGGAGGTCTTTATAGCGCACGCTCGTGAGGTGAAGCAGCTTGGAGCGGCGGTCATCGTCATGGCTTTTGACGAGAAGGGACAGGCCGATACGTACAGTCGTAAGATTGAGGTGTGCGAACGGGCATATCGTATTCTGGTAGATAAGGTAGGATTTGCTCCTGAAGATATTATTTTCGACCCTAATGTGCTGGCTGTGGCTACGGGTATCGAAGAACATAATAACTATGCGGTCGATTTCATTCAGGCTACCGGATGGATACGCAAGAATCTGCCGGGAGCTCATGTCAGTGGAGGAGTGAGCAACTTGTCGTTCTCTTTCCGTGGCAACAACTACATTCGTGAGGCTATGCATGCCGTATTCTTGTATCATGCCATTCAGCAGGGAATGGATATGGGAATTGTCAATCCGGCTACGTCTGTATTGTACACGGATATTCCGCAGGATATTCTGGAACGGATTGAGGATGTCGTGCTGAATCGTCGGCCGGATGCCGCAGAACGCTTGATTGAAACGGCAGAACGACTGAAGCAGGAGAAAGAAGGTACTGCTTCTCAAGAAGGAAATGCATCGGCACAACTGCTGTGGCGGAATAACACCACGGTGGAAGAACGGTTGCAATATGCACTGGTGAAAGGTCTTTCGGATTATCTGGAGGAAGACTTGCAGGAGGCGCTTTCACGTTATCCGAATGCGGTGAGCATCATCGAAGGACCGCTGATGGCAGGTATGAACCATGTAGGAGACTTGTTTGGTTCGGGAAAAATGTTCTTGCCGCAGGTAGTGAAAACTGCACGGACTATGAAAAAAGCGGTAGCTATTCTTCAGCCTTATATTGAGGCAGAAAAGGAAGAAGGTGCCCGCAGTGCCGGAAAGGTGCTGGTAGCTACGGTGAAGGGCGACGTGCACGACATTGGAAAGAACATCGTGTCGGTGGTCATGGCATGCAACAACTATGAAATTATAGACTTGGGTGTGATGGTGCCTGCCGAAAAGATTGTAGAAACGGCTATCCGTGAAAAGGTGGACATCGTAGGACTGAGCGGACTGATTACTCCTTCGCTGGAAGAAATGGTGCATGTGGTGACTGAACTTCAGCGGGCCGGACTGGATATTCCGGTGATGATTGGCGGGGCTACCACCTCGAAATTGCATACGGCACTGAAGATTGCTCCGGTGTATCACGCCCCGGTGGTATACATGAAGGATGCTTCACAAAATGCGCTGGTGGCTGCTAAGTTGCTGAATCGTGAGCAATGTCCGGCTTTTGTGGAAGCTTTGAATGAAGAATATCAGGCTTTGCGTGAAAAGAACCGTCAGAAAACGGTACAGACGGTTTCACTTGCGGAAGCTCAAAAGAATAAACTGAACCTTTGGGATTAATTATTTACTCATCGTATTATGAATGTACAGATAGAAGAAGGCTGGAAAAAAGCACTGGCGCCGGAGTTTGAAAAAGATTATTTTGTCCGGTTGACCGATTTTGTCCGTCAGGAGTATCAGCAGACTACGGTATATCCTCCCGGAAGATTGATTTTCAATGCATTCAACCTTTGTCCTTTTGATAAGGTGAAAGTGGTGATTATCGGGCAAGACCCGTATCACGGACCGGGGCAGGCGCATGGCTTGTGTTTTTCGGTGAACGACGGGGTGGCATTTCCTCCTTCTTTGCAGAATATATTCAAGGAAATTCATGATGATTTAGGTATGCCGATTCCTGCCAGTGGCAACCTGACTCGCTGGGCCGAGCAGGGTGTGCTGTTGCTGAACGCTACCTTGACGGTGCGTGCACATCAGGCGGGTTCGCATCAGCGCAGAGGCTGGGAAGAGTTTACGGATGCGGCCATCCGTGTGCTGGCGGAGCAGAAAGAACATTTGGTGTTTATCCTGTGGGGTTCTTATGCGCAGAAGAAAGGTGCCTTTATTGACCGCAACAGGCATCTGGTGCTGACTTCCGTGCATCCGTCTCCGCTGTCAGCTTATAATGGTTTCTTTGGGAACAAGCATTTCAGCCGCACCAATGAATACCTGGCGGCTCATGGGGAGACGCCTATCAACTGGTAAGAAACAACAAATCAATAAATACACAAAAAGAAATCCCCTTGCTCCGTTTGTAGATGTGGAGCAAGGGGATTGTTATTTTATATGATGATCTATGTGTTTGTCAGATAAGTTGCATACCCAGTCGTGCGCATTCCTCACGCATGTCTTCCGGCCAGATGCTGGCCTGGATTTCTCCGATATGTGCCTTCTTCAGATAAAGCATACACAAACGTGATTGTCCGATACCTCCTCCAATGGTCAGAGGGAGTGTGTCGTTTAGCAGACGCTGATGGAAATACAGTTTGGTGCGTTCTTCTTTTCCGGCTAATTCCAGTTGCTTGAGCATGGCAGCCTTGTCCACACGGATACCCATGGAAGAAATTTCCAATGCACGTTGCAGCACTTCGTTCCATACCAGTAAGTCACCGTTCAAGCCAGGAAGTCCTGTTTTGGGGTCTATGGTGGTGTAGTCATCATAGTCCGGGGCACGCAGGTCATGCGGTTGTCCGTTGCTCAGCTTGTTTCCGATTCCGATAATGAAAACGGCTCCAAAGCGTTCTGTAATCAGGTTTTCACGTTCCTTGGCTGTCTTGTCAGGATACATTTGCAACAAGTCTTCCGAATGAATGAAGTGTACATCGTGCGGCAGGAAGGACTTGATTTGCGGATACATTTCACAAATCATGTATTCCGTGCGGCGCATGGCAGCATAGATACGGGTCACGATGCTTTTCAGGAAGTCCACTGTACGTTGTTCCGGAGTAATCACTCGCTCCCAGTCCCATTGGTCTACATAAAGAGAATGTATGTTGCCCAACTCTTCATCGGCACGTATGGCATTCATATCGGTATAAATTCCGTAGCCGGGTTCAATCTGATAGTCGGCCAGAGTAACGCGTTTCCATTTGGCCAGTGAGTGAACGACTTCTGCCTGCTGGTCTCCCAAGTCTTTGATGGGGAAGCTGACAGGGCGTTCTGTACCGCTCAAGTCGTCATTAATTCCCATTCCTTTCAAAACGAACAAAGGAGCAGTAACACGGCGTAAACGAAGTTCGGACGAGAGGTTCTGCTGGAAAAACTCTTTAATTTGCTTGATGCCCAGTTCGGTCTGTTTCATGTCAAGCAACGGCTTATAGCCGACTGGTTTTATAAGGTAACTCATGTGTGAATTTCTTTAAATGTTTATTTGCTTGCAAAGATAGGTGTATTTTGTAAATGTGCAAGCGATTCCAGAAATAAGTTATCAAAATGTTTTTTATTTCTTTTTACTTACTGATAAAGTGAAAAGGAAATGCTGAAAATAAAAAATGTCATTCTGGAAATCTCTTTCCGGAATGACATTCTATTATGTAATATAAAGAAAGGCTGTTTAGCGATTCTTGTACATGTTTTCGTAGTAGTTCTGGTATTCGCCGCTGGTTACGTTTTTCACCCATTTCTGGTTGTCAAGATACCATCGGATGGTTTTTACGATACCATCTTCAAATTTAGTCTCTGGAGTCCATCCGAGTTCGCGGGTAATTTTAGTCGGATCGATGGCATAACGCTGGTCGTGTCCGAGTCTGTCCTTGACAAAAGTAATCAGCGAATCATTAATCCAGTCAATGCTGATTTGTCCGTCAGGAGTCATCTCTTTCTTTTTAAGGATGCTTCGGTATTCCGGCTGCTCGGTCATTATCTGGTGAATAGTAGCAATGGTCAGTTTGACGATTTCAATATTCTGTTTTTCGTTATGACCTCCTACATTATAAATCTCACCGTCCTTGCCGTTGCGGACAATCATGTCGATGGCTTTGCAGTGGTCTTCCACGTAGAGCCAGTCGCGTACATTGGTTCCATCTCCGTATACAGGCAGGCGTTTTCCTTCCAGAATATTCTTGATGATAAGCGGAATCAGCTTTTCAGGGAAGTGATAAGGACCGTAGTTGTTGGAGCAGCGGCTGATAGTTACAGGCATTTTATAAGTGTCGCGGTAAGCCATCACAATCAGGTCGGCACTGGTCTTTGAAGCACTGTACGGACTGTGCGGACAGAGGGGAGTTTCTTCTGTAAAATACCCTTCTGCACCCAAAGAACCGTATACTTCATCGGTCGATACCTGATGGAAGCGAACACCTTTTCTCCAGGTAGGGTATCCGTTTTCATCTTTTCCGGTGACCCATGCCCGGCGGGCTGCATCCAGCAGGTTCTGGGTTCCTAAGATGTTGGTCTGCAAGAATAATTGAGGATTTTCGATGCTGCGGTCTACATGACTTTCGGCTGCGAAATTCACGATGTAATCAAATTTGTAATCAGCAAATAGCTGGTCGGCCAGGTTACGGTCGCAGATATTTCCTTTTACGAAGAAGCAGCGTTCATTGTCGATGTCCTGTGAAATAGTTTCTAAATTTCCCGCATACGTCAATGCGTCGAGGATGACAATTTTGACGTCATCATGTTTGCCTAAAATATATTTTATATAGTTGGCTCCGATGAATCCGGCAGCTCCAGTAACTAAATAAGTTTTCATATAGAGTTTTGTTTTGGGTGCAAATTTCGGAAAGTTTTTTGAATGTGACAAGATTTTTTTGTTTTAATCATTCAGCTCAATCACCTCCAAATCGGAGAAATTTCCGTTTTCTATGCTGAAGCGTACAAGGGTTCGTACCTTATGAAAACCATATTTCCCTGCCGCTCCCGGGTTGATGTGAAGTAGTCCCAGACTGGAATCGTATTTGACTTTCAGAATGTGTGAATGCCCGCTGATAAACAGCTTGGGTGGCTGTGTCATGAGTGTTTTTCGGATGGAAGGGTCGTACTTCCCGGGATAGCCTCCGATGTGTTTGATGAGTATGTCGGTACCTTCCAGTTGGAAACGGTTGATTTCTGGAAAGCGTATGCGCAGGTCTTGTCCGTCGATGTTGCCATAGACAGCTCTCAGTGGACGAAAATCCGCCAGACGTTCGGCTACTTCCAATGAACCGATGTCACCGGCATGCCATATTTCATCACATGTATCAAAATATTTCAGATAACGTTCGTCCCAGTAGGCATGGGTATCAGATAAGAGTCCGATTCTTTTCATTTTTCTTTTGCTTTTGTCCGGCAAAGATACTACATTTGAAAAAACCTTGAATGATTTCAGTATATGGAAAGCCACTATAACTATTTCAACCGCGATATAAGCTGGTTGTCATTTAATCACCGCGTATTACTGGAGGCAGATGATGATACGCTTCCTTTGTTCGAGAGAATCAATTTCATAGCTATTTATTCGTCTAATCTGGAAGAGTTTTACCAGGTACGTGTGGCAGAACATAAGGCGGTTGCATCTGGGGGTAAGAGTGAAGACATGACCGTGGATGAGGCTCATGCCTTGATCCGGCAGATTACGGATACCGTGAACCGGCAGCTGGAAGACCGTGTACGCATCTATGAAGAAAAGATTCTTCCTGCATTGCGGCGCAATCATGTGGTGTTTTACCAGAGCAAAAGTGAGGTGGAGGATTTTCATAAGGAATTTGTACACCGCTTTTTTATGGAAGAAGTGTTTCCCTACATTCAGCCGGTGAAGATTGATCCGGAAAATGTACGCTTTTTCTTGCGGGACAGACGTTTGTATCTGGCTGTAAAGGTTTGGAAGGATGCGCAGGAGAAGCCGGAATATTATATTATAAAAATGCCTTATAGTAAGGTGCCCCGCTTTGTACAGCTTCCTTCGCATGAGGGAAACTATTACCTCATGTTTCTGGAGGATATAATTAAGGCAAACTTGCAGGAAGTGTTTATCGGCTACGAGGTAGAGTGCAGTTACTGTTGTAAGATTTCACGTGATGCCGATGTGTTTGTAGATGATGTACCTGCAGAGAGCATGGTGGAAAAACTGAAGGAGAAGGTGAAGAAGCGTAAGATTGGGGCCATCTGCCGTTTTGTGTATGACCGGAAAATGCCGGATGATTTTCTGGATGCCCTGGTAGAAGCGCTGGGAATCAACCGGGAAGAGCTTGTGCCGGGCGACAAGCATCTGAATCTGGAAGACTTGGCGTCCCTTCCCAATCCAAATCCGGATATTCCGGCCATCGTCAAGCCGCAGCCGATGTTCTTGCCCGGGATGAACGAAAAACACTTTATGTATCGCCGGATAGCCAAACGGGATATGCTGCTTTATTATCCGTATCACAGTTTTGAACATTTCATTCATTTTCTGTATGAAGCCGTTCACGATCCATTTTGTCGTGAAATCATGATTACGCAGTATCGTGTGGCGGAACATTCGGAAGTGATTAATGCCTTGATTGCTGCCGCACGAAACGGGAAGCATGTCACGGTGTTTGTAGAGTTGAAGGCTCGCTTTGATGAGGAAAATAACTTGGCTACGGCCGAATTGATGCGGAAGGCAGGGATTGACATTATATTCAGCATTCCGGGACTGAAAGTACATGCCAAGGTAGTATTGATTCTCCGGAAGAATGACAAGGGAGAACGGTTAAGAAGCTACGCGTATGTCAGTACGGGTAATTTTAATGAGAAGACGGCAAAGATTTATGCAGACATAGCTTTGTATACCTGCAACAAGCAGATAGTGGACGACATGTGTACCTTGTTTAAGGTCCTGCGGAAGGAAGTGACAGAGCCCCGTTTCAAACGCCTGTTGATAGCACGGTTCAATCTGCTTCCGGAATTGAAAGCCCTCATTCAGCGGGAAATAGATTTGGTGAAAGAGGGAAAACCTGGACGGATTATTTTGAAGATGAATGCCTTGCAGGATACGGCTATGATAGATGAACTGTATTGTGCCAGTGAGGCAGGGGTGCAGATTGATTTGATTGTAAGAGGAATCTGCTGTCTGGTGCCGGGAGAATCGTTTAGTCGGAATATTCGGGTTACCCGTATTGTGGACAGTTTCTTGGAGCATGCCCGTGTGTGGTACTTTGGAAATGGCGGTGACCCGTTGGTCTTTATCGGTTCGCCCGACTGGATGCGTCGCAATCTGTATCGTCGTATCGAGGCGGTAACTCCTATCCTCGACGGCAGGCTTCGTCGGGAACTGACAGATATGCTGGAACTTCAGCTGTCGGCCAACCGGAAAGCATGCTGGGTGGACAATCAGTTGCGGAATATCTTTAAAGGAAAACCGGGTAACGACGATGTACGTGCGCAGTACGATTTTTATGAATACTTGAAAAACAAGTTGGCTGAAAATTAATCAGCCGACTTGTTTTTGTTTTCTGATATAAGCAGTAATTTGTCTCCAGGTTTCAGCTCCATTTGTCCGTTGGGAATGAGGAACTCATTGCCACGTTTCACGAGCATGACCAGTGTTCCTTTCGGAATCTGCATTTCGGCCAGTCTGTTTTTGTCTTCCAGCATTTCAGCTGTCAGGGTGAGGTCATTCAACCGGGTATCAATTTCTTCCGGCAGTTCCACTCCAAATTCATTTCCTTCTTTAGGTGCGGGCAAGTCCAGCTGCAGGATTTTAGCCGCCTTGGTAATGGTCATTCCCTGAATCACCAAAGAAAGAAGGGTGATGAAGAATACAATGTTGAACAATTGCTGCGAACCTTCAATCTGTGCCAAAACCGGGTAGGTCGCAAAAATGATGGGAGTAGCTCCTCTCAGTCCTACCCATGAAACAAACAGTCTGCCTTTGTTGGTGATGTTACGGAAAGGCAACAGGCAGAGGAATACGCTGAGCGGGCGTGCGACGAGAATCATGAACACACCAATCAGCAAAGCTACCGCTGTAATGTCGAGCATTTCGTGCGGGTTGACCAGCAGTCCTAAGGAAAGGAACATGATAATCTGGAAAAGCCAGGTCAGTCCGCTCATGAAAGTATTGATTTCTTTTCGGTAAGCCAGTTGGGTATTCCCAAGAATGACTCCCATAATGTAGACCGCCAGGTAAGCATTTCCTTTCAGCTGGTCCGTAATGGTGAAGGTAATGAATACCAGGCTCAGCAAGAGGATGGAGTAAAGTGAACTGTTGGACAGGTTGATGCGGTTAATCAGCCACACACAGAACCGTCCCATGGCGTACCCGATGACTCCACCGAAGAAGAACTGCACGAGCAGATCTTTGGTAATCAGCAGGAAATCAGGGTTGCTTCCACTTGAAATCACTTGTATCAGCACGATGGTCAGCATGTAGGCCATCGGGTCGTTGCTCCCGCTCTCCAGTTCCAGCATGGGGCGCAGGTTCTGTTTCAGGTTCATGCGCTGGGAACGGAGCAGGCTGAACACGGAGGCAGAGTCTGTGGACGACATGGTGGCGGCAAGCAATAAGGAACTGAGCAGGGTTAATTCTATGTTGGTTCGGTTCCAGTCGGAAATATAGAATATGAATATACCGGTCAGTAAGGTGGTAAGCAGCACACCGGCGGTTGACAGGATAATGCCGGGGGTAAGTACGGGCTTTATTTCGTTGTATCTGGTATCCATTCCTCCGGAAAACAGAATGATGCTCAGTGCCATCATACCGATGAATTGCGCATCTGAAGCACTGTTGAATTGCAGTCCGAGTCCGTCACTGCCAAAGCACATTCCTACAATCAGGAAAAGCAGGAGGGTGGGAATGCCGAACCGGTATCCGGTTTTACTGATGAGAATGCTGGAAAAAATGAGTATGGAACCGATCATCAGTATGTTTTCAGCTGTAAAAATCATGATTGTGTAGTAATAAATAAAGTAATGTGAATGTTGTATATGTATTATAATGTCCGAAAGTAAGAAAATATTTGGCAGGGAAATGTATTTAGTGGAAGATTTTGTGATTTTTTTGTCTTTTCAGTGTCATTTCTTTTGTATGCCTTTGCATGAAGGAGAAAATTCCCTTGTCAATTTTTCAAAACTCTGTACCAGATTCTCTGTTTCACACTGTGAAATACATAAACCACAGTGTGGGATATATATTTCACACTGTGGGATATAAATCCCGCACTGTGGAACAGAGAATGTTCCGTGGGGTTTTGAAAAATGTGTGAGGGAAAAATCAAGTTTTTCACTATATTTGTCACAAAAATGACCTTATGCTGATAACATTGATTATTCTGATTCTTTCTGCGGCATTCTTTGTGTCGGGTAAAGTCCGTTCGGACATTGTGGCACTGTGTGCTTTGATAGGCTTGCTTGTTTTTCATATTCTTACCCCCGAAGAGGCCTTGTCGGGCTTCTCCAATTCCGTTGTCATCATGATGGTGGGGCTGTTCGTGGTGGGCGGTGCCATTTTCCAGACCGGCCTGGCCAAGATGATAAGCTCGCGCATCCTGAACCTGGCAGGAAAAAGTGAATTGAGGCTGTTCTTGCTGGTAATGCTGGTTACTTCGGCCATCGGTGCTTTTGTCAGCAATACGGGAACGGTTGCCCTCATGCTTCCCATTGTGGTAAGTCTGGCAGTCAGTGCCGGCATCAATCCGGGACGCCTGCTGATGCCTCTGGCCTTTGCAAGCAGCATGGGCGGCATGATGACGCTTATCGGTACTCCGCCAAACCTTGTCATTCAGGACACGCTGACCTCGGCTGGTTATGAGCCGCTGTCGTTTTTTTCTTTTCTGCCGGTGGGCATCGTCTGCGTGGTGGTGGGGGCGTTGGTGCTGCTGCCGCTGACCAAGTGGTTTCTTTCTTCGAAAAAGAAAGGCAACGAAAGCCTGAAGGCCGGCAAGTCACTAGACCAGCTGGCCAAGGAATACGGGCTGTCAGGAAACTTGTTCCGCCTGCGTGCCATTCATGGTTCCCGCCTTACCGGCAAGACGGTCATAGAGCTGGACATACGCCGCAAGTATGGGCTTGACATTCTGGAAGTCCGTCGTGGAGAAGTATCCCAGCATCGTTTCCTGAAAACTGTCACCCAGAAACTGGCTTCGCCCGATACGGTCATACAGGAGGGCGATGTGCTTTATGTCCGGGGGGAGGTGGAGGATGTGAACCGCTTTGCCGATGATTTTTTGGTGGAAATGATGGGCGGACATACCACGGAGGAAGCGGAAAAAGCCGGCAACTCATTGGATTTCTATGACATCGGCATTGCCGAAATTGTGTTGATGCCGTCTTCAAGAATCATTAACCAGAAAGTAAAGGAGGCAGGATTCCGTGACAAGTTCAATGTGAATGTGCTGGGCATCCGTCGCAAAAATGAATACATTCTGCAGGAACTGGGCAACGAGCGCATGCACAGCGGTGATGTGCTGCTCGTGCAAGGCAACTGGCATGACATCGCACAGCTGGGCAGGGAAGATGCCGACTGGGTCGTGCTGGGACAGCCTTTGGCGGAAGCGGCCAAAGTCACGCTGGATTATAAGGCACCGGTGGCTGCGGCCATCATGGTGCTGATGGTGGCGATGATGGTGTTCGACTTCATTCCGGTGGCTCCGGTCACGGCGGTCATGATAGCCGGGCTGCTGATGGTGCTGACCGGATGTTTCCGGAATGTGGAAGCTGCTTATAAGACGATTAACTGGGAAACAATCGTGCTGTTTGCCGGAATGCTTCCCATGTCGCTGGCACTGGAGAAGACCGGTGCTTCGGAATACATCTCCGGCAGCCTGGTAAGCGGACTGGGAAGTTACGGGCCGGTGGCATTGATGGCCGGCATCTATTTTACCACCTCCCTGATGACCTTGTTCATCAGCAATACGGTGACGGCCGTGCTGATGGCTCCCATTGCCCTTCAGAGTGCCGTACAAACAGGCGTAAGCCCTGTGCCTTTCCTTTTTGCGGTGACTGTGGCTGCCAGCATGTGTTTCGCTTCTCCGTTCTCCACGCCGCCTAACGCGCTGGTGATGCCGGCGGGACAATACACGTTTATGGATTATATTAAGGTGGGACTTCCGTTGCAGGTTATTATGGGAGTGGTGATGGTGTTTGCGCTCCCGTTGCTGTTCCCGTTTTGACATGACTTTTTCTACCCTCCGTATATTTCGGGCTTCGTCACTTTTCAGGAAGTGCCGAAGCCCGAAAATGTATTATGGCCGGCAATTTTTTTGTTTTCAAGGAAAAAGGCGTATATTTGCAATGTTTTGTTCCGTTTGGGTTTCCGTTTGGCGAAACCGCGGATGAAAAGGGAATCGGGTGAAAGTCCCGGACAGTCCCGCTGCTGTAAGCTCCGGTCAGATACGTTTGTCTACCCTCTGCAAGGCCACTGTCTTTTAAATGAAGATGGGAAGGCAAGACAAACGGGAGTAAGTCAGAAGACCTGCAAAACAAAGTCATGCTTGCATTCTCGAGGAAAGGATGGCAAGAACGTGCGTAATGTAGAATTACAATTAAAATTTGAATGAAAAGATTGAAAGAACCGGCTTTTATTGTCGGCTGTCGCTTTTTTATAGCTATGTGTCTTTGCATGTTTGCAGGTGTAGATATTATTTATGCCCAACATGCAGAGTCTGATAGTATTACAGGAAAGGTGCACCAGATTCCAGATGTGACGGTGAGCGGGAAGAAGACGATGAACAAAATATCCTCGGTTGTTCCCGTGCAACGTCTGGGAAGAGATATGATGGACGATTTGGGCATTCAGAATATGGCCGATGCGGTGAGACGTTTCGCGGGCACGGATGTACGTGACTATGGAGGTACGGGAGGGCTGAAAACGGTTTCGGTCCGTAATATGGGAGCTGCCCATACGGCAATCAGCTACGATGGAGTGGCGGTAAGCAATTGCCAGGCCGGCCAGATAGATATCGGTCGTTTCTCGTTGGACAATGTGGAGTCTTTGTCGCTGAGTGTAGGGCAGAATGAGGATATGCTTCAGTCTGCCAGATTGTATGCTTCGGTAGGAGTATTGAATATTGAAACCTCCCGTCCTGATTTTCTGGAGAACAGGAAATGGCAGTTGTTGTTTCAGGTGAAAGGCGGTTCTTTTGGTCTGGTAAATCCATATTTCCGCTATGGACAGCAGTTGGGCGAGAAGACGGTCTTGTCTGTCGACGGGGACTATTTGCGTTCGGACGGACAGTATCCTTTTCTTTTGAAGAACGGGAAATATACTCAGACAGAGAAAAGAAGAAATTCTGAAGTGAACTCTTGGCATACAGAATGGAATCTTGTTCATGAATTTAAGAAGAATCGGAAATTGAATGTGAAGGCATATTATTATCAGTCGGAACGCGGATTGCCGGGAGCGGTGATTCTGTATAATCCGGTTTCGAATGAACGTCTGTGGGATAAGAACGCTTTCGTACAGGCAAAGTATCAGGGTGAAATATCCGGGAAATGGTCATTGCAGGCATTGGCCAAATACAATTATGCCTGGAACAAATACCAGGACAGAGGGGCGCAATATGAAGGAGGAGTCTCCACAGACCATTATACCCAGCATGAATATTATGCTTCAGGAGCGGTTATGTATCGGCCTTTCCATGGCTTTTCCGTATCTCTGGCTCAGGACGTGGCTGTGAACACGCTGGACAGCAACTTGCCGGATTGTCCGTTTCCTGTCCGTGTGACTTCCTTGACGGCTTTGCGTGCCCGCTATCAATGGGGCAGCGTGCAGCTGGATGCCTCTTTGGTCAATACGTATACAAAGGAGCATGTGGAAACAGGAGAAAAACCGGACGATTTGAAAAAGCTGTCTCCTTCTTTTTCCTTGAACTGGAAGCTGCCGGGTGAGCAGGATTTGTTCTTGCGGGCAATGTATAAAAGTACGTTCCGTACGCCCACCTTCAACGATTTGTATTATTACCGGCTGGGGAACCGTTCTCTCCGTCCGGAAAAAGCAAAGGAATATAACCTTGGCGTCACGTGGGGGACAAAAGAGAACTCCGTATGGAGCTATCTGACATTTACGGGAGATGTATATTTCAATCAGGTGACGGATAAGATTGTGGCTTTCCCTTCCACTTATGTGTGGAGGATGGCGAATTATGGGAAAGCTCATATATGGGGAGCGGATGTCACTCTTTCTATGGGTATTCCTTTGGGCGATATGTTTAAGACATATATATCAGGTAGTTACACATGGCAAAAAGCAATTGACCTGACCGACCCGGATGCCAAGAACTATAAGGACCAGTTGCCTTATACGCCGGAGCATAACGGCAACGGTTCCGTCGTGCTGGAAACACCGTGGGTAAAGCTGGGATATAGTCTGATTGGAGTGGGAAAAAGATATTATTTCTCGCAGAATATTCCGGAGAATGAGATTGACGGATATGTGGAGCAGACACTGACCCTTTCCCGTGAGTTTTTGTTTAAGTCTTGCCGTTTGAGGGTGCAGGCTGATATGATTAATTTCATGAACGAACAATATGAAGTGATAAAATATTATCCTATGCCGGGACGTTCGTGGAAACTGGCAGCGACTATTCATTTTTAAATTTAAATATCTATGCAATTTAGAAAATTATTTTTCAGTTTGTGCTGCATGGTGGCATTAGGAGCGTCACTGGTAGCTTGTAGTGAGGATGAAGAGTTATTTGATGACAGTGGTTCTAAGGTTACTCTTCCTGTGCATCGGGCATTTATTTTGAACGAAGGAACTCAAGGGGCTAATAATGCGACGTTGTCTTTTTATGCACCGGATGGCAATGCGGATTTTATCAAAGATATTTTTTATACTCAGAATCAGGCAAAATTAGGAGATACAGGTCAGGCTCTGATTGAATACAATAATGACCTTTATGCCATCATTTCCGGTTCAAGATATTTGATTCGGATGAATACGGCTGGAGTAGAGAAACAGCGCTATGCAATTCCAGAATCAGAGGGAGATCCTCGTTATTTGGCAGCTGATGACGGGTATATTTATATGACGCAATATGGTGGTCAAGTGACGAAACTGGATGCAAATACCCTGAAGGTGGTAGCTACATTTACCGGGGGAAATAACTTGGAAGGTATTGCAGAATGTGATGGCAAGTTGTACGTGGCTAATTCATATTTAAAGAATGATGCCGGGAATCAGTATCAGAAAGAGTTGTTTGTCATTAATGCAGATAACATGCAGTTAGAAACGACTTTAACTGTTGATATTAACCCGAATCAAGTGTTGGAAGAAGATGGAAAGATTTTCTTGATTTCTTGGGGAAATTATACGGATAAAGGATATTCTGCTCAGATGATAGAGCCGCAGAATGGTAATAAGCAGACTTCGTTAGGAGTTGCTACTAATATGGCTGTAGGAGATGATATGGTGTATTTTGTAAATTCAGAAACAGACTATTCAAACTGGCCTGAAACAAGTACCGTTAATACATTTTTCTCCTATAATATTAAAACTGCAACTGTCAATTCTGTTTCATTCTTGAAAAACGCACCGTCAGAACTGGCTACTTCAAGTGTTTATATGATGAGTGTGGATGATTCCAACGGAGATATTTATATTGGAGTGACATTCTATTCAAATTCGGATGGTACGATGTATCGTTTTGACCGTAACGGAAACTTTGTGGCAAAGTTTGATTGTGGTGGTCAGAATCCTAAAACAATGGTTTTCATTGATTGATTTTTATGAAACAAATTTTACTATCTGCCCATATAGTAATCTTAGTCTTGCTTCTCTCTGCCTGTGGTGGAGGAAGCAAGACTTCTTCCGTTCAGGAGGAAGGAGATACCCTGAAAATGAGGTATGCCACTAACTTATCTGTGGTAAAGTTTCCTGATTATACCATGGTTTCTATCCGTAATCCATGGGATACATTGAAAATATTGCATACTTATCTGTTGACTGATAAGACTCAGCCGGTTCCGGAGAATCTGCCGGAGGGGACTGTTGTACGGGTTCCGTTGGAACGGGCCGTAGTGTATTCTGTGGTGCATGGAAGTGTACTGAAAGAATTGGGACAGGCAAAAAGTATCAAGGGAGTCTGTAACCTGGAATATTTCAAGATGCCGGAAGTGCAGGAAGGTGGCAGGAATGGAGATATTGTAGATTGCGGAAACGGCATGAATCCGGATATAGAGAAAATTATAGACCTTCGTCCGGATGCCATCATGCTTTCTCCGTTTGAGAACAGCGGAGGATATGGTCGGGTAGGAAAGTTGGGAGTACCCGTAATCGAATGTGCGGATTATATGGAAACTTCTCCGTTAGGGCGTGCGGAATGGCTGCGCTTTTATGGATTGCTGGTAGGGCAGGAACAGCGGGGAGATTCACTTTTTGCACAGATAGAAAAAGAATACCTGGCAGTAAAAGATTTGGCGGCACAGGCAACCTCCCGTCCTACGGTATTAAGTGATTTGAAGTATGGCTCTGCATGGTATATCGCCGGAGGACAGAGTACCACTGGACGCTTGTATGCGGATGCCGGGGCAGATTATGTTTTTGCAGAACTGCCGAACAGCGGTTCTGTGCCGATGGCTTTTGAAACCGTCTTCGACAAAGGTGAGCATGCCGATTTCTGGTTGATAAAATACAATCAGCCACAGGATAAGACCTATAAGGAACTTCAGAAGGATTATTCGCTTTATGCGCGTTTCAAGGCATTCCGCGAACGTCGGATTTATGGATGCAACACCCATCGGATACCTTTTTATGAGGAATCACCTTTTCATCCGGAGATATTGTTGAAAGATATGGTAAAAATATTCCATCCCGAGTTGCTGGAAGGCTATGAACCGAAATATTTTAGTAATTTAGCGGAATGATACATTCTGATAAAAAGCATTATGTGGTATTCGGCACCCTGGCTCTTTTGATAGTGCTTTTAGTGGTAGCCAATTTATTTTTAGGTTCGGTAAATATTCCGGCGCAGGAAGTGCTGCGTATTTTAAGCGGCGAAGAGGCTGAAAAGGCAAGTTGGACGTTTATCGTTTGGGAATCGCGTTTTCCTCAATGCATCACGGCTTTGCTTTGTGGAGCAGCCTTGTCGGCTTCCGGACTGATGTTGCAGACAGTATTCAGTAACCCATTGGCCGATTCTTCCATTTTAGGTATCAGTTCAGGAGCCAGCTTGGGAGTAGCACTTGTGATGCTTGCCGGAGGAGGAACCATTGCCACAGGTGTGTTTACACTTTCCGGATTTTTCTCTGTCATATTAGGCGCATTTTTGGGGGCTGTAGCTGTGTTGGCTTTGGTCTTGTTTTTATCCTCTTTGATAAAAAGTAATGTGATGCTGCTCATAGCCGGTATCATGATAGGCTATATTACTTCTTCACTGATTTCTTTATTGAACTTCTTTGCTACGGCAGAAGGAGTACACTCGTATATGGTGTGGGGAATGGGAAACTTTGGTGGGGTTTCTTTGGAGCAGCTTCCGGCTTTTTCGTTGCTGACCCTGGTCGGGTTGTTAGTGGCTGTCATGCTTATTAAGCCTTTGAATGCCCTGCTTTTGGGACCGCGTTATGCCGAAAATTTGGGAGTGAATATTCGCCGGGTACGCAACTTCTTATTATTGGCTACCGGATTGCTGACTGCGGTAACGACTTCATTCTGTGGCCCTATATCTTTCATCGGTCTGGCAGTTCCTCATCTGGCCCGTTTGATGCTGGGTACATCTAACCATAATTCGCTGATGCCTGTTACGCTGCTTGCCGGAGGAGCATTGGCATTGCTGTGTAACTTGATTTGCGTACTTCCGGGAGAGTCAGGAGTGATACCGCTGAATGCCGTGACTCCAATCTTAGGAGCGCCGGTCATTATTTATGTGATCATTAACCAACGTCGAATTCAATATTTTAACTGATGAGTCAATCGGAAATCGTGGTAGAGGGTCGTAACCTGACAATCGGTTATCAGGTAGGGAAGAAGCGGACGGAAGTGCATTCCGGTCTGAATTTTCAGCTTTTTCGTGGAGAACTGACATGTCTGTTGGGAGCGAACGGAGCAGGTAAATCTACCTTGCTTCGCACTTTGGCGGCTGCTCAACCGTCTTTATCTGGCGACTTGAAACTGTTGGGGCGTGATTTGTCTGCTTACTCCGAACGTGAGTTGTCAAAAACCATAGGAGTCGTATTGACAGAACGTACACAGGCGGGAGGGTTGACGGTATATGAGCTGGTAGCCTTGGGGCGTCAGCCTTATACGGGATTTTTCGGGCGTTTGAATAAAGCCGACAAGCAACTGGTGGAACATGCGCTGCAAGCCGTAGAGATAGCCCATAAGGCACGGTGCTATATGGCAGAACTTTCTGACGGAGAGCGACAGAAGGTGATGATTGCCAAGGCACTGGTGCAGGAATGTCCGTTGATATTATTGGATGAGCCGACCGCTTTCTTGGATGTGGTAAGCCGCATTGAAATTATGAATCTGCTGCATCGTCTGGCTATAGAGGAAAAGAGAGCAATTCTTTTGTCTACGCATGATATTGAACAGGCATTGGTCTTGTCTGATTGCCTTTGGTTGCTTTCTTCAACCGGAGGGCTGGAATGTGGCGTGACGGAAGATTTGATATTGCGCAACCGGATGGATACATTGTTTGCCAATCATGCCCGGATAAAGTTTGATTTGATGCACGGTGGCTTTTCTCCTGAAGTGTCGGGAGAGAAATCCATTGTGTTAAAGGCGGAAGATGAGGTGTTACGTCATTGGGCACAAAATGCGTTGAACCGCCGCCATTATTTTTGTTTGGACACTTATTCTTCGCCACGAAAATGGCCTTTGCTGGAAGTGCAAGCGGCTGATCGCCTTTTTTATACAGCAGAAAACGGGCGGACCACTTGTTATTCAAGCTTTGAGTCATTGCTCTCTAATATATAATTGTCAGAAAATAAAATTTTCTGGAAGATATTTGTTACTTTTGCTTGAAGTATTGAGTAGAAAAGTAATAAATATGGCAGTTGTGGTGAAAATGGCCGGAACATCTCCTGAATTATATAGTTGTATCGCTCCATTGGTGATGAATCCGGAAGTTATTAAGTATAATCATAATTATCCTTTTAAAACTAGTGAATCATTCGTTTGGTTTGTGGCATTTTCAGACGAAGACAATCATGTCCTGGGCTTTTTTCCTGTGGAAATACGGAAAAAATCTGCCATAATCAACAATTATTATGTGGAAGAGGATGTAAAGGATGTGTTTTTGAGCTTATTGGAAGCCGTGACAAACGAACTTCTAACTAAGGGAAAAGAGTTGGAGGCGGTAGTCCAAAAGCCTCATGAATCTTATTTCCGGACGCAGGGATTTGAAATAGAACGCACGTGGAGCTTGTATCTTAAAATGAAAAAAAAGTATGAAGAAAAATGACAAGTCAAAAAATGTGTACGAACTGACACAGGAACGTTTGACTATGCTCTTCAAGGAATTTGACAACATTTATGTATCATTTTCCGGAGGGAAGGACAGTGGCGTACTTCTTAATTTGTGCATTGATTATATACGCCGGAACAATTTGAACATAAAGCTTGGGGTGTTTTTTATGGATTACGAAGTGCAGTATGACCATACCATTGCATTTGTCAATCGCTTTTTGGAACAGAATAAGGATGTACTTGAAGTTTATCGGATTTGTGTACCCTTTAAGGTGCGGACTTGTACTTCCATGTATCAGCATTACTGGCGTCCTTGGGACGAGTCGCTTCGTGATATATGGGTGCGGAAGATGCCGGAAGGTGTCATGAAAGCAGAGGATTTTCCTTTCTTCCATGAGAATATGTGGGATTATGAGTTCCAGTTGCGCTTTGCGGCCTGGTTGCATGAAAAGAAAAAGGCTGTCCGTACGGCTTGTCTGGTGGGTATACGTACACAGGAAAGTTATAATCGCTGGCGTACCATTTATGGCGGCTTGAAGCAGCAGCTTTATCACAATTATCAGTGGACTTCCAAGATTGCCAATGATGTGTATAATCTTTATCCCATTTATGACTGGAAAACTACGGATATCTGGACTGCTAATGGAAAGTTTGGTTGGGATTACAATCGTTTGTATGACCTTTATTATTACGCAGGTGTAAGTCTGGAACGTCAGCGAGTGGCCAGTCCTTTTATTAGTGAAGCCATCGAAAGTTTGCATTTATATAAGGCCATTGAGCCGGATACTTGGGGACGGATGATTGGGCGTGTGAACGGTGTGAATTTCTCGTCTATTTATGGGGGGACACATGCGATGGGATATGGTTCGGTCAAATTGCCGAAAGGGCATACCTGGAAATCGTTTATGGAGTTTTTGCTTTCCACACTCCCGGAAGAAACCCGTAGAGGATATTTAAATAAGTTGCATACCAGCATTAAGTTCTGGAGAACGAAGGGAGGTTGTCTGAGTGATGAAACCATCGCTAAACTTGAAAAACTGAATATCCCGATAACGGTAAGAAATAAGAGCAACTACAAGACGACCAAGCGTCCGGTGATGATGGATTATCTGGATGATATTGATATTGCAGAGTTCAGAGAAATTCCCACTTACAAGCGTATGTGTCTGTGCATACTGCGTAATGATTATGCCTGTAAATATATGGGGTTTGCCGTAAGTAAGGAAGAGAAAAAGATGAAAGATTATATTTTACAACAATATAAGAAGATATGGACATAGAAGAAAGGGTAAGTCCGGTTTACCATGTAAAAGCCGTACCGGTGGAGAAGGTGTGTGCCAACAATTATAATCCGAATGTGGTGGCTCCTCCAGAAATGAAGCTGCTGGAACTGTCTATTTGGGAAGACGGTTTCACAATGCCTTGTGTATGCTATTATGACAAGGAAAATGACAAGTATATTATTGTAGATGGTTTCCACCGCTATCAGGTGTTGAAAACTTCGCAGCGGATTTATGAGCGGGAGAAAGGTATGCTTCCGGTGGTAGTGATTGACAAGGATTTGTCCAACCGTATGGGCTCTACCATCCGTCATAATCGTGCGCGAGGTACTCATGACATCGGGTTGATGACGAATATCGTGGCAGAATTGACTCAGGCTGGCATGTCGGACAAGTGGATTATGAAGAATATAGGTATGGATAAGGATGAACTGCTTCGCTTGAAGCAGATTTCGGGTCTGGCTTCCTTGTTCGCAGATTGTGATTTTTCTATCCCTACTCCCCAGTCCATTCTGCCGGAGAGTGAGGATTGAATTTGCTTGGTATAAGATTAGTATAGGAAATATCCTAGGACACCACTGCATACAATCAGCAGAATCGGATTTACTTTGTATCGGTTGGAAGCAATGAAACATCCGATAAAGAGTAGGATACTGATGATAACCTGATACGTGTCTGTTCCGAAGTTTTCTCCGTTCATCAATACGAGAGCGGCTGCCGCAAGCAGTCCGACCACTCCTGGACGCAGCCCATTAAACACGGCTTCTACTGCCGGATGGCGTTGGTATTTCAGGAAAAAACGACTGATAAATATCATGAGTATAAACGAGGGCAGTACCACTGAGAAGGTGGCTACCGTAGAGCCTAATATGCCGGCTGCATGCGAGTAGCCGGCATTTACCATAGCCGTATAACCCACGTAGGTCGCAGAATTGATACCGATAGGACCGGGAGTCATCTGGCTGATAGCGATGATGTCCGTAAAATCGGATGAACTGAGCCATTCGTAACGGGTGACTACCTCTCCTTGTATCATGGAAATCATGGCGTAACCTCCGCCAAATCCGAATAAGCCTATTTTGAAAAACGTATAGAATAGTTTCAGTAATAAAAGTACCATAGTTTATCTCCTTTTAGTTATATTTCTTTTGGTAGCGTCCATACAGGTAACCTCCTAACCCACTGAGGATGATGACGTAGATAGGCGAAAAGCCAAGAAGCCATATCAGTAGTGCCGAAACCACCGGAATCCAGATATTGTATCGGTTGATACGGGCTGATTTTGCCATTTTGAAGGTAGGAGCTGCAATCAAGGCTACTACCGCAGGACGGATACCTTTGAACACATGTTCTACGGCTTCTACATGTTGGAATTGCCTGAAAAACAAAGCTATGGCCAGAATAATCAGGAAGGAAGGGAGTACAGTGCCAAGTGCCATCCAGAAAGCTCCCCAGAATCCTTTCAATTTATATCCGATGAAGATGGCTATGTTGACGGCAAAGATTCCCGGTACGGTTTGTGCCAGTGCCATCAAGTCCAGAAAATCTTCTTTCTTCACCCACTTTCGTTTGTCTACCAGGTCGGCTTCTATCAAAGGAACCATGGCATATCCTCCTCCTATGGTGAATAGTCCTATCCGGAAGAAGATGAGAAATGCTTTTATGTAAAAATTCATGTTGTTGTGTTTAATTCTTTTTCATATAAATGCTAGGAGGCACTCCATAAAATTTTTTAAAGGTGTCCGTGAAGTATTTGGGGTCGGCGAAACCCATTTTGTCTGACACCTCGGCTACCGTATAGCGCTGGCTTTTCAACATCAGGGCGGCCTCCTGCATTCGGATATTGCGGATAAACTCGGCAGGGGCGATGCCGGTCAAAGCCTTGATTTTGTTATAGAAGCTGGTGCGGCTCATGTTGACCGAAGCGCATAAGGTATCTACATTGAAGTTCTTGCCTAATCCTTCCTTGACCAGTTCGGTCACTTTCTGGATAAACTCGTCGTCCAGACTTGTAGGTAATTCTACGGCAGGAGCTTCCTCCGGCAATGCTGTGACAGCCGATTTGAAACGATTGCGCAGCATCTTCCGGTTTTCTATCAGCGTGTGTATGGTAGCTTTCAATATGTGTACGTCAAAGGGTTTCACTAAATATTGGTCGGCTTTGATTTCCAGTCCCTCTAAAATATGCTCCTTGTCACCAAGTGCGGTGAGCAGAATGACAGGGATGTGGCTGGTTTCCATCTGACTTTTTAGTATCTGACACATCTTCTTGCCATCCATTACCGGCATCATGATGTCGGAAAGAATCAGGTCGGGCTGGCGTTCATTGACGAAGTCGAGCGCTTCTTGTCCGTTGCCTACACCTTCCACCTGGTAGGTGTCCGACAGGCTGTGGATAATGAATGACCGCAGCGGAGCATTGTCTTCCACAACCAGTATTAATGGAGCCTGCCCGTCTGTCTGTGAGTCGGTAAACTGGATGTCGGTCGTGATGTTTCCTGTTGTTTCTTGTTCTGCGGGCAGTACTTTATCGGTACTCTCATTTTCCTCCTTTTTATATTGATAGTTTTTACTTCGTATCGGGAAGGTCAGCTGGAAGGTTGTACCCACATTTTCGGTGCTGGTAAATGAAATCTTACCTTCGTGATTCTCAATCAGGCGGTACGTCAGCAGCATGCCGATGCCGCATCCGGTAGTAGTCTGGTTGGCCGTATTATATCCTCTGAACAGATATTTGAAGAGCTTTTTCTGGTCTTCCTTGTTCATTCCGATACCTGTGTCCGAGAGGAAAAGTGTCCATGTGTTTTTGTTGCTTTCCGCTTTTAATGATACACGTCCGCCTTGTGGCGTATATTTTAAGGCATTAGAAAGCAGGTTGCGCAAAATGGAATCCATCTTGCTCGTATCAATCCACACATCCAGACTGTCGAACGAACTTTCGTAGGAAAGCGTGATGTCCTTTTGACGAGCAAAACTATCAAACTGATGCATATAGTTGCTCAGATAATGATTCAGTTCGTGCGCCGTCACGATGGTCTGTGAGGAATATAATTCTTCCTTCTGGAAATTAATCAGGTTATTGGCCAGTTCAGCCAGGTTCTCTGTGCTCTGCATGGCCAGTTGGATGTTCTTTTGTCCGTTTTCACTCAGACTTTCCTTTTCCATGATTTCACTCAGAGGAGCCTTGATCATGGTCAGCGGAGTGCGTATGTCGTGCGCGGCATGCGTGAAGAAATTGATTTTTTCTTCCGAAGTTTTTCGTTCGCGCTTGATAATCTGATAGCGCAGGAAGGCGTATGCCGCTCCGATAATGAACAGGGCATAAATCAGGAATGCCCAGAAAGTGAGCCAGAAAGGACGTTCTACCAAGATTTGTATTTCCCTTTCTTCCAGTATCTGCTGGTTGTCGAGCAGAATGGAGCGTACCTTCAGCGTATAGTTTCCCGGCGACAAGTTGGTGTACCGTATGGTTCCGTTGCTGGTGGGAGGAGTCCACTGGTCATAGAACCTTTCCAGTTTCCAGCTGTACAGAATGCTCGATGGATTGTCGAAATTGATGGAAGACACATCCATGGAGAACGTGTTCTGGTCGTATTTCAATTGGATGAAATTGGTTTCGTCCAAAATTTTTGTCAAAGGAGAATTCTTTTCCATCGGGTGCACCGGATGATACATGATGTTCAGATTAGAGAATACCATGTGGCTGGAAAAGCTTGAGGGCAGTTCCAGACTGTCGGGCAGAATGATGACACCTTCGTTGCTTCCAAAAATCAGCTGACCGTTTCGGGTATGTATTCCGGCAGTCGGATTGAAGTTTGCTCCTTGCAATCCCTGTTCCCGTGTCCAGTTGGTAAAGGTCTGTTCTTTCCGGTTGTAGAAAGACAGTCCGTTTTCTGTACCTAAAAACAGATTCCCGTTTTTGTCCGGAACAATACTATAGATATTGTTTGTCTGCAAGCCGCTGTTGTTGGCCATGCAGTGTGTGATTTCATTCGTTTGATTATCAATGATAAACAATCCGTTTCCGTAGGTGCCGACATAGGTCTTTTTCAGGTCGGGAGTATTGTAGATTGCATTGATACAGCCGAAATCTTCTTTTTCCATGTAAGGATACAGTTGCCGTTTCGTTTTATCGAATACATACAATCCTTGTATGGTTCCTACCCAGAAGGAATTTTCATTTCTTTCTAAAAGATACGTGATAGGATAGGAGCTGCTGTATTCCTGTTTTTCCTGTGTGCGTGTGTCAAAGCTTTTCAGGCTGTAGAATCCTCCACTCCAGATAACTTCATTCTTGTCTTTTATCAGTCCGCGGATGTATTTGTCCGGGGTTTCACGTGCCTGCGATTTTCCTTGCTGATGGAAGGTCGTAGTTCCGGCCTTCTTGTCTATGCGGAAGATACCGGACATATAGCCTCCGGCCAGGATTATTCCCGGTCTTATTTCGCATACGGACAAGAAGATATGGTTTTCATATTGAGGAAGTTCTTTTTCCGTGCAATAGCTTTTCCACTTCTTTTCACTGATGTCATAACAGCTTATTCCGTTGCAGGTGGCATACCATATATCTCCTTCAGAATCCTCCATGATGCCGTTGATGCAGTCGTTTGACAAGGTGTTGCTGCTGTTTGGCGCATGTTTGAACCATTGGTATTCAGGGTACTTTTCGGAATAGATGGTAATGCCAATGGGATAAATTACGTTCCAGATACGGTTGTTCTGGTCCATGTAAATATCCTTGATGATGCTTCCGTTCATCTTGTTGAAGCTCTCATTGTCTTCTTTTAAGAAATGAGAAAGTTCTTTTTTCTTGGCATCCAGTTTATATACTCTGTCACCATCGGTTGCAATGAACACCTCATCCAGGTTTTTCCGGTTGGGCGTGATGGTGTTTACCCCGATGTCTTTCAGGTGTTTCCCGAGGTCTGTCAGCTCTCCGCTTTCAGGGGTATAAATAAACAGCTTATCAAGCAGGGCATTGATGATAAGCTTGTTGGTAGGCTTATGATAATAAATGTAATCAATGATGTTGATATTGGAAATATCAATTTTCCTTACGTTGGTTAATTCTCCTTTGTTCAGGGTAGCTGAATACAAGGTTTGTTCGGTCGAAATAAAATAGTTATTTCCCTTTGCCTGTGTGATGCAGGTTACTTTTCCTGGAATTTTATGACTTATTTTTCTGGTCTTCTGAGTATCTCCATTGTAGATGTACTGATAACCTTCTGTGCAGAACCAGATATTTTTTTCTTCGTCCAGATAAATGCAGGTTATCGGACACTTTTGAGTTTCCGGATACTGTTCATGCAAGTCGAATACCAACTGGAAGGAGTCTCTGGCCTCATTCAGATTGAATACCAGTCCGTCTTTTCCGATTTCCCATAACTTCTTTTCTCTGTCAGTCTTTAAAATATTCAGATTAGGGAAACAGTTGACAACTGCACCATTTTTAATCAGCGGATAGTGTGTAAACTGCTTTCCGTTATAGCGGTCTATACCCTTGTGGGTAAGAATCCAGATGTAATCATATTCTCCTTGTTGAATAGAGAGAACTCTTCGGCTGCTGAGTCCGTCTGCTATACCGATATATTGAAATATTTGTGCCTCTGAACGTGTGTATATGACAGATAATAAGAGGCAAATGAGATAAATAAATTTCTGCATAATACTTTTGTTGATAAGTGCAAATTTCGGAAAAAACAATCTCTTATCAAAATAATACGGAGCTTTATGTAGAAATAGAAAATAAAAAAGGCATGACCGAAAAGTCATGCCTTGAAATATTTACGATAAAGTATTTATGCATTATTTATCGCCACGGATAGCTGCGATACCCGGAAGGATTTTACCTTCGATAGCTTCGAGCAATGCACCACCACCAGTTGAGATGTAAGATACCTGGTCAGCCATACCGAACTTGTTGATACAAGCTACAGAGTCACCACCACCGATCAATGAGAATGCACCTTCTTTAGTAGCTTCAGCAATAGCTTCAGCAATTACTTTAGAACCACCAGCGAAGTTGTCCATTTCGAATACACCGGCAGGACCGTTCCACAGGATAGTCTTAGCACCCTTGATAGCAGCTTTGAATTCTTCGCGAGTTTTAGGACCTGCATCCAGACCCATCCATCCGTCAGGAATGTTCTTATCGTCGCAAACCTGAGTGTTTGCATCGTTAGCAAACTTGTCAGCAGCTACACAGTCGCAACCCAAAACTAAGTTTACACCTTTAGCTTTAGCCTTAGCCATGATTTCCAAAGCCAGATCCAGTTTGTCATCTTCTACCAATGAGTTACCGATCTTACCACCCTGAGCTTTAGCGAAAGTAAATGCCATACCACCGCAAAGGATCAAGTTGTCTACTTTGTCCATCAAGTTTTCGATGATACCAATCTTAGTAGAAACTTTAGAACCACCCATGATAGCAGTGAACGGACGTTTGATGTCTTTCAATACGTTGTCAACAGCCTGTACTTCTTTTTCCATCAGGTAGCCCAACATCTTGTGGTCAGCATCGAAGTAGTCAGCGATAACAGCTGTAGAAGCGTGTTTACGGTGAGCAGTACCGAATGCGTCCATTACGTAGCAGTCAGCGTAAGAAGCCAAAGTCTTAGCGAATTCTTTCTGAGAAGCCTTCATAGCTTTCTTAGCGTCTTCGTAAGCAGGATCTTCTTTTTCGATACCTACAGGCTTACCTTCTTCTTCCGGATAGAAACGGAGGTTTTCAAGCAGCAATACTTCACCCGGTTTCAATGCAGCAGCAGCTTCCTGAGCTTTAGCACAGTCAGGAGCGAACTGAACCGGAGTACCCAGAGCAGCAGCTACAGCGTCTACAATCTGGCTCAAAGAATATTTAGCGTTTACTTTGCCTTTTGGTTTACCCATGTGTGACATGATAATCAAGGCACCACCGTCTGCCAAGATTTTTTTCAAAGTAGGCAGTGCACCACGGATACGAGTATCGTCTGTAATTTTACCTTCTTCGTTCAAAGGTACATTGAAGTCCACACGAACGATTGCCTTTTTGCCGGCAAAGTTGAATTTGTCAATAGTCATCATAATCTCTAATATTTTTTGTTTAAAGTGTTTCTGTTGTTACAGACATCCCTTCGAGAGGATGCACCGCAAAGGTAAGAAAAAAAATAAAAAAGAAAGAATAAGGTATAGATTTTTACATACTTAATAGGTGTTTTGAAGGTCGTTAAAAAACGCCTTTGCATTTGGTTTGAAACGCAAGTACGTTTCAATGCAAACGCAAAGGCGTTTTATCTTAAATGCACTTGCGTTTTGATTCAAACGTCAAAGCGTTTTGTCTTAAACACAAGTGTATTTTGAGTTGAATTTAGATTCGTGTTGAATATCAATAGGTTAATCTTCTGTAGGAGCGGCGTGTTCTGCTTCGAAAAGTAATGAATCGCCCAGTGTGATGAGAATGGAATCGCTGTCACAGTAGTGAGGGAAATAGTCATTACAATCCCATGAACGGTCCAGCTTTTCTTTAGGACTTGGGAATTTCTTGGCATAAAGTGCGGCAAGCTCCGGATTGGCCAATACTTTTTCCATGAAATATCCGAATACGGGCAGTGCGGTGCGACTGCCTTGCCCTAGTTCGCCTGTGCGGAAATGAATGCTGCGGTACTCTCCGCCTACCCAGGCTCCTCCTACCAGGTTGGGACTGATACCCACAAACCAGGCATCGGAGTGATTGGAAGAGGTACCGGTCTTCCCGCCGAACTCCGTACCTTTATCAAAGATGCGGAAACGCCAGAGCGCTTGTGAAGTTCCTTTCGGGCAAGTCAGTCCACCTCTTAACATCTGTTGCATAAGATAGGCACTGGCGTAAGGAATGGCCTGGGTTGCTTCAGCTTCTTGTTGGTAGATAACTTTTCCGTCTTTATTCTCTACACGGGTAATCAGTGTGGGCTGAATGGCTTCTCCATCGTTCACTACGGTGCCGTAGGCAGAAACCAGCTCCAATAGCGATACGTCAGAAGCTCCCAGGCTGAGGGCCGGTGTTTCTTCCAGCTTGGTCTGGATACCCATGCGGTGTGCGGTAGTGGCTATCTGGTGAATGCCTACTTCATGGGCTATGTTGGCAGCAATGGTGTTGACCGATTGGGCAAACGCCATTTTCAGAGACATGGTATCGAGAGTGGCACCTCCATTGGCATTGTGAGGCATCCAGAGTTTCTTTTCTCCATTTTCTTCCACTTCCCAGGGGATGTTTTCATCTACACGCAGGTCGCAGGGGGATAATCCCTGGTTCATGGCTTCCGTATAGACAAAGAGTTTGAAGGTAGAGCCGGGCTGACGCTTGGAAAGCACCTTATCGTATTTCCATGACTGGAAATTGATGTCGCCTACCCATGCCTTTACTTCTCCCGTATGCGGAGCGATGGCCACAAACCCACAGTGCATGAAGCGTTCCATGTAGCGGATAGAGTCCATGGTACTGAACAGGGTATCTTTTTGTCCGAGGTCATAGTCGAAGACCTTGCAACGATGAGGCTGGTTCAGGTAGTAGGTGATGGAATCAGTCTGGTTACCGTATTTATGGGACAGATACTGGTAGGCCGGTGTCTTTTCGGCCAGCTCTTCGATGAAGCGAGGAATTTCCTCCCCATTCCGGTCTCGCCACGGAGCCTGCGTGCCCCAATGTGCATCAAACCGTTTCTGTACTTCACGCATCTGACGGTTGACAGCTTCTTCGGCATATTGCTGCAACCGGCTGTCGAGTGTGGTATAAATTTTCAGTCCGTCGCCATAGAGGTCTGTATTATTTTCCTTGCACCATTCCTTCAGTTCATTGGCTATGGCTTCGCGGAAATAGAGTGCCGGACCAGTGTAATAATTCTCCTGCTTGAATTTCAGAATGGTGGGAAGTTTCCGGATGGAGTCCAGCTGATGCTTGTTCAGCACATGGTGTTCATAGAGCTTTCCCAATACCACATTTCGTCGTGAAAGACTATTCTTTGGGTTGATTTTAGGATTATAATAGGTAGTAGCCTTCAGCAGGCCGATAAGTGTGGCAGCCTGTTCTACGGTAATTTTATCGGGAGTTGTATTAAAATAGGTATGACAGGCCGTCTTGATACCGAATGCGTTGCTTCCGAAGTCTACCGTGTTGAAATACATGGTCAGAATTTCTTCCTTGCTGTACAGCATTTCAATCTTGACCGCTGTAACCCATTCCTTGGTCTTCATAATCAGCAGTTTTACTCCGGGGATATGTCCTAAGAGTCCGGTAGAGTATTGTGAACGTACTTTGAACAGGTTTTTGACCAGCTGCTGAGTGATGGTACTGGCTCCACGTGCCGTTCCGTGAGCTACGTAGTCTTTGGCAGCAGCAAATACTCCTTCAAAGTCGATACCGAAATGCTTGTAAAAGCGTTCGTCCTCCGTGCAGACCAGCGTCTTGACCAGTATCGGAGAAATATCCTTGTATTCCACCGGTGTACGGTTTTCTGAATAGAATTTTCCAATCAGTTTTCCGTCGGCACTGTAAATCTCGGAGGCGATGTGCTGTATAGGCTCTTTGATGTTGAACATGCTCGGTGATTTTCCGAACAGCCACAAGAAATTGAGGTCAATCATGACCAGTAAGACGATGAGCATGCCAATGCCGGTGAGGATTCCCATTCCGGTACGCCCGTACCATGGCAATTTACGGAAAGTATGTACATACCAGCTTATGCACTGTTTCCCGAATTTGGTTATCCGGCTCAGAAGCTGTTGAAAAAGTCGGATAAGAAATGATACTGCTTTTTTCATATCTCGTTGTTTAACCATGCGTCAATCAACTTTCGCGCAATACTTAGTTTCTTGGGGATTTCCGGCAGGTGGTCGCGGTGGTAGAATGCTCCGGCACTCAGTTCTTCATCCTGTAATTTGATGGTTCCGCTTTCGTATTCCGCATAGTATCCCACCATGATACCGCTTGGATAAGGCCAGGGCTGGCTTCCGAAATACTTCAGGTTTTTGATACGGATACCGGTCTCTTCCATCACTTCGCGGTGAACGCATTCTTCCAGTGTTTCCCCAGGCTCCAGGAAGCCGGCTACCAGTCCTTTGAAACTGCCCCGGAAGTTGCGTGCGTGTACCAGTAATACACTATCCCCTTTCTTTATTAAAACGATAACAGCAGGAGAAATGCGCGGATAGATTTCCTGTCCGCAGTGAGGGCATCGTTTGGTGATGGGGCCCGTCTGTGTGGTAGGGGTGCCGCAAGCCGGACAAAAGCGGCTGTTCTTGTCCCATGTCAGTATTTGAGAGGCTTTACCTGCGCATTGGTATTCTTCCAGTGGCAGTACATCGTACGAAGCACGCAGGTCTGTCGGAATAAATGAGGTGTTCTGTCCTGTTAGTGCTTCCAGCGGAAGGGCACATGCTTTTGCCGGATGGCCCAGAATTTCCCCGACGGTATGTATGGGCGTATCAGCAGGAAGCTGTACGGGAGGTTCCACGGAATATGGGATGTGGAACCTGTCTCCGTCTTTAACCAGAAGGAGCTGCTGTTTGGGGCAGAAAATAAACCAGCCGCACAGCTCCTTTTCATCTTGTTTCATTGTTATCTGTCAATTTAGTTGTTCAATCCTTTCATGGTGAGCTGAATACGTTTCCGCTCGTGGTCAATGCTCATAACTTTGACACGTACATGCTGGTGGATGCGTACCACGTCGGCCGGATTGCTGACAAAACGGTCGGCCAGTTGCGATACGTGCACCAGTCCGTTTTCCTTGATACCGATGTCGACAAAGCAGCCAAAGTTGGTAATGTTGGTCACGATGCCGGGCAGTTCCATTCCTTCCTGCAGGTCGTCTAGAGTACGTACGTTCTTGTCAAACTCAAATACCTGTATTTTCTGGCGAGGGTCTCTTCCGGGTTTGTCCAGCTCCTGAAGAATATCCGTCAGGGTGGGTAAACCGACCGTATCGGTCACGTATTTCTTTAAATCGATTTTACTGCGGAGCTCTTTGTCTTTAATCAAGTCGGCTACCGTACAGTTCAAATCTTTTGCCATCTGTTCTACAATCGGGTAGCTTTCCGGGTGAACCGCAGAATTGTCCAGCGGATTCTTGGCTTGCGGAATGCGGAGGAATCCGGCGCACTGTTCGTAGGCTTTGGCCCCCATTCTCGGCACCTTCAATAATTGGCGGCGTGACTCAAACGGACCGTTTTCAGTACGGTAGTCCACAATGTTCTGTGCCAGTGTCGGACCTAATCCGGAAACGTAGGTCAGCAGGTGCTTGCTGGCGGTGTTGACATTCACGCCCACCAGGTTGACACAACTTTCTACGGTCTGGTCGAGTGAAGCCTTCAGCTTGGTCTGGTCCACGTCGTGCTGGTATTGTCCCACACCGATGGATTTGGCGTCAATCTTCACCAGTTCTGCCAGTGGGTCCATCAGTCTTCTGCCGATAGATACGGCACCACGTACTGTCACGTCGTAATCCGGAAACTCTTCGCGGGCAGTTTTAGAGGCTGAGTAAATAGACGCTCCATCTTCGCTGACCACGAAAACCTGTACTTCACGGTCGTAACGCTGACTGGTTACAAATTGTTCTGTTTCACGGCTGGCCGTTCCGTTTCCGATGGCAATGGCCTCGATTTTATATTGTTCCACTAACTTCACAATCTTTCGGGCTGCCTGTGCATATTCAGATTTGGGCGGGTGGGGGTAAATGGCCTCGTTATGTAGAAGGGTGCCCTGTGCATCCAGACAGACTACTTTGCATCCCGTACGGAATCCCGGGTCGATACCCATCACCCGTTTCTGTCCCAGAGGAGGGGCCAGCAACAGCTGACGGAGGTTTTCTGCGAATACCCGAATAGCTTCTTCATCAGCCTTCTCCTTGCTGAGTGCGGCAAACTCGGTTTCAATGGCAGGTTTCAGCAAGCGCTTGTAGCCATCGGTGAGGGCCTCTTCCACTTGGTGTGCACATTCATTGTTGGCCCGAACGAACAACCGTTGCAGACGTTCGTTGCACATATCTTCATCTTCCGGGAAAATGCTTACTTTCAAGACACCTTCCGATTCTCCCCGGCGAAGGGCCAGCAGGCGGTGGGAAGAACATTTCTTCAAGGGCTCACAGAAATCAAAATAGTCGCGGTACTTGGCCGAAGCTTCTTCTGCTTCTTTTCCTTTGACCACTTTTGATTGAATGAGGGCCTGGCGCTGGAACTGGTTACGCATCAGGTTGCGCGACCGCTCGTCTTCGCTGATTTGTTCAGCCAGAATATCGCGTGCTCCTTTCAGTGCATCTTCTTCGTCTTTGACTTCTCCTTTGACGAAGTTCCGTACCTTGGCGGCAAGGTTGTTTTCCTTTTGCATCATGAGCAAGAGGGCCAGCGGTTCCAGTCCTTTGGCACGTGCAGCTTCGGCTCGGGTTTTTCGTTTGGGCTTGAAGGGAAGGTAAATGTCTTCCAGTTCGGTCGCATTCCAGCAGGCAGAAATACGGGCTTTCAGCTCTGGAGTCAGTTTCCCTTGCTCCTCGATGGTGGAAAGTACGGTTTCCTTTCGTTTGGACAATTCACACAGTTTCTCATACCGTGTCTGAATGTCGCCTATCTGCACTTCATCCAGTCCGCCGGTAGCTTCTTTACGGTAACGGCTGATGAAAGGAATGGTCGCTCCTCCCTGGAGCAGTTTGAGTGTATTGGCTATGCGATGTGCCGGCAGTTTCAGTTCGGCGGCAATCATCTGGCTGAATTCTTCCATTGATAGGGGCTTTATATTATTTGGTTGCAAAAGTAGTGAAAAAATGGCATAAAAAAGCGGTTGGGAAATCTTTCGTATTTGGGTATTTTAGGAAGTATTCTGCGGGAATGTCGGCAACTTCTCGTATCTTTGCAAAAACTTATATAAAAGTCTGCAAAAATGAAGACTAGACGATTTTACTTTTTAATCAGCCTGATTACATTACTCGGTATGGGCCAAGGGCATTTGAAAGCCTCGAATAATGAGGAAACCATCACATTGAAATTTGTAGAGACGAGCGACGTGCACGGATGCTACTTCCCCTATGATTTTATACAGAACAAGCAGATGAGAGGAAGTCTGGCCCGCGTTTCTTCTTACGTGAAGGAAGAACGTGAGGTGTATGGCGACAATCTTATTTTGATGGACAACGGTGATATTCTGCAAGGACAGCCTGTGGCTTATTACTACAATTATATGGATACTGCTTCCGTACATGTATGTGCCGCTATGCTGAACTATATGCGTTATGATGTGGGCAACATGGGCAATCATGATGTGGAGACAGGACATGCGGTGTACGACCGTTGGGTAGGCCAGTGTGACTTCCCTATACTTGGGGCCAATATCGTGGATGTGAAAACAGGAAAGCCTTATCTGAAACCTTATGAGGTATTGGAACGGAACGGAGTGAAGGTGGTTGTGTTAGGAATGATTACGCCGGCGGTACCATCCTGGTTGCCTGAGCAGTTATGGGCCGGACTTCGTTTTGAGGACATGGAAGCATGTGCGGCGAAATGGGTGAAGGAAATTCGTGAAAAAGAACAACCGGATATTTTGATTGGATTGTTTCATTCAGGAATGGATGGAAAGAAACTGGACAATGTGGTAGAAAACGGCTCGAAAGGCGTGGCTGCCAATGTGCCAGGGTTCGATGTCGTTTTTATGGGACACGACCATACCCGCTGGAATGAAAGAGTGGCCAATGCATCGGGCGATTCTGTGCTGGTAATTGATCCGGCTAATACGGCAAAAGTGGTGTCAGAAGTGACCGTAACGGTGAAGAAACAGAATGGAAAGATTGTATCGAAGCAGGTCGACGGAAAGCTGGTGAACATGGATGACTATGCCGTGGATAAGGATTTCATGCATACTTTCCAGAAACAGTATGAGGCGACGCAGGCTTTTGTGTCCCGGAAAATCGGACGGATGGAACGTACGATTTCTTCTAAGGATGCGTTCTTTGGCCCGTCTGCTTTTATTGATTTGATTCATAAGTTGCAACTGGATATTACCGGAGCTGATATTTCTTTCTGTGCGCCTTTGTCGGCTTATGCTGAGATTAAAGAAGGAGACATTCGTATGAGCGATATGTTCAACTTATATAAGTTTGAGAACATGCTCTACACGATGGTGTTGACTGGAAAGGAAGTAAAGGATTTCTTGGAAATGTCGTATGACCTCTGGGTGAACCAGATGACTTCACCCGATGACCACCTGCTGTTGCTGAACGAAAAAGACAACGGTTTCGGTCGTTTCCGTAATCCCAGCTTCAATTTTGATTCTGCGGCGGGTATCATCTATACGGTGGATGTGACCAAACCATACGGAAAAAGAATTACGATTGAACGGATGGCCGACGGCAAACCGTTTGAGATGGACAAGCAATATCGGGTAGCCGTCAACTCCTATCGTGGAAATGGAGGAGGAGACTTGCTGACCAAGGGAGCAGGTATTCCCAAAGCAGAACTGGCAAAGCGTATTGTCTTTTCAACGGATAAGGATTTGCGCTATTACCTGATGAAACGGATTGAGGAGGTTAAAGTACTGAATCCGGCTCCGCTGAACCAGTGGAAGTTTATTCCTGAAGAATGGACTGTACCAGCTGCAAAGCGTGATTATGAACTTTTGTTTGGAAACAAAGATAACGAATAAAATACGTAGGAAGACGGAAAATGTGTAAAGGGTTCCGCAAACATATACGAGTATGGGCATTGTGTCTGGCCACTTTGTTTGCCGCATATTATGCCACGACTGCCCTGTTTGCCCACGTGCATGTGGTAAACGGGGTGATGCTTGTGCATTCGCATCCCTTCTCACATTCTCACTCTCATAGTGACGGGCAGACATTGGCTCTGCATTTCCTGTCGACTTTTTCTTCATTGGAGCCTGGGCATACGGAAGTAAAGATTCCCGATTTGCACCTGCTCTATTCATTACCTTATATAAAGAATACATTCCATGCCGTATGTTGTTGTACGGATGGGATGTACCTTCGTGCTCCTCCTGTACTATCTTCTTATTGGGAATTTGAAGAACATAGTATTAATTTTTTAGGAGCAAATAATGAAAAAATATATCAATTTGCTGATGGGAGTGGTATGCGCTCTTGTCAGCTGTACTATTGCATACGCTGATGGTCCCGTAAAAGAAGGAAATGCCATTGTGGGACACGTAATTGAGAAAGGTTCGGAAGCAGGATTGCCTTATGCTACCGTGTTGTTGGTGGAAACTGGAGAAGGTACGGTGACGGATGCCGGAGGATATTTCCGTTTTAAAAAGCTGCCGGCAGGAGAATATACCTTGAAGGTGCAGATAATGGGATATACCACTCAGGTAAAGAAGGTGACGGTGAGCAAAGACTTTGTGGTCGACATGCATTTTGTCATGGAGGAAGAAAGTATCATGACGGATGAGGTCGTGGTATCGGCCAACCGGAATGAAACCAGTCGTAAGGTAGCGCCTGTGGTGGTGAATGTAATGAGCAACAAGTTGTTTGAAATTGTCAATTCCACCGATTTGGCCAAATCGCTGAACTATCAGTCGGGATTGCGCGTGGAAAACAATTGCCAGAACTGTGGTTTCCCTCAGGTGCGTATCAATGGATTGGAGGGACCTTATTCACAAATCCTGATTAACAGTCGTCCAGTGATGAGCGCGCTTTCGGGAGTGTATGGACTGGAGCAGATTCCAACCAATATGATTGAGCGCGTGGAAGTGGTTCGCGGAGGTGGTTCTGCCTTATTTGGAGCCAATGCCGTGGGAGGTACCATTAACATCATTACCAAAGACCCCGTTCGTAATTCATTCCAGGTGGCTTCTACCATGTCGAACTTGAATGGAAAGGTATGGGAACAGTATATGGGAGCCAATGCGTCACTGGTATCTTCTGACAATTCGTATGGCATCGCGCTGTATCAGTCTTATCGCAACCGTAATCCGTATGATGCGGATGGAGACGGATTCTCAGAATTGGGCAAACTGAATATGAATACATTCGGACTGCGGGCATATTACCGTCCGACACAGTTCAGCCGTATCAGTCTGGAATATCATACCACCAACGAGTTCCGTCGCGGAGGAAACAAGTTTGATTTGCAGCCTCACGAAACGGATATTACGGAACAGACCAAGCATATCATTAACAGTGGGGGACTGACGTATGATGTTTTCTTCAATGAGTACAAGCACAAGCTTTCTGTATATGCTTCGGCACAGCACACCGACCGTGACAGCTATTATGGGGCAGACAAGGCGGAGAATGCATACGGAAAAACCAATGACCTGACCGCTGTAGGTGGTGCTATGTATGTAGGAAACATGGACAACTGTCTCTTTTCTCCGGCTACCTTTACTGGTGGACTGGAGTATCAGTATAACTCCTTGCATGATGTGATGACGGGTTACGGACGTGACTTGAGACAGGATGTGAAGATTGCCAGCGGATTTGTGCAGAATGAATGGAAACTGGATTATTTCACGATATTGGCTGGGTTCCGCTTGGATAAACACAATTTGGTGGATAACGTGATTTTCAGTCCGCGTATCAATACCCTTTGGAAACCTTCTGATAAATTTCAGGGACGTCTCACCTGGTCGACGGGTTTCCGTGCACCTCAGGCATACGATGAAGATTTGCATGTGGCGGCCGTGGGAGGTGAGGCTATGGAAGTAAGACTGGCAGAAGGATTGAAACCGGAACGCTCCAACAGTTTCAGTGGTTCTGTAGACTGGAGTTTCAATTTCGGACATTTCCAGTCGAACTTGCTGATTGAAGGTTTCTATACGGCGTTGAACGATGTATTCTATCTGGAAAGTTTAGGAAAGGACCCTGTATCGGGCACATTGGTGCAGGAACGCAGAAACGGGAACGGTGCACGAGTGTATGGAGCCAATATCGATTACAAGATTGCTCATGGAAAGGAAGCACAGTTGCAGTTAGGTTTTACGGTGCAGCGCAGCCGTTACACAGAAGCGGTGAGATGGAGCGAAGATGAAGATGTGGCAGCTATCAAGCGCATGCCGCGTACGCCGGACTACTATGGATACTTTACGTTCAGTTCGGCTCCGTTGAAGAACTTTGACTTTTCTCTTTCCGGCGTATATACGGGACGCATGATTGTTCCTCACTTTGCCGGATACATCGAGAAGGACCGCTTGGAACATACCCCTGACTTTATGGATTTCAACTTGAAGCTGAATTACACCTTTGTGCTGAACGACCATTTGAAGTTGCAGGTAAACGGAGGTGTGCAGAATATCTTTAATGCCTTCCAGAAGGATTTGGATAAAGGTATGAATCGTGACTCCAAGTATTTCTATGGCCCTACGCAGCCGCGTACATACTTTATTGGAATAAAGTTCTTTAATTAATTGATGATAAATATTTGGATGGCGGTGTCTCTTGGTGGAGGCACCGCTTTTTTTATGTGTTGTTCAAAGTGTTTTCATGTATGCAAAGTGTCTGCTGCTCCAGTTTATAAAAAGAAAAAACGTCTAGTTATATCAGGAAAAGTCATAAGGTCAGTACTTCCCTTGCAGTATTGCAGTACTTCCCTGAAAGTACTGGAGTACTTCCTTTGCAGTACTGTGGTACTTTCTTGGAAGTACTCGTTTTATGAAAGAATGATGCATTGAAATGCTTTTTTGACTGCGGATTGTGTGGAAACAAGACATTTCGTTATTTTTGTGGGAAAATAAAAGAACGTATGAAAAGAGCAGCATTAATTTTAGCATTGGGCCTGTCACTCGGCAGCAGTACCTTTGCGCAGACTTTTGAAGATTATTTTGTAGACAAGACGCTTCGTCTGGATTATATATTTATGGGAAATGCAGACAAGCAGGACATTTGTCTGGATGAATTGTCGGTTCTTCCACAGTGGGCAGGAAGACGCCATCATTTGTCGGAACTTCCGTTGGAAGGAAATGGAGAGATAACCATGAAGGATAAGGCTACCGGGAAGATTATCTACCGTACATCCTTCTCCAGCTTGTTTCAGGAATGGATTGGAGAACAGGAAGCCAAGGTAGTGAAACGTGGATTTGAAAATACATTTTTGATGCCTTATCCCAAGCAGCCGGCAGAAATCACCGTCGTTTTGCGGAACGCCTCGCGCGAAGTGAGCGCTACGCTGGTACATGAGGTTAATCCTTCTGATATTCTGATTCATCAAAGAGGGGAAGGAGATCTGACACCGCATCGCTATTTGTGGCAAGGAGGTTCTTCAGATAAATGCATTGACGTGGCCATTATGGCAGAAGGTTATGCAGCTAATGAATCGGATTTGTTTTACAAAGATGCGGCGGTGGCGTGTGAAGCCTTGTTTGCACATGAACCGTTTAAGAAGCTGAAAGACCGCTTCAATATTGTGGCTGTATTTAGTGAGTCAAAAGATAGCGGGGTAAGTATTCCCCGAAAGGATGAATGGAAAAAAACAGCCGTAAGCTCGCATTTTGATACGTTTTACTCTGACCGTTATCTGACTACCCGTAGCGTGAAGGCCATTCATAACTGGCTGGCAGGCATTCCATACGAGCATATCATTATCCTTGCCAATACGGATACCTACGGAGGAGGAGGTATTTACAACTCCTATACTTTAACTACGGCACATCACTCTATGTTCAGACCAGTCGTGGTACATGAATTTGGGCATAGTTTTGGAGGGTTGGCCGATGAATATGCGTATGATGAGGCTCCCAGTCCGTTGTATCCTTATGACATAGAGCCTTGGGAACCGAATATTACGACTTTGGTTCATTTTGAAGATAAATGGAAGGATATGCTGGAACAGGGAACTCCTGTGCCGACAAAACCTCAGGCCGATGAAAAACTGATTTACACAAAAGTCGGGGTATATGAAGGAGCTGGTTACACTAAAAAGGGAATTTATCGCCCGACTACGGAATGCCGGATGAGAATCAATGAGGCACCGGTATTCTGTCCCGTATGCCAGCGCTCCTTGGAACGGACGATTCGTTTTTATACAGAGTAATAATTTCTAAATCTATGGGTTATGTTTCAATTTACACCACTTCAAACCACAGACAAAGACTATTTTTTTGTAGAAAACCTGTTACATGAGTCTTTCCCTGAAGCGGAGCGGAGAGATGATGTAGCACAACGAGATAATGTGGATAACTGTGCAACTTTTACCTGCTACTTGATTTCAGATGATGAACTTCTGGTCGGACTTATTACAGTGTGGAAGTTTGCCGGCTTTTCTTATGTGGAGCATCTGGCTACTTCTCCATCTGTGCGCAATAAAGGGTATGGACGGAAAATCATGGAAGTCCTTCAGCAGCAATTCCCGGGAGTCATTATTCTGGAAGTGGAGAAACCGGTGGACGAATGGAGTCGCCGGCGTATCGGTTTTTATCAGCGGTGCGGATTCAGTTTATGCGAAAAAGAGTATGTACAGCCTTCGTACCGAAAGGGAGGAGAAACACTTCCCATGTTCCTGATGTATGCAGGAACAGAAACGATAGACAAAGAATTTGAATCTATACGGGATGAAATTTACCGTAGGGTATATGGAGTAGAATCTGTATAATATACAAAAAACGCGGAAACTGATGTCTCAGACTAATCAAGTTTCCGCGTTTTTTATGGGAGGATTATTGCCAGCCTCCTCCTAAGGCCTTGTATAAATTAACCATCGTAATCTGTTTGTCACGTACTGCATTGCTCAATCCAATTTGGGCATCCAGGTAACCTCGCTGTGCATCCAGCAAATCCATGTAACCAATTACTCCGTTGATATATTGCAGCTGAGCCAAATCAAGTGTGATTTTCGAAGACTGCTCCAGTCGCAAGCGGGTTTCATAGATTTCTTTCACCTTGTTATACTCTGCTATGGCATTGTAAGCATCTTTGAAAGCGTTCAGTACCACTTTCTCGTATGCGTAGGCAGCTTGTTCACAGGCAGCTTTCTTTGCTTTCAGCATGGCCCGGTTTTTTCCTATGGCGAAAATAGGCTGAAGAATGGTTCCCGCCAATAGGTAATGGGGCGATTTGAACAGATGAGAAAGCTCTTCATTTTCTGAACCATGGCTGGCTGTTAGTGTCAGTTTGGGAAACATATTGGTATAAGCAATTCCTACGGCTGCATTGGCAGCAATGACGGCCTGTTCAGCCTGGCGTACATCCGGCCGACGTTCCAGTAAGGAGGAGGGGAGTCCTACGGGTAAGGAAGCTGCATGAATCACATCTTCAGGCAGGACTGTTCTTTTTATATCGTGGGGATATTCTCCAGCTAAGAAGGCTATTTCATTTTGTTTCAATGTAATTTTCTTTTCCAGATCGGGAACCAAAGTGGCTGTTCTTGCCAATTCCACCTGTGCCTGACGGAAGGCTGTTTCTGAAGTCAACCCTCCTTCGTAGCGGATACGTGCCAGGTGCAGACTTTCCCGGCGGGCATCTACTGTCTTTTTCACGATAGACAGTTCGTTGTCGAGAGCCACCAGTTCAAAGTAGGACTGTGCCACTTGTGCCACCAGACTCATTTTCAAGGCCCGCTGATTCTCAATGGAACCCATAAACTCGGCCATACTTTTGTCTTTGGCCCAGCGCAGGTTTCCCCACAGGTCGATTTCCCATGTAGCACTCAGCTTTATCTCATACTGGTCGTCTGATTTATAGTGTCCGCCTCCGTGGTCTTCACCTTCTTGTTCTGCATAGAACTTGAGTCCGACTTGAGGAAAGAGGTTGGCATAATCAATACGTTTCATGGCAGCCAGTTCCTTGACTTTAGCTGCTGCAATCAGCATGTCTTTATTGTTGTCCAAAGTCTTTTGGATGAGTTGCTGAAGAATAGTGTCCGTATAAAGCTGTTCCCAGGGATAGTCACCAATAGATACGGTATCTACGCTTGTGCTGTCGAGGGTAGAAGGCAAATCTATTTGAGGACGGGTGTATTGTTTCCCGATTTTGCAGCCTCCCATCAGGAGGGCTGCTACGGGAATCACCAAAATTTTATATAGTTGATTTTTCAGTTTCATAAGCTACATCTGTAAGGTTTACTGTTTCGCTTTAATTTTGTGGGTAGCTTTGTAAATCATTACAAAGAAGAACGGCACGAGCAGGATACCTACGGTAACAGCCACTATCATTCCGAAGAATACACCGGTACCGATGGCTTGTCGGCTGGCTGACCCCGGACCTGTAGCAATCACCATTGGAAGCATACCCAGGATGAAGGCCAGTGAGGTCATCAAGATGGGGCGGAAACGCAGGCTGGCTGCATGAAGAGCAGATTCTACGATATCACGTCCTTTATCGACTTCGTCTTTGGCGAATTCCACAATCAAAATGGCGTTCTTCGCGGCAAGACCGATAAGCATTACCAGACCAATCTGAAAATAGGTGTCATTTTCCAAACCGCAGAGGGTAATACCCGCATACGCTCCTAAAACGGCTACCGGAAGTGAAATCAATACGGCGATAGGCACTGTCCAGCTTTCATAAAGGGCTGCCAGGAACAGGAAGACGAACAGGAATACCAGCGCCAGGATGAGTCCGGTTTGTCCGCCGGCTTTCTTTTCCTGATAGGACAGACCGCTCCATTCAACACCGATATTGTCGGGTAATTTTTCGCGTGCAATCTGTTCCAGTGTTTCCATTACCTGACCGGAACTTGCTCCATTGGCTGTAGTTCCTCGGATGACGGCTGTATTAAACATGTTAAAGCGTCTGATACTTCCAGGTCCGGTTGTATAATCAGTAGTTCCAAGGGCTGTCAGCGGAATCATGTCACCATCAGATCCTCTTACAAAGAACAGACCGATATTGTCGCGTTGCTGACGATACGGAGCTTCTGCCTGGATGTATACACGGTAGATACGGTTGAACATGTTGAAGTCATTCACATAAACAGAACCAGTGTAAGCTTTCATGGTAGAGAATACATCTGCCATCGGAACACCTGCTAACTTAACCTTATCACGGTCTACATCGAAATACAACTGAGGAATTTCTGCCTGAAGTGATGAAGACAATCCTGCAATTTCTTTCCGTTGTGAAGCGTAATACATCAGCGTATCCGTAGCTCTTACCAAGTCGTCATACGTTGCATCGCCACGGGCTTCCAGCTGCATTTCAAAACCACCGGCAGTACCAAGTCCGGGAATTACCGGAGGAGTAGAAAGATACACTTTACTTTCCGGGTATTTTTCCAGCTCTTTCTGTATGCGGTCCATTACTTCGTCAATGGTCGTGTTGTCACGTTCCTTCCATTCTTTCAGGATGACGGTCAACTGGCTTCTGGCCTGGCTGGTACCTACACGCGGACTGCTACCTGTTACATTCTGTACGTATTCCACTGCCGGGTCTTTCATGATGAAGTCGATTGCTCTGTCAGTTATGACACGTGTTCTTTCCAAAGTGGCTGTTTCCGGAAGTTCCAGTTCCACGGTGAAATATCCCTGGTCTTCTATCGGAAGGAAGCTGGTCGGAACGAGGCGATGGAATACATAGATGAAAACCAATACCATTCCAAAGCCTGCCATTATACGGCGCGGGTGTTTGACAACATGCTTGATATAAATAATGTATTTATTGTTTCCGATAGCCAGCCATTCATTAATCAGTCTGAACACCTTGTTCTTGGGTTTATTCGGATCAACTGGCTTCAGGATGAGTGAACACATTACCGGACTCAAGGTCAGTGCCACAACCGTAGACAGAAGCACAGATACTACGATGGTGATAGTAAACTGGCGATAAAGCTGTCCGGTGATACCTGACAAGAAACTTACAGGAACGAATACCGCTGCCAATACGAGTGAGGTAGCAATAATAGCGCCTACCAGACCTTCCATGGCTTTCTTGGTGGCTTCGTATGGACTGAGTTTCTCTTCTTCCATAATGCGTTCCACATTTTCCACCACGACTATGGCATCATCTACTACAATACCAATGGCCAGTACCAGTCCTAACAAGGTCAGCATGTTCAGTGAGAAGCCGAATATCAGCATGAATCCGAAGGTACCAATCAAAGAGATAGGAACTGCTACGACCGGAATCAGTGTAGCACGCCAGCTCTGCAGTGAAAGGAATACCACGATGATTACCAGCACCAATGCTTCAAACAAAGTCTTGTATACCTCATGAATAGATTGCGAGATATAAGTGGTCATATCGAACGGGAAGTTGTATTCCATACCTTCCGGGAAACTTTTGCTGATTTCCTTCATGGCCTCTTTTACGTTCTGCGCCACTTCCATGGCGTTGGCTCCAGGAAGCATGTAGATTCCAAGAATGGCTGCATTTCCTCCGTTGATACCACTTTCCGTGCTATAGGAAGAAGCTTCCAGTGATACTCTGGCCACATCGCGTAGACGCACAAGTGAACCGTCGGGGTTAGCACGCAATACAATTTCCTCAAACTGAGAGGCCGATGACAAACGGCCTTGTGCGGTGATAGGCACGGTAATATCCACTCCGCTTACGGGTTGCTGTCCGAGTACACCGGCAGCTGATTCACGGTTCTGGTCTTTCAATGCGTTCTGAAGGTCTTGTACCGTTAATCCGAAGTTGGCCAGTTTAGCAGGGTCGGCCCATATCTGCATGGCGTAGTAACGGCTTCCGATGTTGGAGATACGTCCTACTCCCGGGATACGGCGAAGCAAGTCTTGCACATTTAATGTGGCAAAGTTACTTAAATAAATTTCGTCGAATTTGGGGTCGTCCGAAGTCAAGCACAGCGTCATCAGCTGGCTGGGTGCCTGTTTTTCTACAGAGATACCATTCTGAATCACTTCCGCCGGCAGACGAGATTCCGCCAGTTTGATACGGTTCTGGATTTCTACCGCCGCCAAGTCTGGGTCGGCAGAAATATCGAAAGTAACAGTGGCAGAGAATCCTCCTGAGTTGGAACTGCTGGATTCCATGTAAAGCATACCCGGTGTTCCGTTCAATTCCTGTTCGATAGGAGTAGCTACAGCCTGCGATACCGTTACGGCACTGGCTCCCGGATAGGAGGCACTGATTTTTACCACAGGCGGAGTAATTTGCGGGTATTGGTCGATAGGCAGCATCATCAAACCGATGATACCTACAATCACGATTAATATAGAGATGACAGCCGAGAATACGGGCCTGTCAATAAAAAAGCTGACTTTCATGCGTAAATTTGTTTAGGGGTGAGTTATTCTTCCTCTTTTTTCGCTTCGCTCTGTAATTTGGCCGGATCTTGTACGCGGACTTTCATTCCCGGAGCCAGTTTGTGGAATCCTTCGTAGACAATCATTTCGCCGGCCGACAATCCGCGTTCTACTACTACATCGTTCTCGAATTCAGGGCCTAACTCAATGAATCGTCTTTCCACGGTTGAGTCTTTTCGCATGACAAAAATATGAGCTCCTCCTTTTTCAATAATAAGAGCCTTCTGGGGAACTACTGTGGCATTTTCACGTACGTCGAGCAATACTTTTACTTTGGTGAACTGTCCCGGCAGCAATACGTGGTCCGGATTGGCCAGCTCGGCACGTACGGAGAATGTTCCAGTTTTGGGATTTACCTGAGGAGCAGCAAAGTCTACCAGACCTTTATGCTCGTATATGGTATTGTCAGGCAATGTGATGGTTACAGTAGGCTGCCAGGAGCGGGTAGAGTCTTTCTGACCGAATGTCACGTTTCGCTCCTTGCTTTTTAAGTAGTCCAGGGCTGTCATGCTGAAATCCACCAGAATGGTATCACTTTTTACGATAGTAGCCAGCAGCGATTTTCCATTGCTGCCTACCAGTGTTCCCAAGTCGACGTGACGTTCACTGATTTCTCCTGAAATCGGAGAGCGGACAATTGTATAACCTAATTCCTGTTCAGCCTGTTCCAAGTCGGCCTGGCTCATACCTACGCTGGCTACAGCTGTTTCGTAAGCAGCCACCGCATTGTCCAAGTCCAGCTGGCTGGCTGCATTTTGTTCATACAGCGGGCGGATACGTTCCAGGTCACGTTTCGCTTTTTGCGCCTGTGCCTGATCTTTTTTCAGCTGAGCACGTACCTTGTCAGCCTTGGCACGATATTGGTCTTGATTGATAACAAACAATACTTGATTACGTTTGACTGAGGTTCCTTCCTCGAATAGCATTTGTTCCAGAAAACCTTCTACACGTGCACGTACTTCCACGAATTGCTGGGCACGGATACGGCCTACATATTCACCGAAAATTTGTACATTTTGTTGGCTAGCTGGCATAACTGACACAATCGGTGTTTCAGCTACGGGTTTCTTCTCTCGAGTAAAAATAAAGTAAAGGGATAAAATGACTGCGATGCCGATAATCATGTAAATCATTTCCTTTCTTTTTACCTTAAATTCTTTCCTAGTCAAAAAGCGTTTCATAAGTTCAATTTTTTTATAGTTTTAGATGCCATTATCTTTAAAATGGCGGACAAGATTCGTGCCAAAGATACAAAAATGTTTTATAAGCTGAAAATCAGGGAGATTTAACCTTTGCTTAATAAAGATGTATTGGGGAATTTTACAAGTTATTGTGGAAAAATTCTACAATCTGACTGTGGTCATCGCTCTCTCCACAAATGTTTGAGAGTCCAGATGGGGTGATACCATATCATTCGAGGACCCGCAAAACGCATGACTTCTTTTATTTTTTGTCTCATCTTGGGGTGGTAACAGTGCACGGTACACTGGCGACACGTTTTCTTTCGTTCTCCAAACGGACAGTGCTCCAGTCTTTGGTGTGCATATTTGAGCAACTCGCTGCATGCAGAACATAAGGTCTGATTTTTCTCCTTATGCCGGCAATAAAAGTGAATCATTTGTTCTATGGTCTGTTTTTCTTCTTCTATCCGTGAAAGTTTATTCATATTTTATATAGAACTTCAGTTTACAAAGGTACGAATAGAATTGATATTTTTCGTAACTTTGCGTTCAAAATAATCTTTAAACAAAATGATATTAGAGGAACATTTAGAGACAACTGTAAAGGCTCACGATCAGCAATTGCATCGTAGAGTGGATTTATTGTTGCGTACGGGAAAATTATTGGTAGAGGGTCTTGCCGATACGAACCGTATTGTAAGAAACATGAAACGTACGGCTGCTTATCTTGGTATCCCCGAAGAGAAGCTTCACATCAACGTCAGTTTTACCATGTTGATGGTGAACGTGAGTGATGGTGACTATTCTTTTACTAAATTCCAGCGAATTGAAGGTCATGGAGTGAATATGACGGCCATTTCGGAAGTCAGTAAGCTTTCCTGGCGTGCGATTGAAAATGATTACACGCTCGACCAGTATGAAGAAGAACTGGAAAAGATTCGTAAGAAAAAACGTAATTACACCCCGTGGCAGGTGGCGATTGGCGCCGGTTTTGCCTGTGGCGGATTCTGTATTCAGTTCGGTTGTGACTGGGTGGCATTCTTGTACGCATCAATTGCGGCCATATTGGGTATGCGCTTGCGTCAGGTATGCAATGAGTCTGGCTTGAATCATTATATGGGGATCGCTATTTCTGCCTTTGTGGCTACCATCATTGCGTGGGCTTCTACTCTGTTGCCTGCAGAATGGACATCTACTCCCTGGCATCCGTTGCTTGCCTGTGCCTTGTTTATTGTGCCTGGGGTTCCTTTGATTAACTTTGTGGACGATATGCTGGATAATTATATTCAGGTAGGTATTGTCAGAGCGGTGAATACCTTGCTGATGGTGGCTGCCATGGCTTTCGGTATCGCATTTGCCGTGAAACTTTGCCATATTGAAAACTTCTTCCCGACCATCAGTATGGTTCCTCATCATCAGTATTGGGAGTATGCCATAGCTGCAGCTATTTCAGCCATGGGATTCTCGATGATTTTCAACATACAGCGTCGTTTGTTGTGGGTAGTAGCTATCGGAGGTATTATTGCCGTATGTACGCGTAACTTCGTGAACTTAGGACCGAGCACAGACAATATCGGTTTGGATATGGGACTGGTTATTGGTTCTTTCTCAGGATCTGTGCTGGTTAGCTTGATTGCCATTAAGGCAGTTCACTGGTTCCATGTGCCCAACCATGTGCTGACTATTCCTTCTGTCATTCCGATGATTCCGGGAGTACTGATGTATCGTATGCTGTTTGGTATCATCAATATCAATGTGCAGAGTATTGATCAGGTAACTCCCCTGATGAAAGCAATAGAAAGCGGTGTAAATTCCGGACTTGTGATTATGTGTATTGCTTTAGGAGTTGCTATTCCGAACATTTTCGGACGTCGTTTCATTGCTTCTTCAAAGAATAAGCGTCTGGCAGAGCTTTTGAAAGAACGTAAGGCTCGCGGCAAGTTCGTTGAATGGTAATTAAACTTTGATTTGTTCGTTCATTATTCTTTATAGAAGTGAAGATGATTCACTTCTTTATGAAAAAATCCCACCAAGACTTCAGGTCAGGTGGGATTTTTCGTATCATACGGGTTCTTGAGTTCTTGTTAGAATTCAAATTTCTCCAGTTTCATAGCGGCTAATTCCTGAATCTTTGGAACCAGGGTGGTGAAATGTGCAGCTTGTTCGTGTGCTGCAAGAGAAGCCGCATCTTTCCATGTTTCACAAATCATCAGGACATCCTGGCGTGTAGTGCTCTGAAAGAGGTCGTAAGCTACGCATCCGTTATCTTTCTGTGAAGCAGCTACCAGATCTTTTGCTATGCTTACTACTTGGTCGTAGTTCTGTTTCTCTACTTGAATAAATACGTTTAGTCTGATCATTGTTTTTTGGTTTTTAAGTTATTTGACGTTGCAAATATAGGATAAAAAAAAGGACTGTACAAGTGTACAATCCCTTTTTGAGTTTTATTTAGAAAGAATTATTTCTTACCTTCCAGCTGTTCTTTCAATGCAGCCAAAGCATCGATGTCACCCAGAGTAGTTGAAGCTGCCTGGTTCTGAATCATCGGAGTTTCTTCTTTCTTAGAAGCCTTCTTAGAAGCTTTCTTTTCTGCCTTTTCTTCTGCCTTAGCAGCATCTTCGAAGATACGGCTGTGAGAAACGATGATACGTTTTGCATCCTTGTTGAATTCGATTACCTTGAACGGCAATTTTTCATCCAACTGAGCCTGAGAACCGTCTTCTTTTACCAGGTGTTTCGGAGTTGCGAAACCTTCTACACCATAAGGCAATGCTACAACGGCACCCTTATCCAGCATTTCGATGATAGTTCCTTCGTGAACAGAACCTACAGTGAATACTGTTTCGAATACATCCCAAGGATTGTCTTCCAACTGCTTGTGACCCAAGCTCAGACGACGGTTTTCCTTGTCGATTTCCAAAACTACTACGTCGATGTCTGCACCAATCTGAGTGAATTCAGAAGGATGTTTGATCTTCTTAGTCCAAGACAAGTCAGAGATGTGGATCAATCCGTCAACACCTTCTTCGATTTCTACGAATACACCGAAGTTAGTGAAGTTGCGAACTTTAGCAACGTGCTTAGAACCTACAGGATATTTTTCTTCGATAGTTTCCCATGGATCTGCTTTCAGCTGTTTGATACCCAAAGACATCTTGCGTTCTTCGCGGTCCAGAGTCAAGATAACAGCTTCTACTTCGTCGCCCACTTTCATGAAGTCCTGAGCAGAACGCAGGTGCTGTGACCAAGACATTTCTGATACGTGAATCAAACCTTCTACGCCCGGAGCGATTTCGATGAATGCACCATAGTCAGCCATAACGACTACTTTACCCTTCACGTGATCACCAACCTTCAAGTTAGGATCCAGTGCATCCCATGGGTGCGGAGTCAACTGTTTCAAACCAAGAGCGATACGTTTCTTTTCGTCGTCGAAGTCCAAGATAACAACGTTCAACTTCTGATCCAAAGAAACAACTTCGCGGGGATCGCTTACACGGCCCCAAGACAAGTCTGTGATGTGGATCAAACCGTCTACGCCGCCCAAGTCGATGAATACACCGTAAGATGTGATATTCTTAACAGTACCTTCCAGTACCTGACCTTTTTCAAGTTTGCTGATGATTTCTTTCTTCTGCTGTTCCAGTTCAGCTTCGATAAGAGCCTTGTGAGAAACAACCACGTTCTTGAATTCCTGGTTGATTTTAACAACCTTGAATTCCATAGTCTTACCTACGAATACATCGTAGTCACGGATAGGTTTCACATCAATCTGAGAACCCGGCAAGAATGCTTCAATACCGAATACGTCAACGATCATACCACCCTTAGTGCGGCACTTGATGTAACCCTTAATGATTTCTTCGTTTTCAAGAGCAGCGTTAACACGATCCCAAGAACGAGTAGCGCGAGCTTTCTTGTGAGACAAGATCAACTGACCTTTTTTGTCTTCCTGGTTTTCGATGTACACTTCTACAGTGTCACCTACTTTCAAATCCGGATTGTAACGGAATTCGCTCAATGGAATGATACCATCTGATTTGTAACCGATGTTTACAACCACTTCGCGTTTGTTCATTGCGATTACAGTACCGTCTACAACCTCACGGTCGTTTACTTTGTTCAGCGTGCTGTCATAAGCTTTTTCAAGATCTTCTTTGCTTACGCTGGTTACTGCATCACCGTTTTCATACGCATCCCAGTTGAAATCTTCAATAGGAGCAATGTTCTTTAAGTTTTCCATTAAATAAAAAAATTGTTTTTAAATAACTAATTGTGTTAGACTTTATATTGTTTATATAAATCGGCTGCAAAGGTATAATAAAATCCTGAATATTAAAAGGCTTGCTTGCTTTTTTTAAGGGAAAGGAAAATAGAAAAGCCGGAAAAACGCTCAGCAAGGGAGGTTTTTCCGGTTTTTTATGAGTTTTTTTGGATTTTCTGTTAGTTCTCAAGTGAATAGTCAATGGTGGTGACTACGCGTATCTTCTTGATATAAGGGGTGTTGGGGTCACGGTCGGTGATGCTGAACTGCCCCTGGTTGGCCTGACGGATTTTGCCGAGGTTACTGCCGGAATCTTTGGCAAACTTTTCGGCTGCTTCGCGTGCGTTTTTGGTGGCTTCTTCAATCATCTGCGGTTTTACCTTGTTCAAGTCGGTATATTCATACTGCACCTTGTACTGGTATTCTCCGGAGGTGATGGCGATGCCTCTTTTCAGCAGTTCTCCCTGCTCACTGATGAGTTCACGTATCAGATCTACCTTGTCGGAAGTAACGGTGATGACTGTGGTCACATTGTAGCGGTTGGCCGGGTTCTGATTGTTGCCATAACGTTCGGCAGCCAGGTCGATGATTTCCGGAGCGTTCACACTGATTTCCTGCTCTGTCAGTCCTTTTTCTTTCAAGAAACCGGTGATGGTCTGATTGGAACGCTTGATGTCGTCGTACAATCTTCCCAAATCATTTCCCAGGCTTTTGTATACCAGTGGCCAGGTTACTTTATTGGCTGGTACTTCTATTTCGGCCAGTCCTTTTACGGTGACACTGCGGTCTTTTTCTGCAAACTTACTGAATCCTTTTTCAATGAATACGCCTAACAGCAGCAGGCCGATGGCCAGAATAATGGCTTCGATTCTAAAGTTCTTCATGATGATTTTTATTTATAGTTAGATATTCGGAATCTGAGTGCAAGGTATTGAAAATTATTTGATTTTCCAACGATTTTCAAATGTCTTTACGTTCGTGTGAAAACGCCTTTGCGTTTTAATTAAAACGCAAGGACGTTTAGATTAAAACGCAAAGGCGTTTGACATGAAATGTACTTACGTTTGACCTCAAACGCACTTACGTTTTTCTGGAAGGTGAAAACCCTTCAATTCCTGTATGGGAGACTGGATGAAAATGCCCGTATGAAGGTTGAATTTTCGGGCGGTCTCCTTCAGTTCGTGTTGGAAGAACCATGCGATGGAGCCTACAAAAGAGACGGGAATCCGGTTGTGCTCCGGATAGGAAAGAATGTTGCGGCGGAAAAACTCACTAAAACATTCAATTAGGAATTCTCGAACTTCCGGCTGATGCTTGTGCTTATATATATAAGGTGTAAGACTGGCCAGGAAGCGGTTACCCTGCGGCTGTCTGTACACTTTATCCAGAATATCGGGTATGGTCAGGTTGTATTCCTTTAATAAGCCTTCCAGCAAGTCGGAAGGTAACTGCTGCTTGATGCAGTCGCCTACAAATCGTTTTCCTAAATAGGCTCCGCTTCCTTCATCTCCTAAAATATAGCCTAATGGAGGAGTGTTATGCGTGATTCGTTGCCCATCGTACAAGCAGGAGTTTGCTCCCGTTCCTAGTATGCAGGCAATTCCCGGCTGATGCTTGCACAATGCACGGGCAGCTCCAAGCAAATCACCTTCCACCTGGATGGTTGCGTGAGGGAATGCTTCGGCGAGTAAACCGGAGAGCTTGCCGGCTTTTTCAGGGGTACAGCCAGCCCCATAAAAGAAAATGGCTTTCACTTCTTCTTGTGGAAAAGGCAGTTGTGCAAGCAGGCTTTCCTGAAGAAGCTGTTTTATTTTCTCTTCTGTCAGATGAAAAGGGTTGATACCTTCGGTGTGAACAACCTGGCAATCGTGTAACGTGTTTCCGAAGCACCAGTCGGTTTTGGTCGCTCCGCTATCGGCTATGAGAATCATGTGAAAAGCAGAATTAGAAAGGTAGAAAAAGAAAGAAGACGGAACATGCCGTCTTCTTTTTATGGTTAAGTAAAAATTAGATTATGAATGACAGTGTCCGCAACCGCCACCGCAGCAGCCGTCTTCTTCAGCTTCGTGTTCGCCGCAACCGCCTCCACAGCTGTCGCAACCGCATCCGCAGCCTTCACCGCTCATCAGTTTGAGGATGCTTTCCATTTCCTTGTTGGTTGCATCGCGCATTTCCATTACGGTACCTTCAAAAATCAGGTCTTTACCAGCATGCGGGTGGTTCAGGTCGAGCACCACTTTATCTTCTGTGATTTCGCCAACGTTGGCATAGAACTGATGGCCTTCTGCATCGTTCAGCATGATGATGTTGCCTTCGAAGATATTGTCGCTATCGAATTTTCCATCCGGACCGCAGAACATAGATTTGGGCACCTGGCGTACGTTGTCTTCGTCTCTTTCGCCGTATGCTTCCGCACAAGGAATTGTAAAGTTGAAGTTGTCACCTTTCTTCAGTGCTAAGATTTCCTTTTCAAAGCGTTCCAAAGTATAACCGATTCCTGAGATGAACTGGAACGGATGGCTTGCAGGGGCTTCTTCACGTAATTCTTTTTCTCCGTCTGTTACCGCATAAAGTTTATATGCTACTGTGATGTATTTATTTTCCATGTCAAAAAATTAAATGTGCATTAATATTAATCAGTCGCAAAGATAGGAAATCTCGGTGTAATTATCGAATAATTCGGGAAGAATGAAAATGAAGTTCTTATGTTGCAGGTATGAGATTGTATATATATGTGAACAGGTGAAAATAAATGGTAAGGTTTTGAATCACCAACAGACTGTATTGAACAAATCATGTTCCTTTGCGTATAATTTATTGATGAAATGCGTTTCCTGTTTTTGTAAAAAACTATTTACGCCTCATGCTTTGACTCTTTAAATAATAATCATGATAAAAAGAATGATGATGAAAAAAAGTGTGCTTTATGCATTCATAGCTGCTATGCTGACAGCAGTATCTTGTACAAACGATATACCGGCAAATGTGAATGGTGATACTTCAGGAAATACATCAGAAGACACATCCGGCAGTGGCTCGGGTGACTTGTCTGGTAATTCTGGTAAAATTTCCATTGTCGCCAGTATTGCCTCTCAAACGCGTGCTCCACAATTGGGAAGTGATGGAAGCGGCAGTTTTCAGAAAGGAGATAAGATGACTCTTTGTGTAACGGGAGGAGCTGCACCAGTAGTGACTGATTATGCTTATGAGCTTGATTTTCTTAAATGGCCTGATTTTGGACTTTCAGAAGAGGTATCACAAGTCACTTTTTCAGCTTGTTATCCCACACAAAAAGTGGAGAAGGATGGCACTTTTGAATTTAATTCGTTCAAGGCTCTCTATGGTGATTTGTTGATTGCCACTGCTCAGCCGGTAGAAGTCGGCACTTCTGAAACGGTGGCACTTACTTTCTGTCATGCATTGCACCGCCTTAATTTAGAGTTTGTGCCGGGAAATGGTTACACGGAGGAGGATTTGACTCTGCTGTCATGCACTTTCTCTGCAAAAACCACATGTGTGATAGATGCCGTTAAGGGAAGTGTGAAGGAGGTGAAGGATGAACAAGGAAGCCTTACTGTAACGGGGGCAAAAGCTTCGTTCTATCTAGTGCCCCAAGCGACCGATGGGATTTCTTTCACTCTTACTTTAGGTGGCGAAACCAAGCATTTTACTCTGGATGCTTTATTTAAGCAGTCGGGTAACCCGCAGACTGCATTGGAAAGTGGTAAATCGTGCACTCTGACCTTGAAAGTGGGACGTGACGGTATTACCGTATCCGCTGGCAGTATCGGAGCCTGGGAAGATCAGGCCACAGCCGATGGAGAGGTCGTGATTGGCTGATTGCTGTGGCAGAACTTGACTCAGGAAGATTTTTGATAAATATAAGAGGGCAGATTTCATTGATTTGATGAAGTCTGCCTTTTTTGTTGTTGCTTGTTGATGGAAGCTTACAGATATTCATCTGTAAATTTTTACCTTTGTAAGAGAGAAATTTAGGTACAAACAAGAATCAACAGTATTATGAATAGAATTATAGTAGTGACAGGTGGAGCTGGAGGTATCGGACGTTGCATCGTCGCACATTTTGCTTCTCAGGGGGATAGTGTATATTTTATAGACCAGAATCAGCAGGCCACTCTCACACAAGTGGAAAAGATGCGTGAGAGAGGCTGGCAGGTGACCGGATTTGTCGGCGATGTGGCAGAAAAACAGGCATTAGAGGAATTTGCAGCTTTGGTGCTTCGTGAACATCCGGAAGGCATACATTGCTTGATTAATAATGCTTGTCTGATGCGGGGAGGTATCCTTTCTGACTGTGATTATGAAGATTTTCTGTATGTGCAGCGTGTGGGAGTAGTGGCACCTTATATGCTGGCCCGGTTGTTCAAAGACCATTTCCAAGGGATGGGAGCGATTGTAAACATTTCGTCTACGCGTGCTTTTCAATCGCAGCCGGATACGGAGAGCTATACGGCAGCCAAAGGAGGAATTACTGCGCTGACCCATGCTTTGGCCGTTAGTTTGTCGGGTATAGCGCGTGTAAATTCGGTAGCTCCCGGATGGATTGATACCGGTGCTTATCATGAAGAAGCGCATTATGAAGCAGTCTATAGTACGGGAGATACCGCTCAGCATCCGTCAGGCAGGGTGGGAGAGCCTGCCGATATTGCCCGTGTGGTGGATTTTCTTTGTGACGAGCGTAATTCATTTATCAATGGAGAAAATATTACGGTCGATGGAGGCATGAGTCGCTTAATGGTATATCATAATGACTGTGGATGGACTTATCAACCTTAAGCATCGGGAGAAGGATAATTCTTTTTGTCTCTTTCTCGCTGTGTGCGGAATTTCATGGGAGAAACTCCTGTCTTCTTTACGAAAAATTTACCAAAGACAGACTGGTCTGAAAATCCTAACTTTTCTGCAATTTCTTTAATATCCAGGTCTGTACATTCCAACAACTTACGCGCGTCAGCACAGAGCAGTTCGCTGATGTGAAAGCGGACCGTATGTCCGGTGATGTGTTTTACGATGCGCGAAAGGTAGGTGGTTGAGATGTGCAGACTTTCTGCATAAAACCCTATGTCATGGTGCTGGCGATAATTTTCCATCAACGTTTTTTTGAATAGCCTGAAAATATCTGTGGGGCGTCGTGCATAATCCGGAACTTCATGGCGGATTTGGGTTAATATATCAGCTATCTGTAGAAGACAGAAACTGCATAAGTGGTTTAGAATACTGTCGTAATAGTTGGCTGCATTTTTTCTGCATGGTGCAAATAGAGCGAAGATTTTTTGCAGGTAAGTAGCTTGTTCGTTTTCCAATAAGAATACCGGTAGCTGATAGTGTCCCAAGTAGTGTGCCAGTTGTTCATATAGTGGCTGTCCGTCGGGTAAGCTATCAAAGAAAGTTGGTTTCAGATAGAGGAGCATGGAGTGGAAGTGAGAACTCGTAGCCTGAATCATGCATTTTGTGCTGGGGGTAAGTGTAACTAAATGTGCAGGTTGAAGTTCGTAAGTCTGATATTCATCTGCCAGTTGGGCTGTTCCGTTTGTGACGAGAAGAAAGAAAAATCCTTCTTTCAATTCGGCTTTTCCGGTAGGAACCGATGAGGAGGTAAGTTCGCAGTAGCATGTGCTTTCAGTTCCGTTGCCATGTGTTTGTATGATTTCAAGTAGAGTCGGATTCATCGTATTTATTTTTGTGGATAAAATTAAGAGTTGTTTCGTTTTTGACCAAAATTAGTCTTCCTTTTATGAATAAGGAATGAAAAAAATAAGGGAACTTTGCGGCACTTTTGATAAAGAGAACAAGTATGAATAAATTTATGTGCCGGCGCTACCTGCTGTTTTGCGTATCTTTGTTTGTTAATGCACTGGGAATTGCCTTCATTACCAAAGCTGCATTAGGTACTTCGCCTATTACGAGTGTGACTTACGTATTGAGTATGTTCACTCCCTTTACCATTGGTCAGTGGACCATCCTGTTGAATCTTCTTTTTGTGATACTGGAATTGTTCTTAATGACACGTGAAGATTTGAAATCTGATTTGCGCATGTATCTTCTGCAGATTCCTATCTCTTTCAGCTTTGGTATGTTTATTGACCTTTGTATGCATTATATTCTTTTCTGGCTCAATCCCGTAGAATATGTGTATATGATTGTGGCCTTATTGATTGGATGTGTGATTTTAGCTGTAGGAATTGCACTTGAGGTAAAGGCCAATGCCGCGATGATGGCCGGAGAATATTTTGTAAAGGTCATTACCCGTCGGTTTCGCGGAGAGTTCGGTTATATAAAACTCGGATTTGACGTGACATTGGTAGCTATTGCTTGCTTGTTATCACTTGCTTTTATGTCGGGGGTGTACGGAGTGCGTGAAGGAACTGTGATTTCTGCCTTGGTAGTCGGTCCGATTGTGCATTTTGTAAGTCCGTATTACCGTTTCCTAGATAAATGGATTACAGATGCTTCTGTGCGGAACGTACCGGATTTTTCACAAGGGCAACATGTGGTTATTACTATAGCGCGTGAATATGGCAGTGGAGGGCATCTGCTGGGTGAAATGCTTTCCAAAGAATTGGGCATCAAACTTTATGATAAAGAATTCATACGTATGGCAGCCCAGCGGAGCGGGATGGATGAACAGTATATTGTGAAAAACGAGCAGTCCATTCCTTCCTTCTGGTTGAAGTGCATTCTTTCAAAAAATAGTGAGCAGCCATTGGAATCCAGCCTTTCTTCAGACGATGTATTATTTGTGTCGGAAAGTAAGATTATTCAGGAACTGGCCGCAAAGGAATCTTGTATCATTGTGGGACGCTGTGCCGACTTTGTATTGAAAGACTATCCGAAGGTGCTGAAACTGTTCTGTTATTCCGATTTGTCTCATTCTGTGACCCGTTGCGTGAGCGAATACGGTATTGCGAAAGAAAGTGCTGAAACGGAAATCAAGCGGGTGAATCGCAACCGCATTCATCACTATGAATACTATACGGGAGAGAAATGGGGAGAACCTCATCGGTATGATTTGATGCTGAATACCGGGGCTCTTGACTTGAAAACGGCTTGTCAGCTGGTGAGAGGAGTTTATCAGGGGTTAGAGAAGGCCTGATAAACCATTTCAGAAATTTGTGCGATAATGGCTTCCGTATCCTCCATGCTTTCCTGTGAGTCTTTGACAAAAACAACGAGGGTATAACGGTGACCATTAGGGAACTGTACAAATCCGGCATCGTTAATGGCAATGAGTTGTCCCGATGCGTTGCGGTCGCCAGTACCGGTTTTATGCCCTACGGTGACCTGCTTGTCTTGTAGAGGGGGGACTATTCTGCTTGTTCCAGTCTGACAGGTGACAAGGGCTTCTTTGATGAATTCCTGATGAGGTTTGTCGAATAAAGTCCGGGTAAGTAGAGCCTCGATGACTTCTGCGGTAGCCAGCGGAGTGCTCCAGTTTTCATAGCCAAGGTTCAGGTCCTGGTGCATGTCGTCTTCTGTGTATTGGATAGAAAAATCGTTGATTCCCAAACTACGGATATAACGGTCGGTCACCGCAGGACCTCCGGTAAATTTGAACAGGATGTCGCATGCATTATTGTCGCTTAAGTGGAGGGTGTATTCCATTAATTGCTTAAGTGAAAACTTTCCTCCGTGAGGGTACCGGTCTCTTAGCGGACTGTAAGTATTGGGCTGCAGGTCTGTGCTGTCTACGGTAAGCAAGGTATCAAAGGAGAGCTGATGTCTTTTACAGTAATCTCCCACAGCCAGTGCCTGATGTAATTTGAATACGCTCATCAACGGGTAGCGTCGGTTGTTCTCTATGGTGACAGTATCTTTTCCGTCTGCAATGATGGCTACTCCCACTTCAGCTTTTTGCTGTGAGATAAACTGATGGATATTGGTGTATAGTTCTTGAAAGCGATTGCCGGCCAATACATAGGCTGGAAATAGGATGAATAATAAGAGAATCAGACGGTTTGTTTTCATATTCGTACGGGGAAATTTATGATATTTCTATGTCTTCTTCGTGAAGAGAGGGGATGGAAAACAAAAAGAGACCATCTCGTGAAGATAGTCTCTTTTCAAAATTCGTTTTCAGTAGATTATGCTTCAGCGCAAGGAATTACAGAAACATAGCTTCTGTCTTCGCGACCTTTCTTGAAACATACAGTACCATCTACCAATGCGTAAAGAGTGTGGTCACTACCCATACCTACGTTTTCACCCGGGTTGTGAACTGTTCCTCTTTGACGAACAATGATGTTACCAGCTTTGCAAGCTGAACCACCGAATATCTTTACGCCTAATCTCTTACTAGCTGATTCACGGCCGTTCTTAGAACTACCTACACCTTTCTTATGTGCCATTTTCTTCTACGTTTTTAATGATTAAGCAATAACTTGTTTGATTGTCAATTCAGTAAACTGCTGGCGATGACCGTTCAGTTTCTTGTAACCTTTTCTTCTCTTCTTGTGGAATACCAATACCTTGTCACCTTTTACCAAGTGAGAAGCTACTTCGCAAACCACTTTTGCACCGTCTACAGTAGGAGCACCTACAGTTACAGTACCGTTGTTGTCAACCAACAAGACTTTGTCAAATTCAACAGTTGCACCGTTTTCAGCATTCTGAATGTGGTGAACGAACAGTTTCTTGCCTTCTTCTGCTTTGAACTGCTGACCGTTAATTTCTACGATTACGTACATTTTTAAATAAATATTAAACGGGTTTCCTCCGTAAGGTGAGCTGTTCTCTGTAGCTACTTTTTTACCTACACGGACTAAAATCGGCTGCAAATTTACGGCTTTATATTTACATAACCAACTATTTATCTGAAAAAAACGGATATATTTCCTATTTTTTTATCAGTGGAAGTAAATCGGGGAAAATGGCTGTATGCGGATAGGCTGCCAGCTCTTCGCGAGTGGTCATTCCGTGAAGGATACCGGCAAAGTCAACTCCTGCATTTTGGGCGGTTTCCGCATCGACGGTACTGTCGCCGAGGTAGAGAATCTGCTCTTTCGGGCAGTTCAGGTGGGAAGCGGCCTGCAGCAGACCTTCGGGTGAGGGCTTGGCTTCTTTCACGTCTTCTCCTCCTACGATGATGTCAATGAATCCTTCGGGGAATATTTTCCCCATCAGCTCCATGATGCGGTAGCGGTACTTGGTGGAGATGATGCCGATACGGGCTCCATTGGCTTTCAGGGCGCGTAGCACTTCTTCCGTTTCAGGGAAAAGTATGGTATTGGCCGTCATGTGCTGGTCGGCTTCCTTGACATATTCTTTCCGGAATGTCTCCAGCGTGTCTGCATCGGTTATTCCGGTCATGATGGAAAAGGAATCAACCAGTGTCTTTCCGATGGTACGTTTGATAGAAAGGTCGTCCACCTGATGGAATCCATGGCGTTCGAGTACATTTCTGTAGCACATCACAATTCCCTTGGAAGAATTGGCCAAGGTATAGTCAAAGTCAAATAAGTAGGCTTGGTAAGATTTCATACGATTTTACTTTATATAATAAGGTATATGTTCTATATCTAAAAGTGACTGCTTGCGCGAGATGCCGCCGGCGTATCCGGTCAGGCTTCCATTGCTTCCTACTATGCGGTGGCAGGGAATCAGGATGCTGATGGGATTGTGTCCGATGGCATTGCCTACAGCTTGTGCTGCCATGTGAGGCCGTCCTAAACGGCGGGCGGTTTCCATGGCTATATCTTTGTAGGTACGGGTTTCTCCGTAAGGAATGGTGGATAAGATTTGCCAGACGGTCTGCTGAAAATGAGTGCCGGAAGGTTGCAGGGGAGGGCAGAAATCGGGTTGTTGGCCGGAGAAATAAACATCGAGCCATTGCCGTGTTTGAAGCAGCAACGGAGTTTCCTTCGTCATGGCTTCTTCTTTCAGTCCGTGACCGAAATATTTTTGTCCGTCGAACCAGAGGCCGCAAAGTCCGATTTCCGTGGCAGCCAGCGTGATTCCTCCCAACGGAGAATCATAGTGACAGGTGAAAGTCATTTCCAACAGTGTTTTTGAGGTGAGAAAGTAGAAAAATGATACGATTTACCGTCCCGAAAAAACGCCTTTGCGTTTAGCTAAAAACGTAAGTGCGTTTTAAGTAAAACGCAAGTACGTTTTGGTTCAAACGCAAGGGCGTTTAAGATAAAACGTAAAGGCGTTTTTGAGAAAGCGTCCTTACGTTTCTTTTACCCTTTTATTCCATGGGTTGATAGTTCTTGGCAAGTCCTCCTTCACTCGTTTCCTTGTACAAGGATGGGAGGTCGTGTCCGGTCTGCTTCATAACCTCTACTACCTTGTCGAATGACACCCGGTGATGGCCGTCGGTAAAGGCTGAATAGATATTCGCATCGAGTGCACGTGCGGCAGCATACGCATTACGCTCTATACAAGGAATTTGTACCAGTCCGCATACCGGATCGCATGTCATACCCAAGTGATGTTCCAGTCCCATCTCGGCTGCATATTCTATCTGGGCCGGACTGCCTCCGAATAGCTGGCTGGCTGCCGCAGATGCCATGGAACAAGCTACTCCCACTTCGGCTTGACATCCGGCTTCAGCTCCCGAAATAGAAGCATTGTGCTTTACGATATTTCCCACCAGTCCGGCAGTTGCTAATGCTCGCAAGATACGTGCGTCGCTGAAGTCACGGCTTTTCTGCAGGTGATACAAGACAGCCGGAACCACTCCGCAGGCTCCACAAGTGGGTGCAGTGACAATTTTTCCTCCGGAAGCATTTTCCTCACTGACAGCCAGTGCGTATGCGAATACCAGTCCGCGTGAGCGAAGAGAGTCTTTATAGCCTTTCGAGCGAATGTAATAAGCCGATGCCTTGCGGCGCAGATTCAATGGTCCGGGCAATACCCCTTCGGCATCCAGTCCGCGATGGATGGCGGCTTTCATGGTCTCCCACACCTCTGCCAGAAAATCCCATATCTCCGGGCCTTCACATTGCTCCACGTATTCCCAGTAGCTGCGTCCGGTGTGTTCGCACCAGTACAAAATCTGGCTCATGGTATTCATGTTGTAAATATCGTTGGTGGCTGTGCGGTCGTGTCCTTCTTCGGCCAGTGCACCACCTCCTACACTGAATACGGTCCATTCATCCAGCTTTTTCTTCTGTGCATCGAAAGCCTTGAAAGTCATTCCGTTCGGGTGGAAAGGGAAGAAAATATGTGGTTTCCAGAGAATTTCTACGGGAGCGTGAGGTTGCAGGGTATCCAAAATAGCTACATCGGTCATGTGGCCACGTCCTGTGGCAGCCAGACTGCCATACAGAGTTACTTCGAATGAGGCAGCCTCTGGATTACGAGCAAGAAATTGTTCGGCAGCTTTGCGGGGCCCCATGGTATGGCTGCTGGATGGCCCCGTGCCGATGCGATATAATTCTCTGATTGATTTCATACTAAAAAATAGGTGTAAGTTTTCTGCAAAGATACGCAATAATCGCATATATGTGCAGAAATCCCGTAGGGTTTATTTTAAATCCACCACGGTGATGCCTGCGCCGCCAAACTGTACGTGTTCATCCTGGAAATGGGCTACTCCCGGCACGGTAGCCAGGTATTGCCGGATGAGGGTGCGCAGAATACCTGTGCCCGTACCGTGCAGGATGCGTACGCGGCTGACTCCTACTAAGATAGCGTCATCGATGAAATAGGTGACCGCTTGTATGGCTTCGTCGCCCCGCATACCTCTGACATCGATGTCCTGCTTGAAATTCAGTTTCTTTTCGTACATCCGGTCTTGGGTTTCGCTGCTGACAAAAGTCGCCTTGCTGGATAACGGGGCAGCTTTCGGTGCATCCGTCCGTTCCAGTCGTTCGGCTTTCACGTTGGTTTTCATCAGTCCGAACATGACCACAGCATTCTTTCCGCTGATTTCCATGACTTGTCCCACGCTGGTCTGTCCTTTGATGCGTACGTAGTCTCCTGCTTCAATAGGACGTACCTTAGGAGCAACCGGAGTTTCAGGAGTATTGGCTTGTTTCGCTTTCTTATCTTTTTTACGTTCCTGCTTTTCGCGGAGTTTTTCCATCTTGCGCGCGATTTTCTCTTCCAAAGCCGCCTTTTCCAGGTTCTCTACCTGCTGCTTGAAGTCGGTCAGTTCCTGACGTGCCGTGCGGGTACGTTCCTTTTCAGCCTGCGCTTCCTTGATGGTACGAATGGTATTTTCAATTTTGGCATTCGATTCTTGCAACAACCGTTCTGCCTCTTCTTTGGCTTTCTTCAGGATTTCCTTGCGGCTGCGTTCCAGCTCCTGTATTTCCTGTTCGTAACGGGCGATGGTATCTTCCATCTGTTTTTCCCGCTTGCGTATGTTCTGACGCTTGGTTTCCCAGTAACGCTTGTCGCGTACAATATCCTGAAGGTATTTGTCGCTCTGGATGTATTCACTTCCCACAATTTCCGATGCGTCAGCAATAACCTCTTCCGGCAAACCGATTTTACGGGCAATCTCTACGGCAAACGAACTTCCCGGATTACCAATCTGCAACTGGAACAGCGCCCGCATCTCGTGGCGGTCGTATAGCATGGCTCCGTTCACCACTCCTTCGTGATCTTCGGCAAAATGCTTCAGGTTCTGGTAGTGAGTGGTAATCACGCCGAACGTACCTTTCAGGTTGAAGCGTTTCAGTACGGCTTCGGCAATGGCACCGCCAATCTGTGGCTCCGTACCTCCTCCGAACTCATCGATAAGGATGAGACTTTCGCCGTTACATGATTTCAGCATCATCTTCATGTTGGTCAGATGCGAAGAATAGGTACTCAGGTCGTCTTCAATACTCTGCTCATCACCAATATCAATAAATATGTGGCTGAAGATACCGGCGTGACTCCGCTCGTGCATGGACACTAACATACCGCATTGCAGCATATATTGCAGCAGTCCCACGGTTTTCAGGCAGACAGATTTACCACCAGCGTTCGGTCCGGAAATAAGCAGGATGCGCTTGTCGCGTGTCAGGATAATGTCCAGCGGCACTACTTTCTTGTCATGCTTGGCCAGTGACATTTGCAGAAGCGGGTGAACAGCCTGAAACCAGTCGACAATCTGCTTGTTCTCAAATGAGGGTTTCAGTCCTTTTATATCTATACCGAACAAGGCTTTGGCACGGATGAAGTCGATTTCTGCCAAAAATTCGTACGAGGAGAGTAAGGCCGGAACTTGCGGGCGTACCGTAGCCGAGAATTCCGTCAGGATGCGGATGATTTCACGGCGCTCTTCTCCTTCCAGCTCCCGGATGCGGTTATTGGCTTCCACCACTTCTGCCGGTTCAATAAATACAGTCTTTCCAGTGGCTGATTCATCGTGTACAATACCTCTGATTTTGCGCTTCATGCCGGGAGCAACCGGGATGACCAGACGTCCGTCGCGCATGGTGGGAGTAACATCCTTGTCTACATACCCTTCCGATTGTGCAGCACGAAGAATACTGTTCAGGCTGCGTGATATGCTTCCCGTAGTAGCCGAGAGTTCCCGGCGGATGCGCAGAAGTTCCGCAGAAGCATTGTCCTTTATCTTTCCGAACTTGTCCAGGATGCTGTCGATACGTGCGATAAGTTGTGGGAATACTAAAATATCTCCCGCCAGTTCACGCAAGGCAGGATAGGGAGAATTTTCCGTTACCTCTTCTTCATCAGATTGCTGAAGGAATCGTACAATGTCGCGGATGGTTTCCAGTGAACGGCGAAGGTCGAACAGCTCCTGTTCGTCCATATACATACCTTCCACACGGATACGTTTCAGAGAAGGACGTACATCAAAGAAATATTGTGCCGGAAAATCTTCCTCTTCCTGCGTAATCCGTACAAATTCAACTACCTGCTCCAGGCGTTGGTTGATTTCATCGTAATTGTCCGAAAAAGTCATTTCGTCCACTCGTTCTTCGCCTAATGTACTCAGGCACTTGCCTTTCAGCAGTTGTCGTATCTGGTCGAATCCTATCTTCTGTTCGAAATTATGAGGGTATATCATGGCTTGTTTGTTTCGTTTTTTCTGCCTGCAAAGGTACGACAATGAAAAAAAATAATCAAAAAAGGCGGTAAATATTTGCAGATTTCAAAATAATGCGTACCTTTGCATCGCCTTTGAAAAACAAGGCAACTCTCACGAAGAGTTCTGGAGAGGTGGCAGAGTGGTCGATTGCGGCGGTCTTGAAAACCGTTGTACCGCGA